>Ga0116148_1002161_pt1 | contig 19820 bp, 15 predicted proteins | sample AD_UKC055_MetaG_FD_89786 | JGI IMG/M metagenome (GOLD analysis project Ga0116148, IMG submission 89786) | Active sludge microbial communities of municipal wastewater-treating anaerobic digesters from USA - AD_UKC055_MetaG | ecosystem: Engineered > Bioreactor > Anaerobic > Digestate | place: USA... | reverse complement strand
GTGTTTTCCGCCACGGGCGACATCCCTGTTCCCTCCGGTGAAGATCTTCGCCACACGATCGCGAATCCACCGAAGAACGTATAGCCTAGCCCGGATGCTTGCCAGGCATCAAGCTCCAGAGAAACCCATTTTCACGCACGTTCTTAGCGGAAGCGTGCCTTCGCGATGAAACCGCTCGCGGCCTGTTTTTCTCCGTTTTCAGGCGATTGGTGGGCTGGGATGGTTCCCGTAATCATGGTATGCTCCTGCTTGTTCAGCGAAATGGGCGTGTACACCCAGCCTGTCCCCGGATTCAAACGGAGTACGCGATGAGGCCACAATGCTGCTTTTTGCTGCTCTCGGGTTGTCTGCTGTTCATTGCTGGAACCGCTTCGGCCCAACCCGGGCAAAAGGAATCGGGAATGACCATCACCCGCGAGACAATTGACCGCTGGTCTGCTCCCTACCGTGGATGGCAATACTATCCCGAGCACGTCGTGTCCGCCGCTCTCGAGCCCGCATTGACGTTTACGATGGTCGATTGTCCTCTCGTGTGGCGTCATGGGGGCGAATGGCGCATGTTCTACACAGGTTTCGACGGCCGGGGCTATCAAACTGCCCTCGCTGTCAGCACCGACCTCGTCCATTGGCAGCCCAAAGGCCTCGTCATGAGCTACGGCAAAGAGGGCGCGTTCGACCACGGCGGCGTCGCCATCTGCGGGGTCTTATATGACTCCTATGACGTCAAAGGCGCCCGCACCCTCAAGAAATGGCAGGACAAGTTCTGGGCGCTGTATAGCTGCTACCCCAAACAGGGCGGCTACGAGATACGTCCCGGCTACGAGGGCGCGGCGTGGAGCAGCGACGGCGATTCCTGGCGGCGCCTCTCCGAAGATACGCCAATCCTCAGCATTCAAGGCGCCGCCGACTGGGAGAAGGACTGCATCTATGCCCCGTGGCTCGTCGAGCACGACGGGCTCTTCATGAACTTCTATAACGCGGCCAACGGCTCGATCGAACAGATGGGCCTTGTCACCAGCACCAATATGGCCCGCTGGACGCGCTACGAGGGCAACCCGATTGTCCGCAACGGCGGTCCCGGCAGTTACGACGAACAGTTTTGCTCTGATGGAAAGGTCTACCGGGACGGAGACCACTGGGTCATGTTCTACTTTGGCGTGGGCCGAGGCGGCGCACACATCATGGCCGCATTCTCTCGCGACCTATACCACTGGACCAGCCACCCCGAGCCCCTGTACAAAGCCGGCGGAAACCCCAGCGGGCTCGACAAGACCTATGCCCACAAGATCTCACTCGTCTACAATCCCGGCAACGGCACGTTTTACATGTTCTACTGTGCCGTCGGCGACAAAGGCCGCGGCATCGGGCTTATCACCAGCAAACCTCTCGACCAATAGGCGCAAGCGCCGGTTCCGCAATTCATCGCTCCGGGAACTCCGTGCCGCGGGAGTTGTACCAGACCGAAAGAGTCCAGCCGTTGGCCGTAACTGCGCCGCCCTGGGTGTATCCGAGTGCGTTCAGTACCCGATGGCACAGCCATCCTTCCGCGGATCCGAGCCGCCAAAGTACCGTAGCGGTTCGTCCTCACGCCAGATGGCTTGGTATCCCCCGTGCGCCTCGAGATTCGGGCTAATCTCATGCCCCATGGCCGCGAGCTGTTCTTTCACGTCGTCGCTGAACCCTTTTTCGAAAGTCAGCTGCCCGCCGCCTTCCATGACGCGTCCCGTGAACGACGAACTGCCGCCGTGCTCCACCCGCGGCTGATCTCCGGCCTGCTGGGGAGACATGCCGAAGTCGATCATGTTCATGACCACCTGGGAATGCCCCTGCGGCTGGAAATCACCGCCCATTACCCCGAACGCCATGACCGGCCGCCCCGCCTTCGTCATGAACGCCGGAATAATGGTGTGGAACGGCCGCTTGTGAGGCTCCAACTTGTTCCGGTGGTTCGGGTCCAGGGCGAACGACTGTCCCCGGTTCTGAATCGGAAATCCCACCCCGTCGGGACAGATTGTCGACCCGAACCCGCTGTACAAGCTCTGAATAAGCGAGATCATGTTGCCCTCGCCGTCGGCCGCCGTCAGATAGACCGTGTCCGAATCCAACTCGGGATCCCCCGGCCGAACATTGGTGCTCGCCTTCTTCGGATTGATGAGGGCCGCGCGTTTCTTCGCATACTCTTTCGAGATCAGCCAGGCCACCGGCACGTCCGCGAACTCCGGATCCGCGTAGTAGATTGCCCGGTCCTCGAAGGCCAGCTTTTTCGCCTCCACGAACAGGTGCAGATGCTCGGCCGAATTCGGCTCCAGCGCCCCAATGTCGAACTGCTCGAGCATGTTCAGGATTTGCAGCGCTGCAATGCCTTGTCCGTTCGGCGGGATCTCCCAGACGTCCCAGCCCCGGTAGTTGCTGCTTACCGGCTCGACCCAGTCCGCCGCGTGCTCCTTGAGGTCGCGCATCGCCATGCGTCCGCCCAATTCATCTGATTTCGCCACGATCCGCTCGGCGATCTCGCCCTCGTAAAAGGCTGGCGGACCGCCCTTCGCAATCGCCTCGTACGACTTGGCCAGCAGGGGATTTCGGAATACCTCGCCGTACTGCGGCACCTTCCCCCCGGGATGGTACACAGCGGCCATGTGCGGAGCCGTGCTGTCCGTCCAATCCGTGAAGTCCGTCGAGATGATGGGGGAGAGGGGGAACCCTTCCCGCGCATACCCGATCGCCGCCTCCAGGCATTGGCTAAGGCTCAGCTTCCCGAAACGCGTGTTCAGCATGCCCCAGCCGCTCACGCATCCCGGTACGTTCCAGCACAGCGGACTCTGCCGTGGAATGCTCTTCAGACCCATGTCAAGCGCGTCCCGCAAAGACCAGTTGTACGGCGCTCTCCCGCTGGCATTGAGTCCATAGAGTTTGTGGTCCTTCTCTACCCATAGAATAGCGAACAGGTCGCCGCCAATACCGTTGTTCCCCGGCTCCGTTACCCCCAGCATCGCATTCGTGCAGATGGCCGCGTCGACGCAATTGCCGCCGGCTTTCAGAATGTCCACGCCGGCCATCGTGGCAAGCGGCTGGCTCGAACACACAATACCTCGTTGACACACCACCGTAGAGCGGTTGCTGTTGCGCGCTCTAAGCCGCTCCAAATCCAGAAACGGCGGCTTCCGTTCGGCGGCGGCTTCCCCGGACGCCGCGGTTCGCGAAACAAGACCCATCAACACCGCGCCCGCGGCAGTGGTCTGGAAGAACTGACGACGGTTCATGGCTTGCCCCTTTCCTGTGAAATCGCGCTGTTTCCCAAATCCGCCCAACCTGGTTCTGCAAACATGAAATGCACGTCCGTGTTGCGTGACCGGCGCTTCCCCGGTCATCTCCTCCGCTTTCCCCGTTCATGCCTCTTCGGCGGCAGCTCCGGCCGTCCGCTCGCGCAGTGTTCGCGTTTCTGGGAGGCCTTTTCGGGCGCTCCATGTTCCGGTATCAGAATGTGATGCTGGCGCAACCGCTCCTTATCGCTCTTGGCGACATAGATGGGGTTGCCCTCCGGATCGATGCCCGCATGATACATCGCCGTTGCCACGGTACCCGGGGTCGGAATGAAACACTGTACCTGCCGCGGTTTCCAGCCCCGCCGGCGCAGCCAGTCTCCGAGCGCGCGCATATCGTCGTCCGTACATCCCGGGAACGCGCTGATAAGGTAAGGAATCACGTACTGTTCTTTCCCCGCCCGCTTCGATTCCTTCTCGAACAGGCCCAGGAACTCCTCGAAGCGCTTGAACGAGGGCTTGCGCATCAATCGTAACACCCTGTCCGACATGTGCTCGGGGGCGACCTTCAATTGCCCGCCTACAAATTCGTTTACCAGCGCGCGGAGCGACTGATGCTCGTTGCTTACGTCATAACGAATTCCGCTTGCCACGCGCACGTGCTTCACCCCTTCGATGCCGCGAAGCTTGCGCAACAATCGCACCAACTCGGCCTCGTCCGCCTCGAAATGGGGGCATATCTCCGGCGTCAGGCAGTCCGCCCGCCTGCACGTGGTGTGCTCCGCCCCGCACCGTGCCCCCCACAGGTTCGCCGTCGGACCTCCCACGTCGCTGACACTGCCGGCCCAATCCGGATGCCTTGTCAGCGTTCGCACCTCGCGTTCCAGTGAGTTTACGCTGCGTGACCGGATCCGGCGCCCCTGGTGCAGGGCAATCGAACAAAACGTGCACCCTCCGGCGCAGCCCCGGTGCGAGGTCACGCTGAATTGAATCATGTCCGCCGCCGGAATCGGCTGCGTATAGAACGGGTGCGCTTTCCGCGTAAACGGCAATGCATACAGCGCGTCCAATTCATCGGTATCAAGCGGTTCCGCGGGCGGTGCGAACACGACATACCGGCCGCCGCTTTCTTGTATTGCCCACCGGCCTCCTTGATGCACCTGCTGCTCGAGCGCCAGCGTCGCCGACATCAACTCCTTCGGGTCGTTCAGAATCGCGTCGTGGCACGGCAGGATGAGCAATTGCGACTTCTCCGGACCGTTCGGCGTCTCAAACACCTTTGCCAGCGACGAAACCGCAAACACCGTGCCCCGAATACCCCAAAGCGCATCACCCGGCCGCGCCGCATCCACGGCCGCCGCCTCCAGCCGCCGGGCCGCCTCCAGGATTGCCCGTTCGCCCATGCCATACACCAGCAGGTCCGCCTTGCTGTCCAGCAGGATTGAGCGCCGCACCTTGTCCGTCCAGAAATCGTAATGCGTTGCCCGGCGCAACGACGCCTCGATGCCGCCTATTGCCACGGGCAGTCCCGGAAACGCCTGCCGCACCAGGTTCGAGTAGACAATCGTGGCACGATTCGGACGCGCCCCTGCCTGGCCCCCCGGCGTGTATGCGTCATCGCTGCGCTTCTTCCGGAAGGCCGTGTAGTGGGCCAGCATTGAATCTAATGCCCCCGATGTGACTCCCGCAAAAAGCCGGGGACGCCCCAGCCGCGCAATCTCGTCCGGCCCATCCCACCGAGGCTGCGCCACGATGCCCACACGGTACCCATTCGCGCACAACCAACGCCCCAGCAAGGCCGCGCCGAACGACGGGTGGTCTACGTACGCATCGCCGGTCACAAGCAGCACGTCCAGTTCTGCCCATCCGCGCCGGGCCATCTCCCCGCGCGACATGGGCAAGGGGTCTTCGGCAGACAGCTGCTTGTTCACGTGCTCGACACTTGTCATGCGCCTATGTGGCACGCTCGGCTTCCTTGAGTTAAAGATGCGACACGCAAATCCTGGCAAAGCACCCTATTGTACCAAAGGCCGGCGCAATCCCCGATTCACATGTCTCTGGCCACGCGCCTCTCCGGAAGCCAGTACAGATATTCCAAATCGTGGGGTAGCACCGGCGAAACCGGCTACGGCGCCATGGCCCCGATGATTCGGTATTCTTCAGCGCCAACGGCGCGAAACATACCAGCCTGGCCTGAAGGCCTTGTCATGCGCCAATGTGGTACGCTCGGTTTCCTTCAGTTGGAGAACGGCCCAGGGCGGCAAGGTTCCGATGATTCGGTATTCTTCAGCGCCAACGGCGCGAAACATACCAGCCTGGCCTGGAGGGCCAGGAAAACGGCACCGCATCATTAAAGGGGGAGGGCTGAAAGCCCGAAACATCGTCATGCCACAACCGCTCAACTGTCTCGTCATCCGCTCAGCCGTGATGGTCAGAGACCGTCGGCTGACCCGTGACCGCGAATCCCGTTTGCGGAAGAAATGCGAACGTCTTCGCGTCCGTTTGAACGATATGCCGGGCCTTCAGCCCGGAGGCGCACTTGGGAACCGAGGGCGTGCTGGCCGCTCCATAGTGTGTGGCGGCTTCCTCAGCTGTAAGTGCGCGCTTGTAAAGGGAAACGTGGCATAGCCTCCCTTCGAACCCCAGGAGCCCGTCGCTGCGCCCGCCCAGCCACAAGGTGGGCGTTTCCGGCGGACATCCCAGGTCGAGCGAGCCGCTGAACTCCGGCGCCGTTCGGTCGTCCAGATACGCCGCCACCTCGCGGCCTTGCCGGATATACGTCACCCGGTACCATCGCTTCGGCTCGAGCACGGAACTGCCCACGAGCAGCCCGCGCTTCTCGTCCCCGTTGTACACGATGAGGCGTCCCGCCGCGTTGCCCCCGCCATCCGTGCCTCCGATTCCCAGATGCTCGCCGGGCCCTCCGTGAACGCGGTCCTGGCCGCGCGAGAAGAAATACCCCGTAACAGCGCGCGCGTCATGCGGCAATCCGTTCCAGAACCAGAGCTCGGCCGAATACGTTTCGCCCAGGTCCGGCGCCATCGCGGCTGCCCGGCCGCCCGCAAAATGCCCCGCCCGGCAGATCCCGTCCGGATGGCCCGTTTCCACGAGGGGAGCTCCTTCGAGATAAAACGCTACGCCTGGTTCGTACCGCGCGGACAGGTTGTTGCCCGAGATATCGGCGCAGACCTGCCCCGCAATGGTGTCCATCGGCCAATACGCAAGCGGGTTCGAGCTGAGGACGGCCTCCACATAGGGTCCCGCGCAAACCGGCAGCGGCCGGCGCTCGCGGCCGGCCAGAGCCTCGAGCTGCCGCACCAGCGTCTCGACGATCTCCGGCTCCGCGGTGGTTTCCAGGCCGGCGCTGCGTGCGGGCCACGTGTTGTAGCCGCCGAAGCAGTGCAACTCGGGCGGGGGAATGTATCCCTCGGCCCCGTTGGCCAGTTCGATGTTCATCGTCAGCGCGAACGGACTCTGCCGCTTGAGTTTCAGGCCGGTAATGGCATAGACCTCGCACGGGATCGCGTTGATAGCCAGATCCCCGATGCGCAGCGCCTGCAGCCGCAATTCCCGCCTCGGGGTTTCCGCAAGATAGAACTGTTCGAGCGCGTAAACCTCCGGCTGGTCCTTGGGCACGGTGCGCTCGCCCATGGCCGCACGAACCTGGCTGGCCCAGGCCAGACGCTCCGGAGACGGCGTTCGCCGCCCCAGTTCGAGTTTCGTCTCGGCCATATCAAGCAGCGCGCCGTCGGCGTATTCGACGCGTTGCCAGGCTTCCATGGCTTTCGATGCGACGCGCGCGGCATACTCGTCGATGGTGATCTCTTTTTTCGGCTGCGAATAGTCCATCCAATGTTGGTCGCCGCTCGTCCCGTTCGACATTATGGCGACGAAACGCGGCTCGCTCTGACCCGGCGCGATGCGCCGTTCCATCTCCGCGCAGAACCGGCCATAGTAATCCGCGGAAATAGGCGCCGCCCCGAAATAATGCATCGAGTAATTGGCCACGAGGGCCAGCGGCACGCCCTCGGCCGTCTGCACCGCCAGCACGGTCAGAGCGGGGTCTTCCGGACCGCACGGCCCGATATAGTCCGGGTTCTGATACCCCGGGTGCATCATCGCGCGAATCGTGGCCTCGCCGAAAGGATCGGCGCCGATTCGATCCGGCCGCCGAATCCAAACCCGGCAGTTGGTATCTTCGGGGTCCGGCACCGCGGCCCAGCCTACCCGGGCGGGCACCCGGTTTGCATCAGCCTGCCGGAGACACTCGACGAGCCGGCCCGGCAAGAAGGCGGCGTAGGTCTCGTCGCAGCGGGAACCCAGCGCACCCATCACGGAAGGCGCGGAATGCGTGTGGTTCGCCGCGATCAACATATGTTCCTCGCGAATGCCCGTCACTTGGCTTGCTTGGCGCTTCACGTCGTCCAGCAGCTCGCGAGGCATCATCAGACTGTCCACAACCATCAGGGCGATTCGTTTCGTCCCGTCGTCCAGTACCAGTCCCCGGGCGTGAAGCGGGTCGCATACCTTGTCCGCAACGCATTCCAGAAAACCGCCGCTGTTGATAACCGGGAGGACCTTCGGCGTGATATCCACCGCCGCCGCTCCCGCCAGGAGCCTCCTTGCTTCGTTCCCGCTCACCTCGCCACCCTCCGCAAGCGGCGTGCGGCCCAAAGCCCCCGCGAGCGCCAATGTTCCCGCCGCGCCATGAACCGATTGTCTGATGAAAACCCGGCGACTCAATTCTCTGCCCATTCTCACGTCCTCCTGAATGCTGACCGCGCATCAGCCTACCTTTCGCGCGCGGAGAACACAAGAAAGACAGCCCTGTGCTTGCTGCCCGCGGCCGCCAGCGGCAAACAAGGGACGCAGGAGGTTTGTGAGGGCAGGTCCCCACCGTGCCCTCGAACGGCTTACGGCTTCCCGGGCGATTCGGGAGGTGTGCAGCGAAGAAGCCGCGGCCCTCGCGCGAAGTACACGCGCCCCTTGCTGTCAGTGGCAATGTACGTGCCGCCCTCGTCGGTGAGGACCTCGACCGATACGCCGTCAGGCCCGACCCGGGCTATGTGGCCGGCGTTTACTCCGTACGCCGTTCCGTTTGCGCCGGAGCACATGTGGGAGAAGTCCCCTGCCGGGTTGTTTGTGTCCGCTGAGATAGCGTTGCGTTCGCGGTCGTATACACATAACGTTCCGTTACCGGAGAGACATACCTTACCGTCGCGGAGAACCGCCATTGCGGTCACTGCACGGGTAAGGGAAAATCGTTTGACATCGGCGGCAGGGTCGTACACAAAGAACTCGCCGCCGCCAGCGCCGTACACATACTGCTCGTCGGAGACCAACGCGTGGACGGCGCCACCCGGCACGACGTTCAGTCGTACGTCTTTCGCACCGGTCCGCAGATCACAGATGCTGAATGCGCCGGCGGCTGCGCTGTTGTACGCGGGGATGCTGCCGACGTAGAGGTGCCCGTCCGGTCCGAGGCAGTTCGCCTGGGTACGGTACTGGCCTTTCCCCAGTGGGCCGATCTCGCGCGGATTCGAATCGGGTTCGCGGCCGGGCCTCCACGGAAGGGCAGGGTCGTACACGCTGATTACGGCATGGACGTAGGCGCCCAGGTAAATGCGTCCATCCCGGCCGAGACTCATGCTATCCACCTGCCCCGCCCACCGGCTGAACTTGCCCAGATCCTGAAGAGCGCCTGAAGCCGTGTCGCAGTGGAAAAGATGCATGTTGATGTACGTGCCGCCATAAACGTTGCCGTCGGGACCGTTGGTCAGCGCGAACACGGCCATGCCGTCTCCCCCCTGGACAAGAGAGCTACGAAAGGTCTCCCGCTCTTCTTGCAGGTCGTACACGACGTAGTCTTGGTCGTCTATTGCATGGACCCAACGGTCTCCATCGACGATCTTGATCTGGTCCATCCGCAACGGGAGAGGCGTGCGCTCACCCGTCTCGACGTCGTAACGAAACGTGCGCAGCGATGGCCAGGACGTGATGTACATGACGTCGTCCCGGCCGCTCCTGGCGAGCGTCCATGCCTCATCGCCTTCCAGTCTAGGAACGGTGCGCACAAGCTCCTGGCGCTCTGCATCGAACACAAGCAACACACCATCAAAGGATACGTGCGCCACAACGTAGCGGCCGCATGGCGCGAGCGCGTAGACGCACGAGCTGGCCGCAAACGATTCCGGGAGAACCTCTCGCCGGGAGCCGTCGGCGGGGTCGTATACAATCAAGCGAGCGTGCGTTCCGATGCCGCACCACACGCGGCCGAAGCGATCCACGCACACGGACCGCAAGTACTGCTCCGGTGGGGCCAATTCCCCCAGATCACGGACTTCTCCGGACGCGGGCGTGAACGCGATGAGTTTGGTCTTCGGATATCCCGCTGCGCAATACACCGCGCCGTCCGGCCCCACCGCCAAGTCCCATATGTAGTCCACGCCAAATTGCTTGACGTTGATCGTGGCTAGCGCATCGGTCTTCGGGTCATAGCGGTACAAATCGCCGGGATTCACGCCGCCAACGTATATGGAGCCGTCCAGGCCGAGGGCCACACCGTAGCCGCCTTGGGAAGGCAGCTTTGTGCGACCCGTGCGCCCGTCCCGGAAATCGCATCCCACGAGTTCGCATCCCGTCGAGACGTAGTACGAGGTGTAGAACATGTCGCCTTGCCCATTCGGGCCCGGTGCCAGAACGGCATGACTGTTCCCATACGTTACCGCCGTTACGGGAACGCCCAGGTCCTCCACGAGGGCTGCATACGCATGCAAGCCGCCTGCTGCCGTGACTGCGAGAAACACAACACAAACCGCAACGAAGACTATCGTATTCGCGGGCACGTTGATCCTTCCTTCTTTTCCCCAGCACTGCAACCGAACCTGAGGGGGCGGGAGAGTGCCTGCCACGGCAACGGCACGATTCTGACGATATCCATCTCTGAGTTAACCAGAAGCCGGGCAGTGAATCAAGCGCCGGGCACGGGCGATGCGAAAGTGCGCCCAAACACAGGGCCGTGTACGCGGAGACGTTGCGGCAGACACGCGGCGCCTTCGTTTTCAGTACTCTGGGCGGCCTCTTGATCACGGCCATCCCACCGGACCGCACAATTTCCTTGCGCCAAAATGCGCAAGAATCGAAAACCCCGGCAAGTTTCCAAAAGCCCAGTGAATCTCTCGGGAGGGTTTGTATACAGGCCCGGTGGGTCACGTTCCCCCCGTCTCTCGGTCTTCTCGGTATGGACCGGCTGGCTTCGCGCAGGGCGCAAGGTTTGCGGCAATAGCCCCGCCGCACGAGGCAACCGCCAACCGCCCACATGTGAGCGGCCAGAGCGCGCCTCCAGAGCGATATGAGCGGGGAAAAGGCAGTAAGGATTCTGACAGTTCTGTCAGCACATCGTTAATGTTGTCCGGGACCTCGGAGACAATCCCGGCTCTTACGGCGCGGACCAGACGAAATCGCCGTTCGCATCGCCCAGATGAATCGCCGGGCCGTCCTCGGTCACGACCATCTGGGCGCGCAGCCCGCCTCTTTCGTCGCCCAGGCCCAGTGAGGGTCCATCCGCGAGTACTCTCAGCTCGACGCGCGTCTCCCCGTTCTCGTCGGCCAGCTGCAACGCCGGCCCATCCTTCGTCAGGGTCATCTGCCCGCGGGTCTTGCCGTTTTCATCGACCAAGATCAACAAAGGCCCGTTCTCAGTCACAATTATCTGGGCGCGGGCCCTACCGTTCTCGTCGTTTAAGCCCAGCATGGGCCCGTTCTTGGACACGCCCAGCACTGCGCGCGCTTTCCCATTCTCGTCACCCATACACAGCGCCGGCCCGCTCCTGGATACGAACATCTCGCCGCGGGTCTTGCCGTTCTCGTCGAGGAGGCACAGGGTCGGCCCGTTCTTGGACTTAGACACGTACATCTGCACACGAGCCTTGCCGTTCTCATCAGTGAGAATGAGCTTGGCGGTCCGGACCTCCTTCATCGCGGCGCTGGCGAGCTGGGATTCCAAAACGGCTAAGCGCTCTTCAATGGTCATTGGATTCTCCCTTCTCTCACGGATCTGAGATCCCAAGCAAGCACGCTTTTCAGTGACAGCTCCCCGCTCCCATGGATAGCATACCAGATTCGGCACATGGGTGCCGCCCCCATACAACGGCGATCAACACCTCGCCCCGCCCGTATGCGTCATCTACCAAACGAGGGCGGCCGGCTATTGCCACCTGCATAAGAAACGTCCTGTCATTTCTTTTGGAGGTGATGGGCTATGCGACCCCCTGGAAGTCCCGATGATTTGGAGCGGCGGCGGGCCCGCGCCATCGATTTGCTGCAGCGGGGCCACCCGCCCGTCGAGGTGGCTCGGGTGCTTGGCGTGGACCGGCGAAGCGCTCGGCGCTGGCATGCGGCCTTCCGCGCGCAGGGGGCAGCAGAGCTTGCCCGGAAGCCGCCGCCGGGCCGCCCGCCGAAGCTGGACGTCCCAGAAGCCTGCCCGGCGGGCGATTGAACGAGACGAGGACGGAATCCAGGGACGGGTGAAGACCCAATGGCCCCGCATTAAAGAAAAGCCTCGCGCCTGAAGGCTTGGCGCGTGTTCATCGACCAGAGTTGCGTGTTGAGGGCCTCGTTGTCCTGGTCTGGGACCGTCTGCAAGCTCACCGCGCCCAGGCTCCGCGCGAGTTCTTTGCGGGCCATCGCCAGTGGCGTCCCCCGCCTCCTGCCGCCCTGCGCGCCCGAACTGAACCCCGTGGAAAACGGCCAACTTCGCCCCCAGCAGGCTCGATGAATTGGTACACGCCGCACGCCGATATGGCCGCACGCTTCAACGTGAAGACAGGCCTGCAGCGCGCGTGGGGCGGTATCGATAGTGTCGAGAATCTCGAAGTCCTTTTCTGTGGTGGCGCCGTTCGCTCAAAAGACCGCCTGCTCATCTCCCCTACCCGAAGATGTCTTCAATGACCGCGTTTATGAGATGGTATGCGCCGTGACCCACGAACACGACTATGGCAGCCAATCCGAGCAAGAGGAGAAATCCCATATCACCAAGTTCCTCCACCAGCCAAGAGAAAACTCCTATGGCCCCGACGACAACAGCTATCATTAAGCAGACAGAGCCAACGATCAGAATTATGCCAAGAACATCCGTCACTCTTATCTGCTGCTTCGGGGGAGGCGGAGGGCTTGCGGACGCGTCCTCGGGTCCAAAAGGGTTCTGCATCTCCACCGCCGGAGAAAACCCAGTCCTGTATTCAAAGTCTTCGTCCTCGTCCTGGTTCTCCTCGTTCTCCTCATCCTCGACCATCTCCACTGAAACGATATCGTCCACAACAAAGGTCTTGGTTCTTCCGTCTTGCAGGCAGAAGGCTGTCATATACTCCCGGCCTTTGTACTCGAAGAACGACTTGGGAATGACCCTGCGTTTTTGTCCCGGCCGCGAGCCTCCAGCGTAGACGATCTCGACTTCCTGGTTAGGGTCACCGAGGGCTTCCCATTCCACGAAACCAGGAGGCGGCTCGATAGCCGCAATTCCGAATTCCTCGGCATAGTGGGTCGGCAGGTTTTCCCAGGCTCTCGGGTACTTGCTCCCCAGGCGCAGCGTGAGACGCATCACCGCCACCGCGTCCGAAAGCGCCCGATGTGCTCCCATTGCTATCCCCAGGCGCCGGCATACCGACGCCAGGTTGTACGGCGGCGGCATGCATGCCTGGCACAGGTCGATGGAGTCGACTATCCGGTGTTCCGGCAGCGGCAACCCGCGCCGCGCACATGCCACGGCCAGAAACCCGATATCGAACTTGGCCGCGTTGTGGGCGATGAGGATATTCTGCTGAGGTGACCCGATGAACTGAATGAATCGGGGCAGCACCGTGTCCAGCGACGGACAATTAGCTACCATCGCCGCCGAGATGCCGTTGACGGCATCCGCTTCCGGCTGGATGTCGCCGACCGGCTTGATGAGCTGCTCGAACGTGCCCAACACCTTGCCTTTGGCGTCAAACTTCACCGCGCCGATCTCAATGATCTCCGCGGACATGGGATGGAGCCCCGTCGTCTCGAAATCGAAGGCTATGAACGTCGTTTTCATGCCTGCTCCTCCCGGTCACAAGACCTGACGAGCCTGCAAGCCGTGTCCCGGGTCACTATACCCCATTACGCTCTGGCGAAAGCTCTATTCGCTCTCAACTCCCCCGCGACTGTTACTAGGTAAGTAGCATGCCCCGTGCCAAGTCGGTACGAAGGCCAAAACCCTCAAATCCTGGGCCAAAAGGGGCAAGGTCATAAGCAAGGACCCCAAGACCATTTCAGAAATAGCGCAATGTGCTCACGGATTGAGTAGCGGTTATGCGGAGTTCGTTTAGGGCAAAGTCAAGAGATCGCAGGCAATAGCCGGATTTTTCTCAAACCTGCTGGTAAAGCTTTTGGGACCATGCCACTCCGCGTTCCGTAATGCAGGTCAGACAATCTGCGGCGTGTCGATTCTTGCGTTTACTTCTCGCCGTGAATCCGCAAGCCCTGGCCGAATGGATTCGTTGGACTATCGGCAGAATAAGGACTCCCTGCGCCAAATGGATTGTTGACGCTGTCGGGGCTGAATCGGCTACCGTACCGGCCATAGGGATTAGAGATTGATTCAGGGTCATAAGGGTTGGTGCTAAGCTTCCCCCTGTAATTGCCTTTGCTATCGTAAAGACGCGGGGCATTGGTCGCATAGGGGTTGTTAGCGGATTCGTTACTGTAAGGACTGCCATACCTGCCATGTTTATTGCGCACGCTATCAGGCGAGAGCTCGCTTCCAGCGCCAAAGCGATTACTGGTTGAATCCGGTGCAAACTGATTGGCACTCCAGTTTCCCAAGTAACGGCCTGACGGTTCGGCTTTACGTTTTTCGCCAGGAGCAACAGGCAGTTCAGTCGGGCCCGAGTTCGATGAGAAATCAGACAGTCCACTTGCCGTGTTTGGTTGATTGGGCTGGCCAAGTCGGGGAATGCGCCACGGGGCAATTCCGCCGTTGTCTTCCGGCTTTTCTCTCTCAATTAAGCGTTTTGGAATCTTTCCACTGTCGCTATCGTCTTCTTTATCGCCCTGCCGAGGTGTCAAGACCGGCGCCCGATAACATGATGTGTCATCAGGTGCTTCATTTGTCGTCCTCACAACTGCAGATAGCGCAGATAGCGTATTGCTGCCTGTCTTACCATCGGCTGTGACGCCCAAGAGACTCTGTAGATCACAGGCTGCTTCATGCGACACAGAATCCCATTCACTGTTTGACAGGTCAACGGGTCTTCCAAACGCTGTGAACAATGACTTTAGAGCACAGATCTCTTCTTCTCCGAAATATAATTTATAATACTGCTGGATATCAGGATTAATACCAGGCCGTGTAGCCAAGGCAGAAATTCCTTGCGTTGGAACTCCAGAAAACACGCCTTGTTCCGAAGTATTGGGCTTCCCTTGGGCTGAAACACTTGACGCCTTGGGTGGGCGTCTTGACTCGGCCGCAGCCCGAACCATCTGGCAGGTTGTCGAAGTGCTTGGGTCAACCAGATAGCCTCTTTCCTCCCGATAGGCAGCCCGTTCTTCATTTCGGATCTGTTGTTTCGCAGCCCAGTCTTCCGCTGATGAGACAAGAGAACCTAGAACACATGCCCCAAGAACCATGAAACGCGCGATGTTTTGATTTGAGCACAACCACATAGTCAGATTCCTCTCGTCCTACCCCCAAGCAAGCGCAATTCGGCCGCACATGAGCGTCGTTCACTTCAGCACACGTTATCATTATAGCCATAATCTCTTGATGTGTCCAGACATCGACGTATCGGGCACGTATATCTGGGTTTCGTTTACGGCCTCACGTCTTGTCGCGTCTTCCGGTGAGTAACCTGCGAAGGAAGTTCACCGAAGACGAACGTACGACGCTGCTACGCGAAGTGGTCGAATCCCTTCATCCGCACACGGCCTGGATATGCATTAAGTGATACTATTGAAGGCGTGATGGCGGCTGGACCGCAAGCCCGATTCGCAGCCAAAGCAAACGGAAAGAGGGCTGTCCGCTTAAGCCGGGCGGGCAGCCCTTGTTGCCCTTATTTCAAGCTCTTTCATCGTCTCCGTTGGGAACAAAAACCCTCACTAGCTAGTTTCGCTCTAAGGAGTGGGCGGTAGCGTCCGTGTAAAGTCAAAATACTCGGCCGTTGTACGGCTTGTTCCGCGCAGCGCAAACTGATACCTTGTGTGCGAGTTTTGGAGCCATGCCTACCACGATTACAGAGAAACCGCATGTCGTGATCGTCGGCGGCGGGTTTGGCGGAGTTCACGCGGCGCAGCATCTGAAACATGCTGATGTCCACATTACTCTTGTGGACAAGCGGAATTTCCATTTGTTTCAGCCGTTGCTGTATCAGGTTGCCACGGGGGGGTTGTCTCCTGCGAACGTGGCCGTTCCCCTCCGGTCGATTTTCAAGCGGCAGAGAAACGTGCAAGTGCTTCTGGGGGACGCGGTGGATATCGATCTTGAGAACCGCCGCCTGATCCTCGCTGATGGCTCCCTGCCGTACGACGTGCTCATTCTGGCCGCAGGCGCCACCCATCACTACTTCGGGCACGATAACTGGCCCGGGCTAGCGCCCGGCCTCAAGACAATCGAAGACGCGACGACGATCCGGCGGAGGATTCTCCTCGCTTTTGAGGCGGCGGAACGAACACAGGACCCGAACGCGCTGCGGGCGCTTCTGACTTTCATAATAGTGGGGGCGGGTCCCACCGGCGTGGAGTTGGCCGGCGCCCTGTGTGAGATCGCTAAGCACACACTCCGCAATGAGTTCCGCAAGATTGATCCTTCCCAGGCGCGCGTGATCCTCCTTGAGCTCGGGCCGCGCGTGCTTCCTTCGTTTCCAGAGAAGCTGTCAGAAAAGGCCGCGGCAATCCTCGACCGGTTGGGCGTCTCGGTGCGTACTGGCGCCAAACTGAAAGACATAGACAGTGCGTCCATCACAGTCGAAGTCTCGGGACGCGAAGAGAACATCCCGACGCTCACCGTCCTGTGGGCCGCAGGGGTCCGCGCTTCTCCTCTGGGCGGGATGCTGGCGGCACGCGCGGGCTCCCGAATTGACGCGGCCGGTCGCGTGGAGGTCGCTCCCGACTTGACTGTGCCGGGGCATCCTGACGTGTTCATTATCGGAGACCTTGCGGCCTGCAAGAGCGCCAAAGGCACGTCTCTTCCAGCGATCGCACCCGTAGCCATTCAACAAGGCAAGTACGTGGCTGAGCTTATCCAGGGACGTCTAGCAGGAAGACCATCCAAACCCTTTCGTTATCGCGACCCAGGCATGATGGCCACAATTGGCAGGTCTGCCGCAGTGGCTCATCTGGGCCGAATTCAGCTTTCCGGGTTGCTGGCGTGGCTGGCATGGCTATTCGTCCATCTTGCCAACCTCATTCAGTTCGAGAACCGGATTCTTGTCCTCACACAATGGGCGTGGAGCTACTTCACGTGGAACCGCTCGGCGAGGCTTATTACGGGAGATCTCTAACGCGGATGACGTATGGTCAAGGCATTCGAGCGGTCTCGTAAACGGGTCTGGTGATGCGGGTGGCGCCTGCCTCGCGCTGTCAATGCCAGAAACACAAACCGACGTGCACGAAGACGGAAATCACAATCGAAGACCCGGCTGACAATCTGCCTTCAACAGCTACCTTTACAAGGGCTTGACCATCGGTTGAATATCTTCACTATACACGGTCCCGTACTTGTCTTTCGCTTGAGATGGACAGCCGGCCACCACGATCGGTTCGGGTATCCGGCGAAGGCAGTGTCATGTCAGTCCCCCAGATCGGTGGACGCCATCACCGATACGAACGCCGGGCTGCTGAACCAAGCATCAGATTGACGCGGCGGCGCGCATCAGCGTAAAAGAAGGGGGCCCGTGCGATTTCAGAGCCGGGCCACGCCTCGGAACGCGCTGGATGGGAGAATCAACCATGGCCAAGATTGAAGTAGACGCAAGACTGTGCAAACAGTGCGGCGCGTGCATCCTGACGTGTCCGGAGAACATCCTGGTCGAGGGCGAACACGCCCCCAGGACCGTCCATGCGGAACTGTGCACGTCGTGCGGACATTGCGCGGCCATCTGCGGGCAGGGGGCTATCCATCACGAATCGTTCCCGGAAGGCGCCATCATCCCGGTGAAGACGGACCTGCTGCCTTCGGGCGACCAGGTGCTGGAGATGCTACGGGCGCGCAGGTCGTTGCGGGTGTTCACGGACGCCGAGGTGGAGCAGCCGGTAGTGGAGCGTATCATCGAGGCGGCGCAGCTCGCGCCGACGGCGCACAACCTTCAGAATGTCGAATACATCGTCGTGCGGAAGAAGGACGAATTGAAGGCCATCAGCGACATGGCCGTCCGGTTCTTCGAGAAGATGTCAAAGCAGCTGCGGAATCCGCTCGTGCGCGGCATCGTGCGGCTCACGTCGGGACACGAGGCCAAGAGCCTGTTGGACTTCGTGCCCGAGATGGAGGTCATGGTCGAAGGCCACAAAAAGGGCGAGGATTTTATTCTGCGCGGCGCGCAGTGTCTGATTGTGGCTCATGTCGAGCGGAACATCCACCTGCCCGAGGCCAACGCGATGCTGGCGCTGCACAACGCGTCGCTGCTCGCCCAGGCCATGGGGCTGGGGAGCTTCTTGGTCGGATACCTGGTGGGGGCGTGCGGACGGGACCGCAGCATACCCGACTTCCTCGGTGTCCCGAAGACGCACCGGGTGCACGGGGCCCTGGCGCTGGGCTACCCGAAGCAGATGTTCTCGCGGTGGCCGAAACGGAAGCCGCCAGAGGTCACCTGGAGATAACGCCATGCCTCCGCGTTTCGTAAGCGAGCGCCGCAATGAAACCCTGAGGCCTTGCCCCCGTCTGATGGACGGGTTGCTTCGCTCGCTTTGGAAGCGGAAAACCGGTTGGGGTCGGCGCCCCTCCCGAATCAGGATGCACACGGCCGCCACGTTTCATGACCAGACGGCGGTTGTGCGGCAAGCGGGCGCCTCGCTGCTCGCGGGCCGGGGAGGCGTGCACAGAAAGGGCTAAGCTCCGGGACTAGCACCAATAGCAGGAATAGCACGGCCTTCTTGCGCGGCGTCTGCTTGCCTGCTCACTTCACGGTTGGTGCAAGAGATGCGGCAGTCGCCTCCCCGCACGAGACAGTCAGCAACTGCCCAACGCGTGGCCGTGCAGAGCGTACATCGAGACTGGCGTGAGCGCGGAAAACGCGGAAAGAGGTTTTGCCAGTTCCGTCAGCACATCGTTAATGTTGCCCAGCACCTCGGGCGCACACCCCGTTGTTACGGGGCGGACCATATGAAATCGCCGTTCTCGTCGCCTAGACGAATCGCCGGACCGTCCTCAGTCACGACCATCTGAGCGCGTAGCCCACCTTTGTCGTCGCCCATGCCCAGTGAAGGTCCCTCGGCCAGTACTCTCACCTCGACGCGCGTCGCACCGCTCTCGTCGGCCAGTTGCAGTGCCGGCCCATCCTTAGTCAGGGTCATCTGCCCGCGGGTCTTGCCGTTCTCATCGATCAGGATCAACAACGGCCCGCTTTTAGACACGCCCAGCATCGCGCGCGGTTTGCCGTTCTCGTCGGCCAGCTGCACTGTCGGCCCATCCCCAGTCACGGCCATCTGGCCACGGGTCTTGCCGTTCTCGTCGCCCAGGCACAGCGCCGGCCCGCTGCCAGATACGAAGAGCTCGCCACGGGTCTTGCCGTTCTCGTCAAGGAAGCGCAGAGTCGGCCCGTTCTTGGACTTGGACACGTACATCTGCACGCGAGTCTTGCCGTTCTCATCGGTGAGAATGAGCTTGGTGGTCCGGAGCTCCTTCGGCGCGGTGCTGGCGAGCTGCGATTCCAAAACGGCTAAGCGTTCTTCGATGGTCATTGGGTTTCCCCTCTCTAACGGATTTGAGAGCCCACGTAGTCAGAGGTTTCGGCCATACCTTACCTCGCCTCCCCTGGATAGCATACCAGATTCGGCACACGGGTGCCGCCCCCTGGACAACCAGCGAACAACACCTCGCCCCGCCTTCATACATTATCTAACTACACGAAAGCGAGGGGTTAATCGGCACAAACGGCTTGGCTCTATATCTTAGATTTTCGAGTATGCTGCCACGTAATCGTCTCTTTGTTCGAGCTGTCGTAGGGGCCGGAGCTTGGATGGAACTCGAACCAATGCCGAGCCCCTCGGTTGGCATGACACAGATCCACCAGGACGCCGCTATCACAATTCGGGTCAGGTGCTGATGTTCCACATGCACTGTCCATGTATCGTGGGTGCTCCGGCCCCCCGGAATGCTCTTCAGGACGAGAGTATAGTGCGCCGTCCGTTGAACGCCAGCGGCAACGAGAAGCGGCCGCCACTATCTTGAAGAACAGCGGCGCACACTTTGCCTCTTTGATTGATGCCCCTGTCGGTGAGAGCTGTCCTCCGCGCCAGCATCGCCACTGGCGGAGATGCTGGGTCGTGCTCTGGGGATCCGCGTCTTTGCCGTGGCGCAGTCTATCGCGAAGAAAAACGCGCCAGAGG
>Ga0116148_1002145_pt1 | contig 19914 bp, 13 predicted proteins | sample AD_UKC055_MetaG_FD_89786 | JGI IMG/M metagenome (GOLD analysis project Ga0116148, IMG submission 89786) | Active sludge microbial communities of municipal wastewater-treating anaerobic digesters from USA - AD_UKC055_MetaG | ecosystem: Engineered > Bioreactor > Anaerobic > Digestate | place: USA... | reverse complement strand
GGTCAAGGTGGTCTGGAGCCGCGAGGATGACATGCGCCACGGCTTTTTTCGCCCTGCCAGCCTGCACCGGGTGACGGGGCTGCTCGACGCCGATAAAAAGCCGGCCGGCTGGCGGCACCGCATAATTGCGCCCTCCATCTCGGCCCAGCTCTTCGGCGGAGGGGCGGGCGGAGGCAGACCCGATGCCGTGGATGGAGCGGCCCAGATCCCGTACCAGTTCGGCGCGGTGCACATCGACTATGTCATGGCCAACACCGCTGTTCCCGTCACCTGGTGGCGTTCGGTTTACAACTCCCAGAACGCTTTTGTCAACGAGTGCTTCCTCGATGAGATGGCGCACGCCGCCGGCGCAGATCCCGTCCAGTTCCGCCTGGCCCTGCTGCCGGCGGATTCACGTTTACGCGCGGTGCTCCATCTGGCCGCCGACAAGTCGGAGTGGGGCAAACCCCTGCCGCCGGGCAGAGGCCGCGGCATCGCCTGTCACAGCTGCTTCGGCAGTTATGCCGCCCACTGCGCCGAAGTGGAGGTGGACGAAAGCGGCCGTCTGACGGTCAAGCGCTATGTCTGCGCCATCGACTGCGGCCAGGCCGTCAATCCGGACGGGGTCAGGGCGCAGATGGAGGGAGGCGTCATCTTTGCGCTCTCGGCGGCGATGCGCGGAGAGATCACCATCGAGAAGGGCGGAGTGGTGCAGGGCAATTTCGACACCTATGAGCCCCTGCGCATCAACGAAAGCCCGGAGATCGCGGTGCACATCGTCCCGAACCATCTGCCCCCCGGCGGAGTAGGCGAGCCGGGAGTGCCGACCGTTGCACCTGCGCTCTGCAACGCCATCTTCGCCGCCACCGGCATCAGGGTCCGCCGGCTTCCGGTCTCCTCGACCCCGCTGAAGCGGAGCGGGGAATAGATCCCCGGCGGCCGCTGTTGAAGAGTCCAAACCGGATGCAAGCGCGCGGTCCTGAATCGGCCGCGCGCTTTTCTGTACATATGCATAACGGCATGGCCGATGCTTTCGGCCATACCCCCTGATCCGCTGCGCGTATTTAATAACCTGTGAGGAAAATAGGATGCTCTTGCTCTGGACCGGATTTATTGTGTTCGTTTTGGCCATGCTCGCTCTCGACCTGGGCGTTTTTCACCGCAAGGCCCATGTCGTACAGATGAAGGAGGCTCTCGGCTGGTCGGCGGTCTGGATTACCCTCGGCCTGGCCTTTTCGTTTTTCATCTATCATGCCTACAACGGTCACTGGTTCGGCCTGGGGAGCGCCGTTGATGCCGTTGACGGTCTGGCCAACAGCGGCAGGACCGCCGCCATCAAATATCTGACCGGATATGTGGTGGAGAAATCCCTGAGCGTCGACAATATCTTTGTCATCGCGATGATCTTTGGTTTCTTCGCCGTGCCGGCCATCTATCAGCACCGGGTCCTTTTCTGGGGCATCCTCGGCGCCCTGGTCATGCGCGGCGCGATGATCGCCGTCGGTGCGGCCCTCATCGCCAAGTTCCACTGGATCCTCTATATTTTCGGGGGTTTTTTAATCCTCACCGGCGCCAAGATGCTCTTCATGCACTCCGGGGCGGAGGACCCTGATCGGAATATTATGGTGCGGCTGGTGCGCAAGATCTTCCCCGTCACTGAGCGTTTTCACGGTCAGCATTTCATCGTGCGGGCCGGCTCGATTGCATCGCGCAAGGGCGTACTCCCCGGCGATGAGGAATCGGGCGATTCGGTGGTCGCCAGCGCCAAAAAGGGGGCGGTGCTGCTCACCCCCCTCGCCCTGGCCCTGATCGTCGTCGAGGCGACCGATCTGATCTTCGCGGTGGACTCGATCCCCGCCATCTTTGCCATCACCGCCGATCCTTTTCTGGTCTTCACCAGCAACGTCTTCGCCATCCTCGGCCTGCGTTCGCTCTATTTTGCCCTGGCCGGGATGCTGGACAAGTTCCGCTATCTCAAGGTTGCGCTGGCGGTGGTGCTGATGGTGGTGGGCGTCAAGATGCTGACCGCCACCTGGCTCAAGAGCGTTCTCGGCGATCACTTTAATTTTATCCTGCTCGGCGTGATCCTCTCCATCCTCGCCGCCGGGATCCTGCTCTCCCTGCTCGCCAACCGGCGCGATGCGCGGCGGGGTGCCTGAGAGGGCTCACTCCAGCACCCTGATCACGATCACCGTCATATCGTCGAAAGGCCGGACCCCGCCGGTGAAAGCCTGCACATCGGCGATGATGGCGTCGCGGATTTGCTGCGCGCTGAGGCCGTCGCTCCTGAGCTTCTGCAGAAAACCGAGCAGCCGTTCTTCGCCGTAAAAGACCCTGCTCCGGTTCATGGCCTCCTGGATGCCGTCGGTCTGCAGGACGACGATCTCCCCGGGATTGAGCTGCACGCTCCGCTCCTTGTAGAGATGGCCCCGGCGCACGCCGATGGGGTAGGGTGAGCCGTGGCCGCGCAGGGCCCTCCAGGCGCCGTCCGAATGGAGGAGGGGTTCGTTCACGCCCGCGTTGGTGAAATGCATAAGCCGTCCTTCCAGCTCGAGCGCGACCAGGCAGAGGGCGATAAAAGTGTGGCGTTCGAGCTTGGGGTAGAGGATCTCGTTGCTGCGGGTGACCGCCTCGGCGGGGCTTTTACCCTCCGCCGCCTCGGCGTGGACGATGCCGTTGGCCATCACGGCGGTCATCGCCGCGCGCATCGCCTTTCCCGAGACATCCCCGATCATGATACCGAACCGCTTTTTCTCTTTTCCCACCCAGGCATAGTCAAAGAAATCCCCGCCGACCTGATTGGCCGGAATGCAGAGGCCCGAGATATCGAATCCGGGCACCTGCGGTCCTTCTTGCGGCATGATCGCCATCTGCATCTCGTGGGCGGCGGAGAGTTCGGCCGTCATGCGAATGACGCCCAGGTGCCGTCGGTAATAAAAGAGGGCGATGGTGCCGAGGGCGAGGAGCCCTGCCAGGCGGAACCACCAGGTGCCCCAGAAAGGCGGCGCGATCGAGATGGCGATCGAGCGCCCCTCTTCGTTCCAGACGCCGTCGTTGTTGGAGCCCTTGACCCGGAAGAGGTAGTTGCCCGGCGGGAGCGTGGTGTACTGCGCCACACGCTGATTCGCCGAGGTGAAGATCCACTCCTGGTCCAGTCCCTCCATTTTGTAGGCATAGCGGTTTTTCTCCGGCGCGGTAAAGTCAAGGGCGGCGAACTCGAAGGAGAAAAAATAGTCGCGGTGGGAGAGCTTCAGGTGCCGGATCTCCGAGAGGGGCAGGTCGAGGCGCACCTGCCGGTTCATTTTTTTAAAGCTGGTTATAACCACCGGCGGGATGTCGGGATTGTCCCGGATCTGTTCCGGGAAGAATGAGTTGAAGCCGTTGATGCCGCCGAAGAACATCTCGCCGCTGCGGCTGAGAAAGTAGGAGCCGCCGTTGAATTCATTGCTCTGCAGGCCGTCGCGGATGCTGTAATTCTTGCACTCGCCGGTCGCGGGGTCGAAGCGGCCGAGGCCGTTGTTGGTGCTGAACCAGAGCCGGCCTTCGCGGTCCTCCAGTATGCCGTAGATGGCGTCACCGGGGAGGCCGTCTTTGGCGCGGTAGGAGGTGAAGGTGCCGGCCTGGCGGTCGAACCGGATCAGGCCGGAGCCCCAGGTGCCGATCCAGAGCGTGCCCTGCCGGTCCTCGTGTATGCAGAAGGTATAGTTGCTGCTGAGGCCGCCGGTCTCACCCGGGGTGCTGCGGTAATGGGTGAAGCGGCCGGCTGCAGCGTCGTAGCGGTCGAGTCCGCCCCCCTGGGTGCCGATCCAGTAGAACCCTTCGCTGTCCTTGTGAACGAAGCGGATAAAATCGCTGGTGATGGAGTTGGTTTCCGCCGGGTCATTGCGGAGGTGGCTGAAGCGGACGGCGGCTCCGGTAAGCCTGCCGGTATCGAGCCGGTCGAGTCCGCCCCCCTGGGTGCCGATCCAGAGGGTGCCGTCGCTGTCGAGAAAGAGGGCCCGGATCTCGTTATGGACCAGGGAGTGGGGATTATTTGGATCATGCATGTAGCGGATAAAACGGCCGGTGGCGGGATTGAAGCGGCAGATGCCGCCGCCGTTGGTGCCGAGCCAGAGTTCGCCGTCACGGCCGGGGATGACCAGGCGGACGATGTCATGGCTGAGGGAGTTGGGATCGGCCGGATCAGCGCGGTAGTGGGTATAGCGGCCGGTGCGGCGGTCGAGCCGGTCGAGGCCGCCGCCATGGGTGCCGATCCAGAGGATGCCGGCGGGATCTTCATAGAGCGACCAGATGATCGGCCGGCTGAGCCCCTCCGGAGCGTCCGGATCGCAGGGGTAATGGATGAACGGCTTGGGCCGGGCGTCGGCCTTGCTGACTCCGCCGCCGTAGGTGCCCACCCAGAGCAGGCCGGAGCGGTCCTGAAACAGGGAGCGGATCTCGTTGTGGCTCAGGGAGTTGGGATCCCGGGGGTCGTTCCGCCAGGCGGCCATGTCGCCGCTGCGCGGGTCATAGCGATTGAGGCCGCCATCGGTGCCGATCCAGATATAGCCATCCCTGTCCTCGAGGAGGGCGTAGACATTGCTGTTGCTGAGAGAGCGGGGATCAGCGGGATCGTGCAGGAAGCTCTGCAGGCGGGGAGCGCGGCCCGGCTCCATGCGCAGGCAGTGCAGTCCGTGGACAGCGCCGATCCAGAGTGCGCCGGCGCGGTCGACCATGAGGGTGCGGATGGTGTCCCGGGCCAGGCTGCTCCAGCCCTCTCCCTCCGCGGGGAGCGGGGTGAAACGGGGCTTTTCGAGCAGGAGCTCTGCGGCCGGGAGCATCGCCAGCCCCCGGTCGGTCCCGGCCCAGAGGGTTCCACTGCTGTCGATGGCCAGGGCGCGCACGCGGTCATTTCCGAGCGATCCCGCGCCGGCCGGATCATGAAAAAAGCGGTCAAAGAGCGCAGGCTCATCGGCATTCCCGGGGGGCTTCATGCGGTTGAGGCCGCGATCGCATCCCACCCAGAGCCGGCCGTTGAGGTCCTGAACGATGGCGTAGACCAGATCGTGGCTGAGAGAGGTTGGGTCAGCGGCGGCGCGGTAACGGATGAATCGGTTCTTCTCGAGGAGATAGCGGTTGAGCCCGCCGTTGAAGGTGCCCGCCCAGATCGAGCCGCTGCGGTCCTCATAGAGAGCGGTGATCTGGTTATAGCTGAGGCTGAAGGGATCGTCGGGGTCGCTGCGCAGGACCGAGAAGCCATAGCCGTCGTAGAGATTGAGGCCGTCTTCGGTGCCGAACCAGAGATATCCCCGCCGATCCTGCATGATAAAGTTGACAATGCTTTGGGACAGACCTTGCTCGACGGAGATCTGTTCGAAGAGCAGCTGCGGCGCAGCGGGTGTGCCGGCGGCTCCGGTCACGAGGGCGATGGTGCAGAGCAGGGTGCGGAGCGCAAGCGCAAGCATCCCCGACAAACGGTAACCATTCATGCCGGCCTCCACTGTAACTGTATCACTTATTGATACGTAATCCGCTGCCATTTTGCAACAAAAAAGAATTTGCACATGGCAAAAACTAGTGATAATTTAAAGCAGAGAGGAGGGCGCAATCATGATTAAAGTGCGCAAGCCCGCCTGGGCGGGACGTTTTTATCCTGGTCAGGCCGAAGAGCTGCGTGAGATGACCGAATCCCTGCTTGCTGCCGCACCGCTGCAGGACGAAGGACGGCGCCTGCTCGGCCTGGTGATCCCGCACGCAGGCTATATCTATTCGGGTTCAACCGCCGCCGCCGGCTACCGCCTCGCCGCGGCCGCCGGGATCGATACCGCGATCGTCATCGCGCCGAGCCACAGCCAGTATGTGCGCGGAGTCTCGCTCTTCGCCGGGGAGGCCTATGCCACCCCTCTGGGTGAGATCCGGGTGGACGGGGAATTGACCCGCCGGCTCGCCGCGGCTTCGCCCCATCTCCACCTTTCGGAGGAGGGACACACCCTCTCCGGCGGCCGCCCCGAGCACAGCCTCGAGGTCCAGCTCCCCTTTCTGCAGTCGGCCCTGAAGAATGAATTCAGACTGGTGGCCGCGGTCTTTCACGACTATGACTGGGAGATCTGCCGCGCCCTCGGCGAGGCCCTCGCCGCGCACTACCGGGAAGGAACAGTGATCATCGCCAGCTCGGATCTCTATCATGGCGAATTACTCGCGGAATGCCGCCGCGCCGATGCCCGGACTCTGGAGATTCTCCTCAAGGGCGACGCCGAGGCCTTTTGCCGTGCCCACGACGCAGGTGAGGTGGAGGCCTGCGGGGCCGGTCCCATCGCCGCCCTGCTGCGCGCGGGCGAACTCCTCGGCGCCACCTCCGTCCGCCTCCTGGCCCGCACCAATTCGGAAGAGGTGACCGGCGAGCCGAGCGGTTACGTGGTCGGCTATGCCGCCGCCGCCGTGGAGTGGCCGCAGTGATGAAGGAGCGCATCGCCCTGATCGGCGCGGGACGGGTCGGCAGAAGCCTCGCCGCTGCCCTGGCTTACGCCGGCCTGGAGGTGGCCCTGGTCATCGACCGCCGGGCAGCCGCGGCTGAGGCGGCCGCCTCCGTCTGCGGAGCGGCCGCCGGGTCAGATCCGGCGGCCCTGAAGCAGATCAAATATTCGCTGCTCATTCTGGCCGTTCCTGATGACGCCATCGCGGCCGCCGCTGCTGAGCTGGCCGCGGCAGGCGTGGTGGCGCCCGGAACCATGGTCGTCCACTGCTCGGGCTCGCTGCCGGCCGGCCTCCTGGAACCGCTGCGGCCGCATACCCGCCGTCTGGCCTCCATGCATCCCCTGCAGAGCTTTGCCGGCCGGGAGGAGGAGTGGCGACGCTGGAGCGGAATCCATATCGCTCTGGAGGGCGAGGAGGGAACCCTGGCCAGCCTCGAGCAGATCGTGCTGAGGATGCAGAGCCGCCCCTTCCGCCTCCCCGCTGAGGCCAAAACCTTCTATCACATCGCCTGCGTCCTGCTCTCCAACGGCCTGGTCGGACTCTACGCGGCGGCGGACGAGCTGCTCGAGGGGGTGGATCTCCCGGCGGAGGAGAAGCGGGCGATGACCGAACCCCTGGTGCGGAATACCATCGCCAATGTGATCGCTTCCGGCCCGGCTGCTGCGCTCACCGGTCCGGTCTCCCGCGGCGACATTGGCACGGTCTCCAACCACCTCCGCGCTTTGGCGGCGGAGCAGCCCGGGCTCCTCGAACTCTATCGCACGCTCTCCCTCAGGCTGCTGAAATTGGCGGAACAAGAGGGCCGGCTGACACTGTTACAGAGAGAAGCGCTGACCAATTTGCTTGATTACCATGATGAATGACGCCATGCCCCTGTCCCTGCGAAAACGAAGCGATCTGGAAAAGATCGAAGAGACCATTCTGGCCCCCTATGCCGCCCTCAGCACCCGCTTCGCCCCGAGCCGGCTGCACCCGGAACCGGAGCATGCCTACCGGACCGCCTTTCAGCGCGACCGCGACCGCATCATCCATTCACGGGCCTTCCGCCGCCTCAAGCACAAGCGCCAGGTCTTTCTGACCGAGTCGGGCGACCACTACCGCACCCGCATCACCCACACGCTCGAGGTCTCGCAGCTTTCGCGGACCATGGCGCGGACGCTGGGCGTCAACGAAGAGCTCGCCGAAGCGATCGCCCTCGGCCATGACCTCGGCCACACTCCTTTCGGCCATATCGGCGAGGTGGTCCTCCACGAGATCCTGAGCGGGGCCGATACTCTCGATGGCACCCTGGCAGGCCTGGATGCCGGTGGATTCAAACACAATTATCAGAGCCTCCGTGTCGTCGACATGCTGGAAAAGAAATATACCTGGGATGGCCTCAATCTCACCGCTGCAGTGCGCGAAGGCATCCTTAAACATACCCGCCTGCGCCGCGAGGCGATCCGCTTTCCCGGCTGCAACCTCGACGGGCTGCATTACGAACTGGACAATGCCACCACCATCGAGGGCCAGATCGTCGCGGTCTGCGACGAGATCGCCCAGCGCACCCATGATCTCGAGGACGGGATCCGCGCCGGTTTCGTCAGCCTCGAAAGCGTCCGCGAACTGCCGATCATCCGGGAAATCGACCGCCGTACCGGCCTGAAGATGAACGACCGCTTCATCTATCGCAATACTCTCATCCGCACCCTGGTCAATTTTCTGGTCACCGACGTGATGGAGGCCGCTCTCGGGCGCATCGACGCCTTTATGCACCTTACCGGCCGGGCCGATACATTTGACACCTTGCTGGTCTGGTTCAGCGATCGGGTCAATCCCCTCCAGGAGGAGCTGGACCGCTTTATCGCCAGCGAGATCATCCGCATCGCCTCGGAAGAACGCAGCGACGACCAGGCGCGCGAGATCATCCGCTCCCTCTTCAAAGGCTACTATCTTGATCCCGGCCTGCTGCCGGAGTATCGCCTCGCCTCTGTGCGCGAAGACACCACCTTCCTGCGCGCCATTTCCGACCACATCGCCGGCATGACCGATAACTACGCCGAGCTTGAGAACAGACGCATCAGCGGGGCCCGGCATGAGCGTTGACCTCCAGCTCCGGGATCTCAGTTTCCGCTATACCGGCATCGGCGCCTCCGACCGGATGGTCCTCGATCGCATCACCCTCGATCTCGGCGGCAAGCCCGGCTGCACGGCCATCGTCGGGCCGAGCGGATCGGGCAAAACCACCCTCATCCAGCATTTCACCGGACTGCTGCGGCCGGTCTCCGGCACGGTGCGGGTGGACGGAGAGGATATCTGGAGCAAGGGGTTCGACCACACTCTGCTGCGCCGCCGCATCGGCCTGGTCTTCCAGTTCCCCGAAGGGCAGCTCTTCGAGGAGACCGTTGCCCGGGACATCGCCTTCGGTCCGCTCAATCTGGGCTGGCCCGCGGAGCGCATCGAAGCCGCGGTGGAGAAGGCGATGCGGCAGGTCCGGCTGGACGCGGGGCGCTTCCGGGAGCGTTCCCCCTTCAACCTCAGCGAGGGCGAGAAACGGCGGGTGGCCATCGCCGGCGTGCTGGCTATGGAACCCGAAATGGTCGTCCTGGATGAGCCCACAGCCGGGCTCGATCCCCGCGGCCTTCGCGGCGTCGAGGAGCTGATCGAGGGGCTGCTCGATCAGGGCACGGCGGTGGTGCTGATCACCCACAATATGGATTTTGTCAATGACCTGGCCGGGCGCGTGCTGGTGATGATCAACGGCTGTATCGCCTTTGACGGCCGGCCGGCTGAGCTCTTCGCCGACCGGACCCTGCTCGAGGCGGGGAGCCTGGAACAGCCCCTCTTTGTGCAGGAGCGGGCGGAGCGCGGCGCGTCCTGGCCGGCGCATCTCCGCGGGGCGGGCAGCCTCCGCGCCCTGCTCAGGATTGTGCGAAAATAATACAACCGGCTTGAATCTGAACAGCGGAACGGGGTGCGCCGGAGCCGGCGGAGCACGTGTTCGCAGCGGCGGGGTGCGCAAGACCCGGCCGGCCGGGCTAACTCGCTGTTAGAAAAGTAATTATAAAATAAAAATTTATGTCATGGTTGTGACCTGAGTCAACCGCCATGGGGAGGTCATGGCAAAGTATTTGCAGAGCTCAGGCAGTAGTGGGGAGCATTGTGCCGGGAGGTAGCATCATGAATTATCTGGACGAGCTTCAATTGTCAGACTTGCAGCAGGAAGTAGAGCAGCAAAGACCCGACCTATCCTTCTTTGAGACCTACTACCCCAAGCTGAGCCGCAGTCCGGAAATCCAGAAAATCTATGGTCTCATTGACAAGGTCGCCCGCAGCAACGCTACGGTGCTGATCCAGGGTGAGACCGGAACGGGCAAGGAGCTGATCGCGGGAGCGATTCAGGCCCAAAGCCTGCGCAGCCGTGAGCCCTATGTGACGGTGAACTGCGCCGCATTGCCAGAGCAGCTGCTCGAGAGCATGCTATTCGGCCATGAGCGCGGGGCTTTCACCGGGGCGGTCTCGAGCCATGCCGGCAAGTTCGAACAGGCCGACGGCGGCACCCTTTTTCTGGATGAAATCGGAGACATGCATCCCTCCACCCAGGCCAAGATCCTGCGCGTTCTACAGGAGCAGGCCTTTGTCCGGGTGGGAGGACAGCGCACGATCAATGTTGATGTCCGCATCATCGCCGCATCCAACAGGGATCTTTGGGAAGAGATGGAATCCGGAAGGTTTCGCACCGACCTCTATTACCGCCTCAATGTGGTCACCCTTCACGTCCCCCCGCTGCGCGAGCGCAGCGAAGATATTCTCATCCTGGCCGATTATTTCCGCCATAAATTCGCGGCGGAGATCAAAAAGCAGGTCGGCGATTTCGACGATGAGACCCGGCTGCTTTTAGCCAACCACTCCTGGCCGGGCAACATCCGCGAACTGCGCAACCTGATCGAACGGGCCATTCTGGTGGTCAACCCGAACCATACGATCACGGCCAAGGATCTGGCGATGACCGGCAAGGACTATTTCGCCGCCGGCGGCCGCGACCGCCGCCGCGATGAAAAACGCGGTCCCAGCCTCTTCACCGTCAATCTCGAGGAGCTGGAGCGCACGGCCATCACCATCGCCCTGCAGCGCAGCCGCTGGGTGCAGAAGGATGCCGCCATACTGCTCGGCATTTCGCCGCGCGCGTTGAACTACAAGATCACCCAGTATAAAATATCGCACGCGAGCTGGCGCAAGAATTCGGCCTGATCCGCCCGGCCCTCTGCCCGCCCGCTCCACGCCAATCCGGCGGAGCCCCTGACGCTCCGGTCTCATCCTTTTATTATTACGGCAAGATCATCCCGATGAATTGGAAATACTTCGTACTCGTCATCCTGTTGAACGCCTCCTTTGCAGCTGCAGGGGAGAGTTCGCTCTCGATCGCCTGGTCACGGAATACCGAGCCCGATCTGCTCGGCTATCGTCTCCACTTCGGCACCCGTCCGGGCACCTACACGGCCTCCAGGGACGTCGGCAATGTCACCGCCTTCACCCTCACCGGCCTGAACGCCGATACCACCTACTATCTCGCGCTGACCGCTCTGGACGTCTGGGGCAACGAGAGCACCTATTCCAATGAGGTAAGAGCCGCAGCCGAGGGCGGTGGCGGCGGTGGGGGCGGGATTCCGGCTGTTCCGGATAAATTCGGGCTCGAGAGCGCCTATCCCAATCCGCTGCGCACCGGCGCCGACGCCACACTGCGCTTCGCCCTGCCCGAGGCGCGGGATGAGGTCACTCTGGCTGTCTTCAACACCCTCGGCCAGCGCGTGCGCACCATCTCCTCCGGTCCGGCCGCCGCCGGCTATCATCTCCGCCAGTGGGACGGCCGCGACGATACCGGCCTTCCGCTCGCCACCGGCGTCTATTACATCCGCTTTCAGACCGGCGTCAAGATCATCACCACCCCGATCACCATCTTTCGCTAATGGCGAGGCCGGCCCCCCGGCCTCCCTCCCTGATTTCCAACCTGTAATTCTCTCCCACATTCTCGAAATCTTCTTTTGACCGGCCGCGGGCAAGCCACATCTAACGGAAATAAAAACAACGCATCTTTTCCCTCCATTCTTTGGCACGCCCTTTGTTTAGCTTGTTTCAGATAATCATGGCAACCTTGAATACGCTACCAGGGAGAAGAACGGAATGAAGCGTGTTGTGAATGTGTGGACCGGGGCAGCGCTGCTGTTGTTAACTCTAATGAACAATGCAAGTTGGGCTGCAGATGTCAAGCTGAAATGGCAGGCCAATACGGAGAGCGATCTGGCCGGATACCGTATCCATTACGGGACCGCCAGCGCCTCTCTTGGCCAGACCATCGATGCCGGAAATGTAACTGCCTATACCGTCACAGGGCTCGAGGCGAACCGGAGCTACTATTTCGCCCTCTCGGCTTATGACGGCAGCAACAATACGAGCGCGCGCAGCCCCGAAATCAGCGGGGTGGCGGGCGATACCCAGGCCCCGAGCCTGGTGGCGGCCGCCGCGACCAGCCTCACCGAGCTGCGCGTCGCCTTTAGCGAACCCCTCGAGAAAAAAAGCGCCGAAACCATCGCCAACTATACCATCTCTCCGGCGGTGAATATCACCGGCGCCCTCCTCCAGGGCGACGGTAAAAGCGTGGTCCTGACCACCGCCGCCCATACCGCCGGCTCGGCCTACACCCTCACAGTCAAGGGAGTGAAGGATCTGGGCATCCCCCGCAACGCCCTGGCGGCCGGCAGTGCGCTCAGCTATACCGCTCCCGGCGGCGCTGCGGACAGCGACACCGAACCGCCGACCATCACCCTGGCGCGGCTGACCTCGGCAACCTCTCTCTCGGTCTATTTCAGCGAGCCCCTCGATGAGGCTTCCGCCGTCGCCCTCTCCAACTACTTCATCAATAATTCGGTCACCATCCTTTCCGCCGCTCTCACCGCGGCGGGAAATGTCGTGCAGCTCACCACCAGCGCACACACCGCCGGCCAGAACTTTATCCTGACGGTCAATAACGTCTGCGACCGCTCTTCCAGGAAGAATCCGCTCCTGCCCAACAGTTACTACGCCTATGCCTATGACCCGGGTGACCAGATCGGCCCGATGATCACTCTGGTCAATGCCACGGATGCGGACCAGCTCGAGATCCTTTTCAACGAGCCGCTCGACGAGGCCAGCGCCGAGACCGTCGCCAACTATTCGATCCAGGGTGATATCCAGGTCCTCGCCGCCGAGCTCGACCCCTCGGGTCAGATCGTCTATCTGCGCACGAGCCTGCACACTCCGGACCGCCTCTACGTGCTCAACATCAATAATGTCTGCGATGCCAGCGCCCGGAAAAATCCCATCGCCGGCGGCACCGCCTTCGGCTATGTCTTTGAGCCGGTCGACCATATCGGCCCGATGATCAGCCGGGTGGTGGTCAAGGACGCCACCCATCTCCAGGTCTTTTTCAGCGAGGAGCTGGGACGCGCCAGTGCTGAGAACCGCGATAACTATCGTATCAGCGACGGCGTGGCGGTGATCAACGCCGCCCTCGACCTCGAGGGCAAGACGGTAGAGCTGGAGACGACCGCCCACCTTTCCGGCCGCGTCTACATCGTGGTCATCAACCGGGTGACCGATGCCACCGCCGTCGGCAACGAGATCCTGCCCAACAGTTCGTACGCCTATGTCCATGGCAACGACGAACTCGCAGCCGGCCCGACCATCGTCCGCGCCACGGCCAGGAGCGCCACTCAACTGGTGGTGGAGTTCAGCAAGCCGCTCGAGAAGAACAGCGCCGAAAAGAGTTCCAATTACCAGCTCAACCGCGGCGCCTCCGTCACCGCCGCCCTTCTTGCCGCCGATGGCACCTCCGTGACCCTGACCACCACCGCCCATGAAGCGGGCAAGGTCTATATCCTCACGGTCAACGATGTCAGCGACGCCACTGTCTACCGGCGCGCGGTGCCGGTGAACAGCGCCTACAGTTATCTCTATGAGGGGAGTGATACGGTCGGGCCGGTGATCTCGCTGGTGCAGGTGAACAGCACCACCAGCCTCGATGTGATGTTCAACGAGCAGGTGGAGAAGAGCGGAGCGGAGAACATCGCCAATTACAAAATCAGCGGCAATATCACGGTGCTCGCGGCCCAGCTCGACGGCTCGCAGCGCATCGTCCATCTCACCACCACCGCCCATGAGCCCCAGAAGCTCTATGTGCTGCGCATCAGCGCGCTGAGAGACGCCAGTGCGGAGGCCAATCCGATCGCCGCCAACAGCAGCTACTCCTATCTGTACGAGCCCGCCGACGCCCTGCCGCCGACGATCGCCATGGTGCGGGTGATCGACCTCCAGCATCTCGAGGTCAGTTTCAGCGAAGAGGTCGAGGCGGCTACGGCGGGCAACCTCGCCAGCTACGCCCTGAGCAGCGGCAAGGTCCTCAGTGTCAAGGCGGGCGCCGCCGCCCACCAGTACCTGCTCGAGGTGGAGCCCCTGGTGATCGGGCGCATCCTGCTCCTCATGGTCAACGGGGTGCGCGACGGGGCGGGCAACACGATCGCCGCCAACAGCTCCTACGCCTTCAGCTATGGCCAGATTGCCGCCGAGCCCAAACCGGTGGTGACCGGGGTGACGGCGATCAGCGAGACCCAGCTGCTGGCGACCTTCAGCACGCAGCTCGACAAGGCCTCGGCGGAAAAGCCGGCCAACTATCAGATCCAGGGGGTGACGGTCACCTCCGCCAAACTCGATGCCGCCAAAAACAAGGTCTGGCTGACCACCTCCGCGCACGCCCTCAACCGCATCTATGTGGTCCTCTTCAGCAGCATCGGCCGCAGCGACCGCCCGGACCTGACGATCGAGGCCAACACGCCCTATTTCTACATGGTTTCTAAATCGGCGGCGGCGGCTCCCGGAGTGCAGCGTATCGCAGCGGCCGGCGAGATGCTGGTCGAGGTCTGGTTCAATCAGGCCGTCGAGCGCTACAGCGCTGAAGCCCGCCGCAGTTACCATATCTCCGACGATGTGGCGGTGCTCGACGCCGAGCTGGATGCCAGCCTCAACAAGGTCACCCTCACCACCTCGCGCCACCGGGCGGGGCAGGCCTACACCCTCACCGTCTCCGGAGTCAGCGGAGCGGAGAGCGGCGCCGTCATGAGCGGGACGGTGCTGGCCTACACCTTCGTCCCCTCTCTGCAGGTCAAGCTGGCCGGCGCTGCGGAGACCAACCTCTCCTTCGTCGCGGTGGGCTCCCCCTACTACGTCGACCGTAACTATGTGATCACCTCGGCCCCCGAGGATCTCATCCATGCCAAGATGATCATGACCGCCAACAGCGACAAGGGCGGCAGCTCCACCAGTTTCATGCAGGTGACGGTGAGCCAGGCCACCGTGGTCTATGTCGCCTACGACGCCAGCGCCCAGTCGGTGCCGACCTGGCTCTCCTCGCGCTATACCAAAACCGGGCTCAGCCTGGGGGTCTCCGAGAGCGCCGAAAAGCTCAACCTCTGGGCGGCCTATTTTACAGCCGGCAGCGTCACTCTGGGCGGGAACAACGCCGCCGGCGCGCGCGGGGCCAAATGCATGTACGTGGTGCTGCTGCAGGAGCCGGCCTTCGCCCGCACCCTCAGCAGCGGCGAACTGGAGGGGTTGAAAGAGATGAGCACGCAGCGGCCGACCACCATCACCCTGCTGCCCAACTATCCCAATCCCTTCAATCCGCGCACCTCGATCCGCTTCGAGCTGCCCTATGACAAGGAGGTGCGCCTGGTGGTCTACGATATCCTCGGCCGGCATGTCCGCACCCTCTATGAGTCCACGGCCTCGGCCGGCGTCCATGCCCTGACCTGGGACGGCATCAATGATGACCAGATCCCGGTCGCCGCGGGCGTCTATATCTATCGGCTGGAAGTTTGGGAGAATGCGCAGCGCAATGGTGTCACCTATCGCAACAATTACGTCACCATCACGCGCAAGATGACCTACCTGAAATAGAGAGCAGACCAGCTTGCCAGCACGAAAGCGCCGGGTGCGTCGGGAGGGAGCACCATGGCGCTTTTTATATCGCCCGGCGTTCGCGCCGGGCTTTTTTTTGTATGGCTGCAGCGTTTTATAGAGCGGAACGGCCGCGGTGGTGGCGCCGTTGAGCGTCCGGGCTTTTATGTCAAATTGCGACCCTCATCACAGGGTGCTCTCCGCAGCGGTGTTACTTTGAAAGTAGTGATAATTGTTGACTTGAGGGCTAATTTTGACTATATTTTACATATTCTGTCCAAAAAATAAACACCATCAGCGCGGGCTGTCCACTGCGCGTGGCATGGATGTGGTCAAACAGACTGATAGAATGGGGTGCAACCTGGTGAAAAAGCATGCAGCCTGTTGGGGTGTTGCGGTGGGCATTGCGCTCATGATGATGGCGGGAGATGCAGCGGGTCAGAGTGCCGGCGCGCCGCAGGGTCAGCCCTCCGGCGTCACGGCTGAGAATCCGGCCGGCCGGACCGGTCTCTCCACTGCTCCGGCCGCCGCGAGCGTGGAGCCGCAAAGCGCTGCGGCCGTATCCGCCGCCCAAGGTGACGGCTCTGCGGAGGGTCTCCCCCTCTTCGGCAGCCATTTTTTCGCCGCCGCCCAGGAGCCGGCCGGAGCGGGCAGCGCGGGGGAGAGCTATACTCTCGGGGCCGGCGACCGGCTCGCCATTCATCTCGGCGGCAAGGCCCAGGAAAATTACGAAACCCTCGTCACCGCCGACGGCAAGATCTATCTTCCCACCGCCGGTGTGCTCAGCGTACAGGGCATGACCCTCGCCCAGGCGCGCCAGATGCTCGACCTCCGCCTGCGCCGCCTCTACAGCAGCTATACCCTCGACCTGGTGCTGCTGGCGCCCAAGATGGTGCGCGTGGCCGTGACCGGTGATGTCAAGCAGCCGGGCAATTACACCCTCTCCGCCCTCAACAGTGTCCTCGATGCGGTCTCTTTGGCTCAGGGCCCGACCGGCCGCGGCTCTCTCCGCGACATCCAGGTTTACCGCGGCGAGAACCTGGTCGCCAGCGTCGACCTCTACACCCATCTCCTCAAGCCCGGCCAGTCGGCCGATGTGCTGCTCCAGAGCGGCGACAAGATCTTCGTCCCCCCCGGCCGACTGCGCGTCGAGATCACCGGCGAGGTCTTCCGGCCGGCCATCTATGAACTGGCGCCCGGAAAGCAGGAGGATCTCACCGGACTGATCGCCCTTGCCGGCGGCTTTACCGATCTGGCCTTCCGCGACAAGATCGAGCTCAGCCGCATGCAGCCCGACGGCTCACGCCGGATCAGCTACGTTAATCTGACCGCCGATTCCACCGCCGGTCCGGGGCTCGTCAACCAGGACCGGATTTGCGTCTACTCGGTCAGGGAGCAGACCCCGCGCCAGACCGTAACCATCAACGGGGAGGTGAACCGCCCCGGCATCTATGAGTGGGAGGCCGGCATGCGCGTCAGCGATCTCATCCTCAAGGCCGGCAGCCTCACCCGCAGCGCCTGGCTGCTCAAGGCCGAGGTGGCCGAGGTGGATCCCAACCGGCCGCCGCGCGTCAGGGAGATCCCGCTCGAACGGCTGCTGCAGGGAGGAGAGGATTCACTCGACATCGAGCTCGGCGCCGACGATCAGCTTTTCATCCGCCGCATCCCCGACTGGCGGGTCGGCCCCCTGGTCGAGGTGCGCGGCGAGGTGACCTTCCCCGGTTATTATCCCATCGTCGATGACTCCACCCGGCTCAGCGAGATCATGAAGCAGTGCGGCGGCTTCACCCCCGACGCCCTCGTCAGCGACGCCAAGCTCATCCGCAAACGTCAGCCCATGCCCGAAGACCGGGAGTTCGAACGGCTGCGCGTGATGCCGCGCGACCAGATGAGCGACCGTGAGTACGAATATCTGGTGATGAAGCAGAACAGCAGCGACGCCGACCGGATCGTGGTCGATTTCCGCCGGCTCATGCAGCTCAAGGACCAGAGCCAGAACGTGGCCCTGCGTGACGGCGATCAGATCATTGTCCCCAAAACCCCGCGTGTGGTGCAGATCACCGGCTGCGTCGCCAAACCCGGCGGCGTGTTCTACAAGCCGGAGGCCAACTATAAATACTATATCGCCCAGGCCGGTGGATTGAGCTGGGACGCCGACAGCCGTCGCGCCAAGGTGATCAAAGCCTCCGGCGAGATCAAGGACGAAGAGGATGTCGACGATTTCATGCCGGGCGACCGCATCTGGGTGCCGCGCAAGCCCGACCGCAATTACTGGCAGATCCTCCGCGACACCCTCCTCGTCGCCGGGCAGATCGCCACTGTATTCCTCGTGATCCAGAATGCCACAGAGTGAGCCATGGCCGAAAATGATGACAAAGTGATAGAGATCCACCTCCTCGATTACCTCCTGGTGATCACCCGCTGGCGCTGGCGCATCATCCGCAACGTGGCCCTCGCCGCTGTGGGCATCTTTTTGCTCTCCTTTCTGCTGCCGAAAAAATATGTCGCGGTGACGACCCTGCTGCCGCCGCCCGAGCAGGAGGGGAGCGCCATGGCCAGCCTGCTCTCCGAAGTCAATGTGCCCGGTGTCGCCCTGCCCGGCAAGGTCACCTCGGCCGATATCTTTCTCGAGATGCTGCGCAGCCGCTCGGTGGGGGAGAAGGTGCTGCAGCGCCGTTTTCTCTCCAGAGGCGACAGCCTGACCCTGCTCGAGATCCTCGACTGTGAAACCATCGAGACCGGCCTGATCGCGATGAGTGAGCGCGCTTCGTTCGTGCTCTCGAAAAAGATGGTCATGACCATCAGCGTCGAGATGGGGGAACCGCAGCTGGCCGCTGCGGTCGCCAACGCCTACGTCGAGGAGCTCGACCGCGTCAACCGGGAAAAGAGCGTATCCCGCGCCAAGAATTCGCGCCTCTATATCGAGTCGCAGCTGCGCGAGACCCAGGAGCGCCTGACAGAAGCGACGCGCCTGCTGGCGGAGTATCAGCGCGGCCATCGCGCTGTGGCGCTCGAGGAGCAGGTCACGGCTTCGATCCTCCAGAGCGGCGAGGTCAAGGGGCAGATCATCGCCAAGGAGATCGAACTCAACATCATGCTCCAGAGCATGAAGGCCGGGAATCCCCTGGTGGTGCGCGCCCGGCAGGAGCTGACGGAGCTGCGCCGCAAGTACGACGATCTGCAGATCGGCTCGGGCGACAGCCAGCAGGAGGAGATCTTTATGCCCGTCGCGAAGGTGCCGGAGGTGGGCATCCGGATGGCGGGACTGATGCGCGAGGCCAAAGTGCAGGAGACGGTCTGGCAGCTGCTCAACTCGCAGTACTATCAGACCCGGATCGAGGAGGCGCGGGACACCCCCACCGTGCAGGTCCTCGATGCCGCTGTGCCCCCGCTCTTCAAGAGTTCGCCGAAGCGCAAGATGCTGGCGGTGGTGCTGGGCCTCCTCGCCGGCATCGCCACCATCTTTTATGCCTTTGTGCAGGAATATGCCGGCCGCCTCGACAAAAGGCCCGCCGAAAAGGCCAAGTGGCAGGAGTTTTTCGGAGCGCTGCGCAGCGACCGGGAAAAGTTGATCGCCTGGCTCCACAAGCGCCGGCGCTGACATCCGGATGACACGGGGGCCCTCCAGTCGCACGATCCTGGCCTGGATCCCATCCCGGGAAAACCTTTTCACTGTATGACAAACAAGGGAGCAGAATATGCAATTCGTAGCACCCTCCGCGAAGATAGGCGAAGGCACGGAGATCGGCCATTTTTCGGTCATTGAAGAGGATGTTGTCATCGGCAGGAATTGCCGGATCGGCCACAATGTCGTCATTCATGCGGGCTCGGTCCTGGGCGACAATGTACGGGTGGACGCCTGCACGGTGATCGGCAAGCAGCCGATGCGCTCCAAACGCAGCATTTTCAAGGATGAAAAGGGGCTGCCGCCGGTGCAGATCAGTGAGGATTGCATGTTCGGCGCCCAGGTGGTGATCTATGCCGGCTGCGAGATCGGGGTGCACGTTCTGGTGGCCGATGGCGCAGCTGTGCGCGAGAATGTCTCCATCGGCGCCTACACGATCATCGGCCGCAACGCCACGGTGGAAAATTTCTGCAAGATCGGCAAAAAGTGCAAGCTGGAGACCAACTGCTATATCACCGCCTATTCCGATGTCGGTGATTACTGTTTTATCGCCCCCGGTGTCTGCACAACCAACGACAATTATCTCGGCCGCACCGAGGAGCGCTTCAAGCATTTCAAGGGAGTGACGGTCAAGCGCGGCGGCCGCATCGGCGGTCATGCCGTGATCCTGCCCGGCAAGGTGATCGGCGAGGATGCCGTAGTCGCGGCCGGCGCGGTGGTGAGCAAGGATGTGCCGGCGCGGACGATTGTGGTCGGCAATCCCGCGCGCCCGCTGCGCGAGGTGCCCGAGGAGCAGCTGCTCGACAAGCAGGGATGGGAGTAGGACCCGGCCATGTCGCTGAAAATAGTCACCATCGTCGGGGCTCGTCCGCAGTTCATCAAGGCTTCGC
>Ga0116148_1002144_pt1 | contig 19919 bp, 16 predicted proteins | sample AD_UKC055_MetaG_FD_89786 | JGI IMG/M metagenome (GOLD analysis project Ga0116148, IMG submission 89786) | Active sludge microbial communities of municipal wastewater-treating anaerobic digesters from USA - AD_UKC055_MetaG | ecosystem: Engineered > Bioreactor > Anaerobic > Digestate | place: USA... | reverse complement strand
CCAGGTCTGCGCACCGCACGAACCCCAAGACCGCGCGACTGACGCACCCGCGATCGCCGCGACCCGCGCCCCGCGCATCCGCCGCTCGCCGGTGCAGCGGCGGAGGAGCCGGGCCGATGACAGGCCGAAAATCCGGGCGGACAAGCCAGCGGACAATCCGGCTACTCGCTCGCTTACTTCCGGCCGATTTTTTTGAACAGTTCATCCCTGCTCAGCGCAATCCACACGGGACGGCCGTGCGGACACACCGGCTCCTTGAGCGCAAACGTCCGCGCGATGAGAGCCGACGCTGTTTCCGGATCGAGAATCGAACCGTCTGTGCACGCCGCTTTGCATGCCGAGTTCGCGTAGAGTTTGGATACCAGTTTCGGTCCCGAAGATGACGGGTCAAGAATGTCGTCCGCAATATCTTTGCGCGACCCGCGCCATCTGACCGGCACGGCGGTTATGTGCCATATTCCGTTGCCCTCGTTGACCAGACGGAACCCTGCCTTGTCCAGTTCTTCGGTGCGATCCGAAAGCATTTTGTCTTCGGTTTGGGAAGCCGTTTCGATTCGGTAGGGTACCAGCAGTTCCTGTTTCTCGCCGGCGTGTTCAAAAAGTTCGTCGTATAAAATCCGTTCATGAGCGGCGTGCTGGTCGATTAAATAGAAGACTTGTGCGCGTTCGACGGCAAGAAATGTTCCCAGAACCTGTCCGAAATACCGGAAATCGTACGTTTCTTCGCGGTGTGCAGCACCTGCGCCCGGTGTGCGATGCCGGGCCGAATCGCAGGCGAACGCATCGTACCGCCGATCCGGCAAACGGAAACTGTCGGACTCGAATTGCGGAGCAGCCGTTCGGGCGCTTTCGCGGGCGGCTGCCCCCTCTCGATGTTCGAACATGCCGCCGGAGAACACCTTTTGGCCTGTTTCCTGCGGAGACGCATCTTGGCGCCGCATCGATGCAATCGTGTAGTTTCTGAAAAAATCGCGTACTGCGCCGCTTATTGCGCGGTGCAGCGGCGCACTGTCCCTGAACCGGACTTCTTTTTTTGCCGGATGGATGTTGAAGTCGACCAGCTCCGGTTCGATGTCGATAAAAAGAATGGCGAACGGGTGTGTTCCGTTCGGAAAATGACCTTCGGCTCCGTATTCCAGTGCTTGCATCAGCGCGTATTCATAGATTCGCCGGCCATTGATGAATACCATCATGTTTCTGCGGTCTGCGCGCACCACTTCCGGAGACCCGAGTACTGCGGTAAAGGTAAATCCGCTTCCGCTGCCTGCAATGCTGTAAAAAAAAGAGTCGCTCTCTTTCGGTTCAAGGGCGGCAAGGCATCGGTCCAGAGGGGTTTCAACCCGGGGCAAAATATATTTGACGGTACCGTCGGTAATAAAACGGAATTCAATAGCCGGCCAGGCGAGCGCTTTTTCGGTACAAATCTGCCGGCACATCGAGGTTTCCGCTCCCGGACGCTTCAGAAACTGTCTGCGGGCGGGGAAGTTTTCGAACAGATTGTCTATGCAGACGACGGTTCCCCCCGGATGGCTTGCGGGTTCGACCCTGCCGAGCGACAGCTTCCAGGCCTCTCGCCCGTTGCGTGTTGTGGTAATTTCGAGCCGGCTGACTGCCTGGATGGAAGACAGCGCTTCGCCCCGGAAACCGAGCGTGGAGAGGTTCAGAAGATCGTCTTCCGAACGGATCTTGCTTGTCGTGTGGGTACGTGTGCAGATTGCAAGGTCTTCGGCCGTCATGCCCGAACCGTTGTCGCTGACCCGTATCCGGTCGATGCCTCCGCCCGAGATTTCGACAGTGATCTTGTCGGCGCCCGAGTCTATCGAATTGTCCAGGAGTTCGCGAACTACGGCCGCTGGACGGTCGATCACTTCTCCGGCTGCAATCTTGCGGGCGACTTCGGGCGGAAGTTCCCGGACCGGGTTCAAGGCTGTACCCTCAGTCATCGTCCGAACCGGCCGAAAAAAGGTCCAGTTCCGGCTTGTCTTCCGGAGCTGCCGGCGTGTTTTTCAGAATTTCTATTTTGCCTTCGATCCGGTCCAGATCCTTTTCGAGCGAGCGGGCAAGTTTGATGCCCTCCTCGAAAATTGCAAGCGCATCTTCGAGCGCTACCTCGGGGTCCCTGATCGCATCGCTCAGCGATTCGAGCCGTTCAAGCCGTTCGCCAATTTTTTTCATGAGTGTGTCTCCTCGACTGTTGCGCGGATAGTTCCCGCACCTGGAATAATGTGGAGGCGGGCTCCCGCTGCAGTATCCTGTGCCGATCTGATGGTCTGTCCGGTCGCTGCGTCCCGGACAATGGAATATCCTTTCGAAAGGATTGCAGCCGGATTGCCGCCTTCGATAATGTGCGAGAGCACCTCGACCCGGTGCCTCGTTTCGCGTATGCGGGTACCGATGGACTCCAGCAAGCTTTCCTTGGCGTCGTCGAACCTGAGCAGGTAGGGCTGCTCGATTTTTCTGAACCGCATTTCCAGCGATTCCCGGGAAAAGGATGCCATCATCAACCTGATCCTGTCCACTTTCGATTCTATTCCGGCTTCCAGGGCGCCGGCCGCAGCCTTGACGCGATCTGCAAGGTCGTCCCTGAGCGGGCACACCAGCTCCGCCGCCGCAGAGGGAGTAGGGGCACGCAAGTCCGCCGCAAAATCGCACAGCGTCCAGTCGATTTCGTGGCCGACTGCGCTGATCACCGGGATCTTGGAACCGGCGACTGCCCAGACCACCGCCTCGTCAGAAAAGGGGAGCAGGTCTTCGAGCGAACCGCCGCCCCGGCCGATAATAATGACGTCCGCCATGTGGTACCGGTTCGCCGTCTCAAGTTGTCGCACCAGTACCGGTGGCGCTTCCGGACCCTGCACCGGAGCGGGGAGGATAACAACAGAAATTGCCGGATTCCGGCGGCGGACAATCTGCAGAATATCACGGACGGCAGCGCCCGTAGGGCTCGTAATCACGGCGATCCGTTCGGGGATTTCGGGAATCTCCCTTTTGCGGTCCTGATCGAACAGCCCCTCGGCAGCAAGCGAACGTTTCCGTTCTTCCAGGATGCGCAGAATGTCGCCCGTTCCGGCGGCTTCCATCCGGTCAATAATAATCTGATACGTTCCGCGGGCTTCGTACACGGAAATCGAACCGGTCGCCCGCACCAGCATGCCGTCCGCGGGAGCAAAGGGGAGATAGCGTGCCTTGCCCTTGAACATAACCGAGGCGATCGCGCTCGATTCGTCCTTCAGCGTAAAGTACAGATGGCCGGTACTCGACGGCCGGTAATTGGAAATTTCTCCCTCCAGCGTCACCAGGGGGAAGGAACCTTCGAGTATTTCTTTAATCAAACTGGTAATTTCCGCGATTTTCAGCGGTTGGGGCGCGGACATGAATCAAGATTATCATGCAGAATGACTTTTCTCAAGACGCATCATTCGGTGCCGATACTCATAACAGTATGAAAGCACTTGCCGTCCTGTATGCCGGAACACTGTCCCGGTACGCCCTGCAGCCCGTATCCGCCGGAAAATCAGCCTTTGCCCGCTGTCTCGAATCCGCATCCCGATTCCCGGGGGTATCCGAAATTCTTGTTGCCGGGAGCGAAAGCCTTGCCTCCGCAATCCCCTCAGGCCTTTCTGTTCCGGTCCGTACTCAAAATCCTTCGGCACCCGGAATTGCATCCCTGTTTGAACTGATGGCTGCAGCTTCGCCCGGTTTCGATTCGATCTATTTCAGCTGGGCCGACTGTCCGTATCTTGATGTTTCGCTGACGTCAAGCCTTGCCGAAAAGCATACCCGCTATTTCGCCGAATATACCTTTGCGGATGGCTATCCCTACGGATTGACGCCGGATATTCTTGCCTCCGGGATCGTTCCGATAATCGCAAAGCTTGCGCAGAACGAACAAGGGCCGGTAACACGATCGGTTGTGTTCGACACAGTAAAAAAAGACATCAACTCGTTCGATATCGAGACAGATCTTGCACCTGTTGATGCCCGCTATCTACGCCTGGCGCTCTCGTGCGACACCAAGCGAAATCATCAACTATGCGAAAGCCTATCCGGTATAACTGCTGATAATTACGCATCGTTCATCGCCGAACGGGAGCGCAGTCTGCGTACGCTGCCTTCGTATTATGCTGTCCAGGTGTCTGCGCGCTGTCCCCATGAGTGCGTTTTCTGCCCCTATCCGGGTCTGTGCAGGAGTGCTGCGCGTTCTGCTTCCGGCATTCCGGCAACTGAACGCCGCGACTATATGCAGGTGGCCGATTTTCGGAACATCGTTGCAAAGATAGAAGCCTTTTCCGGAGACGCGGTCGTGTCTCTTTCCCTGTGGGGCGAATGTTCGTATCACCCCGATCTGGCGGAACTGGCAGCAGCGGTACTCGAATGGCCGTCCCTGTCGCTTTTGATCGAGACGACCGGCATCGGCTGGCGGAAAGAAACGCTGGAGACTATTGCCTCTCTTGTCCACGCTGCACCTGCCCGAACAAACGGCCAGGCGGCGGTCAACTGGATTGTGTCTCTTGATGCGGTCAGTTCCGCCTGTTATGCAAAACTGCACCGTGCTGATGAAGCGTCCTTCCGGGAAGCCCTTGCCTGTACGGAATCGCTGCATGCGCTTTTTCCCGGAGCGGTCTGGCCGCAGTTTATACGAATGAAAGAAAACGAAGAAGAACTCGAAGCGTTCTACCGGTTCTGGAAAGAAAAAACCGGAACGGTCATAATCCAGAAGCATGATCATTTCTGCAAAACGATAGAAGACCGCCGAGTCGCCGACCTTTCTCCGCTAAAACGCTTCCCCTGCTGGCATCTGAAGCGGGATTTGTGTATTCTGGTGGACGGAACTGTTCCGCTGTGCAAAGAAGATGTCTTTGCACACGTTTCTGCCGGCAATGCGCATTCCGACAGCTTTGAAACCGTGTGGAGCAGGATCGGCGAACGGTACGGTTCTCATTGTTCGGGGCTGTATGAAGGATTGTGCGGAGACTGCGATGAATACTATACCTATAATTTTTAACGAAAAGAAAGTTCCGCATACGGTCATTGGCGGTTCCATAAAAAAAAGCGACGAGGATCCGTCTCCCTTTACGGTTATTTTACTCAATCGCGGCGGGCGGTACTATCGTTCTGCGGTATTCCAGAATCTGGAAAGCGCCGGCTTTTCTTCTATTATTTCTATAGAGATGTCGACAGAACCCTATGATATCGAAAATCTCTCGCTCCGGTTTCCGTCCGTCAAATTTCTTGTGCCGCTGGAAAAAGTCACTGTCGGTGAAATGATAAACACCGGGCTTGCGGAAACAGATGCCCCGTATGTGCTGGTTCTCTGGAACGACATGCGCCTTACTGCATCGAGCATCTCCAATCGGCTGATGGACAAGGTACAGACTGAAGCCCTGCTGTGCTGTGCCCCGCAGCTGACCAGCCAGCGAATGGAGCATTTGCCGGTTCAGATGGTACCGGCTCTGAATAAAAATTCGTTGCAGGTTGAACCGATGCCCTGTTACCGAGATATGTCTCCCACTATCTATCCAGCCGATTTTACCGGTATCTATGATCGTGAAAAATGCATCCGCCTTGGCGGTTTCGATCATACGATCGCGAATCCGTACTGGCAGAACCTTGATTTCGGTTTTAGGGCGCATCTGTGGGGAGAAAAAATAGCGATTTCAACCTCCTTTCGTCTTTCCTACGACGGGGAAGTACCCCGCGAAGATATTACAGCCGATGAATCCTATATGCGTTTTTATCTGAAAAACCTGGCACCTGTTTATAGGAAGGATTCTTCATTCATTCCGGTTTCCCGTTTCTTTTCGTATGCAACGAAGGCCGGGAAAAGTATACTCGATTCCGCTGCGACTTTTTCCAGGATGCGCGCCTGGGTTCGCATGAACCGCTACCGTTTTACCTGCGACGCAGCAGGACTGGTAGGTGCCTGGGAGCCGTATATTCAATGATCTGTGTGGTAATCCAGGCTCGGCTCGATTCAACCCGATTGCCTCAAAAAGCGTTATTGTCGCTCGCCGATAAGCCGTTGATTGTTCAGGTTATGAATAACGCCAAACGAATTCCGGCTGATTCATATATCCTCGCCTGCGACCACGACTCGGAACAAATAGTGACCCCGCTTGCCGTATCTTGCGGGTATCGATGCATCGCAGGCCCAAAAGAGGATGTGCTTGAGCGGTTTTGTCTGGTAATCAGAAAGACGGGAGCAGATGTTATTGTCCGGGTTACCGGAGACAATCCCTTTATTTTCATCGATGCGGCAACAGAAAGTCTTGAACGGTTTCTATCTCTGGACAAACAGGGAAAAGGGGTCGACTATTTTACCTTCTCCGGATTGCCTCATGGCAGCGGAGTGGAAATACTGTCTGCCCGAAGGCTTCTGGAAGCGGCTGTGCTCTCCGATTCGCAGTACGAGCATGAACATGTAGGTCCGGCATTATATAATCATCCGGAGCGTTTTGCATGCATGCGGGCAGTGTCTCCGGAACAGTGGATGTTTCCGGAAGTCAGAACGACAGTTGATACCCGCGATGATTATGAGCGGGTGTGTCTGATGGCGGAGTATCTTGCTTCTACAGGTTCGACGCTTCCTGTATCGACGGAACACATCCTGAAGGCTTGGAATTATGTGACCAGAGTTCTGCTTTTTTATCCGTCGTTCGAGGCTGGCCAGGGAACCGGCCATTTTCGCCGCGTATGCGAGTGTATACAGAATCTAAAATCCGTCTGGCGATGCCAACTATATATTTCCCGCAGCGCAACGCTGCAGACCGCCATTCCGTCCGACATCCGTCCCTTCGTCGTGCACGAACTTCCGCCGGAGGCTCATCTTGTTGTGGTCGACAAATTCCGTTCGTCGATACGCGAAATCAGGGATCTGCAGAAAATCGGGCCTGTCGTCGCTCTTGACGAAAGGGGCAGCGGTCGATCTGTCTGCGATTATGTTCTCGATATCATACCGGGACCCGGCGGCAGGCTGTGTACGCCAAATTTGCTGGAAACATCGTTTCTTCCCCTGCCGCAAGCGCGAAAGCAAGAACCCGTTCAGACAATACGCTCGGTGCTTGTGGTTGCCGGCGGGGAAAATTCTGCCGGTTTGGCCCATCCTGCAGCGCGTGCCCTGGCTCGTATGGAATTCGAGGTTACGGTAATTGATCCCGGTGTTACCGGAATACGGACCTCGGAGTCAGGATATACCGTTTCCGGTCTGGTCGCCCATCTGAAAGAAAACCTGTGCCACTACGATCTGGTCGTTACGCATTACGGTTTTACCGCATTCGAGGCCCTTGCCGCCGGATGCAAAGTTATTCTTTTTTCACCGACATGGTATCACTATTGGATTTCCCGGAAATACGGTTTTTCGGTTATGCCTCCCGAATGCAATCTGGCTTCACGCTTGCTGCGTCTTATCTCCTCCGGAATTTCCGTTCCTGATATCATTACCCGGGAATCCGTCCAGTCGGATCTTCCTGCAGCAATAAACCATCTTGCGCGGATGCGCATCAGAACCTGTCCTTTTTGCGGCTCTTCAGCGCACGGTCCGGTTCTGCTCAGGGCAAAGGATCGGACGGTCACCAGATGCGGATCGTGTTCAATGGATTACATCTCGTTTCAGGTAGATGCCCTTCGAAACTATTCGCGTTCCTATTTTTTCGAGGAGTATAAAGCGCAGTACGGAAAAACGTATCTTGAAGATTTCGAGCAGATTAAACATCACGGGCGGCTCAGAATTTCCAGAATAGACAAGAGCATTCGTCGTTCTTTCAGTGTGCTTTCTCCCGAAGAAAAAAAACTGCTGGATATCGGGTGCGCCTATGGTCCGTTTCTCTCCGCTGCCCGGGAAGCAGGATGGCTGGTGTACGGAACAGATATATCGCCGGATGCTGTCGAGTATGTCGCCGGTACCTTGGATATTCCCGCCTGGGTTTCCGCTTTTCCCGCTCCTGATGCTTACAATCAGATTTCATCCAGAAAGTACGCCGCAGTAACAATGTGGTATGTTATTGAACATTTGGAGGATCTGGAATCGGTGTTTTCCCGTGTTCGTTCACTTCTCCTTCCCGGAGGAATATTCGCTTTTTCAACTCCCTCGTCGGGAGGTATCTCGGGGAAAACACGCACGGATTCGTTTTACCGAAACAGTCCTGCGGACCATATCACCATCTGGAATCATCGAACCGTGCGCCGTCAGCTCAAAAAATACGGATTTACAGTTCTTTCTGTCGTATCGACCGGGCACCATCCGGAACGGTTTCCGTTTTCCGTTTCTCCGGTAAAAGGGTCTTTTTTGTGGCATATTCTCGGAAAGATCAGCCAGCTCTTTTCCCTCGGAGATACATTTGAAGTATATGCAGTAAAGCAGGGATCTCTGGAGGATGCCGAATGAAAAAAAGAATACTGGTGCTTGGCTGCGGCGTTATGCAGGCAGTCGCCATCCGTTCTGCAAAAGAGCGGGGATGGGAAGTGGTAGCAGTTGATGGCGATCCGGAGGCTCCCTTCCGCCTGTTGGCCGACCGGTTCGAACCCATCGATCTGAAAGATATTGAACGTCTGAAAAAGCTTGCCCTGTCCCTCAAAGAGAACGGTGGTCTTGACGCTGTTTTTACAACAGCCACCGATTTCTCTGTTCCGGTAGCGGCGATAGCCGAGACCTGCGGTCTTCCGGGACACAGTCTGGAAGCTGCAATAAATGCCTCCGATAAACTGAGGATGCGCGAATGTTTTCGCAAAGCCGGCGTGCCTTCGCCCCGTTTTGCAGGCATAGACCGCTCATCTGTGTGCGAGGCATCGGTACTGATGCAACAAGAAAATATCTCGTATCCCGTCGTGGTAAAACCTGTAGACAATATGGGCGCCCGCGGCTGCCGCAGAGCAGATTCTCCGGACTCGCTCCGGGAGGCACTTGAAGACGCGCTCTGCTTTTCCCGAACCGGACGGGCTATTGTCGAAGAGTATATGGACGGGCCTGAGTTTTCTCTCGAAGCGCTTGTCTTCGATAATGAAATACGTATGACCGGCTTTGCCGACCGCCACATTGCTTTTTCTCCGTATTTTGTCGAAATGGGGCATACCATCCCGACGTCCCTGTCTGCGTCCGACCGTGCACAGATAGAGGCCGTTTTTTTCCGGGGCATTCGCGCTTTGGGCCTTTCGCACGGAGTTGCCAAAGGAGATTTGAAGCTGACCGATTCCGGACCGATGATCGGAGAAATTGCCGGTCGTCTTTCCGGAGGGTTCATGTCCGGATGGACGTTTCCCTATTCTTCGGGAATCCCTCTAACCGCCAATGCGTTGGATTTGGCAGCCGGTCTGCCCCCGTCGGCTCTGACTCGTCTGCACGACTGGACCAGTGCCGAACGCGCATGGATTTCCATACCCGGCAGTGTCCGGTACGTATCCGGTTATGAACAGGCAAAGAGTATCCCGTATCTAAAAGATATCTTTCCCCGGGTTTCTTCTGGCGATACCGTTCGGTTCCCGCTGAATAATGTGGAAAAGTGCGGCAACTGCCTTTCGGCCGCTCCGGATCGGCATGCTGCTGTTGATGCGTGCTTGAAAGCAGTCAGGACAATCTGCGTCCGGCTCGAACCCTTCAATGCCGATACCGATGCGTATCTTTCTGCCGGTTCCGCAACCAGCACTTCTTTTCCTCCGGATGCGTTTCCGGTTTCCCGGATACCCGAGGACGACTCATGGGAGAGTACCGGTACTCTGGCGCAGTTTCAGATTCCTGCATCGATCTGCGGCTATCTGGACACATGCTTCGATTGGTATGGCCGATCCCTTCGGGATGCAATTCGCGATATGTGCGTCATAGAGCCAGCACTGGTTCCTTTTTTACGGGAAGCCCCTCTTTCGATCCGGATACAGGCTTGGAATGCGCTCGTTCGCGGCGGTATACAGGGCATGCTCTATGTCTTTGATTGTCACAGCCATGCGTAATATTCTGCGCGTTTGGTCTGTCTTTTTTCTCATCGGCTTTGCAGTGGCTGCGCATGGAGAGGGTAATCGCCTGATTCCCTTGCACGAGGCGGCTTCCCGCCTTGAGGCAGCAATTTTTTATGACCCCTTTTCCGGATCAGTGCTCTTGAGCAAAAACGGACATCAAGCCTCCTTCTGTATCGGAGACCCGCTGGTTCTTCTGGATTACACGTTTGCAGAGTTGCTTGATCCACCTGTTCGTAACAATCGGGGTGTTTTTCTTTCCGCATCGTTCATGAATCGCCTCGAAACCTTCTTTGCCACGCTGCCTCCGCCGGTTGCATATCGAGTTGGAGCCGTTCTGATCGATCCGGGCCATGGCGGAAAAGATCCGGGGGCTTCCGGTAAAGCCGTGTACAAGGGCAAAACAGTCACCGTCCGCGAAAAGGATATAGTTCTGGAAGTTGCACTCGATCTGCACGAAAAAATGAAGCAGACCTGGCCGGATAAACAGATCCTGCTGACCAGAACCGGCGACACCTATCCAAGTCTGGAAGAGAGGGTGGAAATGGCCAATTCAGTAAAGCTGGCGCCACACGAAGCAGTTTTGTATATTTCCATCCACGCAAATGCTGCGTTCAACAAAAAGTCATCGGGATTCGAAGTCTGGTATTTGACTCCTGACTATCGGCGAACAGTCATTGACAAAACTGATGATACCTCCAGCGAGATTCTTCCAATATTGAATTCCATGATGGAGGAAGAATTCACCACCGAGAGTATCCTCATTGCGAAAAGCATTATGGATGGTCTGGACGAACAGATCGGCTCGCAAAGCATTAACCGGGGGCTCAAGGAAGAATCCTGGTTTGTTGTCCGTAACGCCAGAATGCCCAGTGTTCTGGTCGAGCTGGGTTTTGTGAGCAATCCGGAGGAAGCGGCGCTCCTGGCCGACAGCAGCTACTTGAAACGCTGTTCAACCGGGATATATAATGGCATTCGTTCCTTTATCTCATATTTTGAAGGTTCAAGAGGATTTACTGTAGAATAATGGAAAAAAAAGCGTTTACCGTTCGTCGTTTGATTGACTTTATACGAAATAAGCATACTCCTGTACGAATCTTTATTCTTTCGGCAATCGTAGCTGTGCTGGTTGTCCTTGTTCTTTCCATTGTGTTCGATTCTTCGACGAGAAAATATACGTTATTTTTTCCTGAATTGTCCTCGGGCAAGATAAAACGGGAAATCCGGAATCTGCCGGCTGTAAAGGGTACGGAGGAACAGCTGGAGCTCTTTGTCAGCGAGCTGCTTCTTGGTTCACTTTCTCCCGATCTTGGAGCCTTGTATCCCCGCAGTTCAACGCTGACATCCTGCATAGTCAGACAAAAGAGTGCCTACATTAATCTGTCGTCGGCAGCACTGATGCCCGAGGACAGTTTTGCAGACCCCCGGCAAGTCTATGAACTATTTAAAAAAAATGTTTGCACAAACTTCAGAAATATTGATAGAATATATCTGTACGTTGATGGGATAGAAGTGTACAGGGAAACACCTGTTATTGCCGAGGCTGAAAAGTAAAAGCGTTGACAAAAGGCATTTCTTCCGTATACTTATACCAGATAGGGTTAAACTACGAGCATTAAAGGAGCTTTTTGATGAAAAGGAGATTCATACTTGTTGCGGGTGCTATGCTCTTTGCGAGCGCATTTGCAATTGCTGAGGAAGCAGTCCTTATTGATTTTGCAAATCTGAATGCGGATATTATTCCTGGAGCTGATGATAAACCAACCCAGAACCGCAGAACTGTCATGGACTTTTCGACTGTTGCCGGCGCATCGTTCACCGAAGAACAGAAAGCCCTGATGAGAACGTCTCTAGCCCTCGATAGTTGGGAAGTCTCGCTCAACTCGTCCGCCCGGAATGTCGCCAGCGTGTCGGTTTCCCGCACGAAAGCTGCCCCTGTCAGCCAGAATGCAAAGAACTATGCCGGCCAGACACTCCTTGGTGTTCGCGTAAATTTCCCCACTTGGAACAGCAATGCGAATGCGATTATCAAGCCTTCGTTCGATATTCCCAGCTATGAGCCGATGGCCCAGGTAGCTGACGATGGTACTGTCCAGGAACCGACTGACGAAGACAAGGCAACCGGTAAAACCCGCTTTGAAGATGGATACGGAGTAGTCAAGAATGTCGGTGTTCTGAAAGCGATAGCTGTAAACACCTATGGAATGAATTTTCCTCACGGACTGTATGTGCTTCTTCGCGATACAAACAACGAAGAGCGCAGGTATTTCATGGGATACCTCAATTTTGACGGCTGGAAGGAACTGATCTGGCAGAATCCGGAGTATGTAACTGAAGTTCGTACCCGCGAAGTTCGGCTGTATCCCGTATATCCGACAGCTCTTCCCCATCAGACCTTTGCCGGTTTTATGGTTACCCGCGATGCTGCTCACGATGGCGGCGATTTCGTAGCCTATTTCAAGGATGTCAAGGTAATTTACGACAAGGCCGTGCTCAATACTGTCCGCGATTTTGCCGACGAAGACCTCTGGGGTGTTCAGACAAAGAAAGAAAACGAGCGCAAGCAGCTTGAAGTTTCCCGCTTTGGAAATGTTCAGGTTCTCCGCTTCCTCGAAATCGAAAAGATGGCGACAGAAAACGCATTCAAACCTTCTGCAGGATCTGCAGCAGCCGAGAATTCGGATGCCGCTCAGTAATAACCTGTACTGCGCTTAAGAGTCTGTGTAGTCATAAGGTATGATAAAGGGGATCCTTAGGGGTCCCTTTTTTTGTTTGCCCAGCGAAGCTGGCAAACCCGACCGGCTGAAAGAAGCTTATTGGTATTGCCTGTGTTTCGAGGTCTGATTCACCGGTCTGTTCTTGCGAATAATCTTGATTAACAGTTCTGCCGGAGTTATAGTAGGGTATATGTCCGATCAGACTCCTTCTACGCACTGGCTGCCAAATCGTGAACATTTACTGGTTCTGTACGAGAAGTATGAACCGGCTTTCAATACTCTTCTCGAACGGCTCCTTGTCCGACTGAGGGACTGTATTGCGGTGTCTTCCATTCCGACCTATAAGGCACGGGTTAAGAACTTTCCAAGCTATTACCGGAAATTACTGAGAAATTGCAGCTCGACTGAAATCAGAACCAATGATTTACCTGTGATAACAGACATCTTGGGTATCAGGATTATCTGTTCCTTTCTTCAGGACTTGCGGCTGGTAGAACAGTCTCTGCAATCATGTTTTTCTGTATATGAAGTTGAACGAAAAGGCGCTGATCGAACTTTCCGGGAATTCGGGTATGAATCTACGCACATTTTACTGGCAATTCCAGAAGAGATGAAGCAGGACCTGGACTTACCTGAAGGCTTGATTTTTGAAATTCAGGTTCGAACAATATTGCAGGATGCCTGGGCGGAAGTGGAACATGAACTGGTGTATAAATCAGAATTTTCTCCCTTTGATCTTCCCTTAAAACGGAAGCTGGCTTCAATAAATGCAAGCCTGAGTCTGGCAGATATTATTTTTCAGGAGATTCGGGACTACCAGAATAAATTGAACAAAGAACTTGATAAACGAAGGGGTAGTTTTTATCAACAGGCTGATTTTGAGACAGAAATCGGGGAACATCGGGCTGTCCCTGCCCTGGAGACTGCAGATTCTGTCGATCAGGGCTCCCTGGCCTATGTGCAGGGCACTATCGATGATATGATTCTTGATGCGATAGAAGCGCATAACAACGGAAAACTCGACCGGGCTGTACGTATATATTCCTGCATTATCGATACAAAGCCGAATAATGTTATACTCTCTGTCATTTACAAGCATCGCGGAATGGCGTACTTTGCGCAATCAAAATACAACGAGGCATTATCCGATTTTACATCCAGCGCAGAGGTAAAACCGGATAATTTCCGCGCTTATTACTATATCGGTATTGTATTCAGCGTACTGGGTAAAGATGCTGATGCGCTTGAACAATTCTCCAAATCGCTCGAGTTGAATCCCTTTCAGCCGTATGTGTACTATCGTAAAGCTCATTCCTATTATACCCTGGGTTTGTATACCGAAGCGCTCATCGATCTGGACAAGGCGGTATCACTTGGATTCAAAAAGGACGAAGAAAAACGTTTGCGTGTACTGATCGCCAATAAGTTGGATCTGGTATGAGGGAGTAAAGATACGCTCAGTAACATGAGCTTGTTTGCAAGAGGTTGTTGACATGATTGTCGGGTTTTGATATAAGTATATTAGTAGCGACGCGATATCAGCGATGCTGCGCAAGTCTCCTTCGTCTAGTGGTTAGGACATCGGGTTTTCATCCCGACAACAGGGGTTCAATTCCCCTAGGAGATGATCAGAAAGTGTAAAAGGTAAGGATTATGAATCCTTACCTTTTTTTTTTCGGTGAGGTACGCATGCCGAACTCTGAAACTCGATTCGCTCCGAAAATCCGTACGATGCTTGCCAACGCTATAGCTGAAGCAGGCGGTAACGAGGTTTTTTTTATTGGAAAGCTGGATGAGTCCGGCTGTGTCGATGAATGCAGGATTGTAGCCCGGGGGCATGAGTCCGCGGTACCGGCAATATGGTCTGCAATCGAAGATGGCGATGTGCTTATTCATAACCACCCTTCCGGACATCTTTTTCCCAGCGATCCGGATTTATCTATCGCAGCCCGCGCTGCAGAAGCGGGGCTCGGGTTTTATATAATCAACAATACTGCTGCCGATGTGTATGCAGTTGTTGAACCGGTTTTATCGGCACATACCGAAAAAATCGATGAAGACGAGCTGGCGGGCTTTCTGGAAGAAACCGGTCCTCTCGCATCCTTCTCGGAGACCTATGAACCGCGCGAATCGCAAATACAGCTTGTCCGCGCGATTGGTCGGGCCTTTAATACGGGTTCGGTTGGTGTATTTGAGGCAGGAACAGGAGTCGGCAAGAGTTTTGCCTACTTGCTGCCTGCAATGAAATGGGCCGAGGCAAACAAGGACAGAGTGGTTGTTTCCACCGGCACAATCAATCTTCAGCAGCAGCTTATGGAAAAAGATATTTCTGCGGCCAGGAAAATAATCGGCAGGGATATCAAATGCGTCCTGATGAAGGGGCGGCAGAACTATGTCTGCAAACGGCGGTTGCATGAAGCGCTCCAGGAAGCCCGGAATGAACGTGATTTTTTTGAGGACGAGAATGAGGAGCTTGAATCAATAGCAGTTTGGGCTGATTCTTCGCCTGACGGAAGCCGTTCAGATTTGTCGTTTGTCCCGAAAGACCAGGTGTGGTCCAGAATCTGCTCGGAATCCGATACGTGCATGGGTATGCGCTGTCCGTTTCATGAAGAATGTTTTGTGATGAGGATTCGCAAAGAAGCCTCTACCGCAGGAATTATCATAGTCAACCATCATTTGCTGTTTGCGGATATCGAAGCGCGCATGAGCGGGGCAGGCTATGACGATACAGCGGTTTTGCCGTATTTCCATCATGTCGTTTTCGATGAAGCGCACGGTATGGAAGACGCGGCAACCAGCTTTTTTTCGGAGAACTTCACTCGTTTTAAAATTCAAAAACAGCTGGGCGTATTTTGGCGAACCCGAAGAAATTCCGTTGGCGGCCACTTGATCGCGCTTGAACGCTTGTCGACAGCGGAAGGTGATGCCGGCGACGCTGTCTCCGCAATTTCCGATGTCAGAGAATGGTACGCAAAGACAGAAGAAACTGCCCTGTCTGTTATGGGTGACAGTTTTTCCTGGCGATTGTGCGCTGCGACTGCCGCCCAGGCTGCCGGTCTGCTTGAGATGTTGGCTGAACTCAGAAAAAGAATTGCAGAGGTCAGCGGAAGAATTCGTACCCTTATTGAAGGGATAGACGATGAATTTCAAGATGATCCCGTGGTCTGGGAGTCCAAATTTGCCCTGCGCAGGCTGGAATTCGCCGGAACCTTGTGTTTGAATTTCTGTGAATGGAAGGAAAGACCCGAATCGGTATTCTGGCTTGAGAAATGCCGTCTGCCCGCGCGTTCAGCCCGCGCCCGGGATGCAGATATCTGGTATCCCCGTTTTGTACAAACTCCTCTTTCAATTGCGAATATGATGAAGGAAGGCGTTTTCGAACCGCTGCAAACCGTGATCTGTACGTCTGCCACGCTCAAAATCGGGCATTCGTTCGATTATTGGCTAAAAAGGACCGGAGTAAATCAGCTTTCCGAAGACCGGGTGCTGCAGGGTTCGTTCGAATCGCCGTTCCCGTACAAATCCCGGGTGCTTTTTGCGATTCCGGAAGATGCGCCGCTACCGGACGATCGAGGTTTTCAGGCGTATATCGAAACCGCCGTTGTTTCATTGCTGCAGGCTTCTGCAGGGCATGCGCTGGTACTTTTTACCTCGTATGAATCTCTCCGGTCTGCCTGTGCTGTCGCTCGCTCCGCTCTGGCTCCGCTGGGAATTCAGGTGTTTCGGCAGGGTGATGACGACAGGGCGAGACTGCTTGAACAATTCAAGGCCGACGACACCAGTGTGCTTTTTGCGACCGATTCGTTTTGGGAAGGGGTCGATGCTCCGGGAGATACGCTGCTGCATGTCATTATTGTCAAGCTGCCCTTCCGCGTGCCGAACGATCCGGTCCACGAAGCTCGTTCAGAATTTCTTGAGCAGTCGGGACGAAATCCGTTTATGGAATTGAGTTTGCCGGAAGCAGTTATCCGTTTCAGACAGGGGTTCGGCAGATTGATGCGGAAAAAAACTGACAGGGGAGTGGTTACCGTGCTGGACAGGCGTGTGCTGTCGAAGCGCTATGGACAGCTGTTTATCGACAGTGTCCCGGAGACAGTGCGATGCTTCGCCCCGCTTATGGACGTGATCAACAAGGTTGAGCGGTTCTTATATCCGTAGTCCGGTGTGAAGAGCTGCAGCGGGCAAAAAAAAAGAGCGTGCCGTACGGCAGCTCTTTCACGACAGGGCCTTGTTCAAGGCGGTTATTATTTGAAGTCCTTCGGACGGCGTTCGGTGCGCTTGCACTTGGAGCATTCCGCAACATTCTTCAGTTTTCCGCTGTCAAACAGGGTTTTCATAATGACCTCTCCACCGCAGGGGCAGAAAAACTTATGTGTCGATACGGTTGTACGAGAGTTCTTACTGGCTCCACCCATGTGTATCTCCTGGAAACAAAATTTATTCAATAATAAGCATATCAGAGGTGCGTGTCAAGCAATCGAATCGTAAAACAAAGATGCAGTGCGCTATGCTATTGACTAGAAAACCAGGTTTTGCTATTCTGTTCCAACAGTATTTCTTTGGGGGTTCCCTGTGGCAGTAAAAAATCAGTCTGCAGTCAAGCGACACATGCAGAGTGAAGTACGGCGAATCAAGAACAAGGCCGTGAAGAGTTCAGTACGCACCAGTGCTAAAAAATATGCAGCAAGCATCCAGAAGCAGGATTCAGCCGTTTCCGGCGATCTGCTCCGTGAGCTGGTTAAAGAACTCGACACCGCAGCTCGCAAGGGGATTATTTCCCGCAATGCGGCCGCTCGCAAAAAATCACGCATGCAGAAACTGTATAACGCGTCTTTTCCTGCGAAGTAATTTGTCTTCTTGACACCGTAATCAGGAATTAAAACCGCAATGGCCTATACGGCCGGTTGCGGTTTTTTTTTCTTAACACACGGTTTGTTATATGGTATACTGTTCACTGTCACTGCGACAGCCTCTTGGCTATACCGTCAGGCTCTTCAATTAAACGTTTTATGTAACAGGATAAAAGGGAAGATTTCTGCAGGGCAGCATTGCCGTGCTTGAAGTATCTCCTGTAAAAGCCTGGGAAAAAGGGAGAGATATGTCCGCCGGAAAAAAGACAAAAAGCGATCTTGTAGATCAAATTTATGAAAAATCAGGCCAGGAACTCAAGAATATTCGGGTTGTTGTTGATTTATTTATTGAAGAAATAAAAAATGCTCTTGAAAACAATCAGTCGGTAGAACTGCGCGGATTCGGCACCTTTGAAACCCGATCCCGCAAAGGGCGCAAGAAAGCCCGAAATCCCAAAACCGGCGAAATTGTAAGCGTAGACGATCATTCCGTCGTCGCATTCAGAGCGGGAAAAGACTTAAAGGCTTCAGTTTGGAACATCAAGGGAACAACTCCCGGGTCTACAGAATGAAACATCCCGTTCCTTCCTTTCGCGGAATGGAAAAGGTTGCTTCGGATTCCCCCGGAAGAATTTCCAGATTTTGTATTAACGCTGGATTGCTTTTCCTTGGTGTTATCTTTTTTGCCCTGCCGCAGCCCAATCTTCTTTCAGCAACAGGGTTCCCCATTGTTGCCTACTTTGCTTTCGTGCCTCTTTTTGTACTCGTGCGCAGAGTTTCTTTGCGGGCATCCTTTCTCTGGGGAGCCTTCTACGGTCTGTTATGCTATTGCCTGTTTACCTACTGGCTTGGAGTTTTTCATCCGGTTGCCATGTATGTTATCGGTATCCAGTATTTTCTGTACAGCCTTGTTCTTGTTCCGCTGCTGAAACTCGCGGACATGCATTTTCCGGATAAGGGCTTTATTGTTCAGTGGATTATCTGGATAGGCTATGAATACGTGAAAACGCTCGGCTTTGCAGGCTATTCCTATGGTATTATCGGTTATTCCCAATGGAGCTGGCCTGTTGTTATCAGAATAGCTGCTGTTTTTGGCGTCTGGGGTGTTTCAGCCCTGGTTGTGTTCCCTTCTGCCTGGATCGCCGCCGGTATAAAACCGGCGTGTTCTGGTGTGCCACGTACCTGGTTTCGGGCTTTTCTTCCGTTTGCGCGCACACATGCCCTTTCCGCGGTTGTATGGCTCGTCTGTCTGTGCGCTGCTTTGGCATACGGAATAGTGAACACCGGAGATTATTCCGGTGATTCGCATGCTACCCTTGCCCTTGTTCAACCGAATAGTGATCCCTGGAAAGGCGGTTTTGAAACCTACCGGCGCGATTTCAATACGCTGGTCCGGCTTTCTGATGAAGCGCTGGCATCGAATCCGTCTATAGACCTTGTCGTATGGCCTGAAACGGCTTTTATCCCGCGCATTGACTGGCATTACCGGTATCGGGACGATCCCCAGTCCTGGACACTGGTTTCCCGACTGCTGGAGTACCTTGATACCGCTCCGGTTCCCTTTGTCATTGGCAACGACGATGCGGTAATGGGGCCGGTGTGGGGCGGACTCTGGGACAGAGTCGATTACAATGCGGTATTTGTCTTCACTCCTGGAAAAAACGTAATTCCTCCAAAACCCGAAAAATACCACAAGATGCATCTTGTTCCCTTTACCGAACATTTTCCCTACCGGAAAGCCTTTCCCTGGATTTATGATATTCTCGTTGCAAACGATACGCATTTTTGGGAAAAAGGATACGACCCGGTAGTTTTTTCGGCAGGCGGCCTTTCATTCTCTACGCCCATCTGCTTTGAAGACACCTTTGGATATATTTCGCGCACCTTTGTGCAAAACGGTGCGCGGGCAATTGTGAACCTGACGAACGATGCATGGGCAAAAAGCATTCCCTGCCAGTATCAACACCTGAGCATGGCAGTATTCAGGGCTGTGGAAAATCGCGTGCCGCTGGTACGCTCTACAGCATCGGGCCAAACCTGCATTGTACTACCGGACGGTACGCTGTCTGCAATGGCCGAACCGTTCACAGAAACCTGGCTTGTCGGTGATGTTCCCGTACTGTCAAATTATACGGAAACACTGTATACTGTGTGGGGTGATGTATGGGGCGTTCTGTTCCTTGTTTGCGGCCTGGTGTTGACGCTTGCAGGAGCAATTCGTTCCCGGATAGAAACCGGTCGGGAACCGCGTTCGGTTGTTGAAAGCTGATATGAAGAGCAAATATCAAAAGTCGGTTACTTTTTAAAAAAAACTTTCCGAGTTTTGAAAGTGCCTCGATAATTTGATAAATGCGAACCTGATGAGACAATTGCAAAAATCAGCGACTTTTGCAAGAATCTCTGATAT
>Ga0116148_1002137_pt1 | contig 19987 bp, 23 predicted proteins | sample AD_UKC055_MetaG_FD_89786 | JGI IMG/M metagenome (GOLD analysis project Ga0116148, IMG submission 89786) | Active sludge microbial communities of municipal wastewater-treating anaerobic digesters from USA - AD_UKC055_MetaG | ecosystem: Engineered > Bioreactor > Anaerobic > Digestate | place: USA... | reverse complement strand
TTTGCGTATTTGACGTTTTTTCCTCTGACACCGGACTTGGCGCTTTGCGAGGGGTATTTGGTAGTGCTAGAATAGGGGTGAAGGAGGCATCGGGCCACGCATGGAAGACTCTGTGATCATCGGCAAGAAGCATCTCGTGATAGTAGGCGACAGGCTGCTCGTCTCGCCCATGAGCGCCGGCGAGCGCACCCACACTGGTCTCTACCTCCCCGATTCGGCCGTTGAGGGGAAGAAGGTCTCCGGAGGATGGGTCGAGGCCGTGGGGCCCGGGTATCCGGTATCCATCGCATCCCCGGAGGAGGAGCCCTGGAGGCAGGGCCCTCCGGCCAAGCCGCAGTTCATCCCTCTCCAGGCCCGCAAGGGCGACTACGCCATGTACGTTCGTAACTCGGCCTTCGAACTCACGCTGGAAGGCAAGAAGTTCTTCGTCGTCCCCTACTCTGCGGTACTGGCCCTTCTGCGCGAGGAGTTGGAGCCCCCGGAACTCGACCGGGAGGATCAGGTCTGACGCAAGGGGCCCCGCCGAGCGGGGCCCCACTTCACTGGCAAGGTTCCGTCTATCGAGGCCGGAATCCTATATGCCCATGCTTCCCATGTCGAGCTTCCAGACGCCGCCCTCACGGACGAGCTCGATGTTTTCCTCGCTGATCTCACCGTTCATGTTCGTGCTCACCTTGACGACCGCGTTGTCGCCGTTGACCTCGGAGCTCAGAATGGTGACGCTGGCGTTGGCGAACATGTCCTTGATCATCTGCGAGGAGAAGAGGGCCGCGACGAAATCCTCGGTGGACATGGACTGGAGCTGCTCGGGGGTGACGTTGATGCCCATCATTGGAAGCATCGCAGCCGCCATGCCCGTGGTGTCGGCCTTGAGTTCCTCGAGTCCGGCGCCCATTTCGTCGATCGATGCCTGGGACATGTAGGACACGGCCCTGGCACCGTCGCCGGCCTTCATCGCGTCGAAGAACCCGGTGACAGCGGCATCGGGCTTGGCGCCACCGCAGGCGACCACGAGAGCTAGCAGCAATGCTGCCGACAGGAACCTTCTCATCTGAAACCTCCCATAACCCCGTTCCGGGGATTCGGATACCACCCGGTACCCTTCCAGCCGCCAGGAAGCGGCAGCAACAAGCGACAAACATACCGAATATCGGGAATGAACCGTTAATCCCGGCGGAGGCCGCCGGGGGCTTACACACTACATGCTGATCGAATCGGCCTTCCCGGACCCGTCTTCCCGGACGGTCGGAATCGGTTTCTCATAGATCCACTCCGTATGAACCACCGCCCCGGAACAGGAATGCCGGAATCGGAAACCGGCCCTCCCCCAGGGCCGAGGTACGAACAGCGCTAGAGCATGTTGCCGAGAATCGAATCCAGGAAGTAGGACCCCGTGATCCTCCAGGAGCTGTCCTCCCAGACCATGGCGAGCGATGCGCTGCGGCCGTCCGGCCAGTGAACCGTCACTTCCGCGTTGCGCCCGGTCATGTTCAGGTCCATGCGCTCCACCATGGACGCCTCGTAGCCGGCGAGATTCAGCGTGGGCATGAGCTGGGACAGGAATTCGGCCAGACTCATGCCTGCGAGGTCGGTTGTCGATAGATAGGAGAGCGACCGGGAGAGCACCACCCTGGCGAGTTCGGGTCTGACCTGAACGACCGCCCCGAATTCGGCCCACCTCGCTTCGAGAGTTGCCCTCAGGCTCGGGCTGAGCGTTTCGAGAAGGGCTTCGCCGTCACTCCACTCGACCGCCCTCAGGAAATCGTCGGCCGTATCGACCGGCGACGCGAATGCGGGAACGGCGATCAGCGCGAGGAGCAGGGCAGCCCGCACCATATCCATGTCCCCTCCCCTTTCCTGACCTCGACGGACAACGGAACGCCCGCAGGAACTTCCATCTCCGTGCAGGCGGAATCCTCAATGGGAATCCTGGCAATCTCGCCCGACGCGGTTCCGACGACTACCTCGGAACGCCCGGGCACACTGACCGAGAGCCTTCCACCGTCGACCCGCGCCGAGAACCCTCGTGCATCGCCGAGCAGGGCGTTGCTCACGAAGCATCTTCCCGCCCTGATGGAATCCAGTATGGCTCTCTCGCCCTGAACATCCCGCCGATCCCAGTCGGAGTCAATGACCAGGTGCATCCTCAATCTGGAGAAGAGCATCTCGTAAGGGAAGATGCAGGTGTGGAACCTTCCGATGCCTAATCGGATGGCGTGGGCATCCGGCCCTCCCACGGCGCACCCTCCGCAGGAGAACCACTTCCGGATCGATTCGCCGCATGGATGGATCGACATGCGGTCGGGACGGACCACCCTGTCCCGGAAGTTCCAGGGCGTGAGCCCCGCCTTCCACATCGACATGTAGTTCCAGACCTCGACTCCGTCCACGCCTTCGACGGGCATTGTCCATCCGTAACTGCGGGTGCCGGGGAGATGGCCGCCCCTCTCGCAGGGGTGGGCGGCTATGGAGAGCCCGCCGGTCTCGCGGATGGCCGCGATCTGTTCACGGGTGTCCCGGGTGGACGGGAGAGAGTCTATCCCGTAGGCGAGGACATGGCAGTTCCGGCGGGAGTCTTCCAGCTCCGCGCCGGGAAGAACGAACACGCCCCGGTGCATGCCCAGCCAGCCCTCGTGCCTGGCCGCCAGGGTCCTGTGATCGTTGATGCCTATGAAGTCGAGGCCGCAGCGGGCTGCGGCCTCGATCACCTCCTCGACGCTTCCGGTCCCGTCGGAGTGCCTGGTGTGCACATGCAGGACGCCGGTCAGCACCATGCGTTCAGGCGGAACCCCTGCGGCGGCGTATCTCCTTCGCCAGCGCCGGAAGTATCTCGAACAGGTCGCCCACGAACCCGGAGGAGCAGAACTGGAAGATCGGCGCCGTCTCGTCCTTGTTGATGGCGAGAATGACGTCGGACGACTGCATCCCGACCCTGTGCTGCACCGCGCCTGAGATTCCGCATGCGATGTATTTCCTGGGCTGGACCGTCTTGCCGGTCTGGCCGACCTGGTGTGGATAGGGGATCCAGCCGGAGTCCACCGCCGCCCTGCTGGCTCCGACGCTGCCGCCCAGCAGATCGGCGATCTCCTCGAGGAGAGAGAAGTTTTCCGGATTCTTCATCCCTCTTCCGCCGGACACGATGATCTCTGCTTCGGCGATGTCCGCCACGCCTTCGTCGAGCACCCTGAAGCCCTGCAGTTCAACCCTGGAGTCCAGATCGCCGGGGAGGAGTTCGATCCTTACGATCTCCGCAACCCGCGCCGGGTCGGGGTCGATCGCCTTCATGACCCTGGGGCGGACCGTGGCCATCTGCGGCCTCGACCCCTCGCAGACGATCGTGGCCATGATGTTGCCGCCGAAGGCGGGACGCGTCTGGAGGAGAGCGTTTTTGGAAGGATCGAAGGAGAGAGAGGTGCAGTCCGCCGTCAGCCCCGTGTCCATCAGCTTGGCGATCCGCGGCATCAGATCCCTGCCCGTGGTTGTCGCTGCGGCCAGGACGATGGCGGGTTTCGTCTCCTCGATGATCCTCTTCACGATCCGGGTCCAGGGTTCGGTGAGGTAGTGCGAAAGCCCGGGCGACTCCGCGATCAGAACCCTGTCGGCTCCGTGGCCGGCGAGGATCCTTGGAGCGTCTCCGGCGGCTGCGGTGAGCAGGATCGCGCTCACGGGCCCGCCCTCGGACCCGGCTATCGCGCGGGCCGCGCCGAGCAGTTCGAGAGTGCTGTGATCGATCACGCCGTCGCGGGATTCGACTATCACGGCGGTTCCCGTCCAGGCGGACATGTCGGAGGGCCCTGCGGACTCCTTCAGGATTACCACGGCCCCTGACGGGCAGGACGATTCGCACGCTCCGCAGAGGGTGCATGCGTCGGAGACGAACGCGATCCCATCCCTGATGGAGATGGCTCCGAAGGGGCACGATGCGGCGCAGAGACCGCAACCGGTACAGACTTCGGATCGGATGTCGACTCTTGCGCTCATGCCCCGGCCTCCTCTCCGAGCAGGAGATCGGCCAGTATCACGGCCAGCTCCTCGGGGGATCCGCGGTGGATCGATCCTCCGCTCCTCGCCTCCGGCGAGGCGATCCCCACCACCCTGGTCGGAGAGCCGTCCAGGCCGGTCTCAGAGGGATCGAGCCCCAGATCCGCAATGCCCCATGTGGTCACGGCCAGGTTCCTGGCCTTCATCTTCCCCCTCAGCGAGGGCATTCTGGGTGTGTTGGCGTCCTTCAGCACGGTGACTACGGCCGGGAGCGTGGACGAGAGAGTCTCGACCCCGCCTTCGACGTAGCGCTCCACCACGATCCTGCCGCCCTCGATTCCGAGCACGCGGCCCACGAAGGTGAGCTGCGGCCAGTCGAGCGAGGCGGCGATCCCGGGACCGGTCTGGGCGGTATCTCCGTCGATGGCCTGCTTGCCCGTGAAGACCAGGTCTATGGGCGCGAGCTTCCGGACGGCCGCGGCAAGCGTCTGCGAGGTGGCCCAGGTGTCGGCCCCCGCAAAGGCGCGGTCCGACAGGAGGACGGCCTGATCGGCGCCCATCGAGACGGCCTCCTTCAGGATCGCCTCCGCCTGGGGCGGGCCCATCGTGAGCGCGATCACCTCACCGCCGAGTTCGTCCCTCCACCGGAGACCCTCCTCGAGGGCGTAGACGTCGAACGGGTTCATGATCGAAGGCACCCCGTCCCTGACGAGAGTGTTGCGCACCGGGTCTATCCTCACCTCGGCGGTGTCCGGCACCTGCTTCATCGCGACGACTATGCGCATCTGTCACCTCGCCCCCGAGGCTGTTTCCCTGATCAGGTTCGAGGCGATCACGTTGCGCTGTATCTGGTTCGTGCCCTCGTAGATCTGGGTTATCTTGGCATCCCTCATCATCTTCTCCACCGGTTACTCCTTCATGTATCCATACCCGCCGAAGATCTGTACCGCGTCCGTCGTAACCTTCATGGCGACGTCACTGGCGAAGACCTTCGCCATCGCGGCCTCCTTCTCGAACTTTCTGACGCCGGCGTCTATCATCCTCGCCACGGAGTAGGTGAGAGCCCTGGCGGCCTCCACCTGCGTGGCCATGTCGGCGAGCATAACTGTATGCCCTGGAACGAGTCGATGCGCTGGCCGAACTGTTTACGCTGAGATGCGTAAACAAGCGCGGCGTCGAGTGCGCCCTGGGCGATTCCGACTGCCTGGGCGGCGACTCCGGGCCTGGAGTTGTCCAGCGTCTTCATCGCGACCATGAAGCCGGTGCCTTCGCGTGCAATGAGGTTTTCCGCGGGAATCCTGCAGTCCTCGAACACCAGCTCCCTGGTGGCCGAGGCGCGGATGCCCATCTTGTCCTCCTTCTTACCATACGTGAAGCCGGGGGTGCCGTCCTCGACGATGAATGCGGAGGCGCCTCTCGCCCCGCGTTCGGGGTCCGTCATGGCGATGATGGTGTAAACCTTCGCCTCGCCGCCGTTCGTGATCCACTGCTTGGTTCCGTTGAGGACGTAGGAGTCGCCGTCGCGGACCGCCCTGGTTCTGATGCCGCCGGCATCGCTTCCGGCGTCGGGCTCGGTGAGCCCGAATGCCGCCAGGCTTTTGCCGGAGGCGAGTCCGGGGAGATATTTCCTCTTCTGTCCGTCGGTGCCGAACAGGAGTATCGGCATGGCCCCCAGAGCGTTGGCGGCATAGGAGGTCGCTATGCCCGCGCAGGCGCGGCTCAGCTCCTCGGCCGCCACACAGAGGGACATCGATCCCAGCCCGAGCCCCTCGTACTCCTCCGGGATGTAGATACGGAAGAGGTCGCTGTCGGCGAGGACATTCATGATCTCGTGCGGGAACCGGTTCTCGCGGTCCAGTTCCTCGCGGACAGGCTTTATGTGCTTTTCGGCGATCTCGGCGCAGAGTTCCCTTATCGCCTTTACGTCATCCGAGAGAAAGTAATCCATTATCCCCTCCTCCTTGGATCCGGCCTAGCGCCTCGGCGGCGGCGGCGGACTGTGCTTCCTTCTTGGTAGCCCCGCTTCCCGTTCCGGCCTCTTTCCGATCGACAGAGACCACGGCCTCGAACAACGGTTCGTGCTCGGGTCCGCCGGTACGCGATACTCTATAGACAGGCGGGGGAAGACCCGCAGCCTGGCACATCTCCTGGAGCCTGCTCCTCGGGTCGGAGCCCGGATCCGATCCGGACTCCAGCAATCGTTCTAATATGGCGTTTCTGATTACGGACCGTGCCTCCCGGATGCCTGCGTCGAGGTAGACGGCCCCGCAGACCGCCTCCACCACATCGGCCAGGATGGCCCCCGACAGCCTTAGCCCGCCCCCCGAGACGATCGACTTCTCCAGGCCCAGCCTCCTCCCGGCGACGGCGAGAGCCCTCGCAGAGACGAGCGATCGCTTGCGCCTGGTGAGCTGCCCCTCCCCTTCGCCGGGAAACCTTTCCAGAAGCAGCTCGCGGGCCAGCAGCTCCAGGACCGAGTCGCCCAGGAACTCGAGCAGCTCGTAGTTGGATCCGGCTCCGGCAGACCTGTGCGTGAGCGCTCTCAGCAGCAGTCCGCGTTCACGGAACCGGTATCCGATCGACGCCTCCGCCGCGTCGAGCGCAGTGGAGGCGTCGTCTGTCGATGGATGCACTATCTGCGGCCGACCGCCAGGGTGACGTTGTGTCCCCCGAAGCCGAACGAGTTGCTGAGCGCACAGCGGACATCCGCCTTGCGGGCCTCCCCGGGGACATAGTCCAGATCGCATGCCGGGTCGGGGTTCACCAGTGTCGCCGTGGGCGGGACGATGCCGTCGCGCATCGCCAGTATCGAGAAGATCAGCTCGATACCTCCCGCGGCTCCCAGCATGTGCCCTGTGACGGACTTCGTAGAGGAGATCATCACCTTGCGGGCGCGATCCTCGCCGAGCGCCACCTTGATGGCCTGGGTCTCGCCTGCGTCGTTCAGCTCGGTCGAGGTTCCGTGGGCATTGATGTAGTCGACGTCTCCAGGAGTGATCCCGGCATCCTCCATCGCGAGGATCATCGCCCTGGCGGAGCCTTCGCCGCCCTCGGCGGGCGCCGTGATGTGGTAGGCGTCGCACGTCATGCCCGCGCCGAGGAGTTCCGCATGGATGTGAGCACCCCTCCTGACGGCGAAGTCATAGACTTCGAGGACGACCACCGAAGCCCCCTCGGCCATGACGAAACCGTCGCGCTCCCTGTCGAAGGGCCTCGAAGCGGTCTTCGGATCGTCGTTCCTCGTGGAGAGCGCCTTGAGGGAGCAGAATCCGCCGAGCCCCATCATCGTGATGGGAGCCTCGGCGCCGCCGGCCAGTATGGCGTCGGCGCGCCCCAGCCTGATGGCATCCATCGCGCAGGCGATGGCATGGCCGCTGGTGGCGCAGGCCGTCACTGTCGCGAAGTTGATTCCCCTGGCGTTCAGTTCGATGGCGACACGACCGCTGGCCATGTTCCCGATCATCATGGGGCAGAAGAACGGGCTGATCCTGTCCACGCCCTTTTCCAGAGCCTTTATGTGCTCCGTCTCGAGCGTTCCGAGCCCTCCTATGCCGGTGCCTATGATTACGCCAAGCCGCTCCGGAGCGACGGCGCCTCCACCCAGTCCGGCGGATTCGAAGGCCTCTCTCGCCGCGATGATGGCGAACTGGGTGTATCTGTCCGATCTTGCCGCCAGCTTGCGGTCGAGGAACCTGTCCGCCTCGTAGCCTTTTACCTCGCCGGCGATCCGGGTGGTGTACGGGGTGGGATCGAGGAGCGTAATCGTGTCGATGCCGCTCCTGCCGGCCACTGTGTTCGACCAGCACTCTGCTACGTTCAGGCCGACAGGGCTGATGGCGCCCAGGCCCGTAACTGCTACCCGCCTCTTCACCTGATCCATCCTTGAGCTGAGCGTTCGCGGAAAGCGGCTAAGCCGCTACTCCTCCACACCGTGGGCCTTGAGGTACTTGATCACATCTCCAACGCTCTTCAGCGAGGAGGAGTCCTCGTCGGAGATCTTCAGCTTGAAGGAGTCCTCGAAGTCCATCATGAGTTCCACGAGATCGAGCGAATCGGCCCCCAGGTCGGTCTGGAAGTTGGCTTCGGCGGAAACCTCCTCGGCCCTGACGCCCAGCTTGTTGACGATTATTTCGGTGACACGGTTCTCGAGGGACATCTGTCTCTCCTCTCAGGTTGACAATCCACCATCCACTGGTATCACGATTCCGTTCACATAGCTGGACGCGTCGCCCAGCAGGAAGGCCGTCACCTCGGCTATGTCCGAGGGCTTGCCCATCCTCCCCAGCGGGATGCGCTCGGCATAGCCCTTCCGGACCTCCTCGGGAAGGCTGAGGGTCATCTCCGTCTCGATGAAACCGGGAGCGATCGCGTTAACGCGGATATTCCTGGAAGCAAGCTCCCTGGCCAGAGACTTCGTGAACCCTATGAGTCCGCCCTTGCTCGCGGCGTAGTTCGCCTGTCCGGCGCTCCCCACGAGGGCGACGACCGAGGAGAGATTCACGATGGAACCCGCCCTCCGCCTCATCATCTGCCGCGAGACGGCCTTCGTCATGAGGAAGGCGCCCGTGAGGTTCACCTTCAGCACCAGATCCCACGCCTCGGCGTCCATCCTCATGAGGAGGCTGTCGCGTGTTACGCCGGCGTTGTTAACCAGCCCGAGAACAGGGGGATTCTCCTCTGCGATGCGTTCACAGACTGTGTTAACGTCGTTTTCGGAGGTGACATCCAGGCGATAGGGTCTGTAACTATCTCCCAGACGGGCTGCTTCCTCGCGGAGCCTGTCCTCCAGCATATCGCAGGCTGCGATCGTCCAGCCATCGGCGATGAGCCTTTCGGAGACGGCCAGTCCTATCCCCCGCGCAGCTCCCGTGACTATCGCCGTTCTCGTTCCAGGTGTCATAAGCCTCCCTTCATGTTCCGCAACCGCTCGCAGCGGTGGCTCACCCGTTCCACTTGACTATGATTCCGGCCCAGGTGAGACCGGCGCCGAAGGCTGCGAGAACGACGGTCTTGGGCGGGGTGATGATACCCCTCCTCATGGCTTCGTCCAGAGCGATCGGAATGGAGGCCGAGGATGTGTTGCCGTACCTGTCGATATTGACATAGACCTTCTCCGGCGGGAGTTCGAGAGCCCTCGCCGTGGCGTCGATTATCCTGTAGTTGGCCTGGTGTGAGATCAGCAGATCGACATCCGACTTGTCCGTCCCGTCCATCTCGAGGGCGAGCAGGCAGGACTCCCTCATGGCCCTGACCGCGTGCTTGAAAGTCTCCGAGCCGTTCATGGCGATGTAGTGCATGCCGGCTTCGACGGTCTCGTGGGTGGCGGGATTCCGCGACCCGCCTGCGGCCTGCACCAGGAGATCGCTTATCGCTCCGTCGCTGCCCCAGTGGTATCCCCCCAGCAGCCCGCCGGGCCCCTGGCTCGAGATCGCTGCGGCTCCCGCCCCGTCACCGAAGAGGACGCAGCTCGCCCTGTCCTTCCAGTTGGTGATCTTGGTCAGGCATTCGGCTCCGATCACAAGAATCCTGTCGAAAATCCCCGATTCCACGAAGGCCCTGGCCTGGATCAGACCGTAGACGAACCCGCTGCATCCAGCTGCGAAGTCCCAGGCAGGTACGCGTGACAGCCCGAGCCTGTCGGCGACCAGGCAGGCGGTTGCAGGGAAGGCGTGATCCGGGGTGACGGTTGCGATGAACAGGGCCTGCACGTCCTCCGGCTTCCAGCCTGCGGCCTCCATGGCGCGGGCCGCCGCAGTGGTCGCGAGATCGGAGGTAGCCGTGTTGGAATCCGTTATGTGCCTAGTCTTTATGCCGGTGCGTGTGGTTATCCACTCGTCGGAAGTGTCCACCATCTTCTCGAGGTCGGCATTGGTAAGGATCGCTTCCGGCACTGCGTGTCCAGTGCCTGTTATGAAGGCTTGTCTCTTCACTGGTTCTCCCCGCGGAGTGCCGTCATGCCTCTCAGCCCCTCCGATATCATGCGGTTCACTCCGCTCCTGTGGAAGCCGCAGGCGGCGGCGACCGCATTCCTTATCGCCTTAGGGTTGGAATTGCCGTGGGCTACTATCGAAACGCCGTTCAGACCCAGAAGGGGCGCCCCGCCGTATTCCGCGGAGTCGAGGCTCTTCCAGAGGGTGCTGAACGCGGATCTCATCAGGAGGAAACCGGCACGGCTGTACCAGTATCCGGACATTTCGGAGAACAGAGCGCCGCCGATCAGGTCCGAGATGGATTCGGTGAACTTCAGCACGATGTTGCCGACGAATCCGTCGCAGACTACGACGTCCGCCTCCCCCTTGAGAATCCCGTCCCCCTCGATGTTTCCTGTGAAATTGAGGTTGGAGGAGCCGTGTTCGAGCATCTCGTAGGTTTCCTGCTCGACGGGCGAACCCTTGGTCCGCTCGGAGCCTACATTGAGGAGGGCGACCCGGGGATTCGGGATGCCGAATACTCCCCTCGAGTACGCCGATCCCATGAGCGCGAACTGGCGGAGGTTGTCGGGCTTGCATCCGACGTTCGCGCCTACGTCCAGCACGACGGCCGGATTGCCCAGGGTCGGGAAGGTGGCCGCGATGGCCGGACGCGAAACGCCGTCGAGGCGGCCGAGGGCGAACAGGCTGGCGGCCATCATGACCCCGGTGTTACCCAGCCCCGCCATCGCATCTACCCTCCCGGCCTTCTGCAGACCGGCCATGACCATGATCGAGCTGTCGGGCTTGGACTTGAGGGCTTCGGCAGGATGCTCGTCCATGCCGATGATCTGGCTCGCGTGGTGCAGTCTTATCGGATGACGCCCCGCGCCGGCCTTCGTCATGAGGGGTTCGAGTACGGCGGTGTCGCCGACGAGAGTCAGCTCGACCCCTTCGGTGAACCCGGCGGGCCCGCTGCGAAAGAACTCGACCGCACCCTCCACGACGACGGACGGCCCCCTGTCCCCGCCCATCGCATCGACCGCGACCCGGACTTCCGGCGACAAACGTCCGCCTTACTCGGTCCTGGCCTCGGTGACCTGGCGGCCGTCATAGAATCCGCAGTGCCTGCAGATCCTGTGCGGCAGCCTGGGTTCGCCGCATTTCGGGCACGAGCTGGTCGAACCTGCGGTCAGCTTCCAGTGGGTGCGCCGCTTGTCGCGCCTCGTAGTGGATGTTCTTCTCTTCGGAACTGGCATCGTTCATCCTTCCGCCGGGCACCCGTCCCGGCCCGGTTCAACGAACACATCCGGCGTCCGAGGCACCTTCATGCCCGCACCGGCTGACGTTCAGATTTTCCCCGCACACCTGGCAGAGACCGCGACAATCCTCGCGGCAAAGCGGCTTTCCGGGGAGCGAAAGTATTACCGCTTCACGAACAGCGTCAAGTAGCGGCAGGCTTCTGCCGTCCCGCGGAAGTCTCTCGACATCCGCGTCTGCATCACCGCCGCCATCCTTAGAATAGGCGGCGAAAACCTCTTCAGTCACCTCGAAGACGGCCTTTTCGAGGCACCGGGCGCACACGGTGGCGAACCCGGCCCTGAACCTGCCCCTCACGATTATCGAACGGTCGGTATAGTTCACGTCGAGATCGAGGGTTCCCCCCGGCGTTTCCGGCGTGACGTCCTCGATCCGCCAGTCGACCGCTGCCGTGTCGATCTCGAAGGAGCCGGTGTTGCTCCCGGTCCTGAGGCTGGCGATGTCCAGAGTGAGATCCCGGGGATCGAGCTGCATCATCGGCGGCTATCCCTGCGGGGCGCCGATCGCGGCCCTGATCGAGGATTCGAGGACGTCCAGCCCGGCATCGGTTCCTGACTCGAGATAGAACCTCGCGAGCGGCTCGGTCCCGCTCATCCTTACGAGCACCGACGCGCCTCCCGCGAGGACGAGCTTCCTTCCGTCGCGTGAATCGACCCGCTCGACTGCGAGATCCCCCAGCGAAGGCGGCGTATTCTCTATGAACAGCTTCCGTACCGTATCGCCGATTCCGTCCGCGAGCCCGAGATCGATGCGCCTGTGAGCGAGCCTCCCGTATCTGCTCCAGAAGTCGCGGAGCTGGACGGCAAGGCCCACGCCTCTCCGGGCGCACATCTCGCACGCGAGCAGGCATGCGAGGATGCCGTCCTTCTCCGGCACATGGCCGCCTATCGACAGCCCCCCGCTCTCCTCCCCCGCCAGTACGACGCTCCTCTCGAGCATGACCGCACCGAGATGCTTGAAACCGACCGGGGTCTCCACGACATCTCGGCCGAGGCTCGCTGCAACACGGTCCATGAGGCTGCCGGTGGTCGTCGAACGGACTCCGATGCCCTCCATCCCCCTGTCCCTGACGAGGTATTCGAAGAGAAGCGCCAGGTAGTCGTGGGGGGAGACGTAGCCGCCCTCCTCGTCCACGAGGCCGAATCTGTCCGCATCGCCGTCCGTGGCGAGTCCGACGGAGGCCCGGCTGACCGTGACCTGTTCGGAGAGGCCGGCCAGACCCTTCTCGTTCGGTTCGGGATGCCGGCCGTCGAAGAGCGGGTCGCGTCTGCCGTGAATGGTCCTTACGGATGCGCCCGAATGCTGCAGGAAGACATCGAGGATTCCGCTCCCGGTGCCGTTGAAGGCGTCGTACACGGCGCGGAGGCCGCTTCCGGCTATCACGTCGCGCTTCACGAGGAGTTCGAGATCCCCGGTGTAGGGCGTGACGAAATCCTCGACCGTGAGCGACCCGCTTCCGGCTTCCGGCGAAGCTCCCGCTTCGATGAGTTCCTCGATCCTGGTCGTGACCGATGACGGAGCGGGGCCCCCATGTCCGGGTGAAAACTTGATGCCGTTGTACATGAACGGGTTGTGGCTGGCCGTGAAGTTGATCACGCCGCCGAGACGGAGCCTCCTCACGGCGTGGGAAAGAACTGGCGTTGGTACGGGGCGGTCGGCAAGGCGGACTTCGAAGCCGGCCGCGGAAAGCCTCGTGGCCGCGTCACGGGCGAGTTCGGGAGACAGAAAGCGGGTGTCCCCCCCTACGATTATCCCGGACTCGCCGGATTCGCGCAGGAACACTGCGATGGCGTCGATCACCCTGTTGACGCGCTCCTCGGTGAAGTCGCGGGCGATCACTCCCCGCCAGCCGGAGGTGCCGAAGACGATCCTCATTCGCCCTCCACCTCCCGGAAGTACGATATCGCGCACTGGATCCACTCGTCGTGAGGAGCGGTGACCCGGTAGTAGGTATCCATGTCCCACACGCGCAGAGCGATCTCCCGGAGGAGTGCGCGCTCGATGTAGACCCTGCTCCCGGCCCATGTGTCCTCGTCGCAGGTGAAGCCCTCGGAGGCGAGCCAGGTTTCGAAGGAGGAGAGGACGGCGGAGTCGGGCCAGAATCCCTCGTCCACCTCGTTCTCCATCACGAATCCGGCCGCAAAGTTGAAGAAGAATGCGCCCTCCTCGAGATCCAGCACCAGACGGGCGTCTATGCTGTCGGCATACCCGGTTTCGACTTCGATGTCGGGCATGATTCCCCAGTCCTCCTCGGCCCCCGGCTCGAGGAAGTCGTCGCGCAGCGTTCTGTCTATGCACCGTCCATCCGGGGTGTAGTATCTGGCCGTGGTCAGCTTGACCGCGTAATGGCCGAGCCCCGGATACTCCCCGAGGTCGGAGAGGGATTGCACCGACCCCTTGCCGAAGGTTCTCTGACCGATGATCACGGCGGCCTGGTTGTCCTGCAGGGCTCCTGCCACGATCTCGGCGGAACTCGCGCTTCCGCCGTCGACAAGGACGGCGAGATCGCCGTGATAGAGGACCGCGCGCCTCGCGTAGTAGTCATGTTCGCCCACGGCCTGACCGCGCGTAGTCACGACGAGCGAACCGGAAGGCAGGAAGATGTCGGCCACATCCACCGCAGGGGCGAAAAGACCGCCGGAGTTGCCCCGGAGATCGAGGATCATACTGGACGCGCCCTCCCCGGACAGGGAGTCGACGGCCTCCAGAACCTCGTTGGCTGAAGTCTCGGAAAAGCGCGACAGGCGCACATAGCCGATCGAGGGGGCCACCATGAAAAAGGCGGAGACGGAAGGATAGTCGATCACGTCCCTCTCTATCGGTATCACCAGCGAGTCGGTGACGCCTGGTCTCTCGATGGTCAGAACGACCGTGGTCCCTCTGGGGCCGCGGATCATGGAGACGGCCTGGTCCGTCAGCATGCCCTTGGTGGTGATGCTGTCTATCCGGACTATCCGGTCGCCGGACCGTATCCCGTTGCGGTAGGCGGGGGTGCCCTCGAGAGGGGATACCACCGTGAGCCAGCCGTTACGCTGTCCGAGCGTTATCCCCACGCCCTCGAACGAACCCTCGAGCTGGACGCGCAGGTCGTCGTACTGGTCTGGGGTGAGCAGCATGCTGTTCGGGTCCAGCGAGAGGAGCATGCCTTCGATGGCCGCCTCTATGAGATCGGCTGATCCGACGGAATCGACATAGGCGGATCGCGTCATGCCGTAGACGTCCATGAAGAGTTCGGCTGCGGTCATCCTTGCCGAAGCCGGCTCGGCCGCCGCCCTGGGGGTCGTCTGTACCAGCGACAGGGCCAGGAGAGCGACTCCGGCCGAAGCCGCGAGCCAGCCTGGGACCGGCTTGCGCATCTGGTTCACCTTTCGGAAGTGACGGACGAAATCATGTACTTTCCTTCACGCGAAGCGCTTCCTCGACCAGCCCGAGCACGATCCCGTCGATCTCGCACCCGGGCAGGGAGGCGTCGAGCACGCGGAATCGCCGATGCCTCCGGGCCAGCGACAGGTACTCCTCCCTGACCCTCGCGTGGAAGGCGAGATCCTCCCGCTCGATCCTGTCGGGTCCGCCCGGTCTCGAATCCAGCCGTGCCATGCCCTCCGCCGGATCGAGATCGAGCAGGACGGTCAGATCCGGTTCCAGGCCGCCTGTGGCGAAGGAGCAGGCTGATTCGACGAACTCCCTGTCGAGGCCGCGCCCGGCCGCCTGATAGGCCTCGGTGGCATCGTTGAACCTCTCGCAGATGACCACCCCGCCGGCGGCAAGGGCCGGCCTGACGATATGCTCCACGTTCGAGGCCCTCGAGGCGAGATAAAGCATCAGTTCCGCCGCCGTGGGAATCTCGAGCGAGGGATCCAGCAGCAGACGCCTGATCGCCTCCGCGAGAGGAGGGCCTCCGGGTTCACGGGTGTGCACGACCTCGAAGCCGATGGATCGAAGAGAGCCGGCCAGCGCCGCGGATCGCGTTGTCTTGCCGGCTCCCTCGACACCCTCGAAGGTCACGAAGAGGCCGCCGGGCCTCCTCAGTGCCTGGTCAAGCGTCACTCGCCGTCTCTTTTTGCCCCGTGGGTGCGGATGAAGTCCTCGGTCATCTCGCGGCACTTGTCGTCGTAATACTGCACCGGAGGCGACTTGAAGAAGTACGAGGAGGGCGCCTCCATGGCCCCGCTCAGCCCGTTGTCGAGGGCGAGCTTGGCGCATCTGACGGCATCGATGATGACACCCGCGGAGTTGGGGCTGTCCCAGACCTCGAGCTTGCTTTCGAGATTGAGGGGCACGTCTCCGAACGTGGTGCCTTCCATCCTGATGTAGCACCACTTCCTGTCGTCGAGCCACTCGATGTAGTCGCTGGGGCCGATATGGACGTTGCGGGGGGCAAGCCCGCCCGGAATCTGGGACGTCACGGCGTTGGTCTTGGAGATCTTCTTGGATTCGAGCCTCTCGCGCTCGAGCATGTTCAGGAAGTCCGTATTCCCGCCGACGTTGAGCTGATAGGTCCTGTCGATCCGCACGCCGCGATCCTCGAACAGCCTGGCGAGAACCCTGTGCAGGATGGTCGCTCCGACCTGGCTCTTTATGTCGTCGCCCAGCACGGGGAGGTTCTTGTCGCGGAACCTCTTCTGCCAGTAGGGCTCGCGGGCGATGAAAACAGGGATGGCGTTCACGAATGCGCAGCCCGCATCGAGGACCTGCTCGACGTACCACTTCGTGGCCTCTTCGCTGCCCACGGGGAGGTAGTTCACGACGACGTCGGTTTTGGTGTCCCTGAGGATGTTGACGATGTCGGAAGTGGGCCCGGGGGCCTTCTTGATGACGGGCGATAGATACTTGCCGAGGCCGTCGTGGGTCATCCCGCGCTCCACCCTCACACCGGTAGCCGGCACGTCGCAGAACTTCCACGTGCAGTTGGGTTCGGCGAAGATCGCCTCGCTGAGATCCTTTCCCACCTTGGTCACATTTATGTCGAATGCGGCCGAGAACTCGACGTCGCTGACATGGTATCCGCCGAGGTTGACGTGCATCAGGCCCGGGACCTTCTCGTCATCCCTGGCGTTCCGGTAGTACTCGACGCCCTGCACCAGGCTGCTGGCGCAGTTGCCGACTCCGATGATCGCTACTCTGACCTTCTTGTCACCCATCGTAACCTCCCTGGGCCGGGTTCTCAATCCCTGCCCCCAAGCGAAGACCCATCCCCGGAGAAAACGCACGATAGCCTCTGAATTGCGGTCAGCCACGTGCCAACCGAGACCAGGGCCAGCATCCACACGACAGGACGGGCATTCCCGGCTGCGGGGGTCACGGCCAGAGCGAGCACCATCAGAACCAGTCTCTCGGTCCTGGTGAAGAACCCGACCTCGCAGGGAATCCCCACACCCTCCGAACGCGCACGCGTATAGCTCACCATGAATGAACCGCACAATGCGGCCGGCGCCAGATAGAGGATCATACCGAAGTCCCTGCATGCAGCCCCGGTCAACAGGGCCGAATACATGAGGAATTCGCTGACCCGATCGCAGCTCGAATCGAGCACCGCGCCGGCCCGGCTCACCCTGTTCCTCTTCCTGGCGACTCCACCATCCACTGCATCGAGGAGGCTTCCACCGCCCAGTACCGCAGCCGATGCCAGGTATGAGCCCTTCCATGCCAGGAAGGCGGCGACCACGGTGACTGCGAGGCCCGCCAGGGTTATGGCGGAAGGCGCGACCCCGATGCGGGCCAGCAGACATACGATCGGATCAAGCAGACGCCTGCCTGCAAGCCTTATCCGTTCCAGGGTCAAGTGTCCTCCAGATGCTGCAATGCAACGGATTTTGGAACATACGGACCCCCTGTCCAACCGTCAATCAGAGTGGATCGCAGCGTCCTCCGCCGCATCTCCCGACTCCTCCCCGTCGCATCCGGCATCCGGCCCGGCTCCGCCGCCGGCTCGCCGAACCCTGACGGCTCCGGCGACGACGAGCGTGATCTCGCCCTTTGGAGGTCTCGCCAAAACGATCGACAGTATCGAGGATACCGTACCCCTGATGTACTCCTCGTGGAGCTTGGTCATCTCCCGGGCAAGGCATGCCTGCCGGTCGCCCAGGATCTCCAGGATGTCGGAAAGTATGCGGACGGCATGGTGGGGGCCGACGAAGATGATGATCGTGTGAGGGTAGAGGGCCATCTCGCGCAGTCGTGCGGCCCTCGGCCGGGCTTGTGAGGAAGGAAACCCTCGAAGAAGAAACGGTCCGGGGGAAGGCCCGACGCGACCAGGGCGGTGAGCGCGGCGGAGGGCCCGGGCACTACTTCGACTCTTGCCCCGCACTCCAGGGCCATCCTCACCGCCCGGAAGCAGGGATCCGAGATCCCGGGCATCCCGGCGTCCGTCACGAGAGCGATCGTGTCGCCGGCGGACAGCCTCTCCGCTATCAGCGGAAGCCGGCCCGCCGCGTTGTGGTCGTTGTAGCTGACCAGCCTGCCCCGCATCCCGGCCAATCTGGACGAGCGCCTCGTGTCCTCCGCGAGAACGATGTCGGCGGTTTCGAGGGTGGACGAGGCCCTCGGAGAGAGGTCGGACATGTTGCCTATGGGTGTCGAGACGAGGATGAGGACGCCGCCGCCCGCGGAAGGGCCGGACGAGTATCCGGGATCAGTCGCCACTGCGTTCGACGAGCCTTTCCCGGAGCGCCCGCACCCGGGCCATGCGGGCCTCTGTCTCCTGGTCGTCGCGTTCGAAGGTCATCCGGAGAACAGTCCCGTCGGGACAGCCCTGAGGGATGATGCGGGCCGGGACGAGAAGCCTCTGTCCGTCGTCCAGAAGCAGCACTGCAACGCCATTTTCGATCCTGTCCAGAGTAACGGTCATGGCTGTCTGTTCTCCTCTTCGCCCCGCCAGACACCGCCGCCGAGGATCGACTGGGCGATGTTGGTCAGATGGTCGCCCATCCTCTCGCAATAGTTTACGAAGTCGTTCACGGCAAGCCCGGCGAGGCCGTCGGGATGGAAGCCGCAGAGAGATTCGGTGTATGCGTCCCTGCACCGCTCTTCGATGCTGTCGAGCTTCTCCTCCAGAGACAGGATCTCGCTTGCGGCCCGAATGTCCTTCCTGTCCAGGGCGTCGACGATATGGTCCAGCATGGTCATGACCGTCCGGGAGGCGTCCCTTGCGGCTTCGAGGAGTGTGGAATCGACGTTGTTGATCCGGCCCTCGATCCTTTCGCGGGCTTCTATGACGTTCACGGCGTGGTCCGATATCCTCTCCAGGTCGTTGATGCTGTGCAGCAGAACCGGCAGGCGCAGGGACAGCTCCTCGGAAAGGTCGCGGCTGAACAGCTTTGTGGCGTACACCGTGATGGCGCCCTGCATCTCGTCCACCCTGGATTCCATGGCGAGTATCTCATCGGGCTTGGGTTTGCCTTCGAAGAAGCACTCGAATGCGCGCCGGACGGTTCCCCGCGTGTAGTCCGCCATCCGGACCACTGTGCGGTCGATTTCGTCGACGGCCAGCACAGGTGTATCGAGGAGCTTGTCGCTGAACTTCACGGAGGCGGCATCCTCGGCGAGCGGATCCTCGCCCGGGACGAGCAGCTTGCTCAGCCTGGCCAGCAGGGGGACCAGGGGCAGGAATACCGCCGCGTTGAAGACGTTGAACAGAGTGTGAGCGTTGGCGACCTGACGCATCGGATCGCTGCTCGAACCCTCCACCAAGCTCATGTAGAAGCTGTCCGGGCGTACTAGCAGCAGCCCGAAATACGCCGCTCCTATGAGGTTGAAAAGAGAGTGGGCCATTGCTGCCCGCCTGGCTGAGCGATTCGTTCCTATCGCGGCGAGCTGGGCGGTGATGGTGGTGCCGATGTTGTCGCCGAGTACCAGATAGACGGCTCCCTGGAGGGATATGAGGCCCGCACCCGCCAGTGTCATCGTCAGCCCGACGGTGGCGCTGGAGCTCTGGATGATGCAGGTGACGATCGTTCCAGCCAGGATGCCGAGGAAGGGCGAACTGCTGAAACTTGTGAAGAATTGCCGGACCGGCAGACTGTTCTGCAGAGGCGCAAGCGAGCCTTTCATCACGTTCATGCCGAGGAGGAGCACCCCGAGGCCCAGGGCGACCCTCCCCCAGAACCGGGAGCTGCTGCTCCTGCCGGCGAAGTTCAGCAGGAGGCCGAGAGCGATGCCGGGATAGGCGTACTCCGTGATGTTGAAAGCTATCAACTGGCCGGTCATGGTCGTGCCGATGTTCGCGCCCAGGATCACCCCGACGGCCTGCTGGAGCGACATGAGGCCGGTGTTCACGAAGCTCACCAGGATGACGGTCGTCGCACTGGAACTCTGGATTATCGCCGTAACGACGGCTCCGGCGACCAGACCCATCAACCGGTTGCTCGTCAGCCTGCTGAGTATGCTCTTCATCCTGTTGCCCGCCACGCGCATGAGCCCCTCGGACATCAGCTTCATGCCGAACAGGAACAGGGCCAGGCCTCCGATCATCTCGAAGATGATCGTTCTGAGGTTTATCGCGACGGATTCGAAGCGAACGGTTTTGATCCCGCAGCCCGAAACGGAGATCTCGGCTACGGCGACGGCGTCCCCCATTTTGTCGGGAAGGCGGACGAAGGTCGTCGACGAGCCCTCGGAGTCCGTACGGACCAACAGCCGGTAGACATCTCCGGAGGTGGAGTCCGTCAGAATGGATGTGCTCGGATGGCCGTCCACGGGGATGAGGCTCCCGCAGCCGGGTTCGATGGAGAAGACCACGGGAACGTCGACGAGAGGGAGGCCTGTGACCGAGTCGGAAA
>Ga0116148_1002115_pt1 | contig 20110 bp, 19 predicted proteins | sample AD_UKC055_MetaG_FD_89786 | JGI IMG/M metagenome (GOLD analysis project Ga0116148, IMG submission 89786) | Active sludge microbial communities of municipal wastewater-treating anaerobic digesters from USA - AD_UKC055_MetaG | ecosystem: Engineered > Bioreactor > Anaerobic > Digestate | place: USA... | reverse complement strand
TTTTCACGCTTCGTTACAAAATGCACATCGCTGCATCCGGCCACCCGGGCCGGCATTTTCCAGGCAGACATGAAAGTATCCCTGGTGAACGACGGGCCGGTCACGATCCTGGTCGACAGCGGCAGGCAATTCTAAGCGGGCACGACACGGAGGCGGATTCAGGAGGCCGGATTACAGTTTGCCGCCCCTTTTCCAGAGAATAAAGCCGAGGATGTTCGATTCCCTCTCGTCCGGCTTGATCTTGCCGGTAGCCATCATCGCGTCAATTCTATTGATAAGCTCGTCTCCCATGAGGGACAGAAGGGGGATGATGCGGTCGAAGTATTCACGGGGCAGAAAATCGACAGCTATTATCAGGGCCTTGGCCATATCGTCATCGCGCAGGGCCATGAGCAGGCCTTCCCGGCCCGCGAATATAATGATCGCGCTGAGCATTTCGTACAGGTCATTGAGAAACGAATTGTAATAACCGATGTTCGGAACCGTTCCCAGGACGCTCATGATCCAGCCGATGGAGCGCTCGTTGATGATCGTATTTAGGCCGGAATCGATGTACTGCATCACGAACATGAGCGAATTGAGGTTGTCGGGGATACTGTTTTTTTCCAGTGTAACGCCATCGAACGCTTTCACGTATGCCACGAGCCTGCCGTATGCATCGTCACCGGGGCCGGCGAACTCCCAGCGCCTGAACGCCGGTCCGAACTTTTTGAGTCCGACCAGAGCCATACTCTTAATGTCCTGCGGCCCGGGCTCACAGGCGATCGTATAATAAAAATCGAGAAGATCGTCGCTTTCAAAGGAGATGAGGCAGCGGATGATCGATTTCTGGAGCAGAGGCTGCTCGACGAACTCGCTGATAAGGAGGGGCACGTATTCCTTGAGGCGGCACTGCCTGATTACAATGGTATCCTCGTGGGTGAGGAGACGCTTGTTGAGGTTGTATGCGTACGCGTCCCTCCCCGCGTATACGTCCAGGAAGATAGTGAGCCGCGCATACAGGTCATCGATGACGTATTCTCGCACAGCGGCGTCCGCGGGAAGGTTCTCGGTCATTTCGAAAACAATCTGGTCAAGGAGCCGGATGAAGTTCACCGATATTTCGTCCGGATGATCGGCCGCGGAGAATTGATACTCCTCCAGCCGCTTTGAAACAAGATCTGAGATCGATTGCAGCGCTTCGAGCTTCGATGGAGCAGATTTAATTTTTTCACGACACGCGCACGCGCATTCAAGAAGCTGCTCCCCCCGGAGCAGCAATTCCGTCGCCATAAACGCCCCCGAAAAGATAGAAAACAATATCCGCTACCAATTGGAACGCGCTGTTTTTTCATGTCGAGAAATATTTCTCACATGATGAAATTTTAGCACTGTATTTCAGGCCAGGAAAAAACCTTGACATTTGCCCGTGAAATAGCCATTTTATCAGGACTCCAGGCACGGTACATGCAATGATTACAATACCCATCATCGATCACGAGCACTGCACCCTGTGCGGCAGGTGCGTTGAGATCTGTCCGAAACAGGTCCTGGTCGAGCATGATGGGAGGATAACGCCGACCGTGGATGAATGCATGCTCTGCTCCCACTGCTACACCGTGTGCCATTACAATGCGATCCGGTTCGACCCAGACGCGCTCGTGGACCTCGCGTTCAGATCGTTCCCCTGCACCGAGAAAATGTATGCGCCCGGCCGCTTCAACCCGGCCGAGCTCGTTAACCTTGTCCGTTCGCGGAGAAGTGTCAGAAAATACAGGGACGCACCGGTCGACGACGCGGTCCTCTCTGATCTGGTGGAGTTCGCAGTGAGCGCACCGTCGGGCAGCAACTGCCAGAACTGGGAATTCCTCGTTGTCAACGGGCGTGACAGGGTCTGGGCCCTCGCACTCGAGATAGGCCGCTTTTTCGAGAAACTCAACCGCCTCGCCAGAAATCCTTTTATACGATGGCTGTCCGTCCCCTTCATGGGCGGCGCCCTGGTCCGCTACCGCCGGGACCACATGGAAAGCGTGGAAATGGGCCTGCGCGAAGCGGCTGCAGGCAACGACCTCCTCTTTCACGCCGCCCACGCCCTTGTCATCGTGCACGGGACCGGCGAGGGGAGCACGCCCCTCGAGGACGCCCAGTACGCTTCCTACAACATGACGCTCCTGGCACACGCCCTGGGACTGGGCACCTGCTATATCGGATACGCGGTTGAATCGATAAACCGCGCCGCCTCGATAAAACGCTTCCTCGGCCTGCCGTCAGCGAACACGGTGTATGCCGTCCTCGCCGTCGGGTATCCCGACACCGACGCAGTCCGGCCTGCACTCAGGAAAAAATACAGGGTCAGGTTTTTCTGACAGTTTCCCGAAAAACTCCATCCGTGCAGTTTTTCAGGAACGGTTTTCTATGTAAATGAAATGTAAACGATTATTTTGGAAAACAGATTTTCAATCTGTTTCCGGAGTTTACCCTAAAGCCTCACGTTTTTCTCGACTTACGCCTCGAAAAACGACGATTCATCCATGTATCGCTATGCAGATTCAATAGTAAATACCCCGATTCATGTCATCCCCGGGGAAGCGGGGATCCATTTCATACCTGTACGGTTTCCAGTTTTCACCTGATCAAACCCATGCTTTCTGGATTCCCGCTTTAGTTCATCCCGAGCCAGCAGGGGAGCGGGGATGAGAATTACCCGAACCCTCATTTCCCCTGATCCCGGCAGCCATTCAAAAATTTTTTTATTTCCGCGCGTCCCGTTCGTATAAGGGGCAGAGGAAATGACATGTTCAGAACTATCGCACTCATCGCGCTATGTATACTCTTCCCGGCTTCGAACCTCCCCGCCGGTCTGCTCATCAATGAATTCGTCACCGGTACGTCCGACGATTGGGTCGAGCTGTCCCTGGTCGGTGCGGAAAACGAAAAAATGGATATTTCGGGTCTCTTCGTGACCATGTATTACGGTACGAACGAGCCGCTGGGCACCGAGCCTGTTACCATCTATGGCGTTAACAGGCCGGAGACACCCTGCGACGACCGGTTCATCGTCGTCCACCTCACCAGCCCCGGCATTCCGGACGAGACCGACCGCACCGGTGACACGAACCGTAACGGCCATGTCGACGTTTATTGCGGCAACTACTCCGGCAGCCTCTGGAACAGCGACGGCGTGATCGCCGTGGATTCGGACGACGACCCGGCCAACGGCGGCATTATCGATTTCGTTTTTTATTCAAACCGGGACGGGAGCCCAAACGAAACGATACTCTCCTATCTTGCTTCCGCGCAGGCCGCCGGCCACTGGACGTCAAGCAGCGAAGAATCGCCGCAGGAATGCGCCGTCTTCATCGGGGCCAAGGGGCTGCCGTCCTATTCCGGCATTTCACGGAAAGGGGCGGGAGATAGCAACAGCTCCGCCGACTTCATCATAACCATGTTTCAGACCCCCGGCAGGCCCAACCTTAATCTTATTATTACGATGGGGAACAGGCTGTTCAAGCCGCTCAGAAAAACAATCACCATGATACCGGGCCATCGTTTATTCGGTACCGGCGAGATCCCGGTATTCGTGTTCGCGCCCTGCGTGATGAAGCTCCGCATCTTCACGGTTACCGGCGTCCAGATCCATGATTCCCCGCGCTTCCCCTCGCTCAACCCGGGACTGCGCAGCCTGTACTGGAACCCGCTCCTCCAGCACCGCATGCCCCCGACCGGACTCTACCTCTGCAAGATCGAGGCCGTGAACCCGACCCTGCGGCATTCGCAGGAGGAAACCATCTACATCATAGTGAGCCATTACCGATGATACACCTGGCGGTCGTTCTCATTATCACCGCCGGCCCTATCGGCGCGTTCGAGTACCGGGAGACGCCGCCGGCGTCGCTTTTCCCCTTCTCCCGGGCCGCGGCCGATCCGTCGCTGCCCGACGCGATCTCGAATCCCGCGTACCTGCCGGCGATCACCTATCCCTACCTGCATTTCTCCGGCGGCATGCCCTACACGATGAACGGGCTTTATGCGAGCTCGCTCCGTGCCGGGTATGGTACGCGCGGGTTCGGGATCCAGGCCGCGTGGGACCGCTTCGGGCTCGAGCAGTATACCGAGCACATCGTCGAGGTGAACATCGGTTATATGCCGGTCAGGTACGTATCGATCGGAGCGGGCGCGTATTACTACAACCTCTCAATCGACACGGTGGAAACGGGGCTCCGCACCCACCAGGCTGACGCCCGCGCCTCGATCGTGGTGTCGCCGTGCCGGTGGCTCGATATATCGTTTCTCCAGGAAAATATCGGATCGATTTTCGTTACAAAGAGGCGCGACCTCATGTTCCCCGAATGGAGCGCCGGTGCGGCCCTGAAGCCCGTCCGCGGCTTTGCGGTCGTCTACAACATAAACAGCACCGCGGCTGGCTACGTGAACAGCATATCGGCATCGGCTACCGTGCTCAAATATTTTTCCCTGCGCGCGGGTTACGCGGTTGAAGCGACAACCTGCGCAGCCGCACTCTCCTTCATATACCGTTACATCGCGGTTTCGTACGGCATCAAGTATCACCCGCACCTCGGCCTGACTCATTCAGTCGGGGTCACTCTCTCCGCGCTCGAGATGAATATCGAGCCGATCAGCTATGGGCCCGTTTTTCGGGGGATCGGCGCCGGTCCCGTCCCCGCGAAAACGAATCTGAATATATGCACCCACGACGAGCTGCGCGCGCTGCCCGGGACCGCCGGACGTTTCGCCGACCGGATCATGAAGTACCGGAAAACGATCGGGCCGCTGACGCGCACCGGCCTGCTCCAGATCGGAATGAGCGAGGCGGAGATCAACGAGCTCATGGAACATTCTACCGGCCTGACACCGGAGACTGAGGACAGGAAAACCGGTAGACTCGGAAGGAACGCGGCCGAGAAGTCCCAGAAGCTGCTTTTCAAAAAGCTGGTCGGCGAAGGGCTTTCCGCGTCAACGGCGCTCGAGCTCTCTGACCTGGCCGCGGGCGGCCGCCGCGAAGCGCTCATCGACAGGATCAACTCCCTCCGTGACATCGACGCCGGGAAAAAGAGAAGGGTGATCGAACTATGCACCGGATTGCGTTAATGCTGGCCGCACTTGCCTGCTGCGCCTCAGTGCACGCCGGAAAGGAACCCGGCGCCCTCAGGCTCGAGATGCAGGCGGAATACCGGCGGGACGTGCTCGACTATGACGACAGGGAGAAAAACTTCACCAGGGAAAAAATCCGCCTCGGGTTCGGCGAAAGCTTCGCCGACGTCACCCACGTCTATGTGGGCGAAGACCGGGGGCACCGGTTTACCGGAAGCCTGGCACTGCGCGGCATTACCCCTTATTTCGACTGCGTGGCAGGACATTATTACGCAAACTTCGGCGCAGGCCTGATCGCCGGGAAAAAGACCTATGCATCGCCCGATCCCTTCACCCGCGGCCCGATCCTCACCCGCGGCGCCCCCTTCACTCCCTGCACCGGCGGCAACCCGCTGTACTGCTTCCAGGGGCTGGCGGGAGGATTCATCATACCGGCGGGCCCTGTTTCCCTGTCTGTGCGCGGATTTTTCTCGTACCGGGACCGCTTTGTTCGAAACGACATTTATCTGCCGGACGTTACCGGTACCTCGTTCGGCTCGATAATCGCACGGCGCGAAAAGGACTACCGTTATTCCGAGCCGGTCGTGATCAGCGATTACGGGTGCGTTATCGAACTGTGTATCGCGGAGCGTCTCCTCCTGCAGGGGTATTTCATCCACTCCGGAATCAGTCGCACGACAGGCCGATCGCTACTCTGGAATTACGGGGACCGCCACCTGCTGCTCGGCGAGAAGACTTTCTATGCGTACGGCTTTTTCTCGCAGTACCGGGATGATTATATCAGGATCTTCCTCGAGGCAGGCATCCCCTCGCGGGTTATGACAACGGTGTCGGGAAAGCGCGCCGTCCTCCGCGATTACGGACTGGTCTACGGCCTGAGCTTTTCGCACGGGGCATGCGCTATCTCGTTTACCGGAAAAAATTGCGGCAATGATTTTTATACGCCCTACGGAGCGGGCGGCTCCCATGCTGAATCGTCATGGCTGGCGGGAGTTGCCGTCAGGCCCCTGCGCGGGCTTGCCGTGGAAGGGTCTTTTTACGCGGAAAAGAAAAAGTCGTCCGGGTCCGCGCTGAGCTACCTTCCTTTCATCAAGCGGGAACGTATCCGCATCAGGTATGCGGTTCCCCGCGTTGCATATTGTTCGCTCGGGGCCACGGCCCTGCAGGAGGAAAAGAAAAACGGCCGGCAGCGCGCGCTGCAGATCAGGGCGGCGGCGGGCATCTATATTTTGAAATCGATTCTTATCTCTGCATCTGGAACGGCGCAACGCGCGGAAGATGGCCGCTGGTCGGGATCGCTCAGGGCAGGAGCATCTTTCTGCATGCTTCGATTCGTTTCATTGTCCTTTTCATATTCCAGGTTCTTTATTTCGGGCGGCGGCCCCCTCTATACCCCGGCGGCATCCGGCCGCAATTCCATCAGCACGGGCCGCTACGTCAGCGAATCGTCCCACGTTGCGGACTGCACCCTCTCGGTCCGATACCGTGGCTGCCGGCTTAGCACCCGTTACCGGTGCGAGTTCACCGGCTCCCGTCCCCTCAAGCATCGTGTGGAGGTGTCGGGCAGGGCCGTTTTCTGAAAAATCTCTTGACAGCGCCGCCCGGCATATTAACTTAAAGTTAACTTTAAGTTTAATTACGCCATGCAACACGAAACCTACACCATATCCGAGCTGGCCAAAGAGCTGGGTATTAACCCCTCGGCCATACGCTACTACGAGCAGAAAGGACTCATCAGGCCCGGCCGCACCCGCGGGAACCAGCGAATCTACACGAAGCGCGACAGGGCGCGGCTCAAGCTCATCCTGCGGGGCACGCACTTCAACGCGACCCTTGACCAGATCGGCGAAATGATAGGCCTTCCCGACCGTGACATGACGGAGAAAAACCAGATAGAGAAAAGCCTCTGGTATATCGACCGGAGGATGGAGGAGATCGTTAAGCAAAAAAATGAGCTCGCGCTGTTCGAGTCGGACCTGCTCTCTCTCAGGAGAAAGCTTGTACGGAGAAAACGCGAGCTTTCAAAATAATGCGGTGCACGGGTGCGGTGCCGCAAAACCACGTAACGGAGGATTGGCATGTTTGATTTCATCATGACAGACGCTCAGAAAAAGCTTCGCGACGAGGCCCGGGAATTCACCCGATGGGTCCCCAAGGAAATGATACTTGCGATGGACTCGGAGACCATACAGTTTCCCCGCGAGTATTTAAAAGAAGCGGGGAGGCGGAACCTCCTCGGCATACGAATTCCGAAAGAATACGGCGGCCGGGGCCTCGGATGGGTTGACGATTGCATCGTTGCCGAGGAGATCGGCGTGGCAAGCTATTCCCTTGCCTGTCTCTGGGGCGTTGGTGCCGATATCGTGTGTGAGGCTATCAGTGTTTTCGGCTCCGAAGAGCTGAAGCAGGAAGTGGTCGTGCCGCTCCTGAAAGGCGACGTTTACGCCGCTGAAGGGCTCACCGAGCCGCGGGGCGGTTCTGACTTTTTCGGCGCAACGACCACGGCTCGGAAGGACGGCGGCGACTGGATCATCAACGGGCAGAAACGCTTCATCGTCGGCGCCGAGGGAGCGGACTGGTTCCTGGTCTACGCAGTCACCAATCCAGGTGCGCCCCCCCACCAGCGCATGACCGCTTTCATGGTCCCGCGTACCGAAGGCGTTGAGAGCAAATATATTTACGGGCTCATGGGCGTCCGCGGCGGCGGCGCAGGACGCGTGATATTCAATGACGTCCGCGTGCCGGAGCGTTACGCACTCAACGGCATCAACAACGGGTTCGAAGTCTTTGTGCGCATGATGATCCCCGAGCGACTCGGGACTGCCGCCATGACCATCGGCTCGGTCCGTCCCGCGCTTGAAATAGCGACACGGTACACGTCGCGCCGAAAAGCATTCGGTCAGCCGATCTGCAATTTTCAGGCAGTAGGATTCAAAGTTGCTGACTGCGCGCTTCTTCTCGATGCAGCCCGATCCATGGTTTATACCACCGCACTTGCGATCGATTCAGGTAAAACGCACCCGGGCAGGATCAGAAGGATGGTCTCGCAATCGAAAAAATTCATCACGGAAACCGCATGGGAAGTCGCAAACAACTGCATGCAGGTCGTCGGCGGCATAGGATATACCAACGTGTTTCCGCTGGAGCGAATCGTCCGCGACATACGTCTCAGTATGATCTGGGTGGGTACCAACGAAATCATGCAACTCATCATCCAGAACGAATGGTACAAGGAATACGGCAAGGTCCTATCGAAGGAGCCGGTACGGGACGTCGAAAGCGACGCCGTCAACGCACACGAGCAGGAAGAAAAGGTTTATGAGTGATAATGCACGCCTATGACATCCGGTAACAGATCCGGCGCGCGGAAATGCCCCTGCATATCAGCGCGCCGGAAACATCTAAAATAATTTCAATCCGGCCATAATTTTGATTGAAATTTTTTTTAATATGTTCGAATTTCAGTAGTAAAGGTGAATTCCGAACATCTGGAGAAAGGAACCGATTAATGCAGATAAAATTATGGGGATGCAGGGGGTCTCTTCCGGCGCCGACCACCAATGAAGAATATTCACATAAAATAAACCAGATCCTCGAACGGGCGCTTTCTGCTGGGATAAAGAATTCCTCGGAAATTCCGGGATTCATCAATTCACTGCCTGCCGATCTGAAAAATGTGTTTGGCGGCAATACCACATGCGTGACGGTAACATCGGATAGCGGCGCGATGTATATCCTTGACTGCGGCTCGGGCATCCGGCTGCTTGGCTATGAACTGATGAAAGGCTCCTGCGGAAAGGGAGAGGGAGTGATGAATATATTCCTCACGCATAACCATTGGGACCACCTGCAGGGACTTCCCTTTTTCACGCCCCTCTATATCAAGGGGAACGTTCTGAACTTTCATTCTCCCTTTAAGAACCAGCAGAAGATTCTCGCCGACCAGATGAGGGCGCCCTACTTCCCGGCTCCCTACGAGGGAACTGCTTCCACGAAGACCTACACACTGCTCGATGTTAAAAAGAGAACGCCGCTGCAGCTTGAAGAGGACCTTCTGGTCGACTACTTCCCGCTGAAGCACCCTGGCGGAAGTTTCGCATACCGTTTCAGGCAGAAGGGAAAAACATTCATCTTCGCCACTGACGCGGAGTTCACCGGCGAAGTATTTGAAAACTCGCATGAAGATACAGCCACGTTCTTCAACAAGGCTGACCTCCTCATCATAGACTCCCAGTACACGCTTGACGAATCCTTTACGAAATTCGACTGGGGCCACACCAGCTTCACCATGGCTGTCAACTGCGGACTGCGCTGGAATGTCAAAAACCTTGTCCTGACCCACCATGAGCCGGCCTATACCGACGCGAAGCTGAATGAAAACTACCAGGCGGCCATCGAGCACGGGGAAAACTGCAAGAATGAATCAATGAATATATACATAGCGACCGAAGGAATGTTATTCACGCTGTGACACCCTCACGCCGCGGAGCCCGCCCGACGGGATCGCGCGTGACAGCGCATGACGACACACCAATGCAATCAAAACGACCGACATTCTGCATCCGCACCGTATCTCTCGCCCTGGTCCTCATCGTCACCTTGCTATCTTCACCCGCGCAGTCCCAGAGAACCAGGTCAAGCACGTATGCCAGGCAGCAGAGAAATTCGGAAAAGGGGCTGCACGACAACCGCTATTTCTTCTATTTCATCAATACCTCGATAACAAACCTGGGGACCGATGAAGAAAAAAAGCTGTTCAAGGAGGCTATCCAGCGCGACATCATTGCGCAGCAGCTTTACATGAAGTTTCTTTTCGGCGAATCGTGGGATGAGATACGGAAAGCGCAGAAGATTTTAATTGACCTGTACCGGAAGGCTTTGAACCGGGACATTGCCATGTCAAAGAAGCTACTGAACGGCTTCGCGCCCGGGGTTGTCAAGTCGGACACCTTCATGCCGCGCCATTACCTGCGCCTGGGGTACCGCGATACCGAAGACGCACGAATCGACCTGGTCATGGCCGACAATTTCCAGGAGCAGCTCTACTCGATGAGGCTTTACCGGTACTCAAAAGCAATTAAGAAGGTAAAGCACGGGAAACGATATGCCATGCTGGCACTGCTGGAAACGAAGATATCCCACGATGCCAGGACGGAATTCGGATACAAGACCTACGACGAACTGAAAAAACTCATCACCGAGGCTTCGGACGATACAAACCGGGACAACAATCTTCTGGTACACGCTGATAATTATTATAAATCAAAAGATGACAAATCGCTTTTCGACTCGGTCTGGGAAAATCCGGACCTTTTTGAGATCCCTGAATACCGGCACTACCTGGAAATACAATGAGACATCTATGAAACCACGTTACGCACCTGTCGTTGCCCTGACACTCCTGTTTGTATGCGGGAATACACCCGTCGATGCACGCGCCGTCTCCTCATACGGCTTTTACTCGACCCCCGAGGCAACCATCGCCGCGCTCGGACCGGGCGCCCGCGGATACCAGGAGCATTTTGTGCTCGGGCTGGCTTATAAAAAGCAGAAAAAATACAAGGACGCAATCCTTCATTTTGCCAACAGTTGTTTCAAGAGCCAGCGGGACGCGCGGTTGAGGCTCTTTCCCCAACCGGTCTACCAGTTCATGAAAGGCTTTCACATAAAATCGGACTACTACGACGACGCGGCCTATGAAATCGCCGAGCTCTTTGCATTGTACGCGGAGCATGCTTACGTGATCAGGTACGTCGACCTGATGTCCGGCGCCCATGGCGCCCTGTACCGGGACGCGCAGCTTTTAAAGGCAAAATCCCTGGGTGCCCTGTCGCGCTATGACGAGGCGGCCAGCACGCTTGAGTCCCTCGGTGATGATTATGATGATTCCGGGTCCCGGGCGATAGTGGCTCTCCGGACCGGCTCCCTCCTTGAAAAAAAGCCTGACCCCAAGGGTGCGGTGAAAAGCTATCTCAGGGTGCTGGAGGCTGATATTACGGGATGGCAGGCGGCTACCGCAACGAAACGCATCCTTCAGATCATGAAAGATCCTCCCCTGACGCTGGACTCAGTGCAAAACGCCCTCTATGCAAGGGGCCTTTTCCATGCCGGAGAGTATCGTGAAAGCATCGCCCTCTTGAACAAGCTTAAAAGCGCCGGTGATGATAGCCTTGAAGCAAACTCGTACCTAGCCAGGGGTTTGACGCGTAACAGCGAGACGGCTGCGGCGGATGCGCTCATCCGTGCGCATGCAGGTGCCGCGGAAAAACGCGCCGCACTCCTTAAAGCCCGGGCGGATGAGCTCTGGGCCATGAATCAGAAAGACGCCGCAGTACCGGTCTACCGTCAGATCATCACGACCGGCGCAGAGCCTCTTGCACAGGAATCTCTGCGCCAGATCTCCAGATACATGGAAGAAGGAAAGCGGGCGGGATACGAGCAGCTCCTCATGGAGTATAAAAACAAATATTCTGACGATGATGCCGGATATTTTCTCTGGCTGCTGGCGCGTAACATACTCCGCGGCAACGATTACGGACGCGCGCTCCCGCTCCTCGAGGAGTCCGTATCCAAGTACCCCGGGGGCAGCCACTCGGACGAATGCCGCTTCTGGCTGCGCAAGATATACGCCCGGTCCGGCAACGCCCAGATGGCTCTTAAAACCGCCCGGGACATGATCGCACTAAACCCTGACTCCGCCTATACGTGGCTGCTCATGAAACAGCTGTCGGACGAATATGCCGAGTCCAAGCTCAAAGAAGACTATCATGCCGCTTTGCAGCAGGGCGAAGCAACGGCCGCCCTCTTCAGCCACGCGCTCCTCTTCATGAAGGAGAAATCGTTATTGAACAGGAGCGGCCGGATCGGCGACCTGGATGACCCGTCCATCGCTCAATATCGCGCCCTGGAAAAAAAGATTTCGGACATGAAAACCTCGTCAGGTTACGGCGGCATGCTGAAAAACCTGGACCGCTACTTCGCCGTCGGCCACACGGCCGGCATTTACCGGGAGCTGGGGATCCTGCCTGACACGAACGCATCCCGCATTGACCGGTTTATCGCCCTTGCCCATTACGGTGCCCGGTATAAGCACGCGCATCTCGGGACCTATTCTGTGCTTGAGCTCCTGAAACTCTATGGCCTGAAGGAAAATATCATGTTGATGCCGGAAAGTCTGGTGCGCCAGCTCTTTCCGCTCCCGTTCGCCGAATGTACGGCCCGGTATGCAACGGAGTACGGTGTAAACCAGAACATGCTCTACGCCCTGATCAAGGCAGAGTCCCTGTTCAACCATAACGCCGTATCGTCCGCCGGCGCCGTGGGCCTGATGCAGCTTATGCCGGCGACGGCACGGGGCCTTGCCCGCCAGATGAAGTTACAGGCCTATGATCTCACCGACGCCTGCGCATCCATACGCTTTGGCGCCAGATACATCGCCGGGCTTGACAGGGAATTCGGCGGTAATTTTCAGTACGTGGTGGCGGCCTATAACGCCGGTTCCGGCAACGTAAAGAAATGGAAAGACAAGCTCCAGGGCGACATGGATTATTTCACCGAATTCACGCCTTTCATCGAGACGAGATATTACATATTACGCACGGACAAGTTCCTCACCCAGTACGGCCTGATCTATCCCCGGGTAAAACCGGCGCAGTAGCGGCCGATGCGTGACTACGGGCCGGAATCCCGCTCCGAACCGTGCGCATATCGGGGCGCAGGATCGTGAACGCACAACTGACAGTGCTCTCCTGTGTTGCCGCGGCGCTCCTTGCCGGCTGCGGACTGCACCATAAAGCAGAGGCGGTACGCATCCAGAACCAGCGGTCCTGGGCCAATAAATACGCCATGGGGAACTGGATGGACCGGCGCAAAGCAGTGCGTGAAATCGTCAGGTATATCGGCCCGCAGAAAAATGACCTCATTATAGGGACCCTGAAGGTCGCCTCAATTGATCCCCATCCGGCCGTCAGGATCGAGGCCATGAAGCGCATACCGCTCATCAAGTCAGACGAATTATCCGTACTTCTGAAAAAAGCCGCTGCCGGCGACAGGGACGGCAATGTCCGCTGGTATGCGCTGCAGTCGCTCAGGCTGACCAGGGACCCTGCCTCAGCGGATGTGTACGTCAGGGGCCTTGCGAGCGGAGACTGGCTGATACGCGAGGAATCGATCCGCGGGATACTCGAGCTGGACGAGGCGGTCATCCGGCCGCGGTTGATACCGCACATCATTCGGGCATTGGGCGACCCGCGCACAAGCGTCGTCATTTCAACGCTCAACGGCCTGAAAATCAGGGATGATGCGCTGTATCGTGCCATTACCGGCAAGCTGTTTGCGGCATCAGAACACGATTACTCGATGCTGGAGGCGGTTCTGACGGCCCTGGAAGGATACTCCCTTGATCCGAAAACGAAGGAGAAGGTGATCAACCTTCTCCTTCACAACAACTACCGGATCAGGGTCCTCTCGCTCAGAGTTTTAAAGAAAGACCGTGGAAACAAAAAGGCCGGGGAGTGATCCCCGGCCCCGTGCCTTCAGTTTTTCTTTTCCTTGGTCTGATATATGACGTTCTTGTTATCGACCTGGTCCTTCTCATACTTGTCGAGGTACTTTGAGAACAGTTCTTTTTTCTTCTGCGTCTCAAGCTCTTGCTGCTTTTCTTCCCGCCGTGAGTATTCAAGTTCCTTCTTTGCAAGCATGGCCTTGACCTCTTCCTCCGCCTGACGCTTGCTTTCGAGATCGGCAATCACCCGCATCATCTGAAACATGCTCTCCTTTGCGCTCCGGTAATAATAGATCGCGTTGATGAGGTCCATCGCCGAGGCGGCCTTCGCCTCCTTGTAGCGCTCGTAGTAGTCATTGGCCTTGAGCACGCCGCCCTGGGCCTGCTCGAGGAACTTGTCGGAAGGACTGCGATCATTCATCTTGATGAGGTTCATTTTAAACTTCGCCCGTGTGTTCATCTTGATGCTGTCGGTGAGGATTGCGGTGGCGTCCTGGTTGTATTTCGCAGCGAGCTGCTTCGCCGTCGCCATGATGGCGGCCTGGTTTTCCCTGAAGGCCTTCGCGGACTCGAACATCTTATTCTGGAAGTAAAGTGCGCTGGCTTCGGCGTACTGGTCGATCAGCTTGTCGATCTCGCCTTCACCGCCGCCGAAGTTCATGATGGCCGCATTGAGGAGCTTGATGGACCTGAAGTTCTCATAACTGAGAAGCCGTGATATTGCCTGGGGATCGCCCTTCAGGGGCGGCGGCTCATATGCCGGGTGATAATCAGATTTGTAGGATTGCGCATATGCCGATGAAACGATAAGCAACAGTACAAATGACATAATCAGGCTTGTTCCTTTTCTCATCGTAAAAATCTCCCTTAAATAATGAATTAATGCCCACGGAACAACGTGCATGGAAAATGTACATGACTTGAGTATTAAGTCAAGTACAAATGCATCCGGGCAAAAGGTTTGTGAGATAATTTACGCTACCGCTTTTTCCGGTGGTCGATATGGATGGCCTTGACTTTCCGCTTCTTTATCTTCACGGCTCCCTCGGGATTGTAGCGCTCCTGGACTTCCTCGATCGGCTGCGAGATAAGCATGTTCACGACCTTTTCGGTTTTGTTCAGGACATCAATCAGTATGAGGTTCTCGTCGTCGGTGAAATCCTGGAGGAGGTATTCCTCCATCGTGACTCCCTTGTGGGGCGTCCCGATCCCGACGCGTATTTTAGCGAACCGCTCTGACTTGAGCGCACGGGTCATGGACTCGATGCCATCGTGCTTGAGATTCGAGAAAAGGTAATCGACCCTCATGTCGCCAAGCTTGAGGGAGGAATCTTCCACGATGCAGATGATGTCGCGTACGTTGATACGCAGAAATGACGCTATATAGAGGACGGACTCCCCGATGAGATTCACAAATGTCTGGGGCTTGAGAAGGACAACATCGGTGCCGAGGATCTTGCCCCTGCCGATAACCGATTTTTTCTTCTTTATCCGGACATCGATATTCTCGTTGTTTCCAATTATATCAATAACCTTGAAACCGATGTTCTGCCTGTTGTTCGCGAATTTCTCACCGGGATTTCCAAAGCCTACGATTAACTTCAATCATTCCGCTCCCTTAGGATATAATCCCGGCCCTGGGGCCGGGTGCAGAAACATGAGGCCCTTACTTCTTATCCTTCTCCTTGGTATCCTTCTCGACGGATTTTTCACCGCCCTCTTCAGCCTTCTTGGCCTCTTCGCCTTCGCCCTCGGCTGCAACGGCTTCCTCGACCTTCTCTTCAACTGCCGCGACTTTCGGAACATGGACGGACGCAATGGACGCTTCCGGAATGCTCGTGATCTTCACCGCGTCGCCGAGATTGACGTCCTTTACGTGTATTGAGTCGCCGATATCGAGATCGGTTACATTAATCTGTATTTTTTCCGGAAGATCCATGGGGAGACATTCAACCTCGAGTTCGCGCATGTCAACTTCGAGAATCCCCCCCAGCTTGATGCCCTTTGCCGTACCGGTGAATTCGATTTTGACGTGGGTGCGAATCCTCTCGTCCTTGGTTACCCTGAAAAGGTCCAGGTGCAGGATCTCTCCGGTCATGGGATCAGCCTGGTAATCCTTGACGTAGGCCATCTTCTCGGTAGTGTCCTTTTTGTCCGAGCTGAGTATATCAAAAATGACGCTTTCGGATATCCTTCCCTTGAAAAGCTTGAAAAAATCCTTTTCCGGCACCTGGATAGACTCGGATTTTCCATGGGAATACAGCACACCCGGGATAAAACCCTTTTTCCGTATTCTCCGGCTGGCATTTTTACCGAAATCTATTCTCGGTTCTACGGTTATACTCTTTGCTTGCATTGGTGTCCTCTTGTATTATTAAATAGTATGCTTAAAATTCTGTCCCGCGTACTCTATACAAACAGGGAGCTGACAGATTCCCCGTTATGAATTCTCCTGATCGCCTCGCCGAAAAGCGGCGCGATCGAAAGGATCTTCATCCCCACCATATCCCTTTCTCCGCGGAAGGGGATGGTGTTGGTGAATATGATCTCCTTGAAGCCTGCGCCCTCCATGTTGTCGATCGCCTTGCCGGAGAGCACCGGGTGCGTGAAGAGGCAGTACACGTCCTTCGCCCCTTCCTTCCGCAGCGCCTCGGCCGCCTTGGATATTGAACCTCCGGTATCCACCATGTCGTCGACCAGGACGCAGTTTTTGCCGCTCACATCGCCGATAACATGCTGTATCTCCGCGACGTTCGGCTCGGGCCGGCGCTTGTCGATAATGGCCAGTCCCGCGTTAAGCTTTTTCGCGTAAAACCGGGCGCGTTCCGCGCCGCCCGAATCGGGCGAAACCATGACTGCTTCTTTAAGATGCAGGGCCTTCATGTAATCGATCACGATCGGCGCTGAATACAGGTTGTCGACCGGTATGTCGAAAAAGCCCTGTATCTGCTCCGCGTGCAGCTCCATGGTGAGGACGCGGTCCGCGCCAGCAACCGTGATGATGTTTGCCACCACCTTCGATGATATTGGCACGCGGGGCTCGACCTTGCGGTCCTGGCGCGCGTACCCGAAATACGGGATCACCGCCGTTATCCTCCCCGCAGAGGCCCGGAGCGCCGCATCGATCAGCGGAAGAAGCTCTATGATGTGGTCGTTGGTCGGGCTGCAGGTGGACTGTATGATGAATACATCGTGTCCCCTGACGTTGTCCTTTATCTTGACCGATATCTCACCGTCCATGAAGCGCTTGAGCTCGCACCGCGAGAGCTCTATATTGAGATACCGCGCGATTTCCTCCGCCAGTCCGGGATTCGATGATCCCGAGAATACTTTGAGCAAACTGTCACCCATGCCGTCCTATCCTCTGGTCCTTATTCGATAGTAATCTTCAAGACGCCCGAGCTCCTCCCTGGTATTTACACCGCTTCCCTCCAGGGCGTCATCCAGGAGCATGGTTCGCACCGTGAACCCGGAGCGGAGGATATGTTCAAGTGCGTCGGGAAGATAGTACTCACCCTGTGCGTTGTTCGTGTTGATGCGCTTGAGTCCCTCGAACAGCAAGTCCTTGTCGAACACGTACGTTCCCGTATTCACTTCCCTGATAGCGCGCTCGTCCGCGCCAGCGTCTTTCTCTTCAACGATTTTCCGGAAATTACCGGCACCGTCTTTCACGATCCGGCCGTATCCCGTCGGGTTGTCAAGCTCCATGGTCAGCACCACGGCCTTGACCTTATCGGTGCCGGAAGCCGCTATCATGGCGCGAAAGGTATCGGGCCTGATGAGCGGTACGTCGCCGCAGGCGACGATGACGTTTCCGGAAAAAGCCTCCATGGCCTCCTCGGCCTGCATGACCGCGTGCCCGGTGCCCAGCTGTTCGCGCTGCCACGCCGTCCGCGCGCGGTTACCGACGGCCTCGACAACCAGCTCTCCCCGGTATCCCACGATGACGCAGATATCGGATACGCCGGCCTTCTCGAGACTGTCCAGTACGTGAAGAATCATCGGCCTGTTCAGAAACGGTTGAAGCACTTTGGGCAGGTCGGACTGCATCCGGACTCCCTTGCCGCCCGCCAGTACGATTGCAGTTGTTGCGTTGATGCTCGGACTCCCTTCACTGATATGCTGAGGTGCCAGGATTCGAACCTGGGGTCACGGGACCAAAACCCGATGCCTTACCGCTTGGCCACACCTCAATGTCATGTAGACATGATAAATGCCTCATGGGTCCGCGCCCATGAAGAATCAATCATCTGTACATTCCGGCATCTCACACAAAACGGGTCACTATGACTTCCCGGTAATCTACCGCGAGCCGTGCCCGCGCCCGTTCCGCCGCTTCCCTGCCCGGGAAGAGGCCGATCACCGTCGAGCCCGATCCGGTCATGATGGAAAAATCCGCGTCCAGCTCAAGCAGCCGCTCCTTGATCCGCCCGATCTCAGGGTGCCGGCTGATTACCGTCCCCTCGAAATCGTTGACCGCGAGCCCCTTCAGCTCCGCCGCCGATCCCCGCGAAAGCGCCAGGACCATGCGTTTCGTTGTTGCCGCAATGGCCGCCTCCCGCCCGGCGTCCGCTTCCGCGCCCCGCTTCAGGGCGCGGTATGCCGAAGCCGTGTCGACATGGATGCCGTCATTGACGATCACCACCCAAGACTTCAGGGTCCCGGGGACCGGCATAACGATCTCGCCGATACCCCGGCACAGCGCGAAGCCGCCCGTCAGGCAGTAGGGCACATCGGCCCCGATTTTCGAGCCGATCTCCGCGAGCATGTCGTTCGGGAGCTTTTTCGCCCTGCCGTTCAGCAGCTTCAGTGCCGCAGCGGCGTCGCTGCTTCCTCCACCGAGCCCGGCGCCCGCGGGGATGTTCTTCTCAACCGAAAAGTCCGCTCTCCCGTTCATGCCGGTACGCTCAAGGTAGAGAGTCGCCGCCCGCGCGATGAGGTTCTCGTGCGCGGGAATCGCTTCCATCACGCTGCCGTGCGTTCCGCCATCGTTCCTGACTGCTACGGCAATGTCCACAGCGCCTTCCGAATCACGCAGATGCGCGTCTTCGAGTTTTAAAAGATCATGGAGCGCAACACTAGCCATGAGGCTGAAAATATTGTGGTACCCGTCATCTCTGCGGTTCAGAACCTCGAGATGGAGGTTTACTTTTGCGTGTGCTCGTATCGAATCGGCCAATAGTGCCCTGTACTCGTCCTTTTGGAGAGGCAAAAATATTATGCCGCACTTTTTTTGTCAAGGATTAATTATTTTATGAAGAACTTATTGACAAGCATTTCGTATATATTTTTTTTGGATATTTCAGGGAAAATATGAACTTTTTAACAGGCAAGCGGCTCATCATCTTTGATTGCGACGGCGTATTGATCGACGCAAATCAAGCCAATATTAATTTTTTCAATGAATGCCTGAAAAGAGGCGGCTACCCGCCCCTGCCAGAAGATTTGCATGAAAAAGTCGTATACCAGTCCACAAAACAGCTCATGTTCGAGCTGTTCCCCGATCCGGCCGAGGCCGGGCGGATGCATCAGATCAGCCAGGAGACGGATTATACCCCTTTCCTCGATGATGTCCGCCCCCTGTTCGATTATGGCCGGGTGCTGGGCGCGCTCCGGAAGCGTTTCAGCCTCGCCGTTGCAACCAATCGGGGCAGGTCGCTGGACAGGCTGTTTAAACACTTCAGTCTCGACACCTGGTTCGAGTACCGGGTCTCGGTGCTCGAGGCGGAGCCCAAACCCCATCCCGAGATGCTTCTGAAATGCGTCGAGCACTTCAACGTCCCGAAATCCGAGGCGATCTACCTGGGAGACTCAATTACTGACAGGGAGGCTGCGATCAACGCCGGGATCGATTATCTCTGGGTTGGCAGGGACGCGGAGCCGGGAATCGGGTCCGTATCGGACCTCGCTGATTATTCCTGATACACGCTCCCGGACCCACACAACGCCCCGCTCAAAGCCGTGCTGCAGGTATGAATATCGGCCTGAATCCGGCCCCCAACACCTGGATAACGTGCCGTAAAACTCCGCGACAACCCATAATTCCGGTTCGAGGAAAAAAAACTTGAACATTGGCCGTCAACTAAATATCTTTCTCTTATACATAATATAGAAAATCGCCCTTATTGCTTATACATCAACGCACGGGAGACAGAAAATGAATACGCCATTTAAATGGATGATAGTATTTTTGCTGGTTGCAGGCCTCACGGGAGCTTTCGGCTGCAAGAAGCAGGAAGAGAAGAGCGGCATCGTGACGCTTGCAGTCGGTTCAGTCTCAATTCAGCGCCCCGGTTCAGGACCGGCCGGCCTGCAGGTCAAGGACCTTGTTGCCAGGAACGACACCGTCATAACGGGAGCCATGTCTCTCGCGGTCATACAGTTCTCCGACAATTGCGTCGTGCAGGTGCAGGAGAATTCGAGATTCCAGGTCCTCTCCTCCGGCGCAAGCGACCGCGACCTCTATGTCAAGGACGGGCAGGTCCTGGCAAAACTGATGAGGACCGGTGACAATAA
>Ga0116148_1002109_pt1 | contig 20161 bp, 16 predicted proteins | sample AD_UKC055_MetaG_FD_89786 | JGI IMG/M metagenome (GOLD analysis project Ga0116148, IMG submission 89786) | Active sludge microbial communities of municipal wastewater-treating anaerobic digesters from USA - AD_UKC055_MetaG | ecosystem: Engineered > Bioreactor > Anaerobic > Digestate | place: USA... | reverse complement strand
CTCCTGGAAGACCTCGTTGCGGGCGCAGAAGTCGGTCTCGCACTGGATCTCGACCATGGCGGCGCCGCTCTTGTCGGCGGTGGCGGCGATGGCGACTCGCCCTTCCTTGGTGACGCGGGCGGCCTTCTTCTCGGCGGTGGCCAGACCCTTTTTGCGGAGGATGTCGCGGGCGGCCTCAACATCGCCGTTGGATTCCTGAAGGGCCTTCTTGCACTCCATCATGCCCTGGCCGGTCTCCTCGCGGAGGGCTTTCACGATTGCTGCGGTTATCTCTGCCATGGTAGCTCCCTGTTATCGGTACGTGTCTTCTGTTCTTTCTGGTCTACGTGCCACGAGCCTCCGGGCGTCGTGCTTCTGAAGCGTGCGCGACGCGAGGTCGCTTCAGGAGCATTCGCCGCCCCTGACAGCGTGTCGCGTCTTACGGGTTGGTCGGGGCACGCTCTGGTCGTCCGGACGCGACGCAGGTCGCGTCGTCGGCTAGGCCTTGTCTTCGGCCGGCTGCTTGACCGCGGAGTCCTCGGCCGGAGCGGCTGCTTGCTCGGCCGGCGAGGCCTCTGCGACCTCGGGCTTGACTTCGACTTCCGCAGCCCGGCCCATAGCGGGGCGGCGGCTGCGGCGTCGCGGCCCTTCGCCGCCTTCGTCTTCCTTCTCGCGGACGCCCTTGCCGGTCTTGGCGGCCTCGGCGAGTTCGTGGGTGATCAGTTCGATGGCCCGCATGGCGTCGTCGTTGCCCGGGATGGGGATGGCGATGATGTCCGGATCGCAGTCGGTGTCCAGCAGGCAGATCACCGGGATGCCCATCTTGTTGGCTTCCTTGACGGCGATGATCTCGCGGCGCTGGTCGATGACGAACAGCACGCCCGACAGCCGCTCCATGCGGCGGATGCCGCCGAGGTTGCGCTGGATCTTCTTCATCTCGCGGCGGAGCGAGGCGCCCTGCTTCTTGGAGTAGGCGTCCAGCATGCCTTCGGCCTCGAGCTTCTCGAGGTGGTCCAGGCGCCCCACCCGCTTGCGGATCTCGCGGAAGTTGGTCAGCGTGCCGCCCAGCCAGCGGTCGTTCACGCAGTGCATGCCGGTTCCCTCGGCCGCCTTCTCCACCGCGTTGCGGGCCTGGCGCTTGGTGCCCACGAACAGCACGTCCTTGCCGTCGCCCACCACCTGCTGGATGAACTTCCTGGCCAGCAGGATGCCGCGGAGGGTCTCTTTGACGTTGATGATGTGGATGAGGTTCCGTTTGCCGAAGATGTAGGGTTTCATCTTCGGGTTCCACCGGCTCACGCGGTGACCGAAATGCACGCCGGCGTCGATGAGTTGCTTCACCAATTCAGCAGCCAAGATCGCACCTTCACCTTCCGGCCCGGATTCAAGCATCCGGGCAAAGAAAATGCGCTGTCAAAAAGCGCCCAGCCCGCCACCTTTGCCGGCAGGGAGAACCACTCTCCCCGCCCGGCGGCGGAAAGCACGGTAATGTACAGCAGATACGGTCACCAGGTCAAGGGCTTTTTCGGGCTTTGGCTCGGCACAGGGCAACACGATCGCTTCGTCAGGGTCGGTTTTGTCCCTTTGTTTTGTCGCCGCCACAGGCTACAGTAATGGCCATGAACGAAAACCTCCTTCGCGAGTTGCTGGAAGGCGTGCGGGACGGACGCGTCGAGCCGCAGGCGGCGCTGGAGCGGCTGCGCCGCCTGCCGTTCGAGCCCATGGGTTTCGCCAATCTCGACCACCACCGGGCGATCCGTTGCGGGTTCCCCGAGGTGATCTTCTGTCCGGGCAAGACGGTGGAGCAGGTCCGGACGATCTTCGGGCGACTGGTCGAACAGGGGGGCAACGTGCTGGCCACGCGGGCTGCGCCGGAGGTGTTCGCGGCCGTCGCGAAGGATCATCCAGCCGCGGAGTACAACGAACTGGCCCGCGCGGTCACGCTGCGACAGGGCGAGCCCTGCGAGCCGATGGGGCACATCGCGGTGGTCTCCGCGGGGACGAGCGATCTTCCGGTGGCCGAGGAGGCCCGCGTGACGGCCGAGATCATGGGCCAGCGGGTGACGACGCATTACGACGTGGGGGTGGCCGGGCTTCACCGGCTGCTGGCCCGCAGCGAGGCGTTGCAGTCCGCCAACGTGGTCGTGGTGGCCGCGGGCATGGAAGGCGCCCTGGCCAGCGTGGTGGGGGGGCTGGTGGCCGTCCCGGTCATCGCCGTACCCACGTCCATCGGCTACGGGGCGAGCTTCGGGGGGCTGTCCGCCCTGCTGACCATGCTCAATAGCTGCGCCAGCGGCGTGAGCGTGGTGAACATCGACAACGGCTTCGCGGGCGGGTACATCGCGGCGATGATCAATCGTCAGGCCGCCAAGTAGCATCCCTGCGCAACACCGTTTTCGGACGTGATGAAGAAGCCCGCGGAAGATCCTCCGCGGGCTTTTTTCGGTTTGGGGCAAGTCGGGCGGGACGATCTACAGGCCGCCCTCGTCGGCCGGCAGGGGGAAGAAGATATTGAAACGGGTGCCGTGGCCGCACTCGCTGAGAACGGTGATTCGCCCGCCCAACTCTCGGACCAGGCCGTGGACGATGGACAAGCCCAGGCCCGGGTTGGCCTTGTCCCCGCCGGCCAGCAGGCCCTTGGTGGTGAAGAAGGGCTCGAAGACCATGGGCAGGTACTTCGCTTCGATGCCGCAACCGGTGTCGGCGAAGCCGACAACGATCTCGTTGTCCTGCCGGGCGATGGAGATGTCGATGGTCCCGCCATCGGGCATGGCTTCTTCGGCATTGGCCAGGAGGTTGCCCAGAACCTGGTGCATGCGGTTGGCCTCGACGGGGAGCACGGGGATGGCCTTGAGATCCAACTGGACGTGGATGCGGCGCTGCCCGAGGGGTCGCTCCACCAGGTGTACGAACGTCAGCAGGATCTCGGTGAGGTCGGCCATGTCTTCGCGTTGGCGCCCGGTGTTGGCGAAGCTGAGCAGCGACTGGGTGATCTTGGAGGCGCGGGCGGCCGCCTCGGCGGTCATCTGGAGAGCCCGCTTCATGGCGATCAGGTCGTTGGAGCTGAGGGCGAAGTCGACGAAGGTGGCCACGCCGCCCAGGATGTTGTTGAAGTGGTGGGCCACCCCGTTGGCCAGGGTTCCCAGAGAAGCCATCTTCTCGGCCTGCGCCAGGCGCTGGGCCATCTGCTTCTGGGCGGTCTCGTCGATGACCCAGGCGGCGATGCCGCAGGCCTGGGAGTTCCTGCTGGGAATGGGGGAGAGGACGACCATGAGGTCGCGGGCATGATCGTCGGTGCCGGTGAGGCGAACCTCGAACTGGCTGGTCTCGTTTCGCCGGACGGTGCGATGGAGGAGGCGCTGGAGGAGCTTGCGCCGGTTGGGCGGGACGACGCTGTGGAGGGGCTTGCCCAGCACCTGGTCGGCTGCCGGGCCCAGGAGGGCTTGGGCGGCCTGGTTCCAGAAGACGATGTTGAAGTGCTCGTCGGTGGCCGCCAGGGCGACCGCGGCGCGATCGCAGAGCACACGATAGAAGTCATCCCAAGGGGGGGTAAGACCCATGGGCCGATCGGGCTGCGGGTGCAAACTGTCCGTCTGGGGGTTCAACTGGGATTCTTCGTGCCGCTCAGAAACTCACCCGTATTCTGTCGCACCGGCGCGGCAATAATCTCCGGTGTCAGAATCAAGATCGTCTCGAACTCGATACCGTCCTTGTCCTTGACCAGGAAGTGATGTCCAACGCTGCTGGGCCGCCTGGATTGCGTGCCCGGGCCGACGACGACAAAGTCGCTGTTGGGCAGACGCAGTTGAAAGGTCAGGTCATTGAAGCTGAAGAACGTGGGCTTCTCCACCACCAGCATCCGCGACATTTCATTGATGATCTTCGGGCTGCGGTGGGTGGAGCGGATCTGCGGCAGGCCCGTCACCAGGATGGTGCTGGGGTCGTCCAGGTCGAACGTGCAACTCAGGGCCAGCAGGTTGTCCCCGGGCGGGTAGTCGTGTCCGCCCATGCTGCGGTCCTCGAAGTGGATGAACACCGTCTGCACGGGCTGGGCCCGCTTGAGTTCGACGCGGATAGGGGCGCCCGGGTAGGCCATGGTGATGGTCTGGTCGAGACTTCGACCGGTCAGGCGCTTGAGCACCCGGGCCAGGTCCTGCCAGTTCTCCTTCTTGCCCGTGCCGATGCGCAGGCCGTTGCGGGCCAGGCCGGCCGAGCGGCCCACGGCGACCGGCTCTTCGTTGAGATAGGCCCACACCTGCTCGGAAGAGCTGATGGTGCCCACGGGAGCCTCGATGGCCGTCACCCCCAGCTTCACCAGCAGCACGTATTCTTCTCCCGGCTTGATCTGGGTAGCCGGGACCGCCGCCGGCAGGCGCGAAGAAGCAGGCTGCGCGGCGGCCGCCGAAGGCGTGGCGGCCGGCAGGGCAGGACGGGTCGTCGAGCTGACGGGGTCTGCGCCGCCGGAACAACCCGGCAGCCCCAGCCCGCAGGCTCCAGCCATCCACACTACATACGCCAGCCGTCTCGACATTGCCTTTCTCGTGTCTCCTGGATCCCCGAAGAACGTATCCTATCGGGGGCGGGCCGGAAATGTCAATCAGAACGGACCGGCGGATTCACCTCTCCAACAGGAGGGCACGGTAGCCGGCCAGCGTGGCCGACTGCCGTGGGTACGTGTCGGCCGCATCCGATGCTCATTGGCACGACCGGTTGATGGCGGGCGAGGGCTTGGCGCCGGGCATGTCCATGCGGGGGTTGTCGGCCAGCATTTGTGCGACGGGCTCGAAGGTCTTGAGGATGGCCTGATAGTCGGCGTCGGAGACGTCCTTGAAGACCGCCTGTCCGCAGGCGCCGCTGCCGCCGGCGTCCTTGGCCAGCGGGGCGGTCAGGAAGCTGTTGAGCCGCGGATTGGTGATCCGCGTCCAGACCGGGCGCGGGAGGTTTCCGCCCGCGTGGCAGCCCTCGCAGCGCCGCTTGGCCACGTCGGCCAGCGTCTTGTCCAGGGCCTGCGGGTAGATGTGGCGGCAGCCGCGGTTGTTCGGATACGCCGTCTCGCTCGTGCCGTAGTAAGGCACGTTGAGGTCCATCCAGGCGTAGACGCGGCGCTTGGCGGCGTCGTCCATGCCGGCCAGGCGCGGCTTGCCTTCCTTGTCGGGATGGCCGCTCAGGAGGACCTGTCCCAGCTTGCTGGCGGGCGAGCCCCAGGCCCTGGGCGTGATCTGGAGGATGTTCTGCTCCATGCCGTTGTAGCTGGGGATCCAGCTCACGTAGGGGCTGTCCCATTCGCCCTCTCGCCCCAGCCGCTTGCGCCCGCGGGCGAGGCTCTCGTAGGAGACGTTGAAGAAGTCCGTCTTGTCTCCGCTCAGGTCCACCTTGTTGGGCGGGGTTGGGCCGCTGTGACACTTTACGCAGTATTTGTCCAGCACCGGCTGGACGTGGGTCGCGTAGCAGAAGCCCGTCGGTCCGCCCCACTCGGGGACCTCCAGCGCCATGGCCTGACCGGCGGTGGCGGCGGGGCGGATGGGGGGCGAGGTCTGCTCCCGCGGCTCGTGGCAGCCGATGCAGCCCTGCACCTCGCCCGGCATCAGGTGGGTGAAGCTCCGCATCCGCTGCAGGGCCATGCCGTGCTCGTCCAGGGCCTCGAAGTAGATCGGCACGCCCGCGGGCACCCGGAAGCAGGCCGAGCCGTCCTCGGCCACCGCCGCGTGGCCCCAGACCTTCTTGCAGGCGTAGGTGGCCCCACAGGAGATGACCGGGAACTGGAAGCCGAAGGCCCGGCGGCCGACGTCGGCGCGGACGGCCTTCTTCATCTCCTGGACAACGCGAACCTGTTTCACCTGCCCGCGCTGGACGTGCGGCTCCAGCCCGCGGTAGACGTCCTGGAGGACGACCGTAGCCCACTGTTCCTGGTCGCCGCCCATCCGTTCGGGCAACTGCGAGGCCAGGACGGGCGGGCGCTGGCGGACGCGCAGCGGCTGGGGACTGTAGAAGCCCAGGCCGCCCTGACCCGCGATTACCGTGGCCTGTTGCTTGCCCGCATAGTCCCGCAGGATCACCGTGCCCTGGCGCGAGACCAGGAAGAACTCCTGGTCGATCGGATAGGGGTTCTCGAACGGGCCGCGGACGTGGTTGCCGCTGCCCTTGTCCACCTGCCCGATGTTGATCTCGGGCGTGAGGTTGACGATGGCTTCCTGCGCGTTGACGCCCAGCGCGGGGTCCAGGATGCCGATGGCCCCGCGGCAGGGGCCGTTGTGGGCCGTCATCGTGCACAGCACCTTGGTGGTGCCCGGGATGGAGCGCGGCTCGATGAACGTAGCCGGGCTCAGCACGCGGTTGCCGAAGAACACCGACAACTGCGTCCCGTCCGGATTGAGTGTCCAGAGGCTCTGAATGGGGATGGCCGGGCGGTCGACGTACTCCCACCGCCCGTAGATGATCCGCCCGTTGTCCAGGATGGCGGGGGTGAAGTCGTTGAGGTAGTTGCCCGAGAGGCGGCGGAAGCCATGCCCGTCGCGCTCGATGCGGCACACCACGCCGACGGGGCTGGTCCAACAGTAGGCAAACTGGGCGTCGCGGGTGGAGAGAAAGCAGATGGCCCCGTCGGGCAGCCAGCAGCCGTTGTAGTTGTGGTGGGGCCCTTCGGTGATCTGGCGCAGCTCCGTGCCGTCGGCGTTCACAACGTACAGGTGGTAGGGCAACTCGGGCGTCTTGCGCCAACTGAACAGGATCTCCCTGCCGTCGTACGACACGTCGCAGTCGAGGATCTGGCCCGTGGGCGAGTCCACGATCTGCTTGAGATCGTTGCCTTCCGCCTTGATGCTCAGCACATACAGCCCGCCGCCGGGGCCGAAGCCCTCATTGTGCTGGGTGTACACGTGCGTGGGGTTGATCGCGCGGCGGTGGATGAGCACCAGCTTGTCGAAGCCCAGCCGCCCGGCTGCGATCATCGCCTTCAGCTCGGGCGTCTCGGGGATGACCGGCGGGGGCGCGGCCACGGCATCGGTGGTGCCCGCGTGCAGCGGGATGAACTTGGCCAGGGCGGCTGGATCGGCCGGCTGGGAGAAGATCTGCACCTCCGCTGCGCCCGGGTTGAAGCCGCCGTAAGAGCTGGTGAACTTGATGCGAAGGGTCCGGGCCTTGCTGCCGACGGGCAGCTTGATCGGCTGGGGGCCGAAGCCCATCTTCAACTCGCCCCTGGCGGCGGGGGCGGAGGCGGCGTCCAGGTAGACCTCGTAGCCCTTCCAGCATTCCTCGGCGTACCAGCCGACGCGCCCCCAGTAGTGGATCTCTGCCAGGGGGATCTCGACGGGCCAGGTGAAGGCCAACTCCGCGCCGTTGCGGTTGGTGTCGCCCTTGACGCACCAGGCGGCGCCGACGTCCTGCGCCTGGCTGCCCGGGCCGGGGATCTTGCCGTCGGCGACGTTGCGGGCGCCGTAGTTCTTGGGATGGTACTCGGAGTTGGCCGTGACCGTGGCCTTGGGGGCAAGGTTCTCGGGCAGCTTGGGGGCGGCCCGGAGGACGGTTGCCAAGGCGAGCAGGCACAGCCCGACGGGCGCGAAACGGTTCATCATCAGCGGCTCCTTATCTGCGCAACGAGATGCACACATTATACAGTGTACCAACGTGCGGGCGAGGCGGGGCATTTCTACTTGCCCAGGATCGCCAGCAGGGCTTGTGCCGGCCGGTAGTCGCATACGATGCAGTCCGCCCCGGCCCGCACAAGCCGTTCCCGCTTGGCCGGGTTGAGCCGCCCCGGGTGGACCTCGTCGCTGGCCACGCCCACCGCCAGCGCCCCGCGCTGGCGGGCCAGGCGGATCTCGACCGGCCCGTCGCCCAGGACGGCCAGCTCCGCCGGCGCCAGCTCATGCTCGCGGAGGATCGACTCGATCACCGCCTGCTTGGCCTCCACCCGGATGTCGCCGACCGCCCCGTAAATCCGCCCCTCGAACAGGTCCTCGTAGCCCAGCAGGCGGGCCTCGTCGCGGACGTCCTCCACGTCCGTACCGCTGGCCAGGTAGAGCTTCACGCCTTGCTCCACCAGCAGGCGAAGAAACTCCGCCGCCCCGGGCACCAGGAACTCCTCCGCCGCTCGGCGACCGGTCCGCACGTCCTCCAGCCGCCCGCGCATCATCGCCGCCAGCTCCCGGGCGTAGATCGCCTTGTAGCCGTGCAGGTCAAGGACCTCACCGCCCGGCACGAAGCCGAACTCCCGCACCATTTCCGCCAGGGCCTGCATCTGCACGAGCGTCTGGTGGCCGGTCGTTTCCTCGATCAATCCTTGCACCCGGCCGCGAACGCGGGCACGCAGGGGCTCGTCCGCGTCGGCGAAACGCGGGCCGAGAATCTCCCGCACCATCATCGTCTCCATCACGCGTTCCCAGCCCTCGCGAAGGGTGGAGATCGTGCCGTCATGATCGAACAGGGCGTGCGCGATGGGCCCGCCCGAGCCGCGCGGGCGGATGACCTCCACGTCGGCCGGCGGTCGGACGCCGCTTGGATCGCAGGAGCTGTCAAAAGCGCCGGATGGGTTTGTCTCTGCCGCCATTTCGCTACCGCTTGACGCGGACCTCGCTGATGAGGATCGTCCCGGCCGGGCCGGCCAGGTGAAGGCGAAAGTCGGCCAGGCCGTTCTGACGGCTCAGGAACGCGGGCTTCTTCAAGACGAACCTCGCCGTTTGCCATTGCCCCGTTCCCGCGGGGCGGACCACGTTGGCGGCCGCCGTGTAGACGCCCCCGTGCGGGCCGGCGGGGTCCATCGCGTCGTACTCCAGGCGGATGGAGGCCTTGTCCTTGGCGGCAGGGGCGTCGAAGTAGTCCACCTCGACGGTGGCGGTCTCGAAGGGTTTCCACTTGAACGAGTCGTGCAGGCGGAAATAGAGGTAGTGGCCCATTCCCGTCTCGACGCTGCGGACGCCCTCGCGCCCGCCCTGGGAGGCGGACTCGTACTTTCCGTCGTCCACCTCGCAGACGTGCAGGCCGTCGTACTTCGGCTGTTTGCCCAGCACGGCCCGCACCTGCGGCGCGTCGTCGTAAGGGCCCTTGGGACGCGGCGGGAGCTTCCCGCTCTTGTACGCCTCCACGAACTGGCGGGTCAGCTTGATGTACTGCCGCCCGTACTCGCGGGAGTCGGCGATGTCGGTGGCCTCGTGGAACTCGTTCCACGTCTCCAGGAACACGATGGGCTTGGGTTGGCGGAGGACGCGGTACCAGTTGCGGCTGTAGAATGCCCCGTTCTCGCGGTCGGCTTTCAGCGGCAGGCGGCCCGGCACGGCGGAGTGGTCGTAGCCGGGCCCGAGGCCCGCGACATCGCCCGGGCACTTGTAGCCCAGCGCGCCGCCCCATGCGTAGACGGCGTCGGAGCGGACCTTCCACGAGACCTCGCGGACGACGAAGGGCTTCTTGCCGCCGAAGTCCTTCGCGAACGAGGCGTACACCTCGTCGATCGCGGCCTGGTCGTACGCCTTGGCGAAGGCGGCTGCGTAGAGGAACACGATGGGCCGCTCGTCCAGCAGGGCCCAGTGGCGCGGCGGGATGAGCGAGAAGAAGTCGCGGACGGTCTCGTAGAACCAGCGCCGGCCGGGCGGCGTGGTCAGGTCCTGCTGCTTGCCGGCGCCGTTGATCTGGAGCGTGCTGGTGTCGTAGAACAGACCGATGGCGGGGGGCTTCTTCCCCTCGGCCAGCAGGTCCTCGCGGGCCTTGACGAGGGGGGGCAGACCCTCGAAGCTCCAGTACATGCCCTTGCCGGGCGTCCGGTCGGCCGGCGTGCCCCAGTAGACCGGCAGGAGCACGTCGATGCCCGCGTCGATCATGTCCAGAAGCTGCTGCCTGTGCCAGGCGACGGATCGATAGGAGAACCCATCGAGCGTGCGCGGGTGCGTGGTCAGGGCGTCGCTGCCGTCGCCGTTGCGGATGTGTTCGGTCCGCCCATTGGTGGCGTCGTACCAGTAGAAGTAGGGCGTCACGACCAGCCGCCCGTCGGAACCCCCCTTGAAACGCGGACTGTCGACGAAGGCATCGGCCTGGAGGTTCAGGGATGGGCCCGGCACGGCGGGGCCGACTGCCGGCTCGTCCGCGGGCGACAAGGCGAGCGCCGACGCAAGAACAGCGGCACAACTGATCGCATGAATCGGGTTCATCCTTGGATTATCGCAGTCAAACCGGCTGAATCAAGGCTGTAGGCCCTGGCCCATGCCGCGCCTGCGACAATGCCGCGCGGAATCGCCCGTTCTTATCTGCATGAACAAGGACCGATTGCGCCTGTCCCGGCTGACGGCTGCCGCCCTTCTGATCGCGCTTGCGACGGGGGGCAGCCTGGCCGCGGCGTCGAACGCGACCGTCTACCCCGCCCCGGCCGGCGAGAAGCTTTTCGAGGACTACCAGGTCCAGGTCGAGGGCAAGACGCTCGACGTGTACACGGCCCGCGTGCTGGACCCGCCCTTTGCGGGCAAGTACGACTTCGGGGGCAACTACGGCTTCGCGACGTTTGACATGTCCGGTCCGGTCATCGTCCGCATTGCATCGAGGCGGGTTCTGAAGGGCACGGTCGTCCGCCCGCGGTCGCTGGGGATCGAGCCTGTCGTCGTGGACGACCACACGATCACGCTGAAGCTGGAACGGCCCGTCAAGATCAGCATCGAGCCGGACGGCAAGAAGGCGCCGCTGCTGCTCTTCGCCAATCCGCCCGAGACCGACGCGCCGAAGGAAGGCCAGCCGGGCGTGGTGTATTTCGGCCCGGGCGTGCACAAGCCGGAGAAGATCGCGCTGGGCTCGAACCAGACGCTCTATCTGGCCGGCGGGGCCGTGGTGAAGGCCGAGGTGCTCGTCCAGGGCCAGAACGTCACCGTCCGCGGGCGGGGCGTGCTGGACGGATCGGACTGGCCCTGGCGCAAAGGCCCGGTGGGCAGCATGATCCGCCCGGTGAACTCGTCTGACGTGTTGATTCGCGACATCATCATCCGCGGCTCGCCGCACTGGACGATCGTTCCGGTCAACTGCGAGCGGGTGACCGTGCGCAACGTCAAGCTGTGCAACTCCCGCGTGCAGAACGACGACGGGATCAACCCGTGCAACTCGCGAAAGGTGCTGATCACCGACTGCTTCATCCGCAGCGACGACGACTGCGTGGCCCTCAAGGGCCTGACGACGTCCAACGGCAACGTCGAGGACATCACCGTCGAGAACTGCACGCTCTGGTGCGACCGGGCCCGCATCTTCCTGCTGGGCCACGAGAGCCGGGCGCCCTTCATGCGCAACGTCCGCCTGCGAGACCTGGACATCGTCCATTTCTCCATGACCGCCTTCCTGCTGGAGCCGGGCGAGGAGATGCGACTGGAGGACATCCGCGTCGAGAACGTGCGCATCCACGCCCAGGGCCAGCCCTCGCTGCTCCGCCTCCAGCCGGTGGTGAACCAGTACATGCGGACCAGGACGCCCGGCTTCATCCGCGACGTGCGGTTCAAGGACGTCCGCCTGACGGGCCGGCCGGGCGAGGGCCTCTTGGAGGTCCGCGGGGCCGACGAGAAGCACGACGTCCGCGACGTGCGTTTCGACGGCGTGACGGTCGGCGGCGAGAAGCTGACGGCCCAGTCGAAGCGCGTGCGGATCGGGCCGCATACCAGCGGCGTGGAGTTCAAGTAGGCATGGGTCCTATGGGACCCGTGGAAAGACCATGAACGCGAGCGAACCGTCAGACAAAGAGATTCTCTGGACCGGCAAGTACATTCGCCTGATGCGGCGCGGGCGGTGGGAGTTCGTCGAGCGGGTGAACCTCAGCGGCATCATCGCGGTGGTGGCCCTGACCGACGACGACAAGATCGTCCTGGTCGAGCAGTTCCGCGTGCCGGTCGACGCGTCGGTGATCGAACTGCCGGCCGGGCTGGTGGGCGACGTAGCCGGCAGCGAGGAAGAGGCGATGGAGACGGCCGCCCGTCGCGAGATGATCGAGGAGACGGGCTACCAGGTGGCCGAGCTGACTCCGCTGTACGAGGGGGCGGCCTCGGCGGGGTTGAGCAACGAGCATATCTCGCTGTTCCTGGCCCGCGGGCTGACGAAGGTGGGCCCGGGCGGGGGCGACGAGAGCGAGGACATCCGCGTTCACGAGGTGCCCCGGGGCGAACTGGCGACCTGGCTCGACGCCCGCCGGCGAGAGGGCAAGGTGATCGACATTAAGGTATACTTGGCCCTGCCGTACTGTTCGTAGTGTGCCCCGCCTGCGGCGGGCAGGCCGTAAGGGCATTGGAACGGCGGAACCTGCCTGCCGGCAGGCCACGAGTGCCGCCACGATACGTCTTATGGAGAATTGCATGCGAAGTCTCTTTGCCGCCGCTGCCGTTATCAGTTCCTTGTCCGCCTGGGCCCTGGCGGGCGACAACTGGCCGCAGTTTCGCGGCCCGACGGGCGAGGGGCATACCGACTCGGCCGGTCTGCCCGTCGAGTGGAGCGAGACGAAGAACGTCGCCTGGAAGACGCCGATCCACGACCGGGGCTGGTCGTCGCCGGTGGTCTGGGGCGACCAGGTGTGGATGACGACGGCCACGCCGGACGGCAGGAAGATGTACGCGGTGTGCGTGGACAAGGCCACCGGCAAGATCGTGCACGATCTGCTGATCTTCGAGACGTCCGCGCCGGACAAGATCAACGCGTTCAACAGTTACGCATCGCCCACCCCGGCCATCGAGGAGGGGCGGGTGTACGTGCACTTCGGCAAGTTCGGGACGGCCTGCCTGAACACGGCGGACGGGAAGGTCCTCTGGCAGCGGCGGGACATCCTGTGCGACCACTTCGCCGGGCCGGGCTCCTCGCCGCTGCTGCTGGGGCGGATGCTCGTGCTGACCATGGACGGGATGGACCAGCAGTACCTGATCGCCCTGGACAAGCAGACGGGCGAGGAAATCTGGAAGACGCATCGATCCACGGACTTCGGCAAGCTGGATGGCGACCTTCGCAAGGCGTTCTCCACCCCGCTGCTGGTCGCTCACGGGGGCATTCGCCAACTCGTCGTCGCCGGGGCCCAGGCAGGCAACGGCTTCGACGCCGCCGGCGGCAAGGAATTGTGGGCCGTTCGTTACCCGGGCGGGTTCTCGAATTCCTCCATGGCCGTGCGGGCCGGCGACAACGTGCTCATCAACACGGGCTTCGGGCGGGCCAAGCTGTGGGCCGTCCCGCTGGCCAGCCGCCAGGACGCGACGGGCCAGGTGAAGTGGAAGGTGGACCAGGACGTGCCCCTGCGGTCGTCGCCGATCGTCGTGGGGGGCAACGTCTACATGGTCAGCGACACCGGCGTGCTGAGCTGCCTGGACGCCTCGACGGGCAGCCGCCACTTCCGCGAGCGCCTGCGCGGGGGGAACTTCTCCGCCTCGCCCATCAGCGACGGCAAGCGGATCTGGATGTGCGACGAGAAGGGCACTTCGCACGTGATCGAGGCGAGCGACCAGTACAGGGAGCTTTCGGCCAACAAACTGGACGACGGCTGCATGGGCAGCCCGGCCGTCTCGGGCAAGGCCCTGTTCCTCCGCACGAAGTCGGCCCTGTACCGGATCGAAACGAAGTAGCGATCGCATCGTGTCCGCAGGGGCCTGGGGCCCTGGCCCGGAGTGCCCGGAGTCCATCGCGGGTCGCCCGCCCGGGGCCCGCGGACGCTACTGGACAACTCCCGCCTCATCATGCACAATGTGGGCCTTGGCGACCTGATAGAAAGGGACTATCCCATGGCGAAATGGTGCCTCGGTATCGACCTGGGCGGGACGTTCATCAAGTTCGTGCTGGTGGACGAGAAGTTCCGCCCCACGCCGACCATGCAACTGCCCACCCCGCCCCAGGGCGGCGCGGGCAACGTGGTGGCCCAGATGGCCGCGGGACTGGGGAAGATCCTCAAGAAGAACCGCGTCCGCCGCGACGACGTCCTGGGCATCGGCGTGGGATCGCCCGGGCCCATCAGCATCTCCAGGGGCATGGTCATGGCCATGCCCAACATCCCCGGCATGGACAAGTGTCCGCTGGCGGGCATGGTCGCCGAGGCGGCCGGTCTGCCCACGGTGCTGGAGAACGACGCGAACGCCGCCGCGTACGGCGAGTACATCGCGGGCGCGGGCAAGAACGTCGGCGACATGGTCATGTTCACGCTGGGCACCGGCGTGGGCGGCGGGGTGATCATCGGCGGGCAGATCGTCCACGGCGTCCACGACGCCGGGGCCGAACTGGGCCACCTCATCGTCCAGCCGGAAGGGGCCTTGTGCGGCTGCGGGCAGCGCGGCTGCCTGGAGCAGTACGCCTCGGCCACCTTCATGGCCAAGCGGACGGAAGAGGCCTTGGCCGCCGGTGACGAGCCCAGCCTGCTGCGAGCGGTGCTGAAGCGCAAGGGCAAACTCGAGAGCCGCGACGTGAACGAAGCGCGCGCCAAGGGCGACAAGTTCGCGGCCCGCATGTGGGACCAGTGCGCGTACTACCTGGCCCTGGCGTGCGTGAGCTTCTGCCGCATCTTCGACCCCGACGAGATCGTGCTGGCCGGCGGGATGAGCAACGCCGGACAGGACCTGCTGCGCCCGCTGAAAAAGCACTTCAAGGCCCAGACGTGGACGCTGCTGCCCCCGCTGACCCGGATCTCCATCGCCCGCCTGGGCAACGACGCCGGCGCCATCGGCGCCGCCGGCGTGGCCTGGCAGCGCCTGGGTGGAAAGTAGCGGAACGATGACCGGCGACCCGGGGCCTGTTGGGCTGCCGAACGGCAAGCCCTTCGACAGCGCCCCGGCCCGGCCTTGGCTTGCCTTTCCGCAGCCTGGCCAAGGCGTTTCCACACAGTGTGTCGCAACCGTCAGTCGAAGATCGTCCTGCGGCTGGGCAGGAGTTGGGAGCGGTCGAATCGGGCCGTCCCGCGGGCCGGGGGGGAGAGGGCCTTGCCCGCGTCGCCTTCGGCGGTGGAGAGTTCCGCGAACACGCTGATCGCCCCCATCATGCCCGCGCCGGCTTCCATCTTGGGCGGGCGGGGGAGCTTGACCTTCACCTTCGTGATCTGCCCGCCCGCGCCGGGTTTGACGGGGCTGGCCAGCGTCAGGGCGGCGCCGGTGTTGCCGATGTCCGCCTTCGAGCCGTCGCGGAAGGTGAGGGTGGAGCGGCCGCGCCAGACGTCGTCGGGGCGGATCGAGTTGCCCGCGAAATGCGCCAGCAGGACGCATGCGTCGGGCGGCCTGGCCGACGGCTGGAGCATCCACAGGATGGACGCGACGATCTCGTCGCCTTCCTGGTGCAGCGAGAGCACGCGGGCGACGGCGCCCTCCGGGCGGACGGCGGCCAGTTCGCGCCTGACGAGGGCGTCGGCCGGGGCCAGGACGGCGGCGCGGGAGGCGTTTCGCCAGGCGACGAGCCAGTCGTCGCGGGCGGCGGCCTGGCGGGTCAGAGAGAGCAATTCGCGGAGCAGGGCCGCGGACTGGGCGTCGCGCGGGGCGGGGCCGTCCGGCTGCCACTGGAGCGGGCGGAAGGTGAGCGGCTGGGGGTCGAGGTCGTCGAAGGCGAGTTGGGCGTCCTTCGTGTCGCGGGGCACGACATAGACGAACGTCAGGGTGTTCCGCCGTCCCGCGCCGACCAGCAGGGCGGTGCACTTGTCGCCGCGGGCGTAGCGCAGGACCGAGGGCGGCGGGCCGGGTTGCAGATCAACGATCCGCTCGGCGGGGATGGTGGACCAGCCCGGGCCGTCGGGGCAGGAGGTGAGCCGCGGGGCGATCTCCCGTCCGTCGACGACCAGGCGGACGCGCGTGCTGACCAACAGACGCGCGTTGTGGGCCGGAAGCGGCGGTCTGCGGCCTTCGGCGGGCCGGCGGCCCTTGAGGTACTCCAGCAGGCCGGCGTCGAGGAGGTCGGCCAGAGGCTCGAGCTTCTTGTCCATGGGCGCCGAGTCGCTGAAGGTGGGGGCGAACTCGACGTCGACCAGGGCGACACAGCGGTCGGCGGCCTTGGGGGCGAGGGCGATCTCCCGCCCGTCCACAACCTCCAGATACGTCGGTTCGAGCGAGCGGGCGGCGACATTGACGCGCCAGTAGATGGGTTTTCTCCTGGCGGTCTGCCCCTCCGCCGGGGGACAGATGGACAGGGCCAGGAGCAGGGCGGCATAAGACAGAATGTTCACCCGCATCGTGTTCTCCAATTGCACGACATGGAGATTACTGGAAGACCAAGCGGATCGCAAACGATTCACCTCAATCCCCACTCCTACTGCTCCCCGCGGAGCTTTCGGACGTAGGCGAGGTAGGCCTGGATGTGCTTTTCGTAGCCGCGATCGGTGGGGGTGTAGTAGGTCCGCTCCACGCCGAGGTAGTCCTGATCCGGGCTGACCCCGCCGGCAAAGTCGTGGCTGTACTGGTAGCCCTGGCCGTGGCCGTACTGCTCGGCCATGCCCGGGTGCGGGGCGTTGCGGAGATGCTTGGGCACGGGAATGGTGCGGTTGGAGCGGACGTCGTCGAGGGCGGCGTCGACGGCCTTGTACGACGCGTTGGACTTGGGGGCGCAGGCCATGTAGATGACGGCCTGGGCGAGGGTGATGCGGCATTCGGGCATGCCGACCCGCTCGACGATGTCAAAGGTTGCCGCGGCGACGGAGATGGCGCGGGGATCGGCGTTGCCGATGTCCTCGCTGGCCAGGATGGCGATCCGCCGGGCGATGAAACGGGGGTCCTCGCCGGCCTCGAGCATTCGGGCCAGCCAGTAGACGGCGGCGTCGGGGTCGCTGCCTCGCATGGACTTGATGAGCGCGCTGGCGGCGTCGTAGTGAAGGTCGCCGGTGCGGTCGTACTGGACGGCCTTGGTCTGGATGGACTCCTGCGCGACGGCCAGGTCGAAGACGATGTCGACCTGGCGGGGGTCTTCGACGTCCAGCGAGGCGTGGCGGAGCTGGCTGAGCACGCCGACCTCGAGGGCGGTCAGGGCGCGGCGGGCGTCGCCGTCGCTGACGGTGGCCAGGTGGGCCAGGGCGTCGTCAGAGGCCTGGATGCGGTATCGGCCCAGGCCGCGGTCGCCGTCGGCGATGGCGCGGCGAAGGAGCAGGACGACGTCGTCCTCGCTGAGGGGCTCGAAGCGGAACAGCGTGCTCCGCGAGAGCTGGGGCGAGTTGATGGTGAAGAACGGGTTCTCGGTGGTCGCCCCGATGAGAATGACCGTGCCGTTCTCCACGTCGTCGAGCAGGACGTCCTGCTGGGCGCGGTTGAAGCGGTGCAACTCGTCGATGAACAGGACGGTTCGCCGGCCGGCCGAGGCGAGGGCGGCCCGCGCCCGCTCGATGATCTCCCGCACGTCCTTGACGCCCGCCGACGCGCCGTTCAGTGCGAAGAACTCCGCCGAGCAGTGGCGGGCGACCACCTGGGCCAGCGTGGTCTTGCCGCACCCGGGCGGGCCGTGGAAGACCAGGCTGCTGAGGCGGTCGGCCTCGAGCATGCGGCGAAGCATCTTGCCCTCGCCCAGAAAGTGGCCCTGCCCGACGACCTCGTCGACGGTGCGGGGGCGCATGCGGACCGCCAGCGGCGCGTGAGCCGCCACGGCAGCGTCTTCACTTTGGCGAAAGAGGTCCATGCCGGGCACTATAGTACCCGCTGAGGGGTCGCCGATCATCCACAACTCCAGAGAATCGCGCGGGCCGGGCCCGGCGGGCAGGGCCGTCCCGTTCTGCCCTGGTTCCTCTCGAATTGTCCGCACGTGGCGACAGATCTCAGGGTTTCCCCCTAGGCGCAATTTGGGCACCGCGGTACAATGATCGTGTTCTCGCCTGGGAGGCGGCAGACGCCGGGCCGTTGGCGAGGACCAGGAAAAGGAGCACTCCCCGCTTACCGCAGCACGAACGGAGAACTCTGTACCTTCTAATTTGTGAGAAAGAGGAGACCGCAGGATGACTATTCCCATTGGCCGGACGGCCGCGCTCGCCGTCTACGCACTCAGTGCCGCTACGGTGCTGGCATCCAACTTGACCGCTCCGGGCCCCCAGGTCGCTCAGTCGGCGGACGCGGGCTCTGCGACGGGCCTTGCCGCCATCACCGGCGGCGCCCAGGCGCTCCCTCGCCAGGTCGCCCACGCGCGGCGGCCGGTTACGGTGGAAGAGATCTCCGCGGCGGAGTTGGCGGCCGCCGAGCCGGTGTCGTCCCTGGTGGAGGCCTCGGTGAGCGAACCGGCGCCAACTCGCCATCACATACCTGACGCTCGGCTGCTCGAGACGTTCGAAGTCCAGGCCGATTTCGCCCGCGACGCCGGGCCGGGCGGCGTGTCGCAGGTTCACGCGGCCGTGCCGACCGGTACGGCGGAACCCGCGTTGGCGCCCGGTGACCGCGAGTCGATCCTGCCCTATCTCCTGCCCCTGGGCATGGTCCTGGTGGGGCTGATTTCGCTGGTCGTCCTGGTGCTGCGGCCTGGCCGTTCCAAGCCGGACCCCTACTTCGGCGCCTGAGGACGCCGGAAGCGACAAATGCCTTGGTGCGTGCGACGGAGGGGGCTATGCTGGTGAGACGCGGGACTGCCGACGCGGTGCGGCCAGAAGGCCGCCCGTCCGGCGGGGCCCTCGGCGGAAAGAGACCGGCATGAGCGAGAAAATGAAGGTTCTGTTCCTGTGCACGGGCAATTCCTGTCGCAGCCAGATGGCGGAGGGTTGGGCCCGGCGGCTCAAAGGGGAACGAGTGGAGCCATACTCGGCCGGGGTGGAGAAACACGGCATGAACCCGCGGGCGGTGCGGGTGATGGCGGAGGCCGGGGTGGACATCGCCTCGCAGCACTCCAAAACCCTGGACGAACTGGCGGGCGTGGAGTTCGACTATGTCGTCACCGTGTGCTCCAATGCGCACGAGCGGTGCCCGGTCTTCTCGGGCCGTGCGAAGGTGGTGCACGTGGGCTTCGACGACCCGCCGGCGCTGGCGCGCGGGGCGGCCAGCGAGGAGGAGGCCCTTGCTCATTACCGCCGCGTCCGCGACGAGATCCGGGCATTCGTCGAGACGTTGCCCGACGCGCTGACGTAGCGTTACACCCCGCTGTAGGCGTTGAACCCGCCGTCGACGGGAATGACCACGCCGGTGAGGAACTTCGAGGCGTCGCTGATGAGGTAGACCAGCGTGCCCAGCAGGTCGTCGGGCTGCCCGAAGCGGCCCATGGGGGTGTGGCTCAGGATGGTGCTGCCGCGGGGGGTCAACTCGCCGGTCTTCTGGTCGGTCAACAGGAAGCGGTTCTGCTCGGTCAGGAAGAACCCCGGAGCGATGGCGTTGACGCGGATGTCCTTGCTGTGGCGCTGGCACATGTAGGTGGAGAGCCACTGCGTGAAGTTGCTGACAGCCGCCTTGGCGGCGCCGTAGGCGGTGACGTTGGTCAGCGGGCGGAAGGCGGTCATCGAGGAGATGTTGACGATGTTGCCCTGCCCGCGCTCGGCCATGTGACGCCCGAAGACCTGGCTGGGCAGGATGGTGCCCATGCAGTTCAAGTCGAAGACCCAGCGGACGGCGTCGGGGCTGAGTTGGAAGAAGGTGGTCTCCAGGTTGCAGGTGGCTTCTTTCTTGTTGCCGCCGGCGCCGTTGACCAGCACGTCGATGTGGCCCAGGGTCTGGACGGCGCAGTTGAAGGCCTCGTTGATCTCGTTGACGTCCAGCACGTTGGCCTGGACGGGGATGGCGAATCCGCCCTCGGCCTCGATTGCCTGCACGACCTGGTTGGCGCGAAGGGCGTCGTAGTCGATGACGCAGATCTTGGCGCCGCGCCGGGCGAGTTCCCTGGCCATGGCGGCGCAAAGCACGCCGGCGCCGCCGGTGATGGCGATGGTCTTGCCGGTGATGTCAAACATGTCCCTGGGTTCAGTCATGATCGTTCCTCTCCAGCCGCTCCGGTGCGGGGCTTTCCGCGCGGCGGCTGCGAAAGAAGCGTGTTACCAGATCGCGCGTGATTTGTCCAGACCTGTTCGACCTGACTCATCCCCACTTCTGCGCCGCCTTCTAGGAAGCCGCCGCCCGGGCAGGCCGTACCTTCGGCAGGGCCGTCCTTAGGCAGGCCAGGGCCGAAGGCCCGTAAGAAAGTAGCCCAGGCCTGCCTACGGCAGGCAGGCCGGAGCGCAGCGAAGGCCTGGGTGCCCGGCCCGCAACCCGCGCAGCCCCAACGGGGCGGGGTAAGCCGTGGAACACCGACACGGCAACGATGATCACGCGCGAACCGTTACATCGCCCTTGCAGGGCTCGGG
>Ga0116148_1002101_pt1 | contig 20233 bp, 12 predicted proteins | sample AD_UKC055_MetaG_FD_89786 | JGI IMG/M metagenome (GOLD analysis project Ga0116148, IMG submission 89786) | Active sludge microbial communities of municipal wastewater-treating anaerobic digesters from USA - AD_UKC055_MetaG | ecosystem: Engineered > Bioreactor > Anaerobic > Digestate | place: USA... | reverse complement strand
TTTTTCCGGCGTCGAGCCCGTCTCCGGCACCGGTTCGGCGGATAGTGTCGGTTCCGCATCGCGCGGGACTGCGGTGGGAGCAGTCAGCTCCTTCCTGAAAACCGAAGGCGTCAGAATCGGCGGCAACTGGACCGGTTCCGTCTCTCCGTCCTGGACCTGGACCGACCCCTGGCACGACGGCTTCGAGCTTGACGACTTCGATTCCCGGAGCCTTTCGGCCGACGTCGGCGCCAAAATCTTCTTCGACGCCCGCCCGAACGAGGATACCCGCTTCTACGGCTCCTTCAAGACCTCCTGGCCCTTCGGCGAACAAGCCGACATCGGGGTGTTTGAACTGTTCGGGGACCGCGTCTGGAACGATCGCCTGTTTTTCCGATTCGGCAAGCACACCGTCAAATGGGGTGTCGGTTATTTCTGGAGCCCCGCGGACGTGGTCAATAGTACCGAGATCGATCCGACCAACCCCGAAGCGCAGCTCGAAGGTCCTGTGAGCCTCCGCGTGCACATGCCGGTTCCCGGAACCCAGACCAATTTCTGGGCCTACGCGATTGTTTCCCCGGGCATCAAACCTGCCGCACTGGTCCCCGAAGACATCGCGTACGCGGGCAAGCTGGAATTCCTTTTGGGAAATTATGAAATCGGTGCCGGCGCCTTCTGGCAGCGCGATCTTGCGCCCAAAGCCATGCTGACCGCAACCGGCTCTCTGTGGCGCTTCAATCTCTTCGGCGAATTCGTCGCAGGCTGGGGCAGCGACAAAAAGTTTGTGAAAAACGTCGCCACTTCTATCCCGGAGTTACCGGCAGGCCCGATCACTTTTGAAAAAGACGACAACGGCGTCTATGTGTCCGCAACCGCAGGCTTTATGTACATGGACAGCAAGAACGACTTTACCGCTGCGTTCCAGTATTTCTACAACGGCGACGGCTATTCCGATTCCGCCCGGAAGGACCTGATCAAGGATTCACGGGATCTCGTTGCGCTGCTCGAAACGCTCCCTCCCGGCACGGTTCCCGGCCTTGATTCCCAGAATGCTTCCTACATGATGCGCGGTCTTGTCGCCAATGCCGGCCTGCATTACGCGGGCGTGTCGCTGTCGAAAACCGGCCTTGCGGACGACAAGCTGTCGGTGTCGGTGTTTGCTATGGCAAGTCTTTCGGATCTTTCCGGAATGGCTCAGTCGTTGGTCAGTTGGAATTTCTTCGACGGTTTCAGCGCAAGCCTGAATCCCCTGTTCTGGTGGTCCGCGGACGCACTCTGGGGTGCCGGCAACGATGGTGAATATGTTATCCTTTCAGGCGGTCCGTCCGTCTCTCTGTCTTTCAAGGCGACCCTCGGCTCCGGCAAGTTCTAGTACCAACACCGCACCGGCTCCGCACAAGCCGGCTCTGGGCCGGAGTCGGGGCGGTGGCGGCCGTCAGGCGGGCACGGGTTCTGATACGCCGGAGGCGCTGGCAGTGCAGCCTTCGAAGGATTGGTGCGCCTTGAAGTGTGCGATACGAGCGGACCATACCTGGTTCGTTCGCCTTTCTTGTAAATTCTTGTCTCGGATAGTTTGCGACGGAAACAAAACGGTAAGGCTGCGTTTCCCGTATGCCGATAGTGTGGGTAACACTACCCGGGAGGTACGCTATGAACAAAAAGTTGCAGCCGTGTCCGTTTTGCGGAAGCACCGATCTGGACGATTGCCATTCCTATATCAGGTGTAATAGATGCTTCATGTGCGGACCCAAGATCGAGACCCGATTCTATTCGGGCGTCGACTTGTTCGACTTCGATTTCGCCGCGAAAATCTGGAACGACCTGCCCCGCAAAGCTGTCTGCAACGCGTGAGCTGTACTGGCAAATCCTTGAATTTACTATATACTCCTTGTCCAGGAGGCTACTCTGATGCTGTATGAAATCGGCCGTTTTTTTGTTGACGGCTTGCTGACGCTGGATTGGCAGAACTATATGATGTTTGCCATCGGCGGTTTGCTGATCTGGCTTGCGGTTGCCAAGGACTATGAACCGATGCTGCTGCTACCTATCGGATTTGGTGCTATTCTGGTCAATCTGCCCTATGGCGTGTGCTGGGAACATGAGGGTGTTCAGGGCGTGCTCAAGATTTTGTTTGAAGCTGGAATCCTGACGGAACTGTTCCCCTTGCTTATCTTTATCGCCGTGGGCGCCATGATTGATTTTCGCCCCCTGTTTCAGCGTCCCTGGATGATGTTGTTCGGAGCTGCGGCGCACTTGGGCATTTTTATTACGATTTCCCTTGCGGTGGTGTTGGGCTTCGATCTGAAGGAAGCTGCCTGTATTGGCGTTATCGGTGCGGCTGACGGGCCGACGACGATTTATATTACGACGCGGTTTGCCAAGCATTTGATGGGGCCGATTACCGTTGTTGCGTATTCGTACATGTCTTTGGTGCCGATTATCCAGCCGCCCGTGGTTCGCGCGCTTACTTCAAAAAAAGAGCGGATGATTCACATGTCCGGCGTCGACCGCGAGATTCCCCGTGTTGTGACGATCGCCTTTCCGATAATCGTTACGCTGATTGCCAGTTTTCTGGTTCCGATTGCGGCTCCGCTCATCGGTTTCCTGATGTTCGGAAATCTTATCCGCGAATGTGGTGTGTTGGAAAAGCTTTCGAACACTGCGCAGAACGAGCTTTCGAATTTGGTTACCCTGCTGTTGGGAATTTCCGTTGGAGCGTCGATGCAAGCGCAAAACTTCCTTCGGACAGAGACGCTGTTCATTATGGCGCTCGGCTTGTTCGCGTTTATTTTTAACACGGCAGGCGGTGTGCTGTTCGCCAAGTTTATCAATCTGTTCCTTAAAAAGAAAATTAATCCGATGATCGGTGCCTGCGGTATTTCGGCGTTCCCGATGGCGAGCCGCGTGGTGCAGAAGATGGCGCTGAAAGATGATCCGACGAATATTATTTTGATGCATGCGGTGTCCGCGAATGTGTCCGGGCAGATCGGTTCTGTTGTTGCCGGCGGACTGGTGCTGGCGCTTGTGCCGGTATTGCTTCGTTAGTTCAGGGAGGATAATCGTATGGATATGGTAGCGTTCGAGCAGAGTCTGATTCTTATGGGAGTCGGTATGCTTGTATTGTTTGTTTTTATGGGTGTGATGATTGTTGTCTTGCAGGGTTTTGAAAAGATAGTGACGGTTTTTTCACGGGGAAAAAAGAGCTGATGCCCGCGCCGGATACATCCGGCAGCGGTTCAGCGATGTCGCGAAGTAGCGAAGTCGCGATGTCGCGATGTAGCGGTTCAGCGAAGTAGCGATGTCGCGGTTTCGGACCTCCGCTCGGGGGGCTCTGTTTACCCTTGGTCCCGATTCTTGTCGTAGATATCTTTGATCCTGTTTTTAATCAGGCGGAATACTACGACAAGATCCGGATCGTACACGGTTCCCTGGGCCGCAAGAATTTCTTCAAATGCTGTATCAAAGTCTTTTGCTTCGGCATACCTTCGTTGTAGCGTCATAGTGTCGAAGGCGTCTGCGATTGCGACAATCCGCGAAGCGAGCGGTATATCCTGTTTGGTCTTTCCTTCCGGATACCCCGAACCATCCCACCGTTCATGATGATACAGGATAATATCCCGCGCAAAATCCAGAAATGCATAGTCGGGGAACGACAGCCGGATCATGTCTATTGTCCGCGCTCCGTCGGTGGTGTGGCGTTTGATATGTTCGAATTCCCGATCCGTAAGTGGACCTTCTTTTGACAAAATGTATTCGGGTATGTTTACCTTGCCGATGTCGTGCAATGCGGCCATGTCCGCAATTTTTTGGACAAATTCCTCCGATATGTCTGTTCGGAAGCGTATGCTTGCCGCCGCGGCAGCAGCGATTTCCCGGGAATATAATCCGATACGCTGTAAATGGCCCGTGTTTTCATTGTCTTTTGCCGATGCAAGATCGGCCAGCGATTCCACCAGGAGTATCTGGGCCGATTTTCCTGCCGTCCGTTTCTCGGCCGCATCCCGGTGGCCGGATACCAGGCGGAAAATGCGTGTTATTCTGAGAATGAGTTCTTCGCTGTCGTAGGGTTTTCTGACGTAATCTGCTGCTCCGCGGATAAATGCTTCTTTGACGTATGCGGGGTCGTTTTCTCCGGAAACGATTATAACCGGAATCTGTGCATAATGCGGCGTGCTGGACAGTATGTCCAGAAACTCAAGGCCGGACACTCGCGGCATGTTCATGTCCAGCAGAATCAAATCCGGCTGCGATGACGTCAGTTGGGCGATTGCTTCTTCATAGGTAGATGCGGTGGAAACAGAAAACATTCCGTCCAGTTCGCTGGTGTACAGTAACAGCTGGGTTTTGCTGTCGTCGATGCACAGCAAACGCAAGCCGAAGGTGTCGAAGTCCAGTATGCTCATTCCATTCCTCCATCTGTATAGGGCACCTATAACAGTATTGCAGAAGACGGCGCTGAATGCAAAAAAGAAGCGCACAAAAAAACCGACCCCCGAGAGGGCCGGTCTTTTAATTGAAGTTTTGTTGTGCGCGGTGCTGGTTGTGCGTGCGCGATTACAGGCCGGTGTCGAGTACGAGCTCGTGCTCTGCAGGCGGCAGGGTCAGGTTGTTGGAGAATGATACTTCCTTGACTTCACTCCTGTTTCCAAGATTGTCTACCGCGTACATTTTAATAGAGTGGGTTCCGCTGATGGGCAGTTTGGAATCGAACTTGTAGCTTGCAAAGGGCGAATCGTTGAGCGATACGTAGATCGCATTGACGCCAGAAAGCTCGTCAGTGGCGGAAATGGTAAATCGCGCTGCCGGGTCTACCCAGGTTTCTCCGCCGAGCTCAACGGGTTCGGGAGAGATGGCGATCGTGACTTCCGGAGCAGTGTTGTCGAGGTAGCCAACTGCAGAGACTGTCTCCGAGGCATTGCCGACATAGTCGACCATGTAGCCTTCTACGGTGTATTCGCCGTCCGGGCTGTCGGTCAGGTAGAGAAAGTCCGAACCGGCAAAGTCGGATGCCTGGTCCGAGCCGGAAAGCGTGACATAGATGTGTTCGGTGCCGGACAGGTTGTCTTCGCCGTACAGGAGAAAGCCGGTATTACTGGTAAAATAAAACACGTCGCCGTCGATCCAGGAAGGACCTTCCACGAAGTACTTCGGGTCGGGAGCGGTTCCGTCGACGAAGGCGGTATAGGTGCGGTGGTTGGAGACATGCCCGAACACGTCGCGGGTGGCATAACTGATCCACACCTGGCCTTCTTCGTTCAGGGCAATCGGTTCAGTGTATTCGACGGGCTCGCCGGAATTGTAGGTATAGTAGATTGTTCCCGATCCTTCGATCAGATTCCCGGCGCTCAGCTTGACGCGGGTTCCGAGCGGTACGTAGTCATTGGTACCGTCGTTCCATACTTTTTTGACGGCTTCCTGTGCAAAGAGCGTGCATACGGAACACAGCGCGAATACTGCTAGAGCTGCTTTTTTCATTGTCTATATCCTCCTGAAACATTATATGTTGCGATTGCCTCATGTGATACTAAAGTATACGCCCAATTCCCTATAATGTAACCTGTTTTTTTCTGTCGCGGGCGCGGAAAAGTAACTGGATGGCGCTGACAACGGTGAGAATGGACAGTCCTGCAATATCGGTTGCCAGACCGGGAGTAATAAGGAGCAGGCCGCCTCCGGCCAGCAGAATCCGTTCGAGTGCGGTGCATGTGCGAAAAAGCCATCCTTCCAGGCCGGCGCTGACGCCGATCATTCCGACAAGGGCGGTGACGATTATGAACAGCACCTCGCCGGCTGTGGTGTCGATCAGGAGCATTGCGGGATTAAAGACAAACATATACGGAATTATGAACGCTGCTATTGCGAGCTTGGTTGCCTGGAGCGCCGTCGCCATCGGTTTGGCTTTTGCAATGGCGGCTCCCGCTATTGCTGCAAGGGCGACCGGCGGGGTGATGTCTGCAATAATGCCGAAATAGAAGGCGAACATATGGGCGGCCAGTGGTTCGTATCCCAGGCCTACAATAGCACCGGCGGTGATCGTCGAGGTGATTAGATAGTTCGCTGTAGTAGGCGTGCCCATTCCGAGTATGATGGACGCGATCATCGTCAAAAATAAGGTGATGAAAGGTATTCCGTGCGAGAGCTCGATGAGTCCTGCTCCCAGTTTGAGGCCGATACCGGTCAGTGTGACGATGCCGATGATGATGCCGGCCATGCCGCACGCGATTGCGACGCTGATAATGTTGCGGGCCGAGCTGGTGAGAATGTCGACGAAGTCTTTAATGTCCATGCGGGGGCTTGTGCCGCGGGAAATGTCGATGATGGATGCGATGATGCCGAGTGCCGCGCACGAGACGATGCCCATGAGTGCCGAGAAGGTTGCGGTTTTGCCTTCGACAAGGAAGTAGACGATGACGGCCAGGGGGAGCATCAGATAGCCCTTTGTTAAAAAGAGCGGGAGGAACTTTGGAAGCGTTTCTTTGCTCATTCCCTTGAGGCCGAGTTTTCGGGCTTCCAGATGCACCATGATGAAGATGCCGGAAAAGTACAGGAGAGCGGGGATGATTGCCGCTTTGGCTACGGTAACGTAGGGCAGGCCGAGGCTTTCGGCCATGAGGAAGGCGGCGGCACCCATGATGGGGGGCATAATCTGCCCGCCGGTGGACGCAGCTGCTTCCACTGCCGCGGCGAACTCCGGTTTGTAGCCGAGGCGTTTCATCATGGGGATGGTGAAACTGCCGGAGCCGACGGTGTTGGAAACGGAACTGCCGGAAACGGTGCCTTCGAGGGCGCTTGTTAATACCGCGACCTTGGCCGGTCCGCCGGCTGCTCCCCCTGCGATGGCGTTGCAGATGTCGATAAAGAACTGCCCGATGCCGGTTTTTTCCAGAAAGGAGCCGAACATGATGAACAGGAAAATGAAGCTTGCGCAGGCGCCGATGGGGGTGCCCATGATGCCTTCGGTGTTGTAGTATAGGTGGGCGACGACACGTTCAAAGGAATACCCGCGATGATTGAGGAACCCGGGAAGCCAGGGGCCCGCGAAGGCGTAGATAATGAAGGTGCCTGCGATGATCATGATCGGGATGCCGGCGATGCGGCGGCATGCTTCGAACAGTATCAGGATAGCGGCGACGCCGACTGCGATGTCTATCGGGAGAAAGTCTCCGGTTCTGCGGACGAGGGTGTCGAAGTTGACGGCTGTGTACATCCAGCAGGCGAAGCCTGCCAATCCGAGCGCGACGTCGTACAGGGGCAGCGTGTTGAGCGGCATTTTTCTGGATGCGGGATACAACAGGAACCCGAGCAGCATGACGAATGCAAGATGGGTTGAACGGAGTATCTGGGCAGTTAGGGTGCCCGAGAGCGTGGCGTACAGCTGAAACGAACAGAAAACGAGCGATACGATTATTGTAATGTACTGTTTCCAGCATTTATGTTCGCGGTAGGTGGCTTCGGGATCGTACTGTTTCATGTACTCCTGTATATCCTCCATGTTGGAGGTTGGAGTCATGGAATTGCTTATTCCTTCGATAACTTCGGCGGAAGTCTTTTTTTTACCGGTCATGAATGGTGCTCCTTATATAGTCGAATACCGAAGCTCTTCGGTACGAAATTGCCAGCGTGGTTTGTGGCGGCCAGATGTCGGAGAGAACCCGGGTGCGGCCTGCATAGGAAAGCTCGTGGTCTGCGATGACGCCGACGGCGAGCAGGAGAACGGGAATGTGCAGCTGCATATTCCCGATTTCAAAGCGTCCGTCGACAGATGTGAATGTGTTGCCGGAGCCGGGATCGTTCATTCCGGCTCCATACGAAACGAAGCGGGTTGCTTCGAGCGTGATGCCGTCCGGTCCGACTGTATAGAGGTCGGTAACCCGACCTTTGTTGACCGAATGGGTATATGAAATTTCAAACGTGTCGGCATCGGAAAGCAGAATCGGTGAAAAAACACCGAATCTGCTACTGGCGGCAGCGCCGAGGGTATGCCCCCCGCCGGCAGCGCCCCCGAAGGTATTGCCGCTGCCGGAATCCCTTCTGCGGTTGCGCTGCAGGCTCGACTCTTCCAGGCAGAGTGCAGGGAAGAGCGGCAAAAAAAGGACAAGCAGAAATGCCAGCACAGCGGCTGCTGCCAGCGCACTAGTGCGCGAGAGGGCTCGCGGGTGCGCGGGCCGCTGGTGCGCGACCAGCGCCTGTGCAGCCCGCGCCTGTGCAGCTCGCGGGTGTGCGGGTTCTCGCCCTGCGGACGGATGCAGGCGGCGCGGTCCTTCAATCATGAGAACACAGCCCTTATTCGACCGACAGCCCGATTTCTTTGTAATATTGTGCTGCGCCCGGGTGGAAGGGAACAGAGACGCCGGTAACTGCGTACGCTGCGCTCAGTTCCTTTCCTTTTGCATGAGAGTTCGCAAGCTCTGCCTGGTTTTCAAACAAAGCCTTGGTAAGCTCGTAGACTGTTTTTGTGTCGAGCTTGGAGCTTACGGCGAGCGTCGCCTTAACGGCTACAGTAGTAAGGTCGGCATCATTGCCCTTGTAGGTGCCGCCGGGAATGATTTTTTCCGTATAGTAGGCGTATTTGGAAGAAATCGCCCGTGCGGTTTCCCCGTCTACCGGAACAAGCACAAGTCCTGCGGTAAGCGCAAGTTCCTGAAGCGCAGCGTTCGGAACTCCTGCCGTAACAAAACATGCGTCGAGCGTTCCGTTCTGGATGGCGTCGCTCGATTCCTTAAATGAAAGGTTCGCTTTCTTGATGTCGTCGAACGTAAGTCCGTAGCCTTCGAGGATTTGCTTTGCATTGAACTCTACGCCGGAACCGGCGTCGCCGACGGAAACGCGTTTACCCGTCATGTCTGCAACAGTCTTGATGCCGCTGGATGCGGAGGCCGCTATCTGAATGACTTCGGGATACAGTGTACCGATGGTCGCAAGGTTGTCCAGCTTCTGGCCTGCGAACATGTCGGTTCCATTGAAGGCATAGTCCATAACATCGTTCTGTACAATAGCGAATTCTGCTTCGCCCTTGCTGATCAGCCGAAGGTTTTCCGCAGAAGCTCCGGTGGACTGGGCGGTAACGTTCATTCCCTGGACTTTGGTATTCCAGATGTTCGCGATAGATCCGCCGAACGGATAATAGGTACCGCTGGTTCCTCCGGTCGCAAGAATGAAGTTTTTGTTTGCGGGTTTTGCGCAGCCGGCGAGGACTGCGGATGCAAGCGCGAGTGCGCACAGGGCAGTAAAGACACGTTTCATGAATTCTCCTCCATTGTACAGATACAGCAGACAACATAGGCCGGACATGCCGGCCTTTTCACGCAAGCTTCATTGCGTGCAGTCTCAATGTACCACAGAAATAAACGCTTTGTACAACGAGTTTTCTTTGGATCCGCTCTGAATGTTTTTTTCCGCGCGCCTGTTGTCCCTGTGCCGGCAGCTCCTGCTCAGCGTTTACGGATGCGGCCGCTGCCGGTGATATTCGTATCCATCGATGGACTGCCGCTGTAGGTAATTATTCCGCTGCCGGTAATAACCGATTCGAGTGTGTTTTCGGCGATCAGCGCGAGCGAACCGGAGCCCGTGATCCGGGCTTCGACGTCGAGCGCACGGAGTTTTGAGGTGTCACAAGTGCCGGAGCCCGTGATTACCGCTTCCAGCGTGTCGACAACGCCGGAGCCCTCGACGGTGATGCCGCCAGAACCCGATACAAGGGTTTTTAGTCCGGTTGTCCTGCAGTCGTCCACCGAAATGGTCCCGGAGCCGGTGAGTTCCAGAAACACATCCTTGGCTGTTAATCGGCCGTAGCGTATCTTGCCCGAACCCGTGAGCCTGGTCTTATGCGATCCGGTAGAAAACCCCCGCGATTCCACGGTGCCGCTTCCGGAAAGCTCAAGCCTCGTAAGGTCGCGGACCATCAAATTGAATACCGGCTCCTTGCTTCCATTGACGTTTCGTTCCTGATCTATGCGGAGCGTTCCACCTCTGTCCGACACGGTAAAATAGTTCATCAGATTCTTGTCGGTAATCAGCTCCAGCTTGGTCTCGCTGCCCTGTGTAATCACAAGGCGGCATGCTGCCCCGAAATCGACCGAAGAAATGTCGCCGATCCGGAAGGTTTTTTTTGCGAGGTCTCCCGACCCCTGCACCCCCGAGGCGTATGCTCCCGCCGAGCCCAAAAAGAGGAAGAGTGCGGCTATAACTGCCGAAGGAATATCGAATACAGATTTTTTCATGCATCAGTCTCCTGTTCATGTATAGAGCCCTCAGTGTAACACATACTCCTGCGTTTTTCGCCACCGTCGTTGCCGGATTGCCGCCTTACTCTCCGGCGCTCACGGTAATTTTTACACTGGACGTTCTACCGTTCGAGTCGACTGCGGTAACAAGATGGGTTCCCGCTGAAGGATTCCAAAAGAGTTTCTGCCCCGGCGCAGCGCGGCCAATGAATACAGAATCCGCGAACCAGAACAGCTCCGTAGCATCAGCGTCTGCTGCTGCGTGCAGAACGAGCGTCCTCCGCGATTCGGAGCCGGCTCTGAGCACATACGTAGTATTTGAAAGAGGCGAAATAATGTCGGGAGGAAACCCTGCCCGCCGTGCATCGGAGCCGGATGTTCCCGGTGCATACGGCGGAGGGACAAGCCGGGGAAGCCCGGCCTCCGCAAACAGCGCGAGCAGGTCGCTCGGCCAGAACTCGCGCACTTCCCGAACTACATCCGGTCCTTCCGGCCGATCGGTTCGATACCCCGTGCGGACATCGATATTGATAGCGCGGTGAATTCTGCACGTTGCAATCGGAGAGACACCGGGAATGTACCAGGTAGAAACTGTCCGCGGACAGTCAGATCCGGGGAGCGCGCCCGAAACCGGGCAGACGTTCACACGGGATACGTTATCAGGATATAGCTCAGAAACGCTTCGCTGCTCGGGCGGAAGGCCGGAAAGAAGTGCGTCCGCAAGGTTGAACAGAAGCGGGGCTGCCATCGAGCGTCCGATAAACGCCGTGTTTCCCTGCCCGTCGAAGTTGCCGATCCAGACCGCCATTACGAACGGCCCGGCGATTGCGGCGCACCAGGCGTCCTTGAAGCCGATCGAAGTTCCGGTCTTGAACGCAACCGGAATATCCGCCACTGTGCGCGAGCGCGACGCAACGGGAAGCTCATTGCTTTCGAGCATCCGCAGTGTAATGAATGCAGCCTCGTCTGAAAAAAGTGCGACAGGCCGGGCGGACGAATTTTCACCCTTGCCGGTGGCAGACAGTGCGTGCTCCACCGGCGGAAAAATTTCCGGTTCGCGGTACGTTCCTTCGTTCGCAAGCGCACCGTACAGGCCGACAAGTTCGTTCATTGTAACTTCGGCGCTTCCAAGCACGATCGAAAGTCCGTAATGATCCCGCCCCTTCAAGCCCGCAATTCCTGCGCGTTCAAGCAAGCCGTACAGATCGTCGGTTCGAGCAACCCCGCTGCCGGATGCCAAATCCCGCGCAAGCGCAATTGCCGGAATGTTTCGGCTGTCGGTCAGCGCCTTTTGCGCACTCACCGGCCCCGCAAAATCTCCCCGATAATTGTCCGGCGTGTATTCATTGAACCCCGTCGGCGTATCCTTGAGCATTGTTGCAGGATGCAGAAGCCCGCGATCCAGTGCGAGCGCATAAATAAACGGCTTCAAGGTTGATCCGGGAGAGCGCTTTGCAAGGGTGCCATCCACTTGCCCTGAGATCGAATCATCAGACCAGAAAGCCGATCCGACCGCTGCGCGGATTTCCATGGTTTCCCGGTCTGCCACAAGCAACGCGCCGTTCGAGACGCCGATCGCCCGGTTTCGTTCGATCCAGCGGGAAAGCTCGCGCTCTGCCGTGCTCTGCATGCCCAGGTCAAGCGTGGTGCGCACGATGCCGCCGGCTTGTCCTGCGGCCTGATTGCGGCGGGCGATCCCGCTCTGCCGGCCGCTCCGGCTTTCCTGGGCGTCCGGGCGTTGCCTGCTTTGCCGGGCGGCCCGTTCCGTAAAGTGCGGAGCCGTAAACGGGAATGAACAGAGTGCGCGCACCGGGAGCGCAAGGTCGGCGCGGACTCCTGCGTCCTCCGGGTGGTCGGCGAGCCAGGACTCGAAGAGCGCGTTGCGCGCCGCAAGCGTTTCGTCCGGGACGGTGCCGGCTCGAGGGCGCCTGTCGACCGGATCCTGCGGAAGGACTGCGAGCAGCAGTATTTCCGAAAGGTCGAGCTTTGCAGCGGGTTTCCCGAAATAGTACCAGGAACCGGCCTGGAATCCTTCGATATTGCCGCCAACGGGCGCAAGGTTGAGATACGCTTCGAGTATGCGTTTTTTGCTGTGGCAGAGATCCATCAAAAGGGCTGCACCGATTTGCCTGAGCTTGCCGGGAACCGTATCTGTCCTGATATCGTACGCAAGGCGGACAACTTGCATCGTGATCGTCGAGGCACCCATGCGTCTGCTTTTCCGTACCCAGGTTTCCCGGGCTGCCCGAACAAGGGCTGCAGGATTGATCCCTGGATGCGCATAAAAAAAACGGTCTTCCTGCAGGAGTATCGCTTCCGCGAAGCCGGGCGGAAAATCCGCTAGCCGGGTGCGGATGCGGTACTGGCCGTCGGCAGCGGGAAAGGCGCGCAGCAGATTTCCTGCGCGGTCGGCATACGCAAGCGAGAATGGAGTGTTTTTCAGTATATCTCCCGCGATCCGCTCATGAATGACGAAAACCGCGAAGACGGCCGCTGACAACACGGCACAAAGGACGACGACGCGCCGGCCGGAGACGCGCCATGCGGTGCGCCGGCCTTGTCGCACGGGGGCGCGCTGCCCGGGCTGGGGAGCCTTTGTTTTACGGTCAGCGCGCACCGATTTCTATCGCCGCCTGTGGCTTGAATGCGGTAACCGAACGGTCGTACATCGCTTCTGCAAACAGCGGCGGCACGGCGAACGTGCCGGGATTGACCGCGCGAACCGAGTAGATAAGTGTCTTCAGGTTTCCGTCGACGGTTCCGTAGAACACCACGCGGTCTTCCCGGATGTCGGTGTAATCCGGCTTCCAGGTTGACGCAGCAGCCGGAGTTCTGATGGACACAATGTCCGGCTCGAATCCTGCGCTCAAAAGATCGACTACCGCGACATCGCGGACTGTTTTGCCGTTCGTCGTGCGAAGACTTATCTTTACGCGCACTTCGTCTCCGGTCTTGATGAAGGCAAGCTTTGCTCCCTTTGCGTCGACGAACTCGCGGAGCACTTCGATGCCGTCCTTTGTTTCCGCCGTCGGGAGCTTTTCGTCGAAGCCCGCGGTCGTCGCCTGATAAAAGAGCGGCTGCCGTCCACGGTTTTCTATTTCCAGTTCGACGGCATCCGCAGGATACTCCGCGCTCCGGAGAATGTCTCCGGCAAGCTCGAGCGCGGTTCGCGCCTTGTCCGCATCGAGCGAGGCTGCGGTAACGGTTCCGCTCTCTGCGGAGGGCATCCGCGCAAGGTAGCTTTCAATTCCCATGAGCGCATGGTTTGCCGAAAGGGAGGTGCATTGCTTGTGCGCAAGATCTTCCGCGATCGCTTCCAGCAGCGCAGGTCCGATGTCCTTTATGCGCGAGGGGAAGTGCCGCGCGACAATGTCGAGGTAGATCGAGCGGTAGCACAGCGAATCTGCATACGGGCTTTCTTCCGGGTGCTTGAGCTCCCGTTTCACTTCCGAAAGAAGTCTTCCGGCTTCGAGATCCTGCCTGAGGATGGCCGAAGTCCCTGCAAGAAAGAGCCCGGCATAGCCTTCGGCCGCGTCCTTGTTGTCTTTCATGTCCTTGCGGAGCTTTTCGATGTACGGTGTTGCGATGGTGCCGCTGCGCGCAAGGAGGTAGCAGGCAAACGAGCGGTTTGCAAGCGAATACCAGTCCGTGCCGTCCGCATTTGCGACAGTCGCAACTCCCCGGATGCAGGCGTTGTAGAGCGTGTCGCTGACGTAGTAGCCGTGGTCTCGTGCGTCGATCAGGAAGAGCGTGCAGTAGTTATTCAGGTAGAGTTCCGAATTTGATTCGGAGGTCCAGGTACCGATGGTGCCGTCGGGGCGCAGGCGTGACTGGAGAATGGACACCGTGCTTTCGATCTTTGCCCGCGTTTCGGCTGGGTCGAGGCCCAGTTCCCTGACCAGGTTCGGGTAGAGGTAGGGCCAGGTAGCGCTCGTGATCTGCTCGGAGCACATGTACGGATAGTTTTTCAGATAGAACCAGAGACCTTTGGCAAGACCCGTCGGAAGGTACGAAACGCTGGCGTCGCGGATAGCGAACTCGTCGCGCACCTGACGGACGAGCGGCACGCGTAAGGTCTTGTCGCGGACTATTCCGGACGCTACTGTTGTCCGGTAAGGGACTGCCGGACGAATGCTGAGCCTGGCTGCGGCTGTCGAGCTTTCGCCTGCGCCCGAGGCAGTAAAGCGGATTTCCGCGTCGCTGGAGACGTCGAGGGCTTTGACTCGGAAGGTGACGGTTTTATCGCCGCCTTCGGGAATCGAGAAATCAAAGGACGTGTCGCCTGAAATTGCGAGACCCGATTGCGGAGCTGCGGAGAGCGTGACCTTCGGTACTGTTCCTGATCCTGTAACTGTGTTGGTGACGGTAACCGAGACGCCGAATTCGTCGCCGGGGGCTGCCATGGCCGGCATGTTCGGGACGATGACGAAGGGCGCCTTGACGGTGAGTTTTTGTTCGGCCGAACCGATGGTGTTGTCCGAAACGGCAACAGCCATGACGCGGACGGTGCCGTTGAACCAGTCGGGCACGCGGTAGGTAAGCGTGCGTTTTTCCGGGCCGGAATCGACAATGCCGGACCAGTATGCGACGGGGACGTTCCGTTTGCGCTTGAAGGGATTGAGGTTGCGGTTGAGTTCTTCGGCCATGGCGTCGCCGCCGATTGCTCCGATGGTGCGAAGGATGTTGAACTCGGGCAGTACGAGATCCATGATCTGCTGGGTGCCGACTTCGAGCGCCCGCTTGCGGAAGAAGAACGAAAGCGGATCCGGGGTTTTGTGGCGGCCGACTTGCAGGATGCCTTCGTCGACGGCCATGATCGCGATTTTGCCGGTCGAGGAAGTCGAGTATTCGATCTTGAGGTCTTCACCGGGGCGCATGGTTTCCGGGAGTCCGAGCGTGATGCGGTTGGTGCGCTTGTCGCGGCTGACCGAAAACGGGACGCTGGCGTAGCACAGGGGGCTCATGAAGATTTCGTCCGAGGTGATTGAGCGGGCCCAGGTGACGGTGACGTAGGCGTTGCCTTCGATGTTTTCGGGGACAAGAATGCTCTGGACGGTCGAATTTCCGTTCGAGGTGAACCAGGTATGCGTGTAGACGCGGTCGCGCTCGATGGTGATCAGTCCTGATCCTGCGTATGGCGCCTTGATGAACAATCGTACGTAGTCTCCGTTCCTGTAGTCCGTGCGGTCGAGCTTGACGTCCAGTTCGGCGATCCGGTCCAGGCTGCGTTCGATGTTCTTGCCTCCGATCACCGACCAGGCGATTTTTGCGTATTCAAGGCTGTCCGGGCCGGTCAGTACGAGCTCGAAATCGCCCTGGCGGAGCGTGGGGATGGACCAGGAGAAACCGCTTGCCGGGATTTCGATCGGGAAGGATTCTACCGGTTCGCTCTTTTTGACCGACTGGTACTTCCAGGTTCCGTTCGGCTGTTTGACGAGCATCGAGATGTATTTGATTTCCGAAATGTGTGCGGTCAGGCCTTTGACGGCGAGCGCCTTCGCCTCCGGTCCGACTGCGATAAGCGAAAGTTTTCGTTCGCTTGCTGCGTTGATGTAGCCGAGGTCTCCGTCGGCTTTCCAGCCGACGAGGTAGTCGAGCGGCGACACCCACAGGGATTCTTCGGTTCGGACCGAGCGGCCGGATGCTTTTTCGAAGCCTTCCGCGAAGAAGGTCATCCGGTAGGTGGCTTTTTCGAATTTGGCAAGGTCGATCGGGAAGCTGCACAGTCCTTCGGCATCGGTTTCGAGCGAGCCGAGCGTTTCAGTGTAGGTCTTGCCTTCGTCACGGGGATCGGAGAAGCGGTAGTCTTTCCATGCGGGGAAGGCTTGCGAGCCGGGACGCAGGCTGACGCTGGCCTGCACGTCGTTGCCGGCTGCCGCATTGCCGAACAGGTTGCGGAGGCTTACCCTGCCTTCGATTGCGCTTGGCTTGATCCAGCCTGCAGCGGTCGACGGGACGAGATTCGCCCTGATGCTCAGTGTGTCCGGGAGGAATTCTTCTACCTTTACGGTTTCCGAGCCAAGGAAGGCGAGCTTTCGCTTTGCTTCATCGATCAGGTGGTAGAGGCTTACGGTGTATTCGCCGGTGGGGGACCAGTCCTCGGTTTTCCATTCGATTTCCTCGAAGCCGGCGCTCGAGGCCGAAAGGTTTTTGGTGTACACCTCGGCGCCGTTCGGATTGACGATGGAGCACACGAGCGGCGTGCGCTCAAGGTTGATTTTCCAGTCGCCGGACTTGAGGATCATGCCGATGTGCATGGCGTCGCCGGGGCGGTAGATGCTCCGGTCGGAAAAGAGGAATGCGTTGATTTTTTTGGGATCGGTTGCCCCGGTTACGCCTCCGGTGTCGAAGTTGGACCAGTCAAGACTGCGGCCACTCGCTTCGTAGGGCATGAACGAGAGGTCCTCGCCTTTCCGAACGACCCATGCAACCGGCTGCTTTTCGCGCTTGAAACCCGAGACGTCGGCGAATTCAACACGGCCGGAGGCGCCGGTTGTCATGGTCGAAAGCGCATTTCCGTTGAGTCCGACTATTGAAACTTCAGCTCCGGCTGCCGGTTCGCCCGATCCGATAGACTGGACGAATACAGTGTTTGTGCCGTCGTAGTTCTTTTTAACATAAAAGCCGAGGTCGCTGACCATGATGAGCCTGCGGTCCCTGAATCGGCTGGTGTTGTCTGTATTTCCCTGGGCTGTGAATACGAAAAGACCGTAGCGCAGGCTCTTCGAAGGAATCGACGAGAGGTAGCGGGAAAAGTCGAATGAAAACCAGGAAGGCGCGCCCGCTTCCGCAAGCGATACTCTGGTCTGTTCGGCGTACTGCTCGGTTATGTTGTATTCATTGAAATTCCAGTTTTCAAAGCGGAAATTAGTGAGGTCTCCGTTGGACTGGGATATCAGGTGGTTGATATCGTCGGGCCGGATACGGCCGATGTTGAACCGGACGTCGCCGATGCCGCGCGAATACAGGGCAAGCCGTTTGCTGCCGGTCATCGGAACGATCATGCCGTCGGAGAGAATATGGATTTCCCGCGGGAATTCTTCGACTCTGAAAAGGGCTTTGCGGTCTCCTTTTTGGCGGTAGGAACCGTAGAATTCGAGCCCGCCGTCGACACGTACAAAGATGGACCGGCCGGCGGGAGCCTTGAAGGTGAGGCTGTTTATGTTGTTATGTTCGAGGGCGTTCGGGACCAGCTCGAGTTCGAGCCGTTCGGAAACTTCGAGTATGGACGGGGTGACCAGATCGATCATGTTCCAGGAAACGTTTTTTTGGCCCTTGATGCCGGGAAGATCGGGCCGGTCGACCGGAAGGAGCCAGGCATGCGTCCGCTTGAGGACTTCTGTTCCGGAGACGGCGCCGTTTCCGGAAAGGACAATAACGCGCTGGTAGCGTTCGTCCGGCGTTTTAACCAGGGTGCTTTCGATGGATTCAATTTCCATAAAACCGGTCATGCCGGGGATGGTTGCGCGTGCTGTTGCGTCTTCCGGAGCGGGTTTCCCGCCGGAGGAGGACGAGACGCCTTTTTTAACGGTTACTTTCATGCTGACCGAATCGACGGGCATGCCGACCGGTTCGGAAACAATGTAGGCGTTCAGATAGTATTTATCGTAGGAAACGCTCGCCCGATATTCGCGCTTTTTGAGTGTTCCGGAGTCTGCCTGCATCTCCGGCTCTATGACGATGTTTTGTTCGAGCGTTGCAGGATTGATCGGCCAGTTTGCGCTGACTGTGGCAATCACGCGCTTGACTTCTGCGTTTTGGGGATCTATGTGGAATTCGCAGTCCTGGAGCGACAGGCGGAAGGGTTCGGTCGAGAATTCGACCGTCCGCGAAATCTTTATGTGATCGGGGAAATAGCCTTTGGCAAATTCCGTCTTGAACCGCTGGTCTACCGGCCAGTCCTGATCGGGCCGAAAGGTAAGCGTGCTGTCCGTTTCCCATGTCCAGGTACCGGGAAGGGCAGGGGTGAGTGTAATACCTTCGGTGACTGTTTTCCCTTCATCCCCGGCGGGAACTGCCGAACCGGAGAACATGAGGTAGACAGCCGGAATCGGAGCCTCCCAGTCTGTTCGCGTATACGGACCGTCTACCGAGCACGAGATTTCGAGCATTTTCGGCTGTCTGGCCTGATACCAGGTAAATGCGAAAAACCCGCCTGCAAGGACTATGGCAGCGGCGAGGGCGACGAAGCCTGCTTTGCGGTTTTTTGACGCAAAGCGTCCAGCAGCGCGTGCTGCCCGGGCGATTCCCCTACCGATCAGGCGGAGATAGGGAGGCGGTGTCCAGGTGCCGAAAATGTGGGCCAAACTGAACTTTCTGTGTGGTTTTTTTTCTGTGTCCGACATGCGTTTTCCTTCCGGGATTAGTGGATAGCCGGGAACCGGCTGCGCACGGTTGTGTGCGCGTTCGGCTCAGATCGACTTTTTTAGAGGTGCTTTTCAGTATATACCAATAAAGGATCGCTGACGAGAAATTTTGAAGGTGAGCCGATTTCAAAAGTCGGTTACTTTTCTTTCCATTAGTAAGACGTGCGATTGGCGGCGAAAGCCGAAAATCGCACGTCCGTCTGATAGGCGTTCGCCCGTCTAAATGCGTTCTTTCCGGGGCAAGGCCCGAAGTTCGCCCCTGTTGGCGCTTGAAGTTTCAGGATGCCTTACACAAAACTCGGCTGGTAGAGATGTCCGTTAGAAGAAATTCCATCCTGCGGGGGCGGGACACTGGCGTTTTGTGGAGAGGTCGAGTGTGATTGTACCGGTAGAGTCCTTGTAGCCGATTGCGTTCCAGCGTCCCCAGACGTCGGTGCGGGCGTAGCTGTCCTTGTGCGCGCCGAGGAGGTTTATGCCGTAGCCGCCGTCTTCGCGGTTGAGGCCAGCGACGTTCCAAACTGCGGTGACTGCGAAGAGGCTGGAGATGCTGAGCGTCGGGATGATGTCGCTCTTGTCGCCGAGCCGTTGGACCGAGCCTTCGCGCCAGATGAAGGTGATGAGCGGGGCGCCGAAGGTGACGGTGTTCAGGATGGTGTATTTTTGCTTGATAGTGTCGTTCGCGGACACTTGCTGGGCAACCATACCGCCGAGGCTGTGGCCTGCGAAAACAATGTTGGATCCGGCAGGAATGCAGGATTGTATGCTGCTGACGACCGAGTTGACGTAGGCTCCGTCGATGCTGAAGCCGGCCTGCAGGTCGTTGACGATTCCCGTGGCCTGGCCTGATTTCATTTCGGTGCCTGAAAGGGCGACAAGGTACATAGTTTTAGTCGACCAAAAGGTTTTGAGCGTGCCTTTGGTGATCGAGATGGGGCCTGTCGGGTTGCCGTAGTTCAGGCAAATGTAGTCATACATGGCGGGAGCGGTGGCTATTGTTTTGAGCAGAGCGCGTTCGGCGCTGCTTTCTGCGGCGGCTGCATTCGCTTCGGTGGTTTCTTCGGGCAGTTCGGCGTCGAAGGCGCACGAAAGCAGGGCGGCGGGGAGCGCGACGGCTCCAAGAATGAACGGTACAAGCTTTTTCATGAACAGATCCTCCTTCTGTTTCCCGTTTAGGGGATAATTCATGCTGAAGCCGGAAGACAAAACGCGCTACAAGTATTTACCGAAAAAGGGGGAGTATTTTTACCCGACCGAATCGCGCCTGTTGGCAGAACCGCACCTGTTGGCAGAACCGCGCAACTTGTCAGCGCAGCTGCTCCGCTGTTTTGCCCGCATCGCCGAAGGCGGACCAGAGGTCTCCCGAAAGCCACCGCGGAGGGTTGTTGGTTTTGTTGTAGTTGGCGCCCAGGTACATCGGCGAGTTCCACACCTTGCCGCCGGGGCCGAAGGGCTCGGCCGGGTGCTTCAGATTGAAGTACGCAATTACGACGCCACGGGAATAGCTTGAATGGAGGTAGTGGACGGTGCCGTCACTCTCGACTTCGATCACGATGCCGGCATGGGTCAGCCCGTCGTCGTACAGAACGCCGTTGTCGTTGCGGTCCCAGGTGTTTTCCCAAAAAACCACATCACCGGGCTTCGGGTCTCGCATTTCATGCAGTACGC
>Ga0116148_1002099_pt1 | contig 20254 bp, 17 predicted proteins | sample AD_UKC055_MetaG_FD_89786 | JGI IMG/M metagenome (GOLD analysis project Ga0116148, IMG submission 89786) | Active sludge microbial communities of municipal wastewater-treating anaerobic digesters from USA - AD_UKC055_MetaG | ecosystem: Engineered > Bioreactor > Anaerobic > Digestate | place: USA... | reverse complement strand
TCGCATCCTCTGCCAGGGCCAGAAGCGATTCAGCCATATCGGTGTAGGTCCGGGCGGCAAAGGCTTTTTCTCCTTCAGGGAGCGAAGCAGCAGCGTCGTCGAAGCTCGAAAGCGCCGATCGGAGATTTCCGGACAGGGCACTCCCTTTTCCCTGGTCGAGCGCTTTCTTCACCTGTGCCAGCTGTTTTTGCGTGTACTCGCTCTTTTTTGCAAGTTCGGCTTCTGCCTGTTTTCTTCGCTGTTCATCCGCGGCAGCCTGTTCTTTCTGTCGTCGATCGCGCTCCTCTTTTTCTGCCAGGAGCGCCGATTCTGATTCGGCTGCGTCTGCTGATACACCTGCTGATGCGGAGACAGCTTTCCTGGCGGAAGCATTACTTGTAGTCCCCGATTGCTGCGATCGATCCGGCTCATCAGGAGGCTCTCCCCCAGTCCCGGACGGAATTGCATTTTTCTGCGCCGACTGGGCGTCGAGACGCGAAACTGCCTTTCGGGCCTGTTCTGCCGCTTCAGCTATTCGGGCGGCTGCCTGGCGCGCTGCCGCTATTGCGGCTTCCGCTTCAGCCAGTGCTGTACCGGCAGTGCCTGCATCCAGGGCTTGCCGCGCTTTTTTTGCCGCAAGGACTGCGTCCAGCAGTTCAGAAGCAGACTCATCGGAGGCATTTTCTATTAAAAGCGATTCGAGCAGGGCCAACGCCCGGTCAAATTCTTCCTTCTCTACATACTGCCTGACAAGCGCAAGCGTATTCTGCCGTTTGGCGTCCAGTGCAGAAACGCCCGAGCCTCCCCTGATCAAAAAGAAGGCCAGAACGGCACCGGCCAGAAGCAATACAGCGGCTGCGACCGTAACTGCGATAATCCGTTTTTTGTTGTTATTACTCAAGTTGACCTTCCTCATTATAGTCGAGTATCTGTTCAGATCCGGCAGAAACAGTACTTGCGTCATCTACCGACTGCAGTGACGAATTGATCGCATCAAGCAGTTTTTGGTATCGTTCTTCTGCGGCTTTCCGCTCTGCTTCTGCTGTTGCCCGCTCAGCCTCAGCGCGAAGCACAGCTGACTGTTTTTCATTTTCCTCGGCCTGAAGCACCGTTATCATCTGTCGAATCGCCCCTTGCTGCCAGGTTGCAGGATCCAGATACAGGTACTGTGTATAATCCTGAACAGCTTCTGCGAATTTGCCCAAGCGCACCCGGGCATTCGCCCTGTTCAGCCAGACGCGCGCGTACGAAGCGTTTGCTTCCACAGACTTGTTGAACATTGCCTCGGCTTCTGTAAACATATCCTGTATAAAGTACACATTTCCGGCATTAAAAAAGAGTACAGCCCGATCCGTACCGTTCATTGCTGTTCCCCGTATAAATGCGCTGACGGCGTCGGCAAGCTTCCCGGTATACTGGTATGAAAGTCCCAGATACAGAAAAACCTTCGGATCCGGTCTTTCAGAAACCGAAGCCTGATACAACAGAGGTACGGCTTCCGCATACTGCTTGTCCCTGAACAACCGCACGCCCTCGGTAAAATAGTCTAGTGCATACATGTCTCCCAGCACACCTGCAAGAAAAAAACAGGCTGCCAGACAGAACCCAATCTGCTTTGTTCGTCCAGTCTTCATATTTGACAATACCCCATAAAAGCTATAGTCTTATCGATATGTCTACCATGTTTATCGGTATCATATTGATTCTCGGCACAGGCATAGCCGTTTTACTCGTTTTTGTCATTAAATCCGTGCTTGCTCCAAAGAAAATTGAAACCATCCAGAAACTGATTAAAAACGGCAAGTACGCCGCAGCAATAAAACAGGCAAAATCGCTGACCGCAAAAAACCATCGGGACGCCGAAGCTCGGTATTTGCTCGGCAAGGCATATCTTGCAGAAGGCAAATCGGAACTTGCACTCATGGAGTTCAAAGCGGTAAACACCACTGCGATTTTTTCCAAAATCATTCCCGAATCAGAATTCCGGAAAACTATAGCACACTTATTCCTGAAATATAACCAGCCAGAGGAAGCGCTCAAAGAGTACCTGCTGCTGATAAAGCTTGAGCCTTTTCAGGCCGACCATTACTACCAGACCGGCGTACTGTTCGAAGACAGAGAGAACAGTGAACAGGCGATCCAGTACTACCGGAAAGCAATAGAAACCGATCCGAAACATGCTGCGGCCCATGCAGCTCTGGGTTTTCTGCTGTATCGGGCAAAGCAGACTGCAGACGCAAAAGAGCATCTCAAACTCGCATTGCAAATCGATACAAGAAACAATAAGGCTCTGTTCATCCAGGGAAAATTGCAGCGTGAAAGCCACGATTATGCGAACGCGCTTGTTTCATTCGAAAAAGTGCTCAGAGATCCGGAGTTTAAACAAAAAGCCCTGATAGAACGAGGATGTTGCTATCTGGAAGCGAACAGTATCGAGAAAGCGATACTCGAATTTGAACGGGCTATCAAGGCAAGCCAGGATGAAACATCAAACGATACGCTGTATGCCCGCTATTTTCTTGCAGACTGCTACGAAAAAAAACGGGATATCGATCAGGCTATTTCTCAATGGGAAAAGATTTTTGCAAAAAAACGGAATTTCCGGGATGTCGGCGAAAAACTCTCCCAGTACCAGGAACTCCGTTCCAATGATCACATGAAGGAATACCTGACCGCCAACCGGGACGCGTTCTTTGAAATTTGCAAAGCGATTACAACCCAAGCTCTGGAATTATCGGTTCGAGAAATTTCCGAAACAAAATCCGGCTGTTCAATTATCGCTGTTGAAAACGATGCAGAAAAATGGCGCAATGTACGAAAAATGCCCAGAATGATTATGTTCTACCGTGATCCGAACCTGATCGAAGACTCGTATCTCAGAACCCTCCAGGAAGACATGAAAAAACAATCGATCATCCGGGGCGTAATCATAACCAGTTCAGGATTTACCAGGACAGCCCTTGAATTCGCCGAAAGCAGACCACTGGAACTGATTAACAAAGACAAGCTGGAGCAGATGTTGGCAACGATCGAGTTTTTTAAATCATCCTGATCAACACTATGAAAATCCTGTGTGTTTCGGACCAGATCGATCCTCTCGTCTATAGCAGCAATATCAAGGAGCGGTATAAAGATATCGATCTGGTAATTTCAGCAGGCGATCTTCCAATGGAATACCTGGATTTTATCGTATCATCCCTGAACAAGCCGGTTTTTTTTGTTTTCGGGAATCACAACCTCAATGAGTACGGGCTGTACCATAAAATTGATTACACCAGACAAACAGGCGATAATTATCAGTCGCAAACCAGGATGTCTCATGGGACTACCTACCTCGGATTTAAAACATACCGGGAGGGGAATCTGCTTATCGCAGGTGCTTCAGGATCGATCCGGTATAACGCAGGGCTGAATCAATTTACCGATTCCCAGATGAAACTGAAGCTGCTCGGTCTCGTCCCGGCTCTGCTTCTGAATAAGCTTCGATACGGCCGGTACCTTGACATTCTGGTTACGCATGCTGCGCCTGAGGGGATTCACGATAAACCGGACGCCTGCCACAAGGGCTTTGCCTCATTTCTCTGGTTTATGAAAAAATTCAAACCCAGATTTCTGATTCATGGCCATATTCATCTCTATGATTTGCAGGACATTCGGGTTTCCCGCTATCATGACACTACGGTTATTAATGCATACAGCCACTATATACTGGACACCGGAGATGCTGATACATGAGTGATTTTATACGAAATCAAGCAGAAGAAGATTTTACTCGAGCGCGCAACAAGGCACTGTTCAACGAAATCCAGAATTTTCTCAATCCCGATAAAAGCCGGCTCTTGTCTTTCCATGACGTAAAGAAAATTCTTAAACCGAAAAATGAAGTGTACGCCGGGATGAAGACAGTACCGATACAAAAAATTGTCGGAAGCGAAGGACGCTACCAGGATTTTGACAATCACTTTCTGCCAAAAACCAGGAATCTCAGACAAAGATGGGAACGGGTGGATGAAGCCCACCTGAGCGATATTGTACTCCCGCCGATACAGCTGTATGAAATCGGCGGGCTGTATTTTGTGCGCGATGGCAATCATCGTGTGTCAGTGTCTAAAGCTCAGGGGGTACAGTACATAGATGCGGAAGTAATCTCTCTGCAGACAGAGATACTGCTCAAACCCGGGATTACACCGGAAAATATCCTCTCGGAAGTAATCAAGTATGAAAAAAGAGTGTTTTATACGGAAACCGCTTTTGGAGACCTCACTGAAGACTGGAATCTGGATTTTACCAGTCCCGGTCAGTATGATGTCATATACAACCATATTCTTGTTCACAAGTATTACATTAATACTGGAATAAAAGAAGAAATTCCCTTCAACGATGCGCTTGTTTCCTGGTACAAGAATGTGTATCAACCGGTCATGCACGTTATAAAGAAGAAAAAACTGCTTAAAAGATTCCGGAACCGCACCGCAAGCGATCTGTATGTCTGGATTATCAAACAATGGGACGACCTTAAACAGAAATACGGCCTGGAATATTCACTTGATGCAGCAACTGACCGGATCACGGATATGCACCCCCACGGACTGTTAGCGACAATTCGCGATTTTATCAAAAAAATCTTTCAAACTTGACGACTGAAATTAAGGATGCTAAACTGAAGTACAATGCAAACAGCAGTACTTGATATTTTTGTGATACTTCCTCTTGTTGGCAGCTTTATTCTTCAGAGTATCGCGGTGTTTCTGCTCATCAGACTGTATAAAGAAAGCCCGGAAAAATTCCGTTCCTCTGTACTGTTCAAAATTACCATTGCAGGAACCGGCGTACTGGTTGCAGGAAGTCTGGTATCGATCGTTGTTCCCGTACTGACAGTTCTCGCACTATTTCTCTTTTTTGCGAGTATTCTGCTTCTTACAGGAATTATTGCGGCAGCAAGAGAAAAAGAGCCAGTTCCTGTTGCCGAAACAGAAACACCGGAAGAACCTCCCGCAGCGCAGAGCGAAGAGCCAAAAGAAGATCCGCTTGTTGCGATCGGTCAGTCCTTTCTCGAGCATGTGACGGAAGCATTGACTGGAGAAATTAATCTGGTCCGATTGCTTGACTTTATCAACCAGACGATGATCGAAAAAACTGGCGCCGACGGTGGCGTTGTTTTTATTGCGGATGATTTCGACGATATTATTGCCGCAAAATCGTATAGCGGGCAGTTCCCTCCTCCCTACAAGTTGCCGCAGGATCTTCCCCATAAACCCGTTCGGGTAGAAACAAACTTCAGATATGTCCAGTTTGCGCTTGGCGAAACCATTTTTGGAGAAGTAGCCGCGAACGGGAAACCGATTCTTATCGAAGACGGTACAAAAGATTCCCGCGTTTTTACCAACGGACCGGAAGAATTCCTAGTTCCGGGCAGCTACATCGCTGTACCTCTCATCGTAAAAGACCGTGTTGTCGGAGTAAGCGGTCTGGCCCGGCTTCCCGGAAAACCTGCCTTCACGAGCGATGAACTCCGGACGGCGGTTATACTTGGCCACTATTCAGGGGCAGCAATCAACAATGTGTACTGCGTACAGGAAGTACTGGAGCGGGCAGACCTTGAACGCGAAGCCGGCATAGCATCTCAAATCCAGAAAACACTTCACCCGAAACGGCTCCCGGATCTTCCTGAAGTCGGCTTTGGCTCGTTCTTTAATGCTACAAAAGGCGTGTGCGGGGATTACTATGATGTCATTCTTGCCCGCCGCGACAGGATCGCCCTGGTGATTGCTGATGTAGCCGGTAAGGGTATTCAGTCAAGCATGGTAATGATGATGCTTCGCTCCATCTTGCATCTTGTTACGAATACCACGAAAAGCGCCGGAACAATACTCGATTGGGTTAACAAGGGAATAACCGGAAAAATCGATATGGATCATTACGCAACACTGTCCTATCTCAGCTATTCTCCCCAGGATCACAGCCTCGAATACGCAAGCGCAGGGCATCAGCCCATGCTGATATGGCGGGCAGCCCAAGGAGAACTGGAAACGATCCAACAGAAAACAGATCCGATCGGGGTGGAAAGAAGCTCTGTTTATTCTGATTTCAAGTTGACAGTCGAGAAGGGAGATATTATTATTCTATTTACCGACGGACTCATTGAATCCTTGAACAAAGAGGGTCGGCAGTATGGAACCGAATCGCTTTCTCAAGTCATTTCTGAAAATAATTCATTGACAGCGAAAGAACTGGCAACCGAAATAAAGCATAATATTCAGGCTTTTATCGGTTCAGCAAGTCTGCATGATGACCAGACTTTAGTAATTATGAAGATCAAGAACTAGTCTACGGGGTAAAGGAGCAACAGCAGTATGGAACTTAAAATCAGGAAGAATGGTGAAGTATACATCATAGATGTAAACGGAGAGATGGACCTGTATAACTCCTACAAGTTAAAGGAACTTGTAATGAAAATGCTCGAGAAAAATGTACAGTCCTTTATAATCAACCTTGAACAGGTTGATTATATCGACTCTTCAGGTATCGGTGCCTTGATTTATATCTGTTCCACAATCAAGAAGATGAACCTTAAACTTGCAATAACCAATATTCATGGCTCGGTTAAAAAGGTTATCGAACTTACGAAACTCATGGGTTATTTCCCTATAACGAATAGTATCGAAGAAGCATTGCAGCAGATGGAAGGCTGACACAAACACCAGGAGTTTATTTTATGAATGCTATCAAAGAATTGAAAGCTGATGGAAACAATCCGCTTTTTGATAAAACCAATATGTTATATAAAGAATTTCCTTCGGACTTTCGACAGATCAGATATTTTACCCTGCTCATTGTACAGTCCGCTCCGCTTGAATTAAAGGAAATTAACCTGCTGGAACAGCAGATCAGTGAAATTATCAAAAATGCCGTCAAGCACGGTAATTCCTGCGACTTGAACAAGAAAGTTCGCGTCTGGTACACATTCAGTTCTACTCATGCACATCTCATTGTCGAAGATGAAGGTCCCGGGTTCAAGGACCTGGAAAAATGGAACGAGTTCAACCGAAAGAGACTTGAATGCCTGTATCAGCAGGATTTCGAGCATTTGGGATCCTATGTTTCGTTCAGAACCACAAAAAGTGACGATCAAGACGGCGGGAATGCGCTATTTGCCGCACTTGAGTATTGGAACGGCGGATTCGTGTATAACGACAAAAAAAATGGCGTAGCAATGCTTAAAAAGTACCCGCAACGCCGCCATGGCATATCGATTGACGGTGAATAACCGCTTCGTGATCAACTGCTTTACAAACCGGCCCTGAAAGCCGGTTTTTTTTATCTTTGGCGATCCGGCACCCCAAAAAAAGCCGGCACCAAAAAAAGTCGGCACCAAAACCAAGCAGATGTACAAAGTGTGAAGTATGTGAGGCTCTTTCGAAAACCGGAAAGTTTTGAAATCGGTTCTGTTATCCGTTGTACAAATCGTGATGCACAAACTCGTATAAAAAACGCTTGTCTTCCTGTTCAATATCGTTCATTGAAAAAAAGAGCAGCTGCGTCATTCTGTTAACCGGCATTGTTGATGTTACAGAAGGATTAAACACAACCTGTCTGCGCTGTCCGGGCTTATTGCACGCATAGCGCGCAGCAAAAGTAGCACCGGAAGAAAAAGATTCGTGCCTGCCTCCGGTAACAATCATATACTGATGATCAATATAGAGCAAAAACGGATCGACAGAACTTCTTCGTCCCTGTTTGAGATCGTCAAGAAACTGATACAGCCGTACCGAAAGCGGAGAAATACCGGTATCAGGAAGCCCTGCCCTTCTGCACAGGATACCGAGAACCTCTTGCTGCGCATCCATTTCAGCCGGAGCATAGTCGATGCACCCCAGAGGGTACTCCCCGTCCTCGAAAAAAGAATGCACGGTGTCGCCGGAAACAATGAACACACCGGTTCTGGAATCCGGATCAGCTTCTACCCGGTACATCTCATCGCGTATGCAATACTGATACTCATCTTCTGTACCCGGTGGATTCATTCTGGAAGCGGTAAACGAAAGAATCGACTGGCCATGCGAAAAACAAACCTTGATTGATGTTCCAAGCTTCGATACAGCGGAGCATTTTTTTGTGCTAAAAAAAAGCAAATTCTCCCTGACTGCATAGGATTTTCCGGTAATAGCCAGGGTCTGACCGCAGGAAACCACAGACAGCGAAGGGAGAGAATCGGAAAGAATTGTCAAAAGATATTCCCGCTCAATTCTGCCGACTATATTCGGCATAACTTGCTCCATCAAAATCAAATTCCCTGATATACCAGGATGTCTCCCTCTGCTGTATGCGCACCTCGGCGTAACACCAGGAATTCGCAGAGCCTGTGTCCAGAGTAAATCGGTACAATACTGAAAAAACCCCTGCTTCCTTGGATACCGGCCTTGAATACGCAACTTCCCGTATTGCCGGCAGTCTGGACAGCTGAAAGCTGACCACCACCGGAAGGAACGGGTACTCCGGAAGACACAAGTGATTCGGAACAGTGCTGCTCTTCAGGGCTGATGCGATCGTTTTCAGGAAATCACGCAGCCCGACCGGCAACTCGGAATAATCAAGGCGGCCCAGTCTGTCTGTTTCAGGATACAAGGTTCCGGAAGAGCGTTCCTCGGACGGCTTGAGCAAAGGAAATGTTTCCGTTCCTCCGGGTATCGTGTGCGCCGGAGAAAGCGCTGGCGTTTTTTTATCGCTGCTGTCTGCCCACTCAATTCCGGAAAAATAGGAATCTGCACGGGTCCGAAGCGTTTCAGGAAACACGGTAACAGAAACGGACACAATGCACATAATACAAACAAACAGGCGGTTATTCCCGGATACAAACATCGAGAGAGTATACCACAGGAAGCAGGTTCTGGACAATCTTCGGCCAAACAGCTAGAGTACCGTTATTGAATCCACAATACATGCGCCGGATATACCGAAACCGGAACAACCGCCGTTACAGGAGATGTTTATGGCATTGACGCTTACAGAGAAAATTCTTTCTGCACATCTGGTTGAACACGCAACACTCCCCAACCGGGGAGATGACATTGCAATTCGCATCGACCAAACCCTGACCCAGGACGCAACGGGTACAATGGCGTATCTGCAATTTGAAACAATCGGGATTGACCGGGTAAAAACAGAACTTTCAGTTTCCTATATCGACCACAATACCCTGCAGGAAGACTATAAAAATATGGACGACCACCGTTATCTGCAGAGCCTGGCGAACAGATACGGCCTCTGGTTTTCACGGGCAGGAAACGGTATTTGCCACCAGGTCCACCTGGAACGCTTCGGAAAACCGGGAAAAACGCTTCTGGGATCGGATTCCCACACGCCGACCGGAGGCGGAATCGGCATGATCGCTATCGGTGCAGGCGGGCTTGATGTTGCAGTCGCAATGGGAGGCGGAGCGTTTCATCTGGCAATGCCGAAAGTCAAGGGCGTACTGCTGACTGGAGAACTGAAAGAAGGTGTCAGCGCAAAAGATATTATACTGGAAGTTCTTCGCCGTGAAACGGTAAAAGGCGGTGTGGGCTGTGTGTATGAATACTTCGGACCCGGCGTACAATCCCTGTCTGTACCCCAGCGGGCAACTATCACAAACATGGGCGCTGAGCTCGGCGCAACGTGCAGCATATTCCCCTCGGACAGCAATACCCGCGCATTTCTTGAAGCAATGGGCAGACCTGAAGATTTTACCGCCCTGGAAGCGGACGAAGGCGCGTCGTACGATGCAGTCATAGAAATCAATCTTTCCAAGCTGACGCCGATGGCGGCACAGCCCCACTCTCCCGATTCAGTCATAGAAATTTCTAAAATTGCCGGAAAAAAAGTAACCCAGGTAGCCATTGGCTCCTGTACGAACAGCTCCCTGAACGACCTTGCCGCAGTTGCGGCAATCGTAAAAGGCAAACATATTGCCGAAGGCGTCGAAGCCGGAATCTCGCCCGGCAGCCGCCAAACGCTTTTGCTGGCAGAAAAGACCGGTGTACTCGGAGAACTGATACGCGCAGGGTTCCGGATACTGGAAAGCGCCTGCGGTCCCTGCATCGGGATGGGCTTTGCCCCGAACTCGGCCGGCGTTTCGCTGCGCACCTTCAACCGCAACTTTAAGGGCCGTTCGGGCACACCCGACGCAGAAGTATACCTGGTCTCGCCCGAAACAGCAGCGATTGCCGCAATTACCGGCGTTATAAGCGACCCCAGGCACACAGCGTCCGATCTGAACGCACGAAAGGCAGAATACTTGCGCAATCAAACGGCAAGCTTCCGCGACGACGGCATGCTTATAGCCCCTCTGCCGGAAGCAGAGGCCCAAAAAATCGAAATACTCCGCGGCCCGAACATCAAACCCTGCCCGGCAAGCCCCGAGCTGCCCGATACCCTTGAACTTCCGGTGCTGCTAAAAGCAGGCGACAATGTTTCGACCGACGACATTATGCCGGCAGGCGCCAAAGTGCTGCCCCTCCGCTCGAACATTCCTGAAATTTCAAAGTTCACCTTTGAGCGCCTCGATCCAACCTTCTTCGCGCGCGCCTCGGCCGCCGCAGGCTGTTTTGTGCTTGGAGGCGAAAATTACGGCCAGGGTTCGTCCCGCGAACATGCAGCACTTGCACCGATGTATCTTGGAGTCCGCGCCGTTATCGTCAAATCGTTTGCCCGAATCCACAAAGCCAACCTTATAAACTACGGAATTATTCCGCTCGTTCTCGATGACGCCTCGGCGTATGACGCACTTTTACAAAACGACGTGCTCGAATTCACGGGAATCAGGAATTCACTTGAAAGAGGCCTGCCGTTCGTACTGGTCCGAAAATCCGACGGACATACCGTGAAGGCAAAAAACGACCTCGATGAACGATCACGGAAAATTCTGCTTGCTGGCGGGCTTGCAGCCTGGACACGCCAGGGCGGACAATAGGCGAGCGGAAAATGCCCTGTTTCGTTCCCGGAGATGAAAGCATCAGACTCTTCGCCGTTCGCGACCCTGTCTGGAAACACATACGCCTGACCCAGGAATTTCTGGATATTACCCGAACGGAACCCTTTATGCGCCTGTACCGGATCAGGCAGCTGGGACCGACAGAATACGTGTACCCGGGTGCAACCCATACCAGAGCATCACATTCGTTCGGGGTGTATGCAGCTGCCCGAAAGCTTCTGGAAACGCTGTGCGAACAGGGCGCTTCCGAATGGATTACGCCGAAAGGAGCCCGCTCCTTTCTTGCGGCGGCTTTGCTCCACGATCTGGGGCACTTCCCTTTCACCCATTCGCTGAAGGAACTTCCGCTTGAAGACCACGAAACACTTACGGCGAAACTGGTTGTCTGTGAGCCCCTGAGAACGCTCATCGCACAGGCGGGAGCCGATCCCGACATGAGTGCGTCGATTATTGATCCTTCGGGTGCGTACGGCTCTCAAGCAGCATCCGTCCCCGACCAGGAGACGGTTTTTTTTCGTAACCTTCTTTCCGGGGTGCTTGATCCGGACAAGCTCGACTACCTCAACCGGGATGCCTATTTTTGCGGGGTTCCGTATGGCATCCAGGATATCGATTTTATTTTGTCTCAAGTGCATCCGGACCCTGAAAAAGGAATTGTACTTGATTCCAGAGGTATTTTGTCGGTAGAAAACATACTGTTTTCCAAATATCTTATGTACCGTTCCGTCTACTGGCACCGCCAGGTCCGCATTGCAACAGCCATGATGAAAAAAACGCTGCATGCAGCCCTGAGCGCTTCCATCATATCGCCGGAAGAACTGTATCCCCTTGACGACACTTCGCTGTACTCGCTGATTGATTCACGGAGCTTTCCCGAGCAGGTACTCGCCCGGGATATCCGGATGCGATCCTTTTATCGGGTTGTCGGCGAATTCCGTCCCGGCTTTGATGAACTTGCTGCCACAGAACTTGAACATCTGGCTGTCAGAACGGAAATCGAGAATCGCCTGGCAGAAGCGTTCACCCTTTGGACCGGAGTCCGCTTTACGGCCGTCGATGTTCTTCTCGATATACCGGAACGAATTTCGTTTGAAAGCGACCTGTACATCAGCGACGAAAAACGGATTTTTACCGCAAGCTCGACTGTTTTTTCCGAATCTGTCATTTCGCGATTTACCGAATCGCTTCGGATACTTCGGGTTGCAGTCAATCCGCAAAAAGCCGATGCACTTGAACGGACAGCTGATTTGCCCGAAAAACTTGCGAAATGCATAGGGCTGTATTACACTGAAATGCAGGATTAATGAAGCCGGAGGATGTATGAATGTCCACAATTTAATGGAAGAGCTTGTCTATACTGAAGTGAACGACCTGTTCGATACAGCTCAAAAAAACAAGGCTCCCTGGCTTACCTGCAGCTGCAGCCAGTGCAGGCTCGATACAATTTGTTATGTTTTGAACCGGGTACCGCCGAAATATATCAAGTCGGGACGAGGGCTTGCGCATTCGCAGATGGAAGAGTCGATAGACAAGGCTCAGATGGCAGCTGATGTCAGCAGAATCGGCCTTGAGGGTATGAAGCAGGTTCTTTCTGCAAAGCGGCCTCACGGGAAGCCGACCGACCTGCCGGAAACGCCGGTATTCAATTTTCCGACATTTATCGGCCGCATACTGGACGGGATGACATTCGAGCCCGTAAAAAACACGTCCATTACGCTCTATATGGACAACCGGAAGGCAGAATCGATTGATTCGTCCTGGGAAAATCCCTACCGGATTAGCGACCATACTCCCGGAACCTTTTCGTTTTGGGTAAAGCCGGTTGGAGCAGCAAAAGAAGATCAGAAGAAAGTTTTTTCGTTCGAACTCCGCGCCGAACAGCCGGGCTTTGAACCGCTTCAGTATTTTTTCGAAATCGGAATCCTCAGCGAGTCGATTATCCGCACGGCATATACGGCGGATCATGCGTATCTGCTGCCTGATCTGCACTTGTTTCCTGTAGACGATCAGCTGGATTCCATGCAAATTTGATTCGAACGGCTTTCAGACCCAGTTCGCATTCTTGACAGAGCGGTCCGTTTTCTTTAAAGTAGAACAAATTACGGGATGTAGCCTAGTGGCTAAGGCGTCTGGTTTGGGACCAGAAGATCGGGGGTTCAAATCCCTTCATCCCGATCCGGGATCATAGCTCATCCGGATAGAGCAATTGCCTTCTAAGCAATAGGTAGGGGGTTCGAGTCCCTCTGGTCCCGCAAGTTAACTCCTTGTTATATAAAGATTTGCGAGAATGCAAAAAGCATAATTCGGCGCTGTGTACAGAATTGTGCCAATTAGTGTGAAGATACGGATCGCAAATCCGGTAATTTTTTTTCCACGGGGAGTCCAGGCATGCAATCGTTCAACATCAAATTTTTCGACGGTTCCGTAAAAACGTTCAATTCTCCGGTTACCGGCTGCGATCTGGCGTACATGGGCGCAAAAAAAAAGCCGGTTGTGGCAATTCGGGTAAACAACGAATTGTTTTCTTTAACCAGAAACATCGATGTAAGCGCACATGTAGAAGCAGTATCCAACAATACTACAGAGGGCTCGAACGTATGCCGGCGAACGCTGTGCATGGTGCTTGCCGCTGCTGCACGCGATTTGTATCCGGAGCTCCGTTTACTGATCGGGCACAGTTTGGGATACGGGTATTACTATACTTTTGAGTCCGGTGGAAACAACAAGGAAATCGATATTTCCCGGGTTGAACAAAAAATGCGGGACATGATCAAGGCTGATATTCCTCTGGAAACACGATACGTTTCCTACGAAGATGCGCTAGATCTTTTTTCGGAATCCAATCAGCCGGATACCTACCGGCTCCTTATGCACATCAGCAAACCAAAAATACTTATCAACAAGCTAGATTCATATCTTGATCTGTATTTTCAGCCCCTGCTTCCCCGTACGGGGCTTCTTGATGTATTCGAGCTGAAAAAATACGGTGAAGGTTTTTTGCTCAGGTTTCCGCCTACGTCGCATCCCGACAGGCTGAGCGAATTTGAAGACATTCCAGAACTGTTCCATATTTATAAACAGGCAAAAAAGTGGGGGAAGCTGATCGGGGTGTCTTCTGTCGGACAACTGAACGAGCTGGTGGAACGGCGGAAAATTAAAGACTATGTCGAGGTGACAGAAACTCTTCAAAACAAGAAAATTGCAGAAATTGCAGACAGAATCGCAGAAAGGAATACGACGAAGATTGTGTTGATTGCAGGGCCTTCGAGCTCCGGCAAAACAACCACGTCGAAAAAACTTTCCATGCAACTTCGAGTTCTGGGCTACGAACCAATTGTAATCAGTCTTGACGATTATTACCGCGGACCGGCGAATACTCCCCTGGACGAGGACGGTAAACCGGATTATGAATGTCTTGAAGCGCTGGACGTGCCCTTCCTGAACGAGATTCTGGTTGCCCTGTTTAAAGGAAACGAAGTTGAACTGCCGTCTTACGATTTTAAGACCGGTTTGCGAAAGTTCACCGGCAGGAAGCTCAAGCTCAATGAACGTACCATTTTAATTATGGAAGGAATTCACGGACTGAACGATAAACTGACGCCGCTTGTTCCTGCCGAGTTCAAATTTAAAATTTATCTTTCTGCATTGACGCAGCTCAATCTTGACGATCACAACCGCATACCGACCTCGGACAATCGTCTGCTCAGGCGAATTGTCAGAGATGCCCAGTTCCGGGGAAAAGGCGCGGCAGGTACCATTTCTATGTGGGCAAGCGTGCAAAGAGGAGAACGACTTCATATTTTCCCCTTTCAAAGCCAAGCTGATGTCATGTTCAATACTGCGCTGGATTATGAACTTTCCGTGCTGAAAATCTTTGCAGAGCCGCTGTTGCGGGCGGTTAAGCCGACAGAACGTGAATACACCGAAGCATCACGACTTCTGATGTTTTTGAACAATTTCTCGCCGATACCGCCATCGTATGTGCCGGGGCAGTCGATTATCCGCGAATTTATCGGGGACAGCGATTTTAAGTATTAGAGGACTTTGAAACACTCGGTCAGTTTTGCACAGAAGTCTTTTTGAGGTTTGATTTCAGTTCGTTTTTGATGAATATACAGAGTTACTGATGTCGTCAAGCACTTCAGCTTCTTCATCGAGCATTTCCTTGTGCCAGATCCCTGTTTTCTTTTCTTTCAGTTTGCTGATAACCTGCCGTTCGCGGGTTGCAGTCATCCAGTTTTCGCGTGCTTGTTCGACAACCAGTTCGGCTGCAGCCAGATGCTCGAGGAGCTCTTCTTTTTTTGTATCAAGGCGAGAAATATACCGCTCTATGGAAAGGAGATCTTGAATCGATGTACCGGAGGTTCTGCTGTACGTCCAGGATACCCGCTCGCGCGCAATTTCTTCGAGTTCTTGCTGGATTTTTTCCCGTTCAGCAATTGCCTTTCCCAGAGCAATTTCAGCTTCTTTTTCCCTAAACAGGCGAAGGTCAAGCAGTTTTTGCAAAGAAAATGAAAAACGCTTCATTAATCCTGCCAGTCGGTCTGTGCCCAGGGCTCAGATTCAGGTTCTGCGGTGGCGTATTTTTTTGCAACGCCAGGTCCGGTCAGGGTGTATTCCGTTTCAGGAATTTCCATATCGGTTATCTCTGACATTTTTTTGAGGGTGGCAGTTAATGGAGCCGGATCGTTGACTTCCTGATTGAGAAATTCCTCGATTTTTACGTGACGCATGATAGCTTCGTCGATGGAAGGATTCGATCCTTTTTGATAGGCTCCGACGTTTATCATGTCTTCGGATTCTGCGTAAACGGCCATCATTCTGCGGATGTACCCGGCAGCTTTTCTGGTGACGGCACCGGAAACCCGGTTTGCGAGCCTCGAAATACTGGTCAGGACGTCTATTGCCGGATAATGATACTTTTGCGCAAGCTTGCGGCTCAAAATTATATGTCCGTCCAGAATACCGCGCACGGTATCCGATATAGGTTCATCCATATCGTCTCCGTCGACCAATACGGTATAAAACCCGGTGATGCTGCCGGTTTGAGAGGTGCCGCTCCGTTCGAGCAGTTTGGGCAGCGTTTCAAAAACGCTCGGGGTGTATCCGCGCGTCGCCGGCGGTTCGCCGATTGCAAGACCGATTTCACGCTGCGCTTTGGCAAAGCGCGTGACGGAATCGAACATGAGCATTACATCTTTGCCCTGGTCGCGAAAATATTCTGCGATCGCTGTGGCAACATATGCTCCTCTTATTCGGGAAATAGGAGGCTGATCAGAGGTTGCAACAACCACAACGGAGCGTTTCAATCCTTCAGGACCAAGATCATTTTCGATAAAATCGACAACTTCGCGGCCACGTTCACCGATAAGCGCAATCACATTGATGTCGGCATTTGTATTGCGGGCGATCATTCCAAGCAGGGTAGATTTTCCGACGCCGGATCCGGCAAATATGCCAAGGCGCTGGCCTCTGCCGACAGCTAACAGCCCGTCGAGAGCCCGGACGCCGGTTACAATCCGTTCACTGATGGGTTTTCTGAGCATGGGATCGGGGGGAGATGCTATAGCCGGATATTTGAGCGTGGAAAACACTTCTCCCTTGCCGTCATAGGCCTTGCCGAGCGAATCTACAACCCGGCCAAGCATCATTTCGCCGACAGGAACGGTAAGGACGGATCCGCTCGCGATTACCTTGCATCCGATTTCGATACCCTGAATGTCGGAATAACTCATCAGCTGGACTGTATTCCCGTCCAGACCGACTACTTCTGCATAAACGGCAGTATCGGTACGAGACAGCAGTATCTGGCACACCTCGCCAATAACTGCCTGGGGCCCGGTGCTTTCGATGAGCATGCCGCGGACCCGCTTTACATAGCCAGTGTATTTTATCGGTTCTGCTTCTTGGACAGCTTCCACATACTTGTCGAAAATGCGGATCATAAGCGGTTATTCCTGGGTAACCGGATTGGCAGTCTTGATACGAGTCCGTATTGGAGAAACTTCAAGGATTTTTTGTTCGATTTCGTTAAGCTGGCTCGCAATTCGCGCATCGATTGCACCAAAATCAGTTTCTATAATACAGCCGCCGCGATCGACAGTTGAATCTTCAACAACTGATATGTTTTTGATGTTTTCGGCTGTCGAGAGAAAATCTTTTATATGTTGTGTCGTCATTGCAACATCTGCAAGATTGACACGGATGATAACGTCACCTCTGCCCTTCACTTTTCTGAGAGCCTGCACGACGTTAGAGACAACGATGTTTTTTTGGTTTTCGGAAATAACTTTGACAATTTTTCTAGTCATAAGCAGCACCAGGTCGACGATCTGCTGTTCGGTTTCTGCAAGGATTTCCTGCCGCTTGTCCATCATACGTTCAATGATCGTGTGGAGGCGGTCTGTCAGACGCTGGGCTTCAAGATTTCCTTCTTTAAAGCCTGCTTCCTGCCCCTTTGCGAAACCGTCGTTATAGCCGGTTTTGGCTTCCTGCTCCATACGGGATTTTGCATCTTCGATAATTCGGTCGGCCTCGGCTTTTGCGTCATCCAGAATTTTTGATGCTTCGTCTTGTGCCTGCTGTCTAATAACCTGTGCCTGATCGGTTTTTCGCTTAACTTCATCAAACGCCGCTTTTTGGGCATCTCGCAGTATTTTATCGGCTTCCTGCTTTGCCTCTTCCAGCATCTGTGCTTTTTGCTGTTCCCATTCTTCAAGATACTGCTGGGCTTCGCGGCGCAGATCGTCGGCAGTAGGACCTTCATAGACAGGTTCTTCGGCAATTTCCTCGACCGGTTCTTCAACAACGAATTTTCTCGGAAGCTGCAACAGTACCAGCTCATCGGATTTCTTTATTTCATGTGGTCTGAATACAGTTTTTGCCATTATCTACCGCCGTTATACAACAAGTTCGTCCTCTCCGGAACGGGCAATAACGATTTCTCCCGTATCCTCCAGATGTCGAATGATTGATACAATTTTCTGTTGCGCTTCTTCTACGTCTTTCAGGCGCACCGGACCCATGTACTCCATGTCTTCCTTAAGCATGCCTGCAGCCCGTTTGGACATGTTTCTGAATATTTTGTCCTGGACTTCAGTATCGACTGCCTTAAGTGCCTTGGCAAGCTCCTGGGTGTCGACTTCGCGCATAACTTTCTGTATAGCGCGATCGTCGAGCATGACAATGTCTTCGAAGACGAACATTCGTTTCTTGATTTCTTCAGCAAGATCGGGGTCTTCATCCTCGAGCGCTTCAATGATAGATTTTTCAGAGGAACGATCGACAAGGTTAAGAATTTCAACAATGCTTTCTACACCGCCGGCGGCCGTATAGTCTTCGCTTGAAAGCGTCGACAATTTTTTCTCCAGAACCCGTTCAACTTCGCGCAATACATCGGGAGAAGTACGATCCATTGTGGCGATTCTCCGTGCTACTTCGCTCTGAATGTCGTCAGGAAGATTCTGGAGAATTACCGAGGCTTTGGCAGGCTCCAGATACGCAAGAATAAGCGCAATAGTTTGCGGATGTTCCTGTTGAATAAAGTTCAATAGATGGGCAGGGTCCGTTCGTCTGATAAAATCGAAAGGACGCACTTGCAAAGAACTGGTCAGCCTGTTGATAATGTCGATTGCTTTCTGGCTTCCTACAGACTTTTCTAGCAGTTCGCGGGCATAATCGATACCGCCGGTTGTAATGAAATTCTGGGCCATCATGAGGTCCTGGAATTCCTGGAGTATAGCGTCCTTAAAATCGGATTCGACGGTTTCCAACCGGGCAATCTCGAAAGTCAGCGTTTCGATTTCATCTTCGCGAAGATGCTTGAAAATTTCGGCCGATATTTCTGAACCGAGCGAAACCAGAAAAATAGCCGCCTTCTGCCGGCCAGTCAGCGATTTTACATCTTTCGCCTTCTTGGAAGAGCTTGCAGGAGCCGATTTATCTTTAGATGATGAGCCAGCGGCTGCCATATATTATTCCTCCATCAACCAGGTTCTGATCAGCAAAGCAACATCCTCAGGATGCTCTTTTGCCATGTTTATCGCATTTTCCTGGAGCTCAAGACGTTTGCGCTCCTCAACAGACATTGATACTTCCATACCGGCCTGTTCGGCTTCCCACAATGTTTTTTCGCGTTCCATCTGGTGCTTGCGAAGCAGTTCTTCTTCCTTGAGCCGACGGCGGCGCTCAAGTTCGCGTACAATCATCCGGTATATTATAAATGCAAACAGGATAACCGCAAGCGCAATCAAAGAATACAGCACCGTCTGCTGAGTCTGCAATTTCTGGAAATACGCTGCGTCTTCTTTTTCGAATTGGGACGTTCTGTCGAATTTAATATTCAACACACTGACCGAATCTCCGCGGGCTCTGTTGTAGCCTATAGCATCCTGAACAGCCTTGGTGGCTGACTGGAGTTCCTCAGCGCTGATCGGTACATATTCACGCTCTATTGCGCCGTTCTTGATGACGAAATTGCCTTTTTCATCCCGTCTCTTGGACCAGACGCCGTCGATATTGACCGATACCGTTCTTCGTCCCATTGAAGGGCTGACGGTCTCGGTGGTATCCCGCTGCCCGACAAGCTCGTTCTTCTTTACAATAGACTGTTCCGACAAACCGTAGAGATTCGACATATCCTTGTATGCAGGAGCCGTTTGTCCTTCGACGCCCGCGGGACCTTCGGGGTTATATCCAGATCCCTGCCATCGCGTTGTTGAAGTTTCAGAAGACAGGGTGATGGATTCGACAATTTGCGAGTCGTCATACGGAGTCTCAGGATTGTCCGGCTTGATAGTGGTCGGCAGATAATCGCGCGTTTGGACAGACTTGTCGGACATGTCCATCTCAATCTTGAGGTTCAGATCCCTCACGCGATCCATTCCGTAAATCTGCTGGAGAGCTCCAAGAATACGGGCTCGGTACTGGGTTTCCAGCTGGGCGATAAGCTTCTGTTCTTTCTCGATTCGGGACAACCTGTCCCATTCCTTCATTCCTTCGAAATCGTTCAAAACAGTACCGGAACTGTCTGCTATGGTAATATTCGCATCTTCAAGACCTTCAACAGCAAACTTGAGTATCTTCTGGATGCCCTCGACTTTTTTTCGGTTTGTGGTAATGTCGCTTCCCGGTTTGGGATACAGGACGACGCTGGCAGTTACCGGATTTTGATCGTCGGAAAACAATGCTGTTTCGGGGAGCGTAACAACGACGCTTGCATCGTCGATATCGTCGAGAGCCTTTATGTGCTGACGTACTTCTTCGATTATTGCCCGACGTTTGTTTACATTCCGTTCAAAATCGGTG
>Ga0116148_1002097_pt1 | contig 20263 bp, 15 predicted proteins | sample AD_UKC055_MetaG_FD_89786 | JGI IMG/M metagenome (GOLD analysis project Ga0116148, IMG submission 89786) | Active sludge microbial communities of municipal wastewater-treating anaerobic digesters from USA - AD_UKC055_MetaG | ecosystem: Engineered > Bioreactor > Anaerobic > Digestate | place: USA... | reverse complement strand
CTTGAAGTGAGCGATGCCGAGCTGGCCTCCCGCAAGGCTGCCTGGCAATCCCCCCCTCCCAAAGTGACCCACGGGTATCTTGCACGCTACGCCCGCATGGTTTCCAGCGCCGACAAGGGGGCTGTCCTTTCATGAACTATACCGGAGCCCGCATAGTCATAGAGTGCCTTGCCGAGCAGGGCGTCGATACCGTATTCGGATATCCGGGCGGTACCATACTGAACATTTATGATGAATTGTACAAAAACTCGGACCGCATCAGGCATATTCTGACCGCCCACGAGCAGGGAGCCTCGCATGCGGCGGACGGCTATGCCCGTTCGACGGGCAAGGTCGGCGTCGTGCTTGCGACCAGCGGTCCCGGCTGCACCAACCTCGTCACCGGTCTTGCGACAGCGTACATGGACTCTGTTCCCGTCGTTGCGATCACCTGTAATGTTGCGACGCACCTTCTGGGGCGCGACAGCTTCCAGGAAGTCGACATTACAGGTATCACCATGTCCATCACCAAGCACAACTATATTGTACGCGACGTGAACCGCCTTGCGGATACTATCCGCGAAGCTTTTGCCATTGCGCGCAGCGGACGGCCCGGCCCCGTGCTCATCGATATTCCCAAAAATGTTACAGCGGCTGTCGCCGAGTGGTTTGCTGCAGATCCTTCAGAAAATCCGATTACAGCCCGTATGGCTGCAAAAATCCCGGTAGCGACAGAAGCCGAGCTCGACAAGGTGGCAGCAATGCTCTCCCGGGCAGAACGCCCCTTTTTCTATGTCGGCGGCGGTGTGGTTACCTCCGATGCCTGCAGTGAATTGCTGAATCTGGCCGAAAAGCTGAACGCTCCCGTGTCGGTAACGCTCATGGGAAAAACGGCGTTCCCGGCGACGCATCCGCTGTGTACCGGCATGATCGGCATGCACGGCACAAAAGCTTCGAATACGGCTGCAAACCGCTGCGATTTGCTTGTTGCGATCGGTTCGCGTTTTTCGGACCGGGTTATCTCCGATCCGGACAAATTCGCCAAACAGTCAGCAATTGTCCAGATAGACATTGATCCTGCAGAAATCAACAAGAACATCAAGACGCAGGCAAGTTTAAGCGGCAACATTAAACAAATTTTGTCGGCCCTTATTTCTCGTGTTTCCGTTCGTCCTCGCGACGGGTGGAACGCAAAGGTCGAAGAATGGAAAAACCATCTTCCCGCCATGTATTCGCGCAAAACTGCCCTCCATCCGAAATTCGTCCTGGAGAAAATTCACGATACGCTTGGCGACGACACGATACTCTCGACCGAGGTCGGGCAGCATCAGATGTGGGTTGCCCAGTTCTATCCCTTTACAAAACCGCGAACCCTCCTTACTTCCGGAGGGCTCGGCACCATGGGATACGGAACCGGAGCCGCACTCGGCGCACAGACTGCATTTCCAGACCGGTATGTCGTGCACATTGCCGGAGACGGTTCGTTCCGTATGAACCTCAATGAACTGGCGACAATATCGCACTACAATCTTCCGGTAATCATCATTGTCGCAAATAATGGAACACTGGGTATGGTCAGACAGTGGCAGAAACTGTTTTACGACAAGCGATACTCGGAGACTACGCTGGACCGGCCTCCGGATTTTGTAAAGCTTGCGGACGCCTTCGGTGTTCGGGGGTTCCGGGCCCGAACAGAACAGGAGTTTTCCGAGGCTTTCGCGAAGGCAGTATCGGAACGCACTCCTGCACTGATTGACTGCTATATGGATATCGACGAAATGGTATTTCCGATGGTTCCTGCAGGAAAACCTATTGACGAACTGCTGCTTGATGCACAATCCTGATAGGACATGCTGTTTCCAACAACTAGTTTCTTTTTTTTCTTTCTGTGCGTTTTTGTCGGGTTCTGGTATGTGTTTCGCCGGAGCCTCGACCGCAGAATCTTTCTCATCGCCGCGAGTTATGTCTTTTACGCATTCTGGGACTGGCGGTTCTGTTTTCTGCTCCTCGCGTCCACAGCCGCAAATTACGGTTTCGGACTTCTTGTAGGCGGCAACCGGGATCATGTCTGGCGAAAAACCTTCATGATCCTGTCGGTTGTCTTTAACGTCATCGTCCTTGGTTTTTTCAAATACTATACGATTTTTGCCGAAACTTCGAACGGACTGCTCGCTTTGCATACCAGCGCTTCATTCAGGCTTCCCGTTATCTACATCCTTCTGCCTGTCGGTATATCGTATTTTACCTTTAAATGCATGAGCTATGTGTTCGATGTGTATTTGTGCAAGATGCCGCCCGTACGATCCTTCCTCGATGTCATGCTCTACGTCTCCTTTTTCCCCCAGATAGCATCGGGCCCGATCGTTCAGGCATCGGAGTTTATTCCGCAAATAGACAAGGCAGTCAGCTCCGGCATCGATCCGTACGAAAAACCGATCGAGTTCGATCGCGCAACGCTCCTGATTCTTTCCGGCCTTATCAAAAAAATGGTGTTTGCCAATTTTATTTCGACTCTTCTTGTCGATCCGGTATTCTCCGGTCTTGCATCTGCCGGTCCGCTTGCCGCGCTCTTTGCCGCACTCGGGTATGCGGTCGTTATCTATTGCGATTTTTCAGGCTACAGCGATATGGCAATCGGCATTGCGCTCCTGCTGGGCTTTGACACCCCGGCCAACTTCAACCGTCCGTATGTGTCCTTTTCGGTGACCGAATTCTGGAAACGGTGGCATATCACTTTTTCGTCCTGGCTTAAAAACTATCTCTATTTTAGTATGGGCGGTTCCCGCTTTGGCACAATTCGAACCCTGTTCGCCCTTTTTTTCACCATGGTGATCGGCGGTCTGTGGCATGGTGCCTCCGTTCCCTTTCTTGTCTGGGGTGCGATGCAGGGTGCAGCGCTCGCAATCGAACGTGCGTTCGGCTACGGTAACACGCGAAGCCCCAGATTGCCTGTTGCGATCGCTCAAACTGCAGGCTCTTTTCTTTTTGTTGTCGTCAGCTGGCTTGTCTTCCGCGCGCGAAGCCTTGCCGAAATCGGCTTGTTTTTTCGGGCTGTCTTCCCGTTTCTTCCGGGAACTCAGTCTGCCGTCGATACCTCCTCTTCAACAGCGAGCACCTCCTTTATTTTTTCGCCGGTTGTACTTATCCTGGTGTTTATCGGCCTTGCGATGCACGCCGTACCCGGTTCTGTGCGCGGGCATCTTTCCCAAGCCTACCGCCTGCTTCCACTGCCGGTAAAAGGAGTGTGTATCGCCCTGGTTCTTGCTCTGATTTCGGTCGTATCAATGTCCGGCGTCGCGCCGTTCATCTATTTCAGTTTTTAATAGGCCGAGCCGATTTCATGCGTAACCGACTATTGAAATCGGCTCAAGCTTCAAATTTCGTCATAAAAAACCTGAAGGGAGCGCTTTGAGCGATGGAAAAAAAAGATGCTTACAGTCCGAACGGTGTTGCCCTTGCAACCGGTATCGCCGTACTCACCTTCGTCATACTTTCCGGAACCACCCTGTGGATTCCAGCCTCGCGCCTGCAAAATCTGCATCTTCGGTCAATAGCGCTCTCCTTCAGCGAAGCGGCCTCCGCTGTATCAACCATGACCCGTCTTGATCGGCCCCTGCCGTACCTGCGTTCCGGGTTTCTCGAAGCAACAGGCTTGTCTGCACATCCGTCCTGGGATGAACGGTATTACAACAAGCGGTCGAATTACGCCGATTCTAACAAGCATCCCGCAGCCGATCCCGCAGCATCGCCCGATTCCGTTCTGCGAACCGCTACTGGTCGCCAGGACCTCTCTGTGCCGATTGCACCCGAAGGTTCCGTCATCGACACGGCGTCTACCGGAGCCCTTCCTGCAGGTTTCCCTCCTGCGGAACCCAGATTCAACATGGTCCATTCAAGCGAAAATCCGCTGAAAGTCTACATGTTCGGGGATTCACAAGTCTTCAGCCTCGGTTCCGGTCTTTCGCGGCTTGCAGGTAAAGACTCGCCCGTCTCCGTCGAATTCCTTGCCATCCATTCATCGGGTTTTGTCCGCTGGGACTACTACAGCTGGCCCGACAAACTCGACGACTACTTCTCGTCGAACCCGTGCGACGCCGCCGTCATGATGCTCGGCATGAACGACTATCAAAGTTTCTGGAACAGCCGCGGCGAAATCATGAAAAAGGGAACTCCCGAGTGGGAAGCAGCGTATCGTGAAAAGTGCGGGCGCATAATCGACCGGGTACTCATGTCGGTTCCAAGAATTTATTGGGTGAGCATGCCGCTCGTCAAGAATTCGGAATACAACGAAACCCTGGAGTACATCGATAAGGTGCAGGACGATATCTGTGAATCCTGGAGTCCCGATCTTGTTGTGCGTATCCGGCTTCGTGATGCTATCCCCGGAACCGGCAAACCCTATACAGATTTTCTCACCAGTCCGCTTGGCAATCAGGTACGCGTAATGTCCGAGGATGGAAGCCATTTTACTGTCGAAGGAGGACAAATTGCGATGAAACCTCTGTTCGATCGTCTGGCCCGGGATTATCTGTTTTCAGAAGTACCCGTTGCAAAGTTTCCGGATTAACTGATATAGTCAGGCTGTACCAGTATATCCGTGTATCGGTTCCAGCATACACCGGAGGTTCGGAAAGCTTCAGGGCACCTCGAAAAACTCGGTTAGTTTTCCTCGGTGCCTTTGTAAATCCTTACAGGATTTACATCTATATTATGGTACACCTCTAAAAACTGAAGTTTTTAGAGGTGCCCTTCAGTTTTTTTGTGCGTTCTATATCAATAACAGCGGAGAAAGGCATGCTTAACAGAAATCCCAACATTGCACATTTGTCTTCCGGATATCTCTTTCCCGAAATATCCAGGCGTCGTAATGCGTATGCAAAAGCGAACCCGGAAGCCCGAATCATCAGTCTCGGAATCGGAAATACCACCGAGCCGCTCACCCCGCATGTTGTCGAAGGCTTACAGGCTGAAGCGCTTCGCCTTGGTACCAAGGAAGGGTATTCCGGTTATGGAGACGAAACCGGAATACCGTCACTGCGGGCAAAAATTGCCGAAGTGTTGTATTCGGGCCTTGTTTCTCCCGAAGAAGTATTTATATCGGACGGAGCCAAATGCGATATCGGCAGAATACAGTATCTGTTCGGGCAGGATGTTGCCGTTGCGGTGCAGGATCCCGCATATCCTGTGTACGTCGACGGCTCGGTAATGATCGGCGCAGCCGGTCCGGTGCTGGAAAACGGCTCAGGCTACAAGGGAATTACGTACATGCCCTGTACGGCCGAAAACGATTTTTTCCCCGATCTTTCCGTAATCCCTCAAAATGCGCTCGTGTACTTCTGTTCGCCGAACAATCCAACCGGCGCAGTTGCAACCAAAGCACAGCTTGAAGAACTTGTCCGTGTTGTCCGTTCCAGGAACTCCATTATCATTTTTGATTCTGCCTACGCTTCCTTTATCCGGGATCCATCTTTGCCCAAAAGCATCTTCGAAATCGACGGCGCACGCGAATGCGCAATTGAAATCAGTTCGTTTTCGAAGCCGATCGGTTTTACCGGTGTCCGTCTTGGCTGGTCGATTGTACCGGAACAGCTTGTTTTTTCTGACGGCACACCAGTGATGCGCGACTGGACCAGGCTTATGACCACTATATTTAACGGTGCTTCAAACATTGCACAGTACGGCGGGCTTGCCTCGCTCGATGAAGAAGGGTTGGCAGAAACCAGAACGCTGACCGATTTTTACCTCGAAAACGCCGCGCTGATACGCAAAGCGCTTCAGGGGAAAAACTTCACCGACGCTGGGGTGCGGTTGTTCGGCGGCGATAACGCTCCCTACATCTGGGCGCAATTTCCCGGCAGGAAAAGCTGGGAAATTTTCGATTTGATTCTCGACTCCTGTCATGTTGTGTGTACGCCCGGAGCAGGTTTTGGTCCTGCCGGAGAAAGTTTTATCCGGTTCAGTTCTTTCGGCCATCGCGATCAGGTTATCGAAGCCTGTTCCCGCCTGTCCTCGCTCGTGCTGAACTGATTCGTCTACCGGAGGTTTTTTCCTCCGGTTTTTATTTTTACTCCCATTTTCAGGTCGAACATGAATTTATCCAGGTCGGGAACCGATTCGTCAAGCGAGAACGAATACAGTGCCCCGTTTCCGTCAATAAAGAAATTCAGGTCGTCTTTGGGAACCCAGGTTACTGCTCCGCCAAGAACAAGATTTCCGATTTTTCTGTTGGCATCGGATCCTGCAGTCGCATAGTAGTCGCACACGCGGTACACAAAATCGATTCCGACTCTGAACGCCGATCCTTTTTTGAACGCTTCGGTATAAAAACCGTAATCGGTCAGGCTCTTGATTGTATTGTCCGTTCCGGTCGCGGAATTGGTTCTCTGGGAAACTGCTGCTGAACACAGAATATTGGGCAGATAAAATCCTACGGAAATTGTGCTTTTCTGGAGGTACACCTGTCCGCTGTTCTGGCTTGGAGGGGGCAGGGCAAAATCGGTGTCTGCAGTTGCCACCAGAATTCCGGGTGCAATAATGCTGAACCCGATCCCCAGTCCGGGCTGGACAAGAAATGCAATGTCAGATGTATCAGTGCCGCTGTTCAGTATGCCGAATGCCGGACCTGCCGAAATTTCCAAATACGATGTTTTATAGGATGCGCGGGCGGATAGCAGATTGCCGCAGACCGGATCGCTGTCGAATACAATTTTGCCGTCGAGATTGCTTTGAATTCGATCGGTTATCTGAAAAGAGCTTCCTGTTTTGATTTTTTCCGGCGTAAATTCTCCGGAAGCATTGAAGGCAAAATTACTGGATTGGGCTGCTAGTACGAATTCCATGCTCCACATCGGAATACATGCAAAAGCTGCAAGAAGAAAAATCCAAATTGTACGTTTCATCAATACACCGCCTTCATACCAAGCTGTAACTCGATTGCCGATGCCGGGTGTCTGAACTGCAGCGGTTTGACTACTGCAGTTATATCGAAGAGCATATCACCGAACATCAGAGAATAAAATGGACTGGCAGAAAAACTGAAGGGAGTAATCTCTCCGGGTTTTTGAGAATCGAAGCTTCCCAGAATGCTGATGCCTGCCCTCATTTTGTCCCGATCAAGTTTGCCGACTGAAAACAGTGCATTTGCGCCGAGATAGTTCCGGCCTGTCGCGGGTACCGGGGATGAAAAAAAGGACAGGGTTAGATTTGACGAGTACCAGGACAATCTGGGTTCAAAAACGAAGTACAGGTTTTTTTCTGGATTTCCGGTCCCCGGGGTCAAATCCAGAATGCCTGCACTGGTGTACAAGGCGTATACATCGCCGTGCGAAAGCAGAATGCTCAATCCGCCTCTCATGGAGTAACGCTCCCGGTTGTGGAGCCAATTGATTCCGGCAAAACTGTTCAGTGTAAACAGGGGTCCGGCATACCCGACCCTGAGGTCGCCCCGCACAGCGGATTCTTCTCCGGTCTGCGAATTCCAGCAGGCATAGCTGCCAATAGCAAATCCGGAAGTGCCGGGGACCATTGTCAGGGCGATTCCCGTTCCGCGAATTTCCGTTTCAGCCGAGAAATAATGACCTGCCGGCATTCCGTGAAACTCCGGGGGGTCAAGAGATGCCTTGAGCAGCTCCGACAGCAACGATCCGGAAGATGGATCGTCATAGAGACCGGTGAACGCAGACAATGAAAAATCCGAACCCAAAATGAACGGTGAGCTGATCGATGCCCCATCGAAGATCAGCTCGCCTGTCGATCTGAGAGCCGGAAGAGCATGAAAAAAACTGATTGTATCGGGCAGATCAAGTGTTACAGCCGCCTGTATTCTGATCTCATGTATCGGGACAAACCTGCCGGCAAAGCTTCCTGCAGCTGTTGAAACAACCTTGTCGGCATCAGTGTCGAAACGGGTATTCGAATTCAGCGCAAAATTCGCTGTCGAGAAGCTCTGGGCGCACACAGAACCGGTGAAAAGCAACAGAAGAAAACCCCGCAACCATGACTTGATGCCCATGAACACTCCTTTTTTTAGTATATACTATTACACCGAACACTGCTATATTTTTTTTGGGTGGTCGGCTTTTGGCTTGACTAATCATAAAAAGCGTATAAACTTGAATTAATATGAGTGATTATCTGGATATACATAATGAGGAACTGCTGAAAGATTTTTTCAGCGAAGCTGAGCAACAAGTTTTTACCCTTGAAAGCAATATCCTGGTGATTGAAAATGATCCGTCAAACCACGAAGCGATTGACGAAATTTTTCGCGCCGCGCATACCCTCAAAGGCGGTTCTGCAACTGTAGAGATGCATGAGCTGTCCGGATTTACCCACATAATCGAAGACCTTCTGGATGTGATACGCTCCGGAGCAGTCAGAATAGATGAACATGTGGTTGATGTCCTTCTGAAGTCCCTTGATGTCATCAAGGCTATGCTGGAAGCGCGATCTGCCGGTTCTGTCTATACTGCCGACGTCAGTCAGCTCAAATCCCGTTTGCAGGCCTTGATTCCGGAAAAACAGGCCAGGCAAAACGCCCCGGCCATTAAAAAGTCCGTACGGACTGCTCCTGTGCCCAAAGCCCCCGTTACGCCTGCTGCTGCCGTACCCAAGGCAGAGGTTTCTTCCCTCTTGACCGAATATGAACTCCTTGAGCTCAAAGAATCCATTCCGTCAGGTTGTCTCGTATACGTCGTCTCGGTTCATTTCGACGAACAAAATCCCATGAATTCTGTAGGCGGCATTCAGGTTTTTGCTTCGCTGAAACAGACGGGTCAGGTTCTCAAGACCGTGCCGGATTTTGACGCGCTCTACGAAGATGTGTTTCATGAAACGGTCGTGTACTTTGTCGCTTCGGAATCGAGTCCCGAAGCAATCAAGAAAGCAGCAAGCATTACCGACGTTACTCTGGATGCAGCGGTTTCGCTGCTTGAACTTACTCCGCAGTCGAGCGAAACCCGCCCGGAAGTTCAAGTTTCTGCAGGCTCGCGTACTGGTGAGCGTTCTGACCAGTACCCAGGCGCAGCTCAAGCACCTTCTGCGCCTGAACAGCGCAACGAGGCTGTTGAAGCCTCTGCGGAACCTGTATCCGGCGTAGAGGAATCTTCTTCCGCACAGGAAGCGGTTGCTGCCGATACACACGATTCTGCCCGGAAGGCCGCAAGTTCTTCTGCGGTTCATTCTTCCGGCTCCGTTCTGAGAGTCGACTCCCGACGCATCGATTTTCTTCTTAATCTTGTCAGCGAAACCGTAATTACCAAGGCATCCTTTAACCAGAATGCAATGCAGTTCACCGATTTGCTTTCCGAATTTCAGCAGGCGGAGAACACGTACAAGGAAAAACTCAAGAAACTTCTCGATCATATTCCCGATTTTATTGAACAGGTACAAAACGGGTACAATATTAAGGATCTTAAAAAGGATCTTAACAAGGAATATGCCGATCTTTTTGATATATTCAGTTCATACCAGACAACCATGAAGTCAACGGTTACCAAATTCAGGTCCGCTGCACAGAATCTCGGGCGAATCACCGGAGAACTGCAGGAAGGCGTTATGAAAATCCGCATGGTTCCGATCAGCCAGATTTTCAGCCGATTTCCACGGCTTGTCCGCGATCTTTCGCGCGATCTTCAGAAAAATGTCCAATTGGTAATCGAAGGTGAAGAGACAGAGCTGGACAAATCGGTCATCGAAGATCTTCTTGATCCAATCATGCATTGTGTTCGCAATGCGGTAGATCACGGTATCGAAAAACCGGAAGTGCGGGAAGCAGCAGGAAAAAAAGCCGTCGGCACGGTGTTGTTAAAGGCCAGCAACGAAGGGAATATGATCATCATCGAGATTGCTGACGACGGTCATGGTCTGGATGTCGAAGCTGTCAAACGGAAAGCTGTTGCCAAAGGGCTTATTCATCCGGGGAAAAACCTTACGGATATTGAAGCCTTCGATCTGGTATTTATGCCGGGATTTTCCACTGCAGAAAAAATTACGAATGTTTCCGGACGCGGGGTCGGGCTGGATGTTGTGCGGACTCACATAGAAAAACTTAATGGTACCGTAACCATATCGTCCCAACCGGGACTGGGTTCCAAGTTTACCATACGCTTGCCTTTGACTGTTGCAATTATTCAGGGGCTGCTGGTCCGCGTCGGAAAAGAGGTATACTCCATACCGATTACGTCCGTGATCGAGAGTCATCGTGTAAAAGCCGAAGAAATAAACCGGATAGATAATTATGAAGTATTCAATGTCCGAAACGAGGTAATCAGTCTGCTTCGCTTGAACAGGCTTTTTGGCATAAAATCCCGCGATTCGAACGAGTTCAGTTATATCGTTATTGTCGGCACCGCAGAGAAAAAAGTCGGCTTGATGGTCGACAGCCTGATAGGCGAAGAGGATGTTGTCATCAAGCCGCTTCGGGATCAATTTACCAATTCTCCAGGAATAGCCGGAGCGTCAATATTGGGAGACGGTTCTGTGTCTCTCATAATCGATGTAAGCCAGCTTCTGGATCTGGGGCTCAAACAAGAATTACAGGCTCGTGAACAGCGCGAAGCTTCGGTTTGGTAAGAGGTACATATGGCCAGTAATGAAACACAGATAACAGAAGTCAAGGAAAATTATGCTCCGGATACTGAACTGAAGGCGGAACGCGTTGCCGTCATTGATTACAAGATGGTAACCTTTGCGCTTGCAGGCAAGGATTATGCCATTGATATCATGCAGGTCAAGGAAATTGCGAAAGCCGGCAGGTTTACCTATGTTCCCAATACCTCGCCCTTTGTTCTTGGCGTGTATAATCTTCGAGGCGATATAATTCCGATCATCGATCTCCGAATTTTTTTCAATATCCCGGTCAAGTCGCGTGAAAACGATGCGCTCGAAAGCATGATAATCATAACGGTCGAGGAGCAGACGTTCGGTATCGTCGTGGACTCGATCGACAAAGTTGTCGGTATTTCCAGAAGTTCCATTCAGCCTCCCCATCCTATCTTCGGCGACATAAATATCAAATATATTCACGGTGTTGTCGAAAATCAGGGTCGGCTGTACATTCTTCTGGATGTAAGAAGGATTTTCGGTTCCCGTATCTCGGAAGAAACCAAAAAGTCGATCGATCCTGAAGACTTGCCCGAAGAAAAGAGTGCTCCAAAGGAGAAGGCTTTGCAGTTGAAGTCTTCCGCCGAGCTGGATATATCTTTTATCAAAGACACGCTTCCGGCATTATCCAAGTTTTATGTGAGCCCTGTGAACGAAAAATGGGTGTCCGAACGCTATAATTCCTGGCGAGATACCCGATCTGCCGGGGAAATGCAGCTCAGCTCGGAAGATGATGCAAAAAAATATCTGGAAACATTCTTTTCGCCCGATACGGGAAATCTGTGGAGCGATGCCTATTCATCGGCCATCGGCACTCTGCTCCCGCAGAATCAGGCAAAACAGATTAATGTATGGAATATCGGATGCGGGAAAGGCTTCGAATCGTACAGTCTAGCCGTGCTCCTAAAAGAAAAGTATCCGAATGCGCGCATCCGGATATACGCGAATGATTCCGATCTTCTTTCAATTTCAAATGCACCAATGCTGGCCATTCCGGACAGCCAGATAACCTCACGGTATAAACCGTATCTGGTTCAGGGGGTTGGAGGGGCATGGACGTTCAACCAGCAGATTCGAGATATGATTCTGTTCGAATATCATGACTGCACGCATCAAAATGCAGTTCCGAACATGGATATAATTATTGCGAGAGACGTTCTTTCCTTCCTGACTCCGGAAAAACAGAATGCGCTGATCGCAGATTTCAGCGAAAAGCTGAAGGGGAATGGCATAATAATTTTGGGACAGAACGAAGCAATGCCGCAGAAAAGCGGGTGGGTTCGTACTGTTCAGGGCGATATTGCGGGATTCGGTAAGGAATAATCCGTCTGTACAAAATAAGGAGTAACGGATGCGTGTAGAGTATATCAATCCATTTGTTGAAGCAGCGTACAATATTCTCACAGAGGTATTGGGTGGTGAAATCCGGCGTGGTGAATTATATCTGAAATCTACGTCAATTCCTGTTATGGGTGTGGCAGCATTGGTCGGTCTGGCTGGTGATGTTGAGGGGCGGGTGATTTTTGATATGAACCTGAGTACTGCAATGAAAATTGCTTCCAGAATGAATCAGGAAGAACTTGCTACCTTTGATGAACTTGCAAAAGCAACAATCACAGAACTTGCCAATCTCATTACGGCGCAGGCCGTTACAAAGCTTCATGATCTGGGATTCAGGTTCGATCTGACTCCTCCAGCACTTTTTACTGGAGATAATATGGAAATTTCCGATCATGAAGTTGAAGCGTTGATTGTTCCGATGGAAACCAGTCAGGGACGGGTTGAAGTGAATGTTGCTATTCGAGACCGGTTGTAGTATAAGGGAGTGAGATATGATTTCGAAACAAGATTTTCCGTCAATAAACGAACGCGCCCCCGAAGGCCTCAAGGGAGATGGATCTGCTTTCAAGGTACTTGTTGTAGATGATTCCATGTTTGTTGCAAAACAGATAGGACAGATTCTTACAAGCGAAGGCTATGAAGTAGTTGCTACTGCTGCAGACGGTCTTGACGGCGTCGAAAAATATAAAGAGCTGTGTCCAAATGTTGATTTGGTTACTATGGATATAACCATGCCGAAAATGGATGGGATTACAGCGCTCGAACAGATTATGGCTTTTGATAAAAACGCCAAAGTTGTTATGATTAGTGCGCTCGGAAAGGAAGAACTCGTCAAGAAAGCTCTTCTTCTTGGTGCGAAAAACTATATTGTAAAGCCGTTGGACCGCAAAAAAGTTCTGGAGCGCATTGCTTCAGTTCTTGGCCGCTGAGGCTCAGTTGTAACGTTGCTTTTTCCAGCAAGAAAGGCTTGTGCCGGAGCACTCTGTTTCGCACAAGCCTTTTTTTATGTGTGTTTGCGCGCTTCACTCCAGGATCGGTTGATCTGTCGTTGGTGCTTTTGACGCTTTTGATGCCGTTAGCGTTTCGGCTTCTTTGTTGTGAATCAGGTAGTAGGATTTATCGTTGAACACTATCTGCCATGTATTGTTTGCATCGGTATTTAGGATAGTACGCAGTTTTGAAATATAGCTTTGTATATCTTTTTTGCGATCCCGCTCCGAATACTTGTTTTGCCACAAGAAATGTTCTATTTGCATCGGACTCGCGCCGAAATGTCTATGCTCGTCCAGCAGTTCCAGCAGTTTCCACAGTTTCTGGTTCATCATTTTTCTTTGAGTTTCGTTAAGTGAAACAGATTTTGTTGACGACCGTTTTTTTAGCGAACCATAAATCGATTCAGGAGCATCGGTAAAACCGTGTTCAACGATTGTTCCAAACTCATCCCCAGGAACAAAGTGCGAATCCACCAGATCTGCTCTTCTTTGTGCGCCTCTTGCCAATGCATCCTGAAGGGTTTTATACACAAGCTCGGGGTCTTTTCTGAGTTTATATAGATGGACATCGTCGGGCACCGAATATAGCTGCAAGTCCATGCTGCCGTGTTTGTCCCGCAAATAGGTGATTATAATTGATGGCGACGTAAAAGACCACAGATGACGTTTGGGACTAAATCGCCGTGTATCAAAAACACGTCTGTTTACCACGACGATGTCGCAGATACCGGCTATAAGGCTGTTGTGGATATCTTCTATGGTTTTCAGCAGCCGGATTTCCTGTCCGGAACAGGCCAGTAATTCGTACACTTCCATATCTGTCTTTGTATTCAAGACTACGCATCCGATTAATGGTTTCATGTTATGATTAACGGAACAAAATTCTCTTTCTTGAGTTATTATTGACCCGATATAGTCCGGTACGGTACTATTATCTGAATTTCCCGTGCGCTGCTCTGCGAGCATACACTTTTTTTAACAAGGGGCTGTACACCAGTGTTCCTCAAAAGTCTTGATATTCTCGGTTTTAAATCATTTGCTGATCGCACCAGAATCGAGTTTGCCGATGGTATAACCGCGCTCCTTGGTCCCAATGGCTGCGGTAAAAGTAATGTTGTTGACGCAGTCAAGTGGGTTCTCGGCGAACAGGCTTCAAAAGCGATGCGTGCCGATAAAATGGAAGATGTCATTTTCAACGGTACGGAATCCAGAAAACCGCTTAATGTTGCAGAAGTTACGCTGACCATCGCGAACGAAAATGGACTCCTGAATATGGATATGAACGAAATTGCGATCAAACGCCGTTTATACCGATCAGGAGAAAGCGAATACTTTATTAATAATACACCGGTCAAGCTCAAGGACATCAGGGAGCTTTTCTGGGATACCGGTGTTGGAAAAACGGCGTATTCGGTGATGGAACAGGGAAAAATCGATCAGATTCTGTCCAGCAAACCGGAAGAACGCCGCTATATCTTTGAAGAGGCAGCCGGAATCACACGATTTAAGGTTCGCCGTGCTGAAGCCGAGCGCAAACTTGAAAAAACTGAAGAAAACATGCGCCAAATCGAAGGTATTCTTGGCGAAGTTAAACGATCTTACGACAGTCTGAAAATTCAGGCCGACAAGACTGTCAAGTACCGAACGCTTCGGGAATCAGTTTTCGAAAATGAACTGGATATTCAACTCCTGAGATTAAAAGGCTTTACGCAAGATCGGGACCGTCGCCTTTCGGATATAGAGACAACAAAGAAGAAACGGGATTCTCTGAAGGAAGAAATTGATCGAATCAATGCATCCCTTGAAGAAAACATGGATGTCGTCAACTCTATGGAATCTCGTCTGGTCGACTATCAAAAGCAGATATATGGTCTGGCGGTTGAAAAAAACGAGAAGGACAAGCAGTCGAAGCTGCTGGCCGAACGGAAAAATGAAGTTAAATCGAAACTTGCGCAGCTTGAAGGCCGCAAGATGGCAATCGAGAACCGTATCGAAAGTCTTCGCGAGGATGCCGACGGTCAGGACGAGACTGTCCGCGACCTGAATCGCCGACTTGGCGAAATAGAAAAAAATATAGTTTCATTCGAAGAAAATATTACACTGGCTTCTCACCGCATATCAGAGAACGATCGCCAGTCAGCTTCGCTCGAAGACGCAATCGGAGAGCTTGACGTCGCACGATCCGGAATGGAAGCAGAACTCCAGTCCATAACAGAGGATATTGTAACCGAACTGGACCGTAAGCTTCGGGATGCAGGGTATTCTTCAAAAGCCCATTCAGAAGCCGAATCTGCAGTAGACCAGATTGTCTCCCGGTTGAAGGTTTTAGTAACCGGCCGCAAGAATATTTTTGGCGACTTTTCCAAACTCCATAGTCCGGGTGAACAGGAAATACGCAAATTCGGTGAAAATGCAGTTAACACATTTACAGAAATCGAAACTCTGCTTTCCGGGCTTGAAGAATCTATAACGCTGTACCGTAAAACTGCTCCCGGATTTATTGACGAATTTCTCGCACCAGAAGGTATAATTACCAAAAAACGCCTTGTTGATGAAAAAATACTCGCAAACAGGGCATCTATTGCGGATAAACGGGAGCAGATTGGCGTATTAAAGGCAGAAAATACCGATCTGGTACGAAAAATAGACGAGTACCGGAAAACCCTGGAAGGGATGAGGCTGAATCGCGTTCAGATGAAAACCCAATCCGAGGCTGCCGAAGAACAGGCTCGCCTTATCCGGCGGGAACTTGCTTCACAGGAAGCCGCTCTTCGAGAACTTGAGAATGAACTGTTTACCGAAACAAAGCGGCTGGATGACTTGCAGGAACAGATCGAAGACATCGAAAGCGAACTCGCAACGATCGAACACCGTGGTCGAACCCTGACTGCCGAACTGGAGCAGCTGGAATCCGAGATTTCAACCCGCAACAGTGATGTGTCCAGCAACCAGAATATCCTGAAGACCCGAACAGCTGAAATTGCCAAGATTCAGAGCGAACTGGAAAAATTCCACATGGATCTGGCGATGAGCGAAACCGAGATTCGCAATATCAAGGAAAATTTCCGCGAAGCTCATTCACGCGATCTTCTGGAATTTGAAGAACGGATGTTTACAATTACGACTCCGGCCGGCGAACTCCGCGAGCGGCTTTCTGCTTCACGACAGGCGCTCAAGGAGCTGGGCAGTGTCAACCTGATGGCGGTTGAAGAGTTTGCGGAAACCAAAGAACGTTACGATTTTCTTAACACCCAGTTGTCGGATTTGCAGAAAGCAAGGGATGATCTTCACCGGATTACAGAGGAAATCAGGGCCGAGTCAACCGAACTGTTTCTTGCGACATACAATAAAATTAAAAAGAATTTCCATAATATGTTCAGGAGACTTTTTGGCGGCGGGCGGGGAGAAATACGTCTTGTTGACCCCGTACATGTTTTGGAATCGGGAATCGACATTTTCGCCCAGCCTCCGGGAAAAAGACTTGAAAATATCAGCCTTTTATCAGGCGGTGAAAAGTCTATGACGGCGGTAGCGCTTTTGTTCGCAACCTATATGGTAAAGCCTTCTCCATTCTGCTTGCTTGACGAAATTGATGCGGCGCTCGACGAACAGAATGTGACCCGTTTTGTGCACACGCTTCGCGAATTTGCAAATGTAAGCCAATACATCGTAATCACCCACAACAAGAAAACTGTTATGGGAGCGGGAACTATGCTTGGCGTAACTATGGAAGAATCAGGTGTCACAAAAGTTATTACCATCAAGCTTGAAAATGAATCTGTTCGTACAGAGGAGCGGCTTCCCGACGTTGAAAATTTCGAGGAAGAGGATGTTCTGCCCGAAGAAAATGTAGTAATTCCGCCTCACCCTCCGCGTCGGGTTCGCTCCCAGACACCTTCTGTTGCTTCCGATCCTGAAGAAACGGTAGTATCCTCCGGTGCAGCCGCTGATTCACCAGACACTCCGGAGTTTTCCCTTTATGATCCTGTGCACAATGATGTGGCCGGCTTTCCTGATCAACCGGATTCCCCGGCCGATAATCTGCCCGGATCTTCGTCTCCTGACAGCCCTGAAACAACTGTCCCGGACGGAGGAGAACTGCCGGAATGATAGACCGCGAACAGCTTGTCGAGTGTATCGAGACCCGAAAAATTCCTCTGGCTGTTCTGTTATCCATACTCCTGATGATATTGCTGGTTTTGTTATTCTATACGCTCAATTCTGACGCCCGGCTCCGGGAGCGGAACCGCAAGGACGAGGAAGCACGTCTTGCACAAGTAATTCCGCCAGAGCGCATGTGGCTTCCTTCAGAAACCCTTGATGCTCCCCGGTTGGAATTGTATCGCGGGCCTGTCGAGGTTTGGACAGAAGAAGATGCGATGAAGTTGTATCGAATCCCCGATTCTGCCGATCTTGAAGCGATCGAAGCTGCAGCAAGCCGGGAGTGCATGTCGATTCTGGAGAGTGTGCCATGAACGTATTTCGTTCGAGAACATCAGCCTGTATCCTGTTCCTTTGTATTGCCTCCTGTCCGGCTTTGTTCGGCCAGGATGCCCTCATCGACTCTTTTTCCGTGCAGCCGGGCGAAAATACCGCCCCGGCCGACACAGGCTCCCCGAGCGATTCCCCCGATAAAACTGTTGAGCCGCATGATCAGCAACCTGTGGCTTCGCTGATTCCCGAGCCGCCTGCGCCCCCCGAGCCTGCTTCTCTTTTGTATTTTTTTCCGGATCCGGTCCCGGAAACCTCTGTCCTGATGTTACTTGATCCTCCGGCCACACCGCCCGCGGTTGCAACTCCGTCCTCACCGCCAACTTCGGCCACTAAGACTGCTCCTCCTGCTCCGCCAACTTCTACCGCGCCCGCATCGACAACTTCTGACGCGCCCGCATCGACAACTTCTGTCGTGCCTCCGTTATCTGCCGGAAATACCGGGAGTACCTCCGTACAGGACTCGGATTCTGCAACGGCCGAACAATCGAAGCCTTCTGCGAGCGAACCGGTTCCCGGCATCTGGTCGGTAGAACCTTCGCTGCCCTCCCGAAAAACGGAACCTGTTCCGCCTGCTTCCCTCGGCCGGTCGGCGGCGTTATCTGTCGGACAATACCTTGAAATCCTGTATCCGGGATCTGGGTGGGTTTTTCTTGGCGATGCACTCGGTCAGAACAGCCTCGTGTATCAAAGCAGAAAGCTTGACGGCCCAGACACGGTGTTTTTATTCCGGGCCGGAAAAGCCGGTTCCGCGGTCTTGCAGTTTTCCCGGTACGACGTGTTGCAGGATTCGTATTCACGGGATACTCTCGCTGTCAGCGTGGCGAAATCCGAACGTCCAGTTTCAGGAAAAATCAGGGCACCAGACTATTTCTCCGCGGGAAGTTCGGCACCTGCGCCTTCTGCGTCCGAAACGCCAGCGGGATCGACCGGACGAGCCTTGGCAGCTCCCGGCTTTTCCGGAATTAGCGACGAACCTGAACTTGTGACCGGCTCTTCGATAGTTTCATCTCCTGCAGAGGATCCGCTGGTGCTTTTGGAAAAAACAAGGGATGCGCTCTCTGCAGGAGATCAAGAAGGTGCTTTGAGGGAACTGGACCGCTTTTTTGCGGTGTCAGTTGAAAACCTGGATGAGGGATGGTTTCTTCGTGGAAAGGCCTATGAAGCAAACGGAAAGGCAAGAGACATCAAGAAGGCGCTCGACTCGTATACAACTTTGATGGCAGCCTACCCGGGAAGTTCGTTCTGGAAAGATGCTGAAGCACGAGTGAGATATATCAACAGATTGTACCTGCAAATCCGGTAAGCTTCTTGTAAAAGCCGGTTGCGGGTGCGATTGCCTCAAGGGTGCTTAAAAAAAAGATTCCCGCGGGAATCTTTTTTGTTTCGGAATTTCTACCAGTGCAACGGGCTTTCTGATAAGCCTTCATGATACTTCGGTCGGGCAAGCCGGACTCGAACCGGCGACCCCAAGTCCCCCAGACTTGTACGCTAACCACCTGCGCTATTGCCCGACCCAATTATCATGTTCCACTCGTGAACGCAATGTGTAGAAAAGACCATACCATTTCGTCAAAGCCATGTCAAGCGCTCTTTTGTAAGCAAGCAGTATACAATTCAATTGATAGAGCCGGTTTCAAAAGTCGGTTGCTTTTGAAACCGGTTCAGCCCTCAAGCAACCACTGCGGGAATGAAGTCCATCCTTGAAGGTTTGCCGTTTATAAATTACACTGTAATCGTTGGGCGGTATGCGGTAAACCGTGTACTGTTCGATCGAAGAAGATAAAGGCAGTGTCCTGTTCCAGACGGATTTGCCCGAACCTGCTACCGGAGTCACCAGCATGTCCGAATCACCAATTGATGTTCGACCTAAAGTACTAATTGCAGATGATGATCCCATCGTTGCTCTTGACCTTCAGGGGATGGTCATGAGATTGGGCTACGACGTTGTTGCACTGGTAGACAATGGTCCTGCGACTCTCACTGCAGTACGAAGGTTTGTTCCCGATATAGTCCTTCTTGACGCGGTTTTCTCTGGAGGAGCAGACGGTATAGCGATTGCGCGGGAGATTCATGCTACAACGGATATTCCGATCGTCTTTTGTATTTCAAGTCCGGACTTGTCGATATTGACCCGCGCAAAGGAAATCGCTTTTTCCGCCTATTTGCTCAAGCCAATCAATCCAGACAGTTTGGCTACTACTTTGGATACCGTGTTGTACAAATACAAGCTTGAAAAACGTGTGCAACATGCGGAAGAGAAATTCAAGCAAATTGCTGAAAAATGCGAAATAATGCAGTTTTTTCTTGAGGAACGAGCCGCTTTCAAATGGGAGCAGACCGATTCCGGCGACATACTCTTTGACAGCGATATTCCGATCGACAGCCGGACGCGAACGATTCTTCAGGAATCTGTCCGTTCCGAAATACAAGCACTTTTGCAGCAAAACTCCGGAAACAGTTTCGAAAGCATACGCCTTGTGCGGCTGAACCAGATGGGAGAAGTACCGGTTACCGGAGATACTGCCTATACGCTGATCGCAGTCCGGTCTGCCTCGTCCGGCCGAATTCGTGGGCTTCTGCTTCCGCTTCAGAATTCACTCGCGTAGCTTATGCCTTCCCAAATTCTTCATGTACTTGCAGGACGACGCGCTCTGGGAATCCCGGTTCAGACATGTTCGTCTGTCTCACATTCTGCGCTCTATTGCCCCCAGCCCTTCAATATTGGATGTCAAGGGCCCGATGTGTTCGCTCACAACCGGCGAACAAAACCTTTTGCCCTGGCGTATGCACGGTTGCTGCACCGAAGAAAGTACGGATTATTTGTGGCTGAGTGTCTGAAAGAATATAGTGCCCGG
>Ga0116148_1002095_pt1 | contig 20265 bp, 37 predicted proteins | sample AD_UKC055_MetaG_FD_89786 | JGI IMG/M metagenome (GOLD analysis project Ga0116148, IMG submission 89786) | Active sludge microbial communities of municipal wastewater-treating anaerobic digesters from USA - AD_UKC055_MetaG | ecosystem: Engineered > Bioreactor > Anaerobic > Digestate | place: USA... | reverse complement strand
GTATCCCTTGAATACTCCTTGAGGGATAGTGATGGTGATCTCATCACAGGGTAGGCCTTTTAAGATGACCTTAGTACCTGATTTAGTGATAGTGATAAGTTCCATGCTAGGAGCCTCCTTGTTATATGATTTGGATATGATAGCTTATTAGGGGAGTAAATAAAAAAAGATCCCTGAAGAAATGTCCGAGTTTCTTAGTTTTCAACCCCCACAAGTGTGAGGAGGAGTATCTTAGGGATCTTAATATTAGCTTGGAAATAAAAAACGATCACCTTAATATGTCCGAGTATCAAAGTGATCGTTTATTCTGGAAATCCTTAGAGGATTTGCGCGTCGTTTTCTATCCACAATATACAAAAAATTTCATTATTTACTTTAAATTTTTTGAATTTGGATATCTTGTGGATATGCTTGACTTTGGGTACTATCAGTAGTATCAATTGATGAAGAAGATAGTGGCGATCTGACGAGCATAGAGTCTCTGAGGATCTTCACATATCGTGTAGCCATCAGATTCTACTTTGTGGAGCATCCATTCTTCATACCCGAGTTGGGTATCATCGTTACTGACTTCAGTGCGCCAGTCAGCTTTTGGGTAGCGATGTTTTGCTTGAGCGGTTGTAAGAGTTTTTGATTTTGTTTTTGACATGATAGTTTCTCCTGGGATGTGAGACTCTATGTAAGAGCCTCAGTTATCTTTGCCGATACTGTTTATGATACGGAGTGCGTTAGTGAGAAGCCTGGTAGCATCCTTCTGGAATTTACCAGGGACGATGTTCTTATCAGTGTAACTTATTTTGACGCATTCACAGAGTTGGATAGGTTCACTGTAGACGAGTTGCCATTGTGATCCATCCCATCGATAGATCCGGGCATGGGATTGTTGATCATAGGCGTTGCGTTCGATATCGATTCTGAAGGATTGATCTTCTGCTACGAGGTAGTTGGTATAGTACCAGCTTTGACTTTGCTGATAGCACTGTATGCTTATGCCTTTAGCTTTCATGGTAGGATCTCCTTGAGGCTCTATGTAAGAGCCTCGTGTTATATGTTACATGCGATTGTTAAGCTTCTGGATCTGTCTGAGGATATCCAGGTACTCAGGATCATTAGTCCAGTTAGATACCTGACTCTCATAGTATTCCTTTTTGTGTTTCCAGTAGAAGAGTTGCCAGCGGGGATCCTGGAACATTTCTTTAGCGTTCTCGAATTCTTTAGGGAGTTCTAAGAACTCATTAGGGATCATGTCACTGACCTTTTTCTTAGAGGCATATGCTAGAAGTTCTTTTTCGGATGCAGCTTCCTTGATAGTCCATTTGAGATTACAGCCATCCTCCTGGACACCTGAGATATATCCGTTGCCTCTTCTGAAGTTCTCGATCCTTTCAAAGATCGAGTACCCACGGATGACCAGAGAGAATTTATTTACCCGGTTCTTATTGGGGACGATATACAGATTGAAGATACTGTACCCATCACTGTATACACATTTAAGTGGATCGAAAAAGACCTTTCTTTTGTTTCTGATATAGTTACCATTCTCATCATGATCGGAGTATGTGTATACTTCGATTGAAGGGAGTGAGTTATCCATTTGCAGGAGATCCATGAATTTCAGGATTCTTTTGATATCCTTGATTGTCTCATGATAAGGGACAGCTTCTGTTTTGAGTTGGGTGAGTCTTTCACTCTTAAAAGTCTCGGCTTTATTTTCCAGGATAGACAATTCATTCTGGAAATCCTGGAGCTTTTTCTTATGTGCTTTCTTGATATCATTCACAAGATCATCAAGTTCTTTTTCAGTCTTTTTATGTTCAGCAAGTTTAGTGAGAGCAGTTGTGTAAGTATCGAGTATGTGTTCCATGATAGAACTCCTTTATGAAAAGTTATTGTATACTGATTTAAGCATCTTACATAGAGCCTCGAGCCCGGTAAGCTGCACACACGACAAAGACTACTACGGAGAGGAGAGATCCCCCTCTGTGGGGATCTCTCCTCAGTCCATAGATGGTGAGAGACCCTGCATGCGTCTCTTGGCTATTTCGCGCTTTGAGTAATCCTCTTCGTTAAGATATTTAGGACATAGATTGAGAGGGGTTTCTTTATAGAACTTGACCAGTTCATCGATAGCTTTTATAGAGATCGATTCAGTCTCTATTCTGATGCCTGAATTTTTGACATATCCTTTCCAGTAGAATCCTGTATCAGTGACGACCAGCATGTCACATTCGGTACGATCATCTGGTTCCTCTATTGAATCAGGATCAGTTTCATCTACCTGGTAGAGATAGTGGACAGAGCAATCATATTCAGAGATGTTAGCGACCTTATTACGTTTGACGATACGTGAGAGCTTTTTGATCCTTTCGATTTTACTTTCTGTAAGATCTATCCTGGCGAGGTTGATACTGCTTAAGTTTTCATCCTGGATAATGGCTTCTAGTTCGATAGGGATAATCATAAGACCTCCTTATGAGCCTCTATGATAGAGGCTCATGTACTGATTACTGTTTAGCTTTGTTATCTCTGATATGCTTGGTACGTCCTGCTTGTTTAGAGTTCTAATTAATACAATAGAACTCTCCAAACATCTTCTTTGCAGCAGCTTGGTAGGCTTCGGAAGCTTCAAGTGCGGTATCATATGATCCGAGGTAGATTTGTTTTCTATTAACCATGATAGTAGCTTGATACTTATTTTTTCTTTTATGGAAAGAGACTCCTCTATAACCTGACATATTATTTGATTGTGTTCTTTTATTCATACAGTTTTGAGATTGAGTACAGATGCGTATATTGCTTTTTTTATTATTTAACCCATTATGATCTATATGGTCTACCACAACACTTTGATCTGCATTAAGTATTAAACGATGCATAGGGATGCGAGTTCCATGCGTTCTTGTCACAGCATAGAAAGTCTTTCCGACACTATCAAAGTGAGCATACCATCCATAGTTTTTAATCTTATCTAAATCCTCTTTATCTATATGTGCGACTTGACCCCCACTTAAAGGGATACCATAGGTATTAGCATCTACTTCAAAAGGCTCCCATTGTTTTCTATGTAGTGACTTACTTTGTTTTGATAACAACTCCTTTTTTAAACATCCACAAGATTTAGTACGACTATCTCGTAAGAAACGACCTTTCACGGTAAACCTTGTATGCTCTTTGCAAGAGCACTCACAAAGCCATATACAGTTCCCTACATACTCAATAACTCTAAGCCTACCAAAAACTTGATTAGTCAGGTCAATAAATTTACCCATCACGTTACCCCTATACTATCTTGAAGTCTCTTTTTACTTAAGATATGTTTAGTAGTACCTTTTTGCTTTGCATTCTGTATAATACTATCAAAGTTTATAGGGTTGTGCCCAAGAGCTGATAAAAAATGTTGCATAGTCTTTGCGTAACAATCGCAACAATTATATCTGCATAATCCTGAGGAGGAGAGATTCAGGGAGAAGATAGGAAGATCCTTACCAGCGGTGAGCTTTGAGCACAGCCCGCATCCGCCACATCCCAGACCTGATTTATCACAGATGAAGATGTTCTTTACATCAGTGAGATGCTCTACAGCGATGAGGCTTTCACCGGTAAGGCGGAAGCGATTATGTGAGTGGGTGTAGTGGTTCCTGAAGTTCGGGATATACTTCAGGATAGACTTGATGCTATTGAAACGTTGGAGGGTGATGACGACCGGGAGATCCTTTCTGATTTCTTCGATCAGATAAGGGATGTCCTGATTATCGGGGATGTATTTGATACGGACAAAAGCGATCTTATCCTTATCGATCTTCTTGAGCTTCTTTACAAGAGCCTTGGATACCAGGAGATCCGGGTTAAGGGTGATGACTGCTTTGTAGTCATGCTTATTGATGTTAGCAAGTCTTTTGGTTTTGACGTTGGTGTTGATGAAGAACATGGAGTCGGGGTAAGCATCAGCGAAGGTATCGAGCTGCTGGTATTCTGCATCAGTGCAGTTGAAGTTATTGTTGACACCGACGCGGACTACGTTATTGAAGATAGCCTTTTTCATGATGGCTCCTTATATGTTAAGTGTATTGTTACAAGGATCTACGGTAGAGCTTTCTGTTAGTCTACGCTTGTATTCGTTCTCGGCTTTTTCATCGAACCATTGTCTATTGATGAACTTTGGGAGGTCTTTCTTTTCGATGCGGGCTACGACACAGCGGTCGATGTAACCGAAGGGATGTTCGATAAAGAAGTTGTCATGTGTGTATTTTTCAAGGAACTGTTCATAGGTACAATTATTCAGATCCTCCAGTTCCATGATGTAGAGGGAATTGAACTCCTCAAGATAAGGGATCTCTTCCATCTCGGTGATATCACTGGAGCCATTCTTTATGAATGCTTTACCAAAGACCTCATTACCGCACTCCTCAAAGTTGATCTTGAACACAAGATCCGGGTACTGATTAGAGAGTTCTTCTATTTCATCCAGGGGGCTGTCCCACTTGCTACCAAAGTCTATACAGAGGAAATGGTTCTCAAAAGTGATGTACTCACCGCTATCGATGCTATAGTCACAACTATTTGAGATAGTGAAGTTAGGGACGGTTTTAAGAAGAGCCGGATCTTGATCAATAAGGCTCTTGTGTAGAGCCTCAAGTTGTTCCTGGTCTCCGGTTACTTCGAGATGATTGCTACAGATATTAGCCATGATGGCTCCTTATATGTTAAGTGTATTGTTATCAAAGGGAGAGGAGGCTCTATCTAAGAGCCTCCTGGTTATTTGTTGTTGGAGCAGCGCCACTGTACGATTGTTTTGGAGACGATCCCTGAGTCGTTGATATGAAGCGGTATCTTATTCAGGGGAGCTTCCATGAGAGCATAGTCTACAACATACTGTTTAAGGATAGATTTGAAGAGGAGAGGATTGTAGCGTATGGCTTCGAATTGTCTGACGATAGACATAAGAAGTTGGTAGTCTACTTTAGCGTTCTCTTCTTCTTTGATTACTTTTTCTTCAGCGACCTTCTTAAGATACTCTCCAAGACTTTTTAGATCCTCGGTAGTATACATGGATTAGTCCTTTCTTGTTTTTGAGATGATATCGAGTTCATCCTGATCAGGGGTGAAGGGAGTATCATCTGCATGAGAGCAGCGACCGTTGCGATCTATGTAGAGGATTTCTTTATCATCAGCGTAGAGGACATCGTAATTCAGATAGTGAGCATTCTTGAGTATGAATGCATTGAGGTATTGATTACGGTACTGATCATCGATAGTGGTTACGTGATATTGCTTTGGTTCAGGTGGAGTACTGAAAGCGTTTAGTGGGGCTTTCTTTAAGAGTGATGCTATGATATCCTTTCTAAACTTTTCGACGACTGCTGCATGTCCACCAGCGTTATCGATGATGGTTTGGAATGATGTCATTTGATCGATGAGGGCTTGGAAGTAGTCACGGAAGTGGGCGTACTCTTCCAGGAATCCGTTCTTCCCATAGTACTTATCTAAGGAGAAGCGATGACCATGAGCGGCGAAGTTTCTTATCTGAGGAGTGAAGTGGTCATCCTTTTTGATAGAGCCTTCTTTGAGACCGAGATATTCTTCGATGCGATTGTGGAAGTATGAGTGGAAGTAATGTTCTACCAGGCTTTTCATGATGTGCTTCATGCGGATCTCAAGTGAGGCTCTAAGATAGATCCTGATATCTGTGTTGGTTGTTCTTACGATATCGAATTCTTTTTCATTCCAGTAGACGTAGAGGACATTCTCAGATTTCATCTCTAGTAAGTTTTCATAGCAGAGAGTATCCATGTCATGTTGGTTCTCAAAGTGTATCGGGAATAATGTATTGTGTATCAATTTTATTACATCAAAGAATCCAGGCATCTTAACAAACTGTTTACTGTTCTCCAGGTTCTTGACTTTGTACATCTTGTTAGTACCATATTTTGCTGGTTTTTCTCCAATGTACTGGATGTTACGTCCGAGAAGTTTTATAGCCTTTTGGATACGTCCCTGATGATCTTCGATCTGGTCGATGGTGATTTCATCAGGGTTGGGTTTATTCATGTATTTGTTCTTGATGACTGTACCCCATATACGAGTAAGAAGTTCGTTGGTACGTTCGAGATCTTCACGTTGTTGTTTATTCATTTTGTTTCCCCCATGAGCTTAGATTTAAAGAGTTGTTCGGTGTATGGACATACCCATTCCCGATTGATCAGGAGCGGGAGTTTCATTGGGGATATACATTACCGGAGAACCGAAGAACTTAATAAGTATCCTTCTCCAAGACAAGATAGGCTTTTTTATGCTAGGTTCTTTCATAGAGCCTCCTAAAATTTATATGGTAGATCTGTCCCTTTGATAAGTGCGAGTTCATTTTCATTTGGTGTGAAAAGTTTTTCGATTATTGTTATCCCGCTTTGATTGTTCTTATCGATTACAAGGATCGATTGATCATCTGCATAGAGTGTATCATAGTCCAGATATGCAGAGTGCTTAAGGATGAATGCGCTGTAGTAAGGATTATCCATGAGAGGTGCTTTGTGATCAACTGCCCGGAACGCTAAGAGAGGAGCGCGGCGCAGCAGATTATCGATACACTCTATCCGAAATTCTTTGAGTAGAGTAGCATGACCACCGGCTGCATCGATCACCCGCTGGAAGTCGTTAAGGTTCTTTAGTAGAGCCTCGAAGTAATCCCGATAGTGTGTGTACTCTTGCAGGAATCCACCCACACCATTGAATGCTTCCATGCTGAAGCGGTATCCGTGAGCGGCTGCGTTTCTGATGTTGAGGGTGAAACTATCATCTGTTTTAATAGATCCGGTAGGAAGTGAAAGTCTCTCTTCGATTTTGCTATGGTAGGTCTCATGGAACTGTTGTTCGACCATAGCGCGGAGCATTGTCTTGGTACGCTGTTCAAGTATAGCTTTGGGGTAAACTTGAGCATATCGTTTCTCACGGAGGATGTCATACTTATTCATGTTCCAGTAGACATACAACGTTTCTTCATGAGCCATATCATTAGGAGCGCGATAGCCCACGGTATCCATTTCATGTTGTGAGGACATGTGATTAAAGATGTGGTCATGGAGTGTCATGATCTCAGTAGTGAAGTAAGGTTCCCATGTATGATGTACACTTTCTTCAAACTTCTGTACTGTGTACATATCTACTTCAGGTTGATAGCTACCATAGCCGAAGGGGGATTGTTTTTTCTTTTCGGAGTGGCTGTAGGCTATGAAACCTTCAAGGAGTCTTAGAGCCTTCTTTTGTCTGCCGCGATTGTTCTCAATTCGTTCAAGAGGGATCTTATAAGGTTCATCGGTATTGTTCATGAGATTATTGGCGACATAAGCCCAGATTTTCTTTTTCAGTTCCAGTGTGCGATCAAAGTCTTCCTGCTGTTGTTTATTCATAGTGTACCTCTATTGTTGGAGTTGATTGCTTAGTTATGCTTAGTAAGGGGGATAGTAAGAAGGCTCTTAGTTAGAGCCTCCTTTTATTTTATCCATGAACATGCTGCGTGTTTTCTCACATGACCATTCTCGATTGATGAGTCGTGGAAGAGTGGATAAAGAACAGTTATTGAGTAAGAGTATATCTTCTACATAGGGCTGTACTTTATCAGGGGCAAGGTAAGCGGAAGTATGCTCATGTGACCAGCTTAGATTGCATTCATTGATACCATCCCAAACGATTTGTTCAAGAGCTTCCAGATCTATATTGTCGATGTCAAACTCCGGGAGATAGTCTTCGAGATCTATATTGGAGCATAGACTGTGCAGGATGTCAGGCATGGCGGCGCATTGCCATTCGTGTTCGAGTTCTGAGACATCCTCATCATCCAGGGTACTGTAATCTTCGAGGGAGTCGAGGACTTCTCTTACTTCCTGATTATTCTCATAGACATCTAAGCGGATGGCGATAGCGTAAGTACCCATACCACCGGATACATTATAGACACCATCAGTGTTCCGGAATTGTTTCAGGAACACCCGATGATTGGATCTGTTATACATGTCACCACTGTAATCAGATCCTTCGAGGTGTGGCGAGAAGAAGAAGAGGCTCTTCTGTAGATCCTCAGTTAGTTCTACATTGGGATCTCCTCCCCGGTAAGGAAGGAAGTCCCCGTAAGCGTAACGCCCGCCACAGACTAATTCTCTGTCTCCGTCATAGATAAGGTAATTCATAAGGGACATCCTTCGTTGATGGTTATTTGTCGTTGTATTCGCAGTTTGGATTACTGCAATAATCTTCTTCGTGCAGCCCGTTTCCTACCTGATCCGGGACGACCTTACTTTTAAGGATATACTCATGACACACGGGGCATACCTTATAAGTATCTCCGTTATCTGCTGTGAATTCCTCATTCTCCAGAGTGCCGAGATCTGATACCTCAGCGGATACTGTGGTGAGTTCTCCGGTGTTGGGGTCGAGGGTGCAGGCTGTGCTTATGGATGCTTCAGACCAGTTTGATGTGAATGTTCCTTTGATCATAGTAAACTCCCTTTTAAGGTTTATAGGTTTGATAGTTACAGGTTGGATCATGATAATTTTTTGTCGTAGTGAAGCGGGTAGTGTGTGATTCATGAGACCTCCTTAGCGTCGTACTGTTTTTTCCGTTGAGAGACAAGTGCCCTTCATGATCAGCAAACCGATAGCTTTCTCATCATCGTTATCACTGTTGAGCCACATAGGAGCACGTCTCCTTATAAGATCAAGATTCGCTTGGAGTATGGTATCTTTGTAGGAGTCTCCAAGCTGCGTAGCTTTGCGTTTGAGGACGGATAACTCAGCCAAGGTTCTACGTAAGAGCCTCAGGTTATCCTTTACCTTCGAGATCCTTGTATCGAGATCTTCGATAGTGAAGTAGGGTTCCTTATTATCGATAGCTTTGAATTTGAGGTTGAATGTAGCAGTGAGAGCAGTCTGAGCGTTCTTCTTGGCGAAGTCTTCATTATTAGCAAGGAGCGCCACCTTATCAGTGCTTTCGATAGCATTAGCCGGGAAGATCTTTAGGGTGTAGGAGACATACGTTTTTTCACCCCAATGTTTTTTATCGCGATAGATGTTAGTTGTTTTGAACTCTCTGAAGTCATACTGACTTTGATTGAGGTAGATGTAACAGAGTTCAACAGCAGTAAATCTATTAACGGGTAAGTAGAGATCACCGAGATCTTTGACTGGTTTGATTTTATCCTCCCCGTAGTTATTATCTTCTTTGCGGTAGCCGTCAGTCTGGAACTCAGGTTCTTTGGTAAAGCCTGGGATAAGTTTTTCTACCTCCTCATCGATAGGTTCGAGTGTAGGATCTGTTTTATAGGAGGAAACAACGAGTCCCTTACTCTCAAGGAACTTTCTTACCGTAGGGATACGTCTTCCATCGTTACAGAAACTTGCTACGCGGATGCTGGATGCAGCGTTCTTGGTGTCGTACTTTTCTTCAAGTTTCTTTTCAGCATAAAACCCACAAAGAAGTCTTATCCATTTTTCCTGTTCGCCGAGTTGACTGATGTCTTTATCGTAGTAGTCCATGTTATACTCCTTTAAATAATCTTGAGTGGTGGTATAGTTTGATCCGGGTAACAGATCCGGGATGCAAGACACTCAGTAAGGATCTTACGTAGACCCTCACCGGCTAACTTTCTCCGGGAGATCTCACCTATGAGATCCGGGTCATTGATGTGTCGTGGTGCATCAGTATCAGGTTTCTCATAAAGATTAAAGATGTAATTTATCTCATTAAAAACTTTATCGATTTTTATTATCGGGTCAGAGTCTCCGGCTGTAGGTATGATCACAGAACCTTTATCGGGTGTAAAGAGGTTTGTCATTTCACACCAGCGATTACCCTTTTTATCTACATGAGGATCAGTGCGTATCTTATAAGTAAGTTTTAGTACTCTACATAGTATCTCAAAGTTATTATTGATAAGACCGTCTCTTGTAGATAGGCTAAGATAAAAAGGTCTTGAATTTTTTTCGATACATAGAAGTTGTTCCGAGATTTCTTTGTGCATACGTTTGTGATAACGATCTTCATAGAGATAATCTATGAGTTTTGTCACGAAGTAATTTATATCTTGTTTTGGAAGCTCACCTCCGATAGTGATTCTGGATTCGACATAGATAATTTTTTTCGGCATAGGAACCTCCGGGGCAGGAAGGCTCTTAGTTAGAGCCTCACTACCGGGTTAGAGTGGAGGATGATGCCTCATGTGAGCGAGGCATGTAAGATTATTCTTGAGATTGGGGAACACCTTTGGGGATGATACGGACTCTTTCACCCCAATCTACAGGTGGATTACCGGAACCTGTGAGTACCCATAAGACATCGCGGACACCTTCAGGATAAGGGACAGCAGCAGCACAACCATCTGTTAAGATGATTATTGATTGATAGTGTCTTTCTTCAGCGAGTTTGAATATATCGGTGAAGCTAGTACCCCCACGACCTTTGAACTCTAAACTTGCTTGCTTACGATTGAATGGTACGGGGCCGTACTGGATACCATCATCGAAGACCAGCAGATCTACGGGTTGGATTTCTGCGAGTTGATTTACTTCCGCCATGAACTGCGAAAGCTCATCATCACCGACAGAACCAGAAGCATCGATACAGACTAACTTACGATCAGTGTATCCGCGTTTCTTACCTGCATAAGGATACCCGAAACGTCTGTCAGGACGTTTGAGTGTGCGGATCATAGTGCTTGATACCATCTGACCAAGATAATGCTTAAGGTGGCGCTCCCAAGAGACCTGAGACTGTTGAGCAGCTAATATGATGGCTGCTAGATCGCCGGGCATATTGCCCCATATCCGTTCGTCTTTGGCGATACGGGCGACAGCGTTGCGGACTATCTCTTTGACGACTTCAGATTCTTTCCAGCCTCCATGATTATCGAGACCCCCGCCTTCTTCATTCCCTTCACCAAGCTCAGGGACTTTGGAAGGATCTTGCTTGATAAGCTGGACATACTGTTCCATAGAGAGCTTATCAGGGAAGTCATATTTCTTAGGCATGACACCGATGTCCTTACCTTTTTCATCTTTGGGCATGGTACGATTCACGTCTTGTTTGATAAGACTGTTGATAGCTAGATCAGCAGCTATGTTGTAGAGTTCCCGATCTTTAGGATCTTGAGGTAGTCTTATAGTGCGGTGGTGTGATACGAGATGATATACTTCGTGTGTGATGACGAAGCGTAACTCTGCATCGCTGAGGGATTCTACAAACTTCTCATTGTAGACAAGAGAGATACGTGTACCCTCTACACTTACTCCCATCGTACCGACTGCATCATTGCGTGACTTATCCATCATAAGCAACACATGATGTACGAAGCGATCTTCCACGACCATGAACGTTACGAGCCAGTCCCAACGTTCATAGAAGTTAGCGTATTTTTTATCGTTAGGGTTTCTCATCTTCCTCCCCTTTCAAGGCTCTTAGTAGGAGCCTGGTTAGTCATCGTTGTAAGTAGCTTCGAATGTCTCTGAGGCCTCTTTCTCCATACCGAGTATATCAAAGAGGTTTGTCACGACTATCGCCATACCATCATTGAATCCGATGTTGCGATAGGTTTCACAATCAAACTCTTGGTTCCAGAGTATCGGGATGCATTTGGATAGATTCTTCTTAATAGGATCTTCACCGGATAACTTGCAAGAGATCCAGAAATGTTGTGGCGTGTCTTCACCATAATCATTGATGTGCTTTGGAAGTTCGTTCTGAGGGATGTTTGAGATGAGCACCCACTCAGGAGTTTCCTTTACGCGGTTGGCGATGACATCACGGATGTCGTTCATGTATGTGAGCAGCTTTTCAGTTACAGCCTTAAGTTTTTCTTCAGGTGACATAGATCCTCCGAGGAGCCTCCCGGAAGTGGGAGGCTCTATGTTAGAGAGTGAGTGCACAGGATTACTTTGCGATAGCGTTTGGGTTGACCAGGGCAGCCATGATCCTGTTAGCTGTTCTGTCATTGTCATGTTCGTACCAGTCTTCAGAGATCTCCTTTAGAGTCTCGTTGAAGTTCTGCCAGAAGTTACCGACCAATTCATTAGGCAGGACATACAGGTAATTGGTGAGGTTGGTCTTCTGATTTTTAGACAGCTTGGTCTTGATTGTCTTCTTGATGTAAGCGATGATCATGTCATTGTACGCGGCAAGTTCAGGAGTGCGACCCGCATCGACTATGCTTACCAGTTTCTTCTCAATAGAATCATCATACTTGTTGAGGATGATATTAGCATCGAGAGCGTCATAGTCCATTTCTATGAACGTCTTGAACATCGTAGAAGCAGTAAGACCCACGAACATACCAGCATCAAGCATCAGTTCAGAGTAGGCCTCCTCATTCTTAGCAAGTGGTTTGAAAGGACGCTCACCGTTTGCAGCATCGACTTCATACTTGTTAAGAGTCTTGGAGAAGAGTTCCCAAGCACGACGGTCATGTACTTTCACGACCCCACGCTTCATAGCCTCTTTGATCATTTCAGGAGTAGGATCAAGGAGATCAGGATTCTTACGGATGAACTGGACGATAGCATCATGGATGTGGCCTTCACCTTCAGCCCATGACAACCATTCCTGTATGGTAGGCTGGAGATTGATGAGTGCGAATCTGGATAAGAAAGCTGGTTCCATAGCGTTGACTGTATAGATACTGTCATCACCGTTGATTGCAGCTACTACTCTCCAGCCTGGTGGCAAGCTTCTAAGATTGAGCCTTCTATCGAGTACCAGCTCAAAAGCAGCCTGTTGTACTTCACGGTTAGCGCGGTTGATTTCATCAAGGAACAGGATACCTTTGTCACCATACCGACCAAGAGAGATGTCCTCAGTAAGGTTGAGGAGTTCTTTGAGTTCGATAGCATCAGCTTCCTTAAGCGGGAAGAATTCAGGTGGTGCAAAAACTGTACGACCTTTGATGTGGAACGGCATACCTTTGAGATCACCGACATCGTTTTGACTTAAGCGAAAATCGACGCAGGGGATGCCAAGGAATTGGGCGACCTGTCTAACGATAGCAGACTTACCGATACCGTGGTTCCCTGAGATCAGGATAGCGATCTCGATAGGAAGTGTTATCAGCTTATTTTTAGTCTGAGTAATGTTCATGGAAAACCTCCATTGATTTGATGTAATAATATACTAAAATAAAATCTGAGTAGGTAACAATCTTTTTTGAGGGCGGAGGAGATCCACCAGGGACAGAGGTTCTAAGATAGAGCCTCGTTACCAGGCGGAGATCTATCAATCATCTTCGAGCCAGAGGTACGTGGATTTTGTAGCAAGGAGACCGTACCTGCCGTTGCCACAGCCATGATACTCACTTGAGTATCCGACTTGAGGACTACCGAGGCTATGACTTATACGGATGTCACGGCTGTTATTTCCACCACGTCCGTAATAAGTACCGGTGAGGCTTTTATACGTTTGCCCCTCAAAGGTATAACTTTGGTAGGTACTTGGATCTGAGTTCTCGACCCCCTTGAATCCTGCCAGGAACCACTGTAGAGCCTCACGACCTGAAGCGCTTATCGGTTTAAAGTCTGAGGGCTTGTACTTGCCCCCGTGTTGGGAGGAAGTGCCTTCCCAAAGATTTTGGATCTGACCCTCAGTGATGAATTGGGGATCAAACATTTTCTTAAAGTCTTCGTAGGTCTTGAACTCATCCAGTGTTTCGATGACAGGTTCATACGCTGTGATGTGTTTCATGTTGATAGGTATACCTGTACGACCGTCACGTTTAAACTTGTAGTAAAGAGTATCACCTTTAACAAAGAACTCAGGGAAGGTATGTTCGGATACAATGATATGTTTACGGCGTGTGATCCAGATCGCTTGAGGGCTGTTGAATGTGACCTTTACGCGGCAGACCTTTGAGATCCTCATGATGTTCAAGAGATGATTATCAGGTTCGGAAAGAAGTAATTTGATTGTTTCATCAAAACCCTTACCGAGCAGTAGAGGGATTTTGTTAGATAGTATCATAGAGCCTCCTGTTGTGGTGTGTATAGTCCATCGAATTGGTCTTTGAAGATAAGTGCCTTACTCATCTTTGTACTGAGATCTACGAGTGCCAAGTAGTGCTCACGATATTCCCAGAGTTCTTTTGCCCAGGGAGTAATCATAGAGGAGTAGCACGAGACATTATCCATGACGAACTTATTCAGTTCAATGATAAGCTGGAGTTGGACAGTAGCTTTACCGAGGATCCTGTAAGTATCTACGGTAGAGCCTTCAGTTTCCGGGGTACCAAGCGATATGATACGTTTTAACTTCTTGGAGATAGCTTCACGAGTGTGGTCAGATTTTATGCGTTCCAGATAAATTCTCAAGGATATAAGGGGTTTGTTCTGATTCATAGAAGATCCCTTCAGTTATTTGCCGAGCTTAAGTCTCCAGCTGGCTATGTTGGATATGATTTTATTTTCATGGTTGAGATCTTTGGGAAGTTCTTTCATAGGCTTTGTGAATGCTCTTGCCAAAGCTCTGAGAGTTTTGGCTTCACATTCTAACTGGTGAGCTTGAGCGGCGAGAGTTTGATGAACTTCTATCCTTGAGGCATTCAATAAGTCATCTTTCTCCCCCTGTTCCGCATTGTAACGATCAAGGACATAGGAAGCAAGAGCTTCAACGACTTCTGAGTACATGTCGGTATCAGAGCCGACCTCTTTTATCTGTTGGTGAAGTTGATTGATTTCTTCACCGGTATAACGAAGCTTTTTCATAGAGCCTCCTGTTAAAGTATCGTGAAATTTTCAGCTTCTTTTCCGAACTGACCGTCATACTTACTTGACTTACTTCTGACCCATCCAGCTTCTAAGTATTTCGGTAGTTCTTCTTTGGAGACGGCAGCTCTTGACCAGAAGCGTTCTGGACTGATCATACCATTTACAGAGTGGTTATGCACTACTCTGTAGAGCACGGGTTTCTCACTTACCTGATTGTCTGTTTCCTTATCCATTGTCAGCCTCCTTTGCAAGTATTGTATAGGGGACACGGATCACTTTGACTTTGTTTATATGAGCATTACACGTTTTCTTTTCGGGGTAGAAGCAGGATACCACTTTAGGACATTCACCGCCACAGAAACGTTCAGCTCTCCAGCAGTTTGTGCCGAGTGTTGAGGAAGAAGTAGTAACAGGCTTTTTCATAGAGCCTCCTTTTAAGGTCGCCAGAGGATTATATCTTCGAGGAGATCTTGGAATCCAAGTATCTTACAGATGTCACGAAGATAATCTAACTGTGAACATATCATTTCATCAGTTAAAGCATCTTCACCGTCCACGTCCCGAAGTTCATTTAAAGTATATATACGGATTGCGTCTATATCTAAAACGTTCATAGTACAATGTACGATTTTGTTTTCGAGTCGGTGTTTGAGTATCATGTGTTGTACTGAATTCTGATCATACTCATTGATTAACTTTGGAAGATCCTTGTACGGGGATTTGATTACAGTAAGGATGTCAGGATCATCATCAGGGATACAGGCAAGGTTTCTGAGTTGATAACGGCAGTATGCGAAAGTATTATCGACCCACTTCCTGACTTCGAGGATCTTTTCTTCGCTGGACATTTGATTATAAGCAGTAGCTTCGAGTAAGCTGTACATGGGAAACCTCCTGGGAAGAGGCTCTTCCAAAGAGCCTCATTCGTAGTTGAGGAGAAAGGTGATTAGTTCAGGTTTGCCCTGATCCTTATAGTTACGATAGATACTAAAGACTGAATGATTGAGATCGCTGGAGCCTATCTCTTCAGCACCAGCCTCTATTAATTTGCTTGCGGCTACCCGGCTGATCATCTTCTGATATATATATCCCTTTGAGATTTCCACCAGGTCATCGCTTCACTCCACTTGACTTCATAAGGCTCTATCTTAGAGCTTGCTATTGTATCGAAAGTACTTAAGAGATCTTGACGAGCTTGATATGCTTCGTCTTCTAAACCCCCTCTAACCATTCTGGATGCCTCCTCTGTTTAAGGTTCTATAGTAGAAGCTGGCGGATGGTGTGCGGCTGCGGCGTAGTAGGCTTTGCCCTCCTATTCCTCCTTACGTTTCTTCACTACAGGGGGCGGGACTCCGTACTTCCCCCGTAGCGCCATACCTCCACAGATACGGGGCTTGTTAAGATTCTCACATGTCTTACATGCGGCTGCACCATTGATCTGGATCATGAAGCAGTCAGCGGAGAGTGAGGATTGATCAATGATCTTCTTCTCGGTAAGGACGAGCTTACCATTGACGACATTGCCTTTTGCGTATATCATAGAGCCTCCTACTTTGTTTTGTCGATGATCAGTGCAGGTAATTCGGGAGCTTCCCGTGGCAGTACCTCATTGATTCTCTGCTTTAGATGCTGGATGATGTCCTGGGGTTTATCGAGGCAGTCTTTAACGAGATCCGCCACCGCCGGGTTGTTGAGGAACTTAGGTAGAGCCTTGAGGTCTTGCTCCGCCAGTGCAAGCATCAGATCAAAGAGAGGTTTGACCTGATCTAATCGGACGACTGTATTGCAGTTCTGGTCTGTCTTATAACTTTCTACGTCATCCATCCCCGGAATATAATAAGTAGTATCCGCATCATACTCCCCGGATGAATCGGCATGACCTACAAATGAGAGACCATGTTCCATACAGAACTCTTTTGTGTTCGTGCACATACCATAGTTAGCCTGACCATAAAACTTGAGAGGTTCGGTGAGTCCTTTCAAGTCTTTTGCGGTTAGCTCTTTGTTATCATCAGGAAGAGCTATATCACCATTGACACAAGCAACGAACTCAGGTATGAGAGAAGCTGGTAACGTACCACCTACTTTAAGACTGACATATATATACTCGGACATATCTCCTCCTGGGAATGAGGCTCTTCAATAGAGCCTCGGTGATCATGATACCCGGATCTCGTACTCACGAGTCCTATAGATAACCTTCTTGACCTGATTGAGGTTTACCCTCCTCCAAGTCCCTGGCATTTCAGTCACGGGATCTTTACGGTTGGTAACGAATACCGTCAAGACTCCGTTCTTCTTATCCTCCTCCTTACGATCCCTTAGACCGGCAGAGCCTGAAGACTTATACGTCTTAGGTTTAGCGGCACAGTGCAGATCGTAAAGCTCTCCAGCGTCAGGGCCTCCCGGTTTAGAGGCTGCCCCCTTACGGACGCAACGGATGACGATGACTTCATCCTCGCGCTCCGCCGTCTTAATCATCTCACGAACCTGATCGGGATGTAAATAAAGATCTAACATAGAGCCTCCTTAACGTTGAATTTTATACTCATTGATCAGCTTCAGGATGTCGGCGTCTGATCCCTTAGACAGGGCGGCAAGGTAATCCCTTACAGGATTTATGAGCGCCTCTTTCCATTCCCTGACTGTATGATCATCAGGCTTCTTGTTTGTGGTCACGGATAGTGTAGGGTTAACCTTGATGGATACTGAAACATTTGATGTTGGCATAGAGCCTCCTTATTTGTCTACCACATAGTAACCAGCCCCGCAGTGCTGGCATGTGTGGAACTGAAGTGTTTTATTTATCTGTTCGAAGGATGTACGCATACCGCACCAGCGACATTCTTCTGGTTGATCGCTCATTAAATACTTGATACCACTCTCAACATTGTTGTAGTGGACTTCACATCTCTGCTGCTGAAGCAAACTCTTAGCTGTAGGATCTTTGATAGAGTCTGCATCAATGTAATGCTGGCGGACAACTTTGTCCCAGATGACCTTTGTGCCCTTGTTAAAGGTGACTGCCTCTTTACCGGGCAGCATCCATTTGATAGCACGCTTAGTAGTCATGTTATCTTCTACCATAGAGCCTCCTCCAAAGTTAAACGATGTCGTGTTTGTGATTGATCGTGTCATAGATCTTCTTAAAAGGCCCGGTGATACACAACTGACCGGGGTTTAGGTTCTCTCTTATGAAGCAGCCCTTCGGATCATTGTGACCCTCATAACATTCGATAGCTGATACTTCGAATGTACCGAGTGCCTGAGATCCAAAGATCTGAGTAAGATTCTCCGGGGTGTTGTTGGCGTTGAACTCAGTCAGCCTTTGCTGAGCCTCTTCCTTAGAGCCTACCGTGTTGATCCCCTGAATCGCAGCGGTCATCTGACGCATACCATCTTTGTTGATATGACTGATCACATAACGTATGTTCATTATCTGCCTCCTTGATTGATACGTGAGAATAGTTCCTGTTGCATGGCTTGGTAGACAAGCTCATGTAGTTCTGGGTGTTGATCCTTATGCTCTTCCAGCAGGTTGAACAACTCTCCAGCCTGTTGATGATTTACGGAGATAGTTACCTGACGTGCCTGGGTTTCAGTCTCTATGTAAGAGGCTGGCTCAGGTGCTGGAGCAGCTACTGGTTTAGGTTTCATGAGTTCCTCCAATTTATCAAAGTCGATGTCTTCACCGATTAATGCCCTCTTAAATTTGGCGATGGTTACTTCAGGTGTGTGCTGACTGTTGTGATGACGGTTGGTGAACAGTATCCAATTGTAAAGGGATTCAGGTGTCCCCGGCTTAATGCATTCCTTTAGCAATTCAGTATTTATCATAGAGCCTCCCGTTAAATCTTACCGATGATGCACGAGGTATTTACTGGAGATGCAAGGATATGTTTTATTGCCTCTGAGGTACTCAGAGGATCATTACCGTACTCAAGCAGCTCATCGGTTAGCTGTTTGATGTCATGGTCTACATCATAGATCAGATCCCCATTATAGAACTTCGTGGAGATCTGTGTGGAGTCGAGTTTGAGTTTCGTCAACTCATTGTCGCCGTCTTCATGGACATGGACACTGATGTAAGTCTTTTTCATAGAGCCTCCCCTTGTTGTCACGTTCTTCCAGCCGATGCCCTCAAGGGCGTTCTTCATAGCCCCCGCCGTCAGTTCATCGCTTGCGGTATCATAGACCATACCGCAGATGAGAACCTCTACCATAGAGCCTCCCTCTATCCGAGTTGTTCAATTAATGATTTGAACTTTCGTATGAACCAGTAAGTGCCGGTAAGGATACAGTTGGGTGACATCCCATGTGTATCCTCAACGCCTACTTTCTCAGTGTACTCTTTAGAATCTATAACAAGATCCATGTTCAAGGTCATGGATGGATGTTTGCCAGTGTAAAGGTTAGTGCCGGTTGTAGCAAAGATAAAGCAGTCATCCTTGACCGCAGGAAGTGTGTCCTTATCAACGATGGTGACGAGCATTATCTTATCATCTCCCACAGGACGAGCGAAGACTGGATGTTCTATCATAGAGCCTCCCTTAGCAGTAGCAAGGTTTGTATTTTGTTTCTCTTTCTCTTCGGACTTCTTCGACACAGACGATCACTGCTTGCCCACCGGTTGAATGGTATCGGTTTCCCCATTCCTTTTCAGAATGCTTTTCCTGAAGAGCAGCAGACATCTGTATTACACGATTCCGAGCACGTTTGTTCTTACGCTGGAAGACTTTCGGGACAGCTACCGTTTCGATTGGTTTGTACCAATCATACCACCAACCACCCTCCTCCGGGCCTCCATAGTTCCGGGTGACGGCATAAGCTGTTATGTAACGATCTTTCATAGAGCCTCACATTGTTAAGATTAATTGGGTTAGATGATGGGGTGGAGAGGATGTATGATAGAGCCTCAGTAACCTTGCACGGTACAGATCTCTTCCCCCTCCAGCGTGAACTTGGTATAATCATTACCTGAGTCCTCGAATGAAGACTCGGTCTTTTCGATCTTCTTACCCTCTTTGAATGCTTTCTCAAGACGGACAGAAGCATCAGCGTTGAACATCCTTAACATATAGATGTCAAGGATGCTCGTGATTTGAGTTGTTCTTGGCATTGATCCCCCTATATAATTTTATTGAGTTCTTCGCGGATGTTTTCTTGAGTTTCATAATCATGAGCACGGGCTATATAATTAAGGATTGTATCAAGGCACTTGAGATCCGTATTATGAAGTGGGTTCTCAAAGTACCATCTCATTTCACGAGCGTCAAAGTCATCCCCCGTTTGTATTGCTTTCTGTTTTGTTTCGGAAAGCAGAGTGAAGTACTTATTAATAAGGTTACGAAGAGCTTTACGTTTTAGAAGCGTCTTTTGATAGGAGACAGAATAAGTTTTCATGATCAAACCTCACTGGTTATATGTTAGAGCCTCGATAGCTGGTTACCATACGCCCAATGTCCATTGTCAAGGCAGGTAATGACATCACGAGTATTAACTTTCTCCCACTCGATCGAATCAGTAGGCTCT
>Ga0116148_1002093_pt1 | contig 20278 bp, 12 predicted proteins | sample AD_UKC055_MetaG_FD_89786 | JGI IMG/M metagenome (GOLD analysis project Ga0116148, IMG submission 89786) | Active sludge microbial communities of municipal wastewater-treating anaerobic digesters from USA - AD_UKC055_MetaG | ecosystem: Engineered > Bioreactor > Anaerobic > Digestate | place: USA... | reverse complement strand
CGAGTCCCAGCCGGTGGCCAAGGTCGCCGCGCCCGTGCCCGCCGACGCGCCGCTGGCTGAGCGGGCCAACATGGTCTGGACCAGCACGCCTGTCACCGCGGGGCGGGGCAAAGCTCTCGTCGTGGCCACCGGCATGCACACCCAGATCGGGCAGATCGCCCGCGAGATGCGTTCCACCACCGCTCAGGAAACCCCGCTCCAGCGCCGCCTGGCCAAGCTGAGCACCTGGCTGGGTGTGGCGGGCATCGCCCTGGCCGGCGTGATCTTCGGCCTGGGCCTGCTCCGCGGATACGGCACGATGGAGATGGTCCTGTACGCGGTGGCGGTGGCGGTGTCGGCCATCCCCGAGGGCCTGCCCGCGGTCATCAGCGTCACGCTGGCGATGGGCGTGCAGCGGATGGCCCGCCACAACGCCATCATCCGCAACCTGCCCGCGGTGGAGACGCTCGGCTCGACCACCGTCATCTGCTCGGACAAGACCGGCACGATCACACAGAACGAGATGACCGTGCGGGCGATTTGGACGGCGGAGCAGTCCTACCAAGTGACCGGCGGCGGATACGAGGGCAAAGGGGAGATCATTCCACAAGCAGCGGACCCAAGCCCACGGGAGGCCTCCCGTGGGCTTTCCGCTGACACCGCCCCGCCGGCGCTGCGCCGCCTGCTGGAGGTCGGCGCGATGTGCAACAACGCCCGCCTGCAACGCGACGAGGAAGGCGCCCCCATGGTCGGCACGCCCACCGAGGGCGCCATCCTGGCTGCCTCGGCCAAGGCGGGCCTGACGTCCGAACGGCTTGACCGGGACTTCCCCCGCCTGCACGAGCTGCCCTTCAGCAGCGAGAAGAAGTACATGGCCACCCTGCACGCACAGGGCGACGGGCGGCGGCTCTGCGTGAAGGGCGCCCCCGACCGGGTGCTGGACTTCTGCACCCACGTGCTGGTGGGCGGCGAGCGGGTGGAGTTGGACGAGTCGCGCCGCCAGGAGGTCCGCCAAGCCAACGCGGAGCTGTCGGGGCGGGCCATGCGCGTCATCGCCGGCGCCTACCGCGAAGGGCTCTCCGGCGCCGACGCGATCCGGGACGAGGACGCGACGGCGGGCCTGACGCTGGCCGGGCTGTGGGGGATCGTCGACCCGCCGCGGGAGGAGGCCGCCCGGGCCGTCGGGGACGCCCAGCGGGCGGGCATCCGCGTGGTTATGATCACCGGCGACCACGCCGTCACCGCCGCCGCCATCGCCCAGCAGGTGGGCATCGCCCCGCCCGGCTCGCAGGCCGTCGCGGGCAGCGAGATCGACGACATGGACGAGCCCGCGTTGGCGGCCAAGGCCCGCGAGATCGGTGTGTTCGCCCGCGTCTCGCCCGCCCACAAGGTGAAGATCCTCCGCGCCCTCCAGGCCGAAGGCGAGGTCGTCGCCATGACCGGCGACGGCGTGAACGACGGCCCGGCCCTGCGGGGCGCCCACATCGGCATCGCCATGGGGCGAACCGGCACCGAGGTGGCCAAGGAAGCCAGCGACATGATCCTCACCGACGATAACTTCGCCACGATCGTCCAGGCCGTCGAGGAGGGGCGGGTCATCTTCAACAACCTCCGCCGCGTCGCCTTCTTCCTCATCGCCACCAACCTCGGCGAAATCCTCACCCTCGGCGCCGCCCTCATGTTCGGCCTGCCTCTGCCCCTCACCGCCGTCATGATCCTCTGGGTCAACCTGGTCACCGACGGGGCGGCCACCGTCCCGCTCGGCATGGAACGCCGGCACCGAAACGTCCTGAGCCAGAGGCCCCGCCTCATCACCGCCGGGCTCCTGGACCGCCCCGCCATCCTCCGCATCGCCCTCCTGTCCAGCATGATGGCCGTCGGCACGCTGCTCCAGTTCTACCTCGAATTGATCTCCGCCCGCGCCGACGCCCTGATCCACGCCCAGACGATGGCCTTCACCACCCTGTCGGCCTTCCAGTGGTTCCAGGCCTTCAACGCCCGCTCCAGGCACGAGTCCGTCTTCGCCATCGGCCTGCTTACCAACCGCTGGCTCCTGGGCGGGATCGCCGCCGCCGTCGCCCTCCAGTTCCTGGCCGTCCAGACGCCGCTGGGCAACTCCCTGTTCAAGACCGTCCCGCTCTCGGCGATCGACTGGCTGCTGATCGTCGCCACCGCCTCCAGCATCCTGGTCATCGAAGAAGTGCTCAAGCGCTTCCGGCCTATCCGCGAACCCTGAAGCGAACGTACGATACCAGGCAGGAGATTCCATGACGAAACACATCGTACCACTGCTGGCGAACCTGTTCTTTGTCGCGTCTCTTGCCGGCGCCGCCCAAGAGAAGCCGAACATCCTCTTCATCATGTCCGACGACCACACGACGCAGGCGTTCGGCGTGTACGGCAGCCGCCTGGCGAAACTGGACCCGACGCCGAACATCGACCGTCTGGCCAACCATGGCATGCGGTTCGATCGCGTGTACTGCAACAACTCGATCTGCACGCCCAGCCGCGCCAGCATCATCACCGGGCAGTACTCGCAAACCAACGGGGTGCTCGATCTGAACGGCAGTATCGCGCCGGACAGACAGTACCTGCCCATGGAGATCAAGAAGGCCGGATATCAAACGGCAATGATTGGCAAGTGGCACCTGAAGCAGGAGCCGGCGGCCTTTGATTACTACTGCGTGCTGCCGGGACAGGGATCGTATTTCGATCCGACATTTCGCGTGCGCGGGACAAAGAACTGGCCTGGCAACACCATCCGTAAACAGGGGCAGCACTCCAGCGACGCCATCACGGATATCAGTCTGGAATGGCTCAAACATGGGCGCGACAAGGGCAAGCCCTTTCTTCTGATGCACCACTTCAAGGCGCCGCACGACATGTTCCAGAACGCCCCGCGATATGACAGGTACCTTGAGAATGTCGAGATCCCCGAACCGGCCAACCTGCACGGCCAGCCCGCGGAGGGATTCGGTTCAATCGCCACCCGGCCGTATGGCGCGGGCGTGACCAAGGCGCACCCGAGCTGGGGGCTCGCCCGGAAACTCGGCGTTGCCCAGGATATCCCCGAACCGGAGCACGGGAAACTGGCCTATCAGAAGTATCTCAAGCGATATCTGCGATGCGTCAAGGGCGTCGATGACAACGTCAAACGCATCGTCGATTACCTCACGGAGACGGGCGAGTTGGAGAACACCGTCATCCTCTACACCGGTGACCAGGGCTTCTTCCTCGGCGAGCATGATTTCATGGACAAACGCTGGATGTATGAGGAAGCGTTTCGCATGCCGTTTATCGTCCACTGGCCCAAAGGCGTCAAAGCCGGCAAGGTCAACGACTGGCTCATCAACAATACGGATTTCGCCCCGACGATCCTCGAACTGGCCGGCGTCGAGAAGACGCCCGATTACATGCAGGGCCGGAGTTTCGCCGCTGCGCTGAGGGGCGGCGCCAAGCCCGATGACTGGCGCAAGGCGACCTACTACCGCTACTGGATGCACATGGCCCACGCCCTTCAAGTCCCCGCCCATTTCGGCATCCGAAGCGACCGCTACAAGCTGATCTTCTTTTACGGAATCAACCCAAACGGGCGAGGCCAGCAAACGCCGGCGGCCTGGGAGTTCTACGATCTCCAGCGCGATCCTGCGGAAATGAGAAACGAATACTCCAACCCGGAATGCAGGAAGATCATAGCCGAGATGAAGATCCTGCTCAAACAGACCCGCGAAGAGTTGAACGAAACCGATGCGAAGTACCCCGCCGTGCAGGCGATCATCGATGCACATTGGGACAAGTGAAACGGTGGAGTGTCGTATCGCCTGTGAAGGTCCGGAAACGTCAAAAGCCCACGGAGCTTGCCGTGGGCTCTTGACGTCTTGAGTCCTTCTTGTCCCTTCTCAGACTTTGTCGGGCGCCGGCGGCTCGAAGCCTTCGCGGTACGGCTCGCGGAGCATCTTATTGGCCTCGTCGGCCCGCTCGCCGGTGAACGTCTCGGTCTTGGGGTCGAAGCTCAGCCACGGCCCGACGGTGTACTGGGCCTTGTCCTCGGGCACGCCGGCAGCGCCGCGCATCATCTCGTGCAGGGCCATGAACTGCTCGGCCGCGTCCTTGTTGTCGCCGAAGCGTCCGGCCTTGGCGTTGAAGGGGACCTTCTCGCCCAGGCGGTAGGAGATGTTCATCAGGTGCCCGGGCAGGCAGGAGTAGTGGCTGGTGACCATGTCGGCATTGGACATCTCGGGCTTGTTGGCGCGGCAGGCGGCGATGAAGCTGCCGAACGCCCCGCCCGGGGTGATCTGGACCTTGTCGGTCTTGACCTTCTCGCCCTTGGTGCTGCCCTTGGGGAAGTACTCGCCCTTGACGATCTTCCCGCCGTCGGCGAAGTAGAAGTAGTTGTCCACCTGGGCGACGTAGCCCTTGTGCCCGTAGTTGCGGACGTTGAAGAACATCCACTGCCCGTTGGGGAACTCGGCCAACCCGAACATCGTGTTGGGCGTCTGGCCCTGGTCGTCCCACATGAACCGCCCGCCCAGGGCCATCACGCGCACCGGTGCGGTCAGCGAGGGGTCCAGGGCCCAGCGGGCCACGTCGAGCTGGTGCGTGCCCTGGTTGTTCAGCTCGCCGTTGCCCGTCGCCCAGAACCAGTGCCAGTTGTAGTGCACGTAGTTGGGGTGGAACTTGTCCAGGCAGGCCGGGCCGCGCCACAGGTCCCAGTCGAGGGTGGCCGGCGGGTCGCAGAAGTCCTTGTGCCCGATCCCGCCGCGGGACTTGCAGGCCAGGCCGTGCGATATCTTCAGCTTGCCGAACTTGCCCTCCTGGATCGCCTTCATCAGCGAGGCCCGCCCGTCGCTGCTGCGCTGCTGCGTGCCGTGCTGGATGACCGTCTTGTACTTCTTGGCCGCCGCCACGGCCACCTGCCCCTGGTACACGTCGTGGCAGGCGGGCTTCTCCACGTAGCAGTGCTTGCCCGCCTGGGCCGACCAGATCACCATCAACGCGTGCCAGTGGTTGGGGCTGGCCGTCGAGATCGCGTCGAGGTTCTTGTCCTCCAGCGCCTTGCGGACGTCGGTGAGGCAGACGGTCGGGCAGTCGGGCTGTTTCTTTTTCACGTCGCTCAGGCGCCGCTCGAGCACCTTCTTGTCCGGGTCGATCAGGTAGGCCAGTTCCACGTCCTTCATGCCCTGGTAGGCGCCCACGTGGCTCATGCCCCGCCCGTTCACGCCGGCCACCCCGATCCGCAGGCGGTCGTTGGCGCCCAGCACCCGCGCGTAGCTGCGGGCATCGAGCATGGGGATGGTGGCGGCCGCGGCGGCCGAGCCCAGGGCGCCTTTCAGGAACGATCGACGATTGAGTGCGTGCATGATGGACCCTTTCGATTTGAGGGTTATCGGCTTCGGATACGCCGGTTTAACGCCCCGATGAACAAGCCCATTGCACCGGCGGGAAATGGGGCTCTCCGGTTGACAGGTTCGCTCGCCATGGTAGGATAGACCCCCGGAGAAGCGGTCTTCCCTGTTCAGGCAGCCCCGACCGCAGCATGTCGCTGGAATCTGCGGCCGGGTTTTGGCCTGAACACACGGTTGACATAGACCCAGTTTACCTAAGGAGCGAGCGAATGGACGGTATCAGGACAATCATGGCGACGGTGGCGGTGCTGGCGGTCTGGGTGGGTATGGCCCAGGCGGGATTCGTGGATAACTTCGACCAGGCGGCGTTTGACGCCCGCTGGGGACTGGATACGCCCAACCCGGCTCTGGGCGACATCACGCTGGACACGGTGAATGATTGGGCGCACTTCCAGGCGTATGGGAACACGGACATGTGGGGCAGCCGCAATAACGCCCCGATCCTGTGGACTCCCTCGCCCGCGGGGGACTTCTACATCGAGACCCGAGTGACGATGCCCGCGGCGCAGAACGGAACCGTCTCGGGCCTGGTGGTCTACGGCGACGGCGTCGGCAGCGACGACGGCGAAAAGCCGAACTTCTCGGTCGGGCTGGATCAGTGGGGCGCGGCCCATGTGAAGATTCAGGGCCTGGGCACGAACAACCCGGCCACGGCGATCCCGGTGCCGGCAGGGCAGGCCTGGCTGCGTCTGGAAGTGGACCGGGACGGCGGCGTGGGCGGCGTGGATCGTTATAGCGCCTTGTACAAGCTCAACGCGGGCGATCCGTGGCAGCACCTGGCCATCCTGGACCGCGACGTGCCCAACGCCCGGATGGGCCTGGTTATGAAGACCAGCGACAGGAGCAGGTCTTCCGACTTCAGCTACGCCGCCAGCGGCGAGTTGGCCCCGGCGGCCCCCGTCTGGAACCTCTGGAGCGTGGACATCCAGGGTAGCGGCAGTCCCGTAACAATGACCGGGCGTGAGGCCGCTTTCGGGCGAGGCAACATCTGGAACGCCTTCAATGTGGCCCACCATTCAGGCACGAGCCTCGATCCGTCGATGGCCCTGGTGGACAGCGAGGGCAACCCCTCCGGAGCGACCTTCTCCATAACCGGGAGGGTCTCGGGCTACAACGCCAACGTGAGCGACCCCCTTGGCCAGGATTACCTGTTCATCAACGCGGGCAGTTCCGCCGCAAACCTGGACTGGGCCATCAGCGGCCTGACGCCGAACTTCTTGTACGACTTGTATATCTACGGCGCGATCGGCGGCTCGCGCGATTTCAACATGCTCATCGACTCCGACGGAGACGGCGACCTGAGCGACGAGATCGCCCGCAACGTGGGCACGAGCGGATTGCTGTTTGACGGGCTGCTGCCCAACGATCAGGGCGTCATCATCGGGCAGATGCTCAACAACAACCGCGAGGGCAACTGGAGCGGCTTCCAGATCGCCCAGGTCTCCGACGTGCCCGAGCCGGCCACCCTGGCCCTGATCGCCCTGGCCTCGGCCGGGATCGGCGGCTACGTCCGCCGGCGGCGGTAGCCGGCGGTTGATTGTTTCGTGCCGGTCTGCGATGCTGACGGGGGTGGCGCCCACAAAAGGCGCCACCCGAACGCAAGCATCGAGAGGTCTTGGCATGAGACAAAGCCCGTCGCACGCCCTCTTCCTGGCAACCGTGTTGGCCCTGGCGGCCGGGCCGTGCCCCGCCGGTCAGGCCGTCCTGCTGGTCCGCAACGCCCCGCCCGACGGGTTGGTCCTCGTCGACGTGGACCTGGCCGCCCTGCTGGGCGAGACGCGTCCGCCGGCCGGCCTCGTCGCCGTCGAGGCGATGCTAGGCGACAAGCCTGTCCCGGTTCAGGCATGGACCGATGAGCAGGCCTGGGCTGGACTGCAGGCCCGCGCGGGCGGCACGATCCTGCTCAAGCTGCCCGCCGGGGGCGACCACCGGGTCACCGTTCGTGGTGGCGCCGCAAGGCGTTCGCACGATGACGTCGCCACTCGACCCGCCTCACCGGACGCTCTTACGGGTGCACTGCAAACGGTCCGCACGCCGCATCTCGTTGTCGTGCACGACGCCGCCCGCTTCGGCGGACTGCCCAGCCACATCGAGATCCTCGGCTCGGGAAAGATCATCACGGACAAGAATTTCCGCTGGGACGACCGCCTGCACAGCCGCCTACTGGGCGGGCGGCGCCTGGCAAGCCGTGGCACGGGCATCTTGCCCGTGCGTCCCACGGGCGTCCCGCCCGTGGTGCAGGACCGGGACGGTCCTGCGACGCATGGGCGAGACGCCCATGCCACGCCGCCTGTCACCCTGCTCAGCGACGGACCGTTGGCAGCGGTCGTCCGCGTGCGCGGGCAGTACGCCGACGCCGCACCTGGCACCGCCCCCGAGGCCACGGCTACCTACGACTGGTTCTACTTCCGCGACCGCCCGCTGGTGCTGGTCCGCGCGCGAACGGACAAGCTCGACGACCGCGAATGGGACGAGCAGCACGTCCTCGAGCTGACGTTCAGCGACAAGAGCTTTCCCCGCTGGGCGGGCGGCATGCCCCTCCGGCAGGCCGAGTTCACCGGCACGAAGCAGGGCACGACCCTGCCGCACTGGGGCGCCCTGATCGACGGCCGCAGCGCAGTCGCTCTGCTCCGCGGCGGCAGGCCACTCATTTACGACGGCCTGGGCGGGCACGGCTGCTACCTGCTGGCCCACGGCGAGAAGGCCTGGTCCGGCTGGAAGGCCGAGCATGGCCACTCGCGGACCTTCCTGGCCTGGTACTGGATCGGCGCTGCCGACGACCCGCTGGCCGCCATCCGGCAGGCGGCGGCCGGACCGCTGCCGAGCGACGCCCAGGGAACCCTGCTGGATGCCCGGGTGGCCAAGGTGCTGGAGGAGACTCGACGGGCAATCGAAGCCCGATTGCCCATCGCCATGAGCACCAGAAGAGGGCTCCTAGGACTCTGGCGAGTGTCCGTCGCTGAACGTCTCTTGACGCTTGGCCAAACCATGAGCGTCGACTCGGTCTTCCAGTTCCTGAACACGGGTCAACTCCCCGGCCTGTTCATCCTGGACCGCGGGGACCTGGGGTTGATGGTGCGGCGCGTTCAACACGGGCCGAATGATCACGGGCTGGCCCTGCAAAGCCTGTACGACCTCAAGACGAAGCAGGAATTGCTGTCAGACCGCTCGCCGCCCCTGCTGGAGATCACCCTGCGACAGCTTAGCACCGGCAAGAGAGTTCACCTGACGTCGCAGGGCGGCTGGGAGAAGATCGAGGTCTTCTCCCACGAAGAGAGCGTGGAGTCCAAGACACAGCCCATCAAGTGGACCGACCTGGTGGCCAACTTCACCGAGCCAATCGAAGCCAAAGCGTCCGGGCTTGGGGTGCAACTGACCGTCTCGGACTGGGGGAACGAAGCCTTAAGTGCCTGGGTTCATGTTTACGATCTGGACCTGGACTGGTCCGTTCAGGACGTCGTCTTCCCGCAGGTCGCCCTGCGGGCGACCTCGGACGAGATGGCCAGCCTCTTCCCCCGCGGGCCGGGCGAGGTTCGGCGCGGGGTCTGGAAGGACGACTTCCAGTTCAAGGGCCGCTACCCCAGCGGCTGGACGGCGATGCAGTTCCTGGCCTGCTATGACGAGAAGGTCGGCACGGGACTTTACGTGGGCCTGCTGGAGCAACAAGCCACCACCAAGGAGATCCGCCTGCTGGGCCGGGCCGAGCCGCGCGACGTACTTCTGGCCTTTGCGCACCCCGCGCCGAATCCAGGCGAACGGCAGTTCGGTTTGGGCACCCCGCCGGCCTGGTTGCGCCTGGTGCGCGGCGACTGGTATGACGCGGCGGTGATGCACCGCCGTGGAGTACGCGAAGTCGCCGACTGGTTCCCCGATCTACCGGGCCGGCCGGACACGCCGGCGTGGATGCGCGAGCTGCCCGCGTGGGTGTGCACGGGGGGCGACCCCGCCGCCGTCGTCGAGCGGATGAAGGGCTTCCAGAAGTGGCTGGGCGTGCCGGTGGGCATCCACTGGTACAGTTGGCATCGCAACCCGTTCGACAACGACTACCCCCACTACCTGCCCCCGCGCGAGGGCTTCGCCCAGGCCGTCCGCGAACTCCAGCGGCACAACGTCCGCGTCATGCCCTACATCAACGGGCGCCTGTGGGACACCCGCGACAAGGGCACCGAGGACGCCGAGTTCACCCGCACCGCCCTGCCCGCAGCCACCAAGGACGAGCACGGCAAACCGTTCACCGAGGTCTACGGCAGCAAGGAGTCCGACGGCTCGCCCGTGCGGCTGGCCGTCATGTGCCCGCACACGAAGCTCTGGCAGGAGAAGGTCAAGTCGATCGTCCTGTCGCTGATGAATGAGCATGGCGTGGACGGGGTATACATCGACCAGGTGGCCGCGGCAGCGCCCGTGCTGTGCATGGACGCCTCGCACGGGCATCCACTGGGGGGCGGGTGCTGGTGGCAGCAGGGCTACGCCAAGATGCTGAGCGAGCTTCGCGCGGCCATGCCCAAAGACAAGATGCTCACCACCGAGTGCAACGCAGACCCCTACGTCCGCTGGTTCGACGGCTACCTGACCTGGCACTGGCAGCACGACGGTCAGGTGCCGGCCTTCCCGGCCGTGTACGGCGGGACGCTCCAGATGTTCGGGCGGGCCTTCCGCGGAGGCGACAGCCAGGACCTGGCCATGCGGATGAAGGTGGGCCAGCAGCTTGTCTTCGGCGAGCAGATCGGCTGGGGCGACGCCGAGCAGATCCGCCGTCAACCCAGCGCGGAGTTCTTCCGCGACGTCGTCCACCTGCGCTGGCAATTGCGGCGCTACTTCTACGCCGGCCAAATGCGCCGCCCGCCCAGGCTCGACCCCGCCCCGCCCAAGGTGACCGCCGACTGGGGCTGGAGCGGCGTGTGGCCCGTTACCACCGACGCGGTCCAGACCGGGGCGTGGATCATCGCCGACAAGACTCGGCTGGTCCTGCTCTTCGCCAACGTCTCCGACAACGCCGTCAACGCCCGCATCAAGCTCGACCTCCGCGCCGCCGGCCTGACGGGCGAGAAGCTCCACGTGCAGGTTATCCGCCCGTCAGCCCCTGACGCGACGACCCAGCCGGGTGAGGTTTTCGACACTCCTCCCATGCTGGACCGCCCAGTGATTTTGCCGCCCAAGATCGCTTTGAGTTGGGAGATTTCCAAATGAATTTAGGTAGCACAACTGTTATTTCTTTGTAAGATAGACATATGTCCACTTCTACCTTTCGTGTCTTCGTCTTGGGTGCCGGATTCTCAAGACCTGCCGGGCTGCCGTTGGGGAATGAACTCTGGCCTGAAATCCGAGCGAGGGCCAGAGAACAAGGGATTCATGTCCATTTGGAGCGGGATCTTGATGAGTACATTCAGTTTAAGAGGACCTGTGACTCGGTTGAGCTGAGCCCAGAGAAGGTTGATTTTGAAGATTTTATGGGCTACCTCGATCTAGAACACTTCCTTGGCCTACGCGGATCCGATACCTGGAACAGAGATGGAAACAAGACACAGGTTCTCATCAAGTCTCTCATCGCGAGGATCATTGTTGAGCGAACGCCCCCAGTTGATGAGCTTCCCGACGTATATTACCGTTTTGCGGAGGAATTGGACGTCACCGACGCAGTTCTCACTTTTAACTACGATCTGCTACTCGAAAGAGCACTTGAGAAGGTGGGCAAACCGTACCGCCTCTTCCCCATTCGCTATAAAGATGCCCATGGTACTGTAGATGAAAGGGAAGAAGTGGTTGTACTCAAGTTGCATGGTTCTGTGGATTGGTTTGACAGAACGGATTACACTGACTTGGAGCGATCATATCGCGACCAGGGTTTCAGTGACCCACCTAGAGACCCCATCTTCATGCCAGGTAGTATCGCCAAGACCGTGCCAGTCATGCAGGGGCAAGAACCCGGAGAAGACCCCCTTGCCCCGATGTTCAGAGTCCTTAATATAGAAGCTCTCTACGCCAGCCATCAGACTATCCTTGTTGGTCCGACACCCTGGCTGCTATCACCGTCAACAACGAAGTTCGTGTACTCCGACAAACTGCGAGAATTCTGGTGGGGCTTAGGCCAGGCAGGTGCCTGGATACTTGGAGTTACGTTTATTGGATATTCGTTTCCTCCGCACGACAATTACGTCAGACAGGCGATGTTCAAATTGTTACGTAATTACCAGGAGAAATGGTGGAATGAGGATTTCCCTGGCAATCGGCACAAGGGGAAGGTTGTGCTCATTGACCGGAAAGAGAACCCGCAAGATATCGAAGCCTTCCAAAGACGGTACGGGTTCGTCGATCGTGAAAAGTCGGTGAGGCATTTCGGAGGATTCAACGAAGAAGCCATTCGCATAATCCATGCTGCGCGTTGACGCGCCATCTGCCCACTGCTCCCGCGATGGGTACAATTCTGCCGGGCCTCCGGCCCTCTTCAATTGGCAATTGGCAATCGGCAATCACTTCAGATCATACACCCTTACATAGTCCACCAGCGTCTGGTCGGGCAGCTTGGCCTTCTTGATGTCGCCCGCCCACTTGCCGATCTCGTCGCTCAGCAGGATGTAGAGCGGCGCCTGGCAGACCCCGCCGGCCGACGTGCGCCACGTCTCCTTGCCGTCCACGTAGAAGACGTACTCCGTGGGTGTCCAGAGCAGGGCGAACGTGTGGAAGCCCTTCATCACGCCCGGGATCATGCTGTGGCAGTGGGCGGACTTGTGGTCTTTGGCGTAGCCGTCCCAGTGCAGGTTGTGCTCGACCCGCCCGGTGCGGGTGGGCTTCTCCATGATGTCGATCTCCGTGCCGTCGCGCCCGCCGTCGCCCACCTTGCCCATGCCCGAGCCCATCAGCCAGAAGGCCGACCAGTGGCCTTCCTGCGTCGAGAACTGCACCCGGGCGACGTAGAACCCGTACGCCCGCTCCAGGCGGCTCTTGAGGCAGCCATCCAGGAACTTGCCGTCCTCCTTCATCACCGCCAGCACCAAGTGGCCCTTGCCGTCGAGATAGGTGGCCTTGCGCGTCCACCAGCCGTCGCGGCGACGCCCCTCGCCACGGTAGATCCACTTGGTCAGGTCGAGCTTGTCGCCCTCGAACTCGTCGTTCCAGATCAGCTTCCACTGCGTGCCGGCTGGAGGAGGCGGCAACAAGTCGCCTTGCGGCGTGCGGTGGGTGGGTGCTCCCTTGATCGGCTGACTGGTCGGCCAGGACGGCTTGGCTGGCGGCTCGGCAAGAGTCCAACCCGCCGCCGCGACGATGATCAACACGCTCAAGAGCCCGCTTGCATGTCTCATGTTTCGCTCCGATGTCTGAAGTACAAACGCAGCCGACGCGATTTCCAAACGCAGGGCGTAATGCTATGCTTGAACGCATGATCCGCGTCAACGACAAGATCAGCCTGGACGACAGCGAGTTGCACGAGGAGTTCGTGCGGGCCTCGGGTCCGGGCGGGCAGAACGTGAACAAGGTCTCCACGGCCGTCCAGTTGCGGTTCGACGCCGCCGGTTCGCCAAACCTGCCGCCGGAAGTGCGCGACCGCCTGCTCCGCCTGGCCGGCAAGAAGGCCACCACGGAGGGCGTGATCGTCATCGACGCCCGCCGCCACCGCACGCGCGAGCGCAACCGCCAGGACGCCGTAGACCGCCTGATCGCCCTGGTGGCCAAGGCCGCGGACATCCCGCGCCCGCGCAAGGCGACCCGCCCCACCGCCGCCTCGCGGGCCCGCCGCCTGGAGTCCAAGCGTCGTCGCAGCCGCCTCAAGCGGCTCCGCGGCTCGCCCGAAACGGAATAGCACGCCGCAGCCCCTTCCACGTCTTTCGCGCCTTGGCCGGGTCCGTGTTGTGGTGAAAGCTCCACCCGGCGGCTGCGTTTATCCGCTCGACGGCGCGACGCCGCCCTCTTCCTCCAACACAGGAGCCCGCGATGACGCTCTGCAAGACGGTCCAGGCGGCTTGGTGGACGGTTGTGCTCATGGCTGTGCCCGCCGTTCCGCAGGAACTGAAGCTCCCGGCGAGGTGGGAGCTCTCGCCCCCACTGATCAGCCCGGAAGTGCGAGACGCCGACCGGGCCGTCTCGGTCAAGGACCCCACCGTCGTCTTCGCCGAGGGCAAGTGGCACGTCTTCATGACCATCCGCTGCGAGGGCTACGTGCCGATGGAGTACGTCAGCTTCGCCAAGTGGGAAGAGGCGGAAAAGGCCCCGCGCCACGTGCTCCGCGGCACGAGCGAGCAGAAGTACCGCTGCGCGCCGCAGGTGTTTTACTTCCGCCCGCACAAGAAGTGGTACCTGATCCATCAGCTCGGCGTGCCCGGGCGCAAGTTCATGCAGATCAGCTTCTCCACCACCGCGACCATCGGCGACCCCAAGTCGTGGACGCCGTCGCAGTCGATCTTCCGCACCGACGCCGACGACACCCGCAAGGAAGGCGGGCTGGACTTCTGGATGATCTGCGACGGCCCCAAGGCGTACCTGTTCTACACCAACCTCAAGGGCAAGATGTACCGCATGTGGACCACGCTGGAGGAATTCCCGTTCGGTTTCCGCGACTGCCAGGTCGCCCTCCAGGCCGACATCTTCGAGGCCAGCCATATCTATCGCCTCAAGGGCATGGACAAGTTCCTGGCCCTGATCGAGGCCAACCCCGGGGGCAAGCGGCTGTACAAGGCGTTCGTCGCCGACAGGCTGGACGGCAAGTGGACCGAGATGAAGGCCCACGACAACCTGCCCTTCGCATCCGACCGAAACGTTCGCCCAGCGGCCGGCGTCGAGCTGTGGACCGACAACATCAGCCACGGCGAGCTGCTCCGCGACGGCTGCGACGAGACGCTGACCGTCGATCCGAACAACCTCCGCCTGCTCATCCAGGGCGTGCTCCAGAAAAACAAACCCCGCAACTACGGGCAGATCCCCTGGCGCCTGGGCCTGCTCACGCCGGCGAAGTGACCCTTGCTGCTCCTCCAAGGGATGACGATACAGGGAACAAGAAGAAGTCCCGCTTGATCATTGACCATTGGACGTTCCTCCGTTGGGACTTCTCTTTTTCCACCCCCTTGCACCGTGCCCTGCCTTGGGCAACAATGCCTTGCAGCACAGGGAGAGTATCCATGACTGACGACAGCCCCCGGCCGCCCCGTTTCTGGTACAAGAAGAAACGCTACCTCATCCCCCTCATCCTGATAGCGATTCTCCTGTTCCTGCACCTGCCCAACTGGCCGGTGAAGATCGAGATCGGCCCGGACACCACCGTCATCGACGGCCCGCTCAACGCCGACGGCACGGTGAACTACGTGGCCTATCTGGACGGCGAGCACGGGCGCGGCGTGACGGCCGACAACAACGCCGCCCCCCTCCTGCTCAAGGTCATGGGCGAGTCCATGCTGAACGACAAGAACAGGAGCGAGACCCTCCGCCGTCTGAACCTGGACGCCGCGTGGCTGACGGCTGGGCCTCACTTCGTCGCCTGGGAGAAGCGCGTCCGCCAGCCGGCCAGCCGACCCGCCAGCCAGCCCGCGCCGGAAGACGCCGAACCCCGAATTGACGAGGACCAGGAGAACGGGCCGGACCTGAACGAGATGATGGAGAAGTTGGACGCCGGCGAGGTTCACGCCGACCTGGGCCAGTGGCTGAAGGACAACGAGGCGGCGTTGGAGACCATCCGCCAGGCCGCCGCCAGGCCTCGATACTATCTGCCCCTGGTCTCGCCCTCCGATCCGCCCCTGTTGCTGGACTGCCTTATCCCGAATTCAGCGAAGCTGCGGGAGGCGGCCAAGGCCCTGGTCCTTCGCGCCCGTCTGCGGTGCCGGCAGGGCCGTCTGCCCGACGCCTGGGACGACGTGCTGACCGTCCATCGGCTGTCGCGCCTGGTCCAGCAGGAATCGCTGTTGATCTCTCAACTGGTCGCCGTCGCCTTGGACTCGCTGGCCTGCGATGCGGGAAGGCGCCTGGCCACGCGCGGGGCCGTGGACGGCGACCAGGCCCAGGCCGCCCTGAAGGACCTTCAGGCCCTGCCGCCCCTGCGGGACATCGTCGACGCCATCGACCGAGGCGAGCGGTTCTTCATGTGCGACGCGACCATGATGCTGTCTCGGGGAACGGTCGGCCTGGAGGGCATGTCCGGCGGGGTCGCGCAGAAGCCCAGCCGAATGGAGAGGGTCTTCGCGAACCTCGACTGGAACGAAGTGCTGCGGATCAACAACCGCTGGTACGACGAGATGGTCCGGGCGATGCGAATGCCCCGGTCGGCCCAGCGGGAGCAGGCAATGGCGGAATTCCACCGCAAGCTGATCGAGTCGATGAAACTCCAGACGGCCGGCGCGGTTCGGATCGTGCTGTACCGGCTGGGCGGCTGGCCGACGCGAAAGCTCCTGTCTCGCCAGATCGCGAACCTGCTGATGGCCCTGCTCATGCCCGCGCTGCAACGGGCCGTCGATGTCCACCAGCAAGGACTGATGGGCCTGGAAGTGGAGAAGGCTGCTCTCGCCCTGGCCTGCCACAAGGCCCGTCACGGCCGCTGGCCCGCCAGGCTGGATGACCTCGTGGGCGAGTTGATCAAGGAAGTCCCGACCGACGTCTTTTCCGGCCGGCCCCTGGTCTACCGCCTGGAGAGCGACGGGTACGTGCTCTACAGCGTCGGCAGCAACGGCCGGGATGACGGCGGGCTCAACGACGACGCGTCTCAGGACAAGTCCAAGCCCGACGACATCGCGGTCCGCGTGCCGGCCGGCGCGAAGTAGCCCCGTGGGCGCCTTCAGGCCTTCTTCAGCACGTCGATCGCCCGGTCGGCGTCCGCGGACGTATCGAAGGCGAAGTAGGCGATGAACCGGGGACCGATGACGGCCGCCGACACGCCCCGGAGGTTGAGGCCCGCTTCGGCGATCTGCTGGGCCAGCTTGTAGCCCATGCCGGGAGCGTTGGTTCCCTCGACACGGACGGAATGGAGGCTCTCGGTAACGCTGAAGCCGGCCTGGGAGGCGGCTCGGACTTCGCGGTCGCCCCGCAGGGGCGTAACGAACACGACGCCGGTGCCCGGGCGCTCCGGAGAACGGCGGGCAATGACGAAATCCAGGTCGGCCCCCGCCTGGGACAACGGGGCCAGCCTGGCGGCCAACCCGCCGGGTTCATCCTGGATGCTCGCAGCCCATACGTCCACGTGCTCGACGGTCATGTCCATGGCACGGTCTCCTTGAAATGGGGTTTCCCGCTGAACGTATTGTAGCGCGCACCAACTGTCGGCGGCCTGTGGCCATCTTCAATTGTCAATTGCCCGCGAACAATGGACAATGTCCTCATGAGCATGACCTCTCGCCAGCGCGTGGTCGCGGCCATCGAGCACCGGGCGGTGGACCGCGTCCCGATCGACGTCAACCCCGTGCCCGAGCACTACCGCAGGCTCAAGGCCCACCTGGGCATCGAGCTGGACGAGCCGAGCGATTACGGCACGATGGAAGAGGCCATCCCCCACCCGAAGGTGCTGGCGGCGTTGGGGGCGGACCTGATCTCGGTGAAGCTCGGTTCGCCGACGGTGCGACCGCGGCGGGCCGATCCGCCGCGCGCGGACCTGGTGATGGACGACTGGGGCGTGGGCCTCCAGCGCGTCCACCAGGACGGCGGGGGCAGCTACCTCGAACCGGTCCATCACCCGCTGGCCGAGGCGACCATCGAGGACCTGGAGCGCTACCCCTGGCCCGATCCGTCGCTGCCGGGGCGCGGCGAGGGCGCTCAGCGCGAGGCCAAGCGGCTCTTCGAGGACACCGACCTGGCCATCGTCGGGCGGTTCGGCGGACCGATCGTCCAGACGGCGATCTACCTGGTGGGCTTTCAGCGCTGGCTGGAGCGGTCGATCCTCGAGCCGGACTGGGCGGGCCTCCTGCTGGACAAGCTCACCGACATCATGATGGAGTTGGACCGCGTCGGGCTCCAGGCGGCCGGGCGGTATCTCCAGATCTTCAAGATCAGCGGCGACGATTTCGGCACGCAGCGCGGGCCGCTGTACTCGCCCGCGACGTTCCGCGGGCTGATCCTGCCGCGGCTGAGGCGGCGCTGGCTGGCCGCCCGCGAACTGCTGGACGCCGTCAATCCGCGCATCCAGATCATATTCCACAGTTGCGGCGGCATCCGCCCGTACATCCCGGACCTGATCGACATCGGCCTGCAGATCCTCGACCCCGTCCAGCCGCGGGCCGAGGGTATGGACAGCTTCGAACTCAAGCGCGACTTCGGCGAGCGGTTGACCTTCCACGGGGGCGTCGACGAACAGCAGGTCCTGCCGTTCGGCAGCGAAGAGGACGTGATCGCCGAGACGGAGCTCCGCCTGCGGGCCTTCGCGCCCGGCGGGGGATACATCTGCTGCCCGTCGCACTACGTGCAGGCCGACACGCCTCCGGCCAACATCGTCGCCATGTGCCGCACCGCCCGACAGTGGCAGGGCGAGGCGTAATCCTCTCCTGTCTCAGCCGTTTACGAACAATGCTTGCCGATTCCGTATTCAGCAATAGAATCGTCACAAAGCCCGGCGACGGTCGTCGGCGAGACGTAACCCGGAAGATCTTCGATAGACGGTGGAAGATGGCAGACTTGATTGGCTCTCTCACAGACAAAGTCATGATTCGCAGAACGGCTCTGGCGTGCTTGTTGGCGATTGGGCTGTCGGGCCCGGCCCTGGGCGCCCCGGAGAAGAAGGAGATGCCCAAGGAGGACGTGGTGGACGTCCCGGCCATCGGCGAGGGCCTGTGCGTCAGCAACGCCTTCCAGACGAACATGGTCGTGCAGCGCGACAAGCCCGTGAACATATGGGGCTGGGCGGACGCGGGCGAGGAGGTCACCGTCTCGTTCGCCGGCCAACAGGCCGGCGCCAAGGCGGCGGCCGACCGGTCGTGGCAGATCACCCTCAAGCCCATGCCTGCCAACAGTTCCCCGCAGGCAATGACGATCAAGGGCAAGAGCAAGACGCTGACGCTGGAGAACGTCCTGATCGGCGACGTCTGGCTGCTGGGCGGCCAGAGCAACATGGAATTCCCCATCTCCAAGGTTGACGACGGCATGCTGGAGATCGTCTCGGCCAACTTTCCGCAGGTCCGGCTGCTGACAGTCCCGAACGGCAAGGGCTTCGGGTCGGTCCACAGCTTCGAGCGGCTCCACGAATGGAGCAACTGGTCCGGCCGGCACTTTCGCAAGGGCGACTGGGACGTCTGCACGCCCGAGACCGTCAAGGAGTTCTCCGCCATCGGCTACGTGTTCGGGCGGCGGCTGGCCATGGCCGCGGGCGTGCCGATCGGTCTGATCGACGCCTCCATCGGCGGGACCACCGTCGAGGCCTGGACGCCCGAGGACGTGCTGAAGAAGATCGACGGCCAGGAAACGCGGGACATGATGAAGAGCTGGGTCGACAAGATCGCCGCCTTCGATCCCAAGGCCGACCTCCAAAAGCGCATCGACAGCTACAACGCCGCCAAGGAAAAGGGCAAGGCCAAGGGCAGCGTCCCGACGGATCTGCGGCCGGGTCCGGCAGGCGACAAGAACCGCCCGGGCTGCCGCTATGCCAGCGTGATCCAGCCGCTGACGGGACTGGCGATCAAGGGTGCGGTCTTCCATCATGGCTTCAACAACTGTTTCGGGGGCTCAGCCGGGGCGCGAATGTACTACCAGGTGTTCGGAAAGATGATCGCCGCCTGGCGCCAGACGTTCGGCGATCCGGCCCTGCCGTTCTGCATCGTCTCGCTCTGCACCGCGGGCGAGCCGCAGACGTGGGACAACTTCCTGCCGCCGATGTACGACGTCGGGCCCCTCATCCGCGAGGCCCAGTACAAGACCTTCCTCGACCTGCGGAGCGCCGGCGACAAGAGCGTCGGGTTCGCCAGCAGCTTCGACCAGCGGAAGAGCTTCTACCATCCGCAGATCAAGGTCCCCGTCGGCGAGCGGGTCGCCAAGTGGGCGCTCGTGACGCAGTACGAACTGCTGACCGGCCGGGACGCCGATGAGTTCTGGCTGCCGCCGATGATCAAGGAAGTCAAGATCGCCGATGGCAAGATCCGGCTGACCATGAGCACCGCCGTGAAGACCCGGGACGAAAGCGACAAGAGACTGCTGGGCTTTGCCGTCGCCGGCGAGGACCGCAAGTTCTACCCCGCCGTCGTCGAGTACTACACCGACGGCAAGAAGGACAACCGCAACCGGCTCCAGTACCAGCGCGACGCGCTCGTCCTGAGCAGCCCGATGGTCGCGGAGCCCGTGGCCTACCGCTACGCCTGGGCCCGCAACCCGATGGCGAACATCACCAACGGCCGGCAGATCCCCATCGCCACCCAGCGCAACGACAACTGGATTCTCGAAGAGACCCCCGAGAAGATCGCCACCCCCGACGACTGGACCGAGGACAGGGCCAGAAAGCACGCCGCCGGCCAGCTTCGCAAACAGATGGAGTTGATCGACACCGAGCGTCGAATCAAGGAGGCCGAGGCCGCCATCGCCGAGCTCAAGCCGATCCTCGAAAAGGCCAAGGCCGACGAGGAGAAGAAGCGGGCCGACGAGGAGAAGAAGCGGGCCGCCGAGGCGAAGAAGGCCGAGGCCCCAAAGCAGCAATAGTCGCCTGGCAGCGGAGAGGCGTGCCCGCAGCCCGGGCGGCTGTGGGGTTCCGGCCTTATTGGGCCTGCGTCACCCGTTGGCTGGTTTTCCCATTTACACGGGTCATTTGGCGCGTCATCATCGTGACGCAGTCCTGTCCTGGACTCTGACAAGGAGCCGACGATGAACGCCAGTCGAATTGCGGTTGCCGGGTGCGGGGGATGTCCTATCAGCCGTCGCGGGTTTCTGGCCGGCTGTGCGGCCTGCGCGGGGGCGGGGTTGGCCCTGCCCGGACGGGCGGCGGGCCAGCCGGCCGGCGCGGACGCGGCCGG
>Ga0116148_1002091_pt1 | contig 20297 bp, 18 predicted proteins | sample AD_UKC055_MetaG_FD_89786 | JGI IMG/M metagenome (GOLD analysis project Ga0116148, IMG submission 89786) | Active sludge microbial communities of municipal wastewater-treating anaerobic digesters from USA - AD_UKC055_MetaG | ecosystem: Engineered > Bioreactor > Anaerobic > Digestate | place: USA... | reverse complement strand
CTCATTGGCAGGCCTGTTATGGCTGCAGATCCCGGAAAGGATGGCCTGGTTGGCGTTATCGTGAAGCTGGAAGATGCGCCCCTTGCTGCCTACAACGGTGGGGTAGAGGGTCTGGCTGCCACGAATACTGCGGTTACCGGAGAGAAGAGGTTGAATGTCCGTTCTGAACGAAGCAGACTGTATGTCGAGCACCTTGCCCGGAAGATGCAGGCAATGGAGAAGAGCATACAGGCTATGGCCCCCCAGGCTCGCGTTACCCACCGTTACCCTGTGGTGTTTGGAGGGTTTGCACTCCGTGTTCCCCAGGAAAAGATAGGGGAAATCGAAAACCTTCCGGGTGTGAAAGCCGTATACCCGGACAGGATGGCAAAGCTGGATACGAGCACCAGCCCCCGTCTTATCAAGGCTGACAAAATGTGGAAGGCCCTTGGTGGTCAGGGCAACGGAGGGGAGGGCATCATTGTTGGCATCGTCGATACCGGCATCTGGCCTGAGCATCCATCTTTTTCTGATCCGGACCCTGCAGGCAAAGCATACGCTGCCCCGTCATCATGGGGAGGTTCCTGCCAGGCGCCAAATGATGGTTCAGCACCCATCACCTGTACGAACAAACTCATAGGGGCAAAAGTGTTCCTGGTCTCTTATAAAGCAGAAGAAGGCCCTCTTCCGGCGGGGGAATTTGACTCCCCGCGGGATTCTGATGGCCACGGAACCCACGTGGCAAGCACTGCAGCCGGAAATGCTTCGGTTGTAGCGGAGATTATGGGAAACGTGATAGGTACACTGTCCGGTATTGCGCCCCGGGCTCATGTTGCAGCCTATAAGGCCTGTGGACCTGAGGGTTGTTATTACGCGGACCTGGTTGCTGCAATTAACGCAGCCGTAGCTGATGGGGTGGATGTGATCAATTTTTCAATTGGCCCAGGTGCATACCTTGTTGACCCTTACACAAACCCGGCCGATGTGGCTTTTCTTGATGCCTATAAGGCCGGAGTCTTTGTTGCCACGTCTGCCGGCAACAGTGGCCCAAATCAGAACACAGTCAACCATCTCGGTGGCTGGACCACAACTGTCGCGGCAAGCACAAACAACAGAACCTTTGCGAACACGCTCAAGCTGAAAGCCAAGGGAGGGTCCCTGAAAGTTAACGGCGTCTCCATTACCGGGGGAATTAAAGTGGCAACGGATTTTGTTCTTGCCAAAGACTATGGTGATGAGCTCTGTCTCAACCCTTTCCCTGCAGGCACTTTTGCCGGTAAGGTTGTGGGATGCAAGCGTGGGAACAATGCCAGGGTGAATAAAGGATATAATGTTCTCCAGGGCGGTGCTGCCGGCATGGTGCTTTACAACGCCACCGGCACGGCTCAGGGAGTATCCCCTGACAGCCATTATCTGCCTGCTATCCATATCGACGGCCCCGAAGGCGACAGACTGGTCAGCTATGTGGAATCCCGTACAGGAATAAAGGCAACATTTACTGCGGGCAAAGCGAAAAAAACACAGGGTGATGTTACTGCTTACTTCAGCTCGCGGGGAGGACCCAACCAGACGTACGGGATCAGCAAGCCCGATATAGGAGCGCCCGGCGTGACAATCCTTGCCGGCAATACAGAAGAACCTCTTGATACGACTTCGCAAAACCCCGGTGAGCTCTTCACCCTCATGATGGGTACCTCAATGGCTTCTCCCCACATTGCCGGAGCAGGGGCACTCCTGAAACAGCTCAATCCCGCGTGGACGCCGGGTCAGATCAAGTCTGCCCTCATGACCACGGCAACAACCAAGAAGGTGTTCAAGGAAGACGGCAGCACTGCCGTTGACTCTTTTGATGTGGGATCGGGCAGGGTTGATCTGCAAAAGGCAATAAAGCCGGGCATTACCTTTGATGTTGCAGGGGACGATTTTATGACCCACAAGAATGACCTGTGGAACGTGAATTATCCGAGCATTTATATACCTGCCATGGGAAATACGATAACCGTTTCACGGACAGCCCACAGCGAGATTGCGAAGAACAGCAAGTGGAAATTGTCAGTTCAGGCACCAGCGGACCTCAGCATTACCGTACCGGGGACTCTTGAAATTCCGGCCAATGGGGATGTTTCATTCGAAATCACCATCAACGCTGCCGGGGTTCCATCCGGAGCTGTTCGCCATGCAACGATATTCATGAAATCCGGTTCATCCCAGGTCCATCTTCCTGTCACCATTGTGAAAGCGTCGTCGTAACTGAATCGAGACAATAAAAAAGGGGACATAAGCTGTCCCCTTTTTTATTGCTCTTAATGATAATTTACTTACCCAGTTTGCCTTTGAATTTCTCGATAAGCTTTGGCACAACCTGTTTGTAGTCGCCAACGATACCGAAAGTTGCCGCTTTGAATATAGGGGCATCCGGGTCTTTGTTGATGGCCACAATACAATCGGAGGTTCTCATACCAGCGAGATGCTGGATAGCACCTGAAATACCGCAGGCTATGTAGATTTTCGGCTTCACGGTCTTTCCTGTCTGGCCGACCTGCTGATCAACAGTTATCCAGCCGGAGTCAACTGCTGCACGGGAGGCGCCTACACCACCGCCGATTACTTCAGCGAGTTCCTTCAGAAGGTCAAAGCCTTCGGCGTTTCCGAGTCCTCTTCCTCCGGATACGATAATGTCGGCCTCAACAAGGTTGATTGCTACCGCTGATTTTATGAATTCGAGCACCTTTGTGTTCAGGCTTGCTTCATCGACAACGAATGATTCCTTTACCACTTCCGCTGATTTGGAAGCATCCTGTTCCGGCATTGCAAATGCCTTTGGCCTCACTGTTGCGATCTGGGGCTGAGATTTTTCATTTACAACGGTGACAGTGTAGTTACCGCCAAAAGCAGCCTTTGTCATCTTGAGCTTTCCGCCGTCAACGGCAAGGCCGATGGCGTCACTGCAGATGCCTGAACCGAGCTGGGCTGCAGCAGCCGCAGCAATATCGGTGCCCTGGCTTGTTGCCCTGAAAAGAGCCACTTCAGGTTTGTACTTGTCAAATAAAAATGCTGTGGCCTTTGCATATGCATCAGCCCTGAAGCCTTTGAAAACACCTGCATCAACAGCAAAAACTTTTGATGCGCCGTATGTGCCTGCCTCTTTTGCAATGGCGTCAATCCCTTCTCCAACCACAAATGCGCAGAGATTGGACCCGAATCCGTCCGCCAGTGTCTTACCAATACCAAGGAGTTCAAATGACATAGGAGTCACTGCTCCTTCTTTATGTTCTATATATACCCATACATCATTAGCCATTGTTATCCCTCCTCCCCTTATTTAATGACTTTCAAATCAATAAGTTTATCGGTGAGCGTATTCGCCATGTCTTCAATTTCGCCTTTCAGAATCTCACCTGCTCCTCGAGGAGGCGGTACAGCAATTTCCACAACCTTTGTGGAGGCGCCTGCCGTTCCAACCTTTCCTGTGTCTACACCCAGATCAGCTGCATTCCACTGGGGAATCTCCATCTTTGAAGCCTTCCTGATACCCATAAGATTGGGAAGTCGGGGCTCATTAATGCCTTTGAGGACCGATACAACTGCAGGAAGCTTTGCCTCAACGACCTCAGTACCGCCTTCTATTGCCCTTTCCACGACAATCTTTTTGCCTGCTCCATCGATTGAGCGGATTTTTGAAACATAGGTAAGCTGGCTCCATCCAAGAATTGAAGCCAGGGCAGCCCCAACAACACCAGTGTTTCCGTCAGTTGACTGTTTTCCACAGTAAACGATGTCTACATCACCAACCTTCTTGATAGCTGCCGCAAGAACCGATGCGGTTGCAAAGGTATCGGAACCTTCAAACGCTGCATCAGTGCAAAGCTTTACCTCATTCACGGTAAGGGCAAGGCAGTTTCTCAAAACGTCCATAGCTTTTTCCGGACCCATACTTATTGCAACAATCTCTCCATCATGGTTTTCCCGTGTGAGAAGGGCTTCCTCAATGGCATACTCGTCAAATGCATTTGTCACACAATCCATAGCATCTCTTTTCAGTTTACCGCCCGGGATGTCCCATTTTACCTCAGCTTCAGTATCGGGAACCTGTTTTACGCATGCTACTATCTTCACAGTCTCCTCCTTAAATGTTTTTATTCACCTGTAAAGGTGGCTTTTCTTTTTTCAACAAAAGCTGTCATACCCTCTTTCTGATCCTTTGTACCAAAACATAGACCAAAGTCTTTTGCTTCCAGCATGAGCGCGGATTCCATATCGAGAAAGAGGCTCTTGTTGATCAATGCCTTTGCCAGACCCATGGAGATAGGACCGTTGGACCTGATCTTCTCTGCAAGGGCCATTACTTCCTTCCAGAGTTCTTCATGGGGTACTACCTTATTGATAAGGCCAATTTCATAAGCTTCTTTAGCGCTGATCATTTTTCCGGTAAAAATGAGCTCTTTTGCCTTGGCAAGACCACAAAGCTTTGCTGTTCTCTGAGTTCCGCCAAAACCGGGAAAAATCCCAAGTGTCGTCTCAGGAAACCCGACCTTAGCCTTGTCTGAGGCATAGATGATGTCGCACATTAAAGCTACCTCAAACCCGCCGCCAAGAGCAAAGCCATTTACTGCTGCAATGACCGGCTTGTTCATATTCTCAAAAGCTGCAAAGGCTTCGTGCCCCCTCTGAGAGAATATCATACCCTGATATGGGTTCATATCCTTCATCTCAAGGATGTCTGCCCCTGCAATGAACGCTTTATCGCCTTCACCTGTGATAATTACAACCCACACATCCTTATTCGCATTGATTGCGTCTCCTGCGTGCTTGAGCTCGTCAAGGGTCTCTGAATTGAGCGCATTTAAGGCCTTCGGTCTATTAATTTTGACAACCGCTATGCCATCCTTGATTTCGAGTAAAAGATTTTTGTACTCCATCTCTTATGCCTCTCTTTCGAAGATTGCTGCCAGACCCATACCGCCACCGATGCACATGGAGATGAGAGCATATTTCTTATTCATTCTCTGCATTGCATAGAAGGCAGTTGTGACAAGCCGTGCGCCTGTACATCCAATGGGGTGTCCGAGGGAGACTCCGCCGCCGAACATGTTGCACTTCTCCGTATCGACCCCGAGCTCCCTGATACAGGCGATCGACTGGGAAGCAAAGGCCTCGTTGAGCTCAATAACATCCATCTGGTCGAGGGTAAGGCCGGCTTTCTTCAGAGCCTTTCTGATGGCCGGAACCGGGCCGAGCCCCATATATGCAGGATCAACGCCACCGTTTGCCCATGATACCAATTTGCCGAGGGGTTTGATGCCCAGTTCATTTGCTTTTTCCCTCGACATAATAACGGCCGCTGAAGCACAGTCATTAAGACCTGATGCGTTACCCGCAGTGACGCTGCCGTCTTTTTTGAAAGCAGGTGCGAGTTTTGCCATTTTTTCTAAGGTTGTGTCCATGGGTCTCTCATCAGTATCAAAGACGATGGGATCGCCTTTCTTCTGGGGGATTATAACAGGTACAATCTCGTCTTTGAAGAGTCCTTCTTTGATAGCCTTTCTGGCCCGCTGGTGGCTAATGAGACCGAAGGTATCCTGTTCTACCCTGGATATGCCGTATCGTGCTGCGATATTCTCGGCAGTAACGCCCATATGATAGCCATAAAAAATCTCCCAGACACCATCGAGAACCATGAGGTCTATCATCTTGGTATCGAACATCCTGGCACCCCACCTTGCTGACGGTACTGCAAAGGGGGCCATGCTCATGTTTTCCATACCACCCGCAACAACAACATCATTATCTCCAACCATAACCGAATGGATGCCGGCTATGATGGCCCTCAGCCCTGATGAACAGACTTTGTTTAAGGTATATGCTGCTGTTTCCTTTGGAACTCCACCATTGATGCTCGCCTGGCGTGCAGAGTTCTGTCCAAGGCCACCCTGAAGGACATTGCCCATGATTACTTCATCAATAATGACCTCTTTCAGGCCAGGATCAAAGTCGTAATATTTTGCCTCAAGGTCTGTATCGGTCTTTCCACCAAAGATATCGGGAGCAAACTCTTTATCCTTATTCTTTGAGGGTCTGATGCCGGCCCTCTTAATGGCCTCCTTGATTGCTATTCCCCCCAACTGAACTACCGGAATGTCTTTCAGTGACTGACCGAACTGGCCTATGGCTGTTCTTGCACATGATACTATTACCGCTTCCCTCATAGCACTCTCCTTTCTTTGCATTTGAAAAAATTTTCACAATCTTTTATCTTAAATAAGGGAATTTGTCAACAATTTTTAATATGTTAAGGGCAGGAACGTTTTCCTGCAAACGCTATCACATGAGCGGAAAATGTGTTAAAAGAAAATGCCGAAGACGGGACTTGAACCCACACAGGCATATTGCCTACTAGACCCTGAATCTAGCGCGTCTACCAATTCCGCCACTTCGGCACTATATTTGTTGTTATATATTGATATGCTGAAGATGTCAAGAGGTGCCTATGCAGGTTTTTGAGTCACTCGATTTTGAAGAGAAGTTTGCAAATCCTATTCTAACCATTGGCAACTATGATGGTTTGCATCTGGGACATAGAAAAATTATAGAAAGAGTAGAGATAAAAGCCCGCGAGAACAAGGGAACATCCATGCTCATGACATTCCACCCCCATCCCCTGACAATATTAAAGCCTGACAGGTTCATCGGCCTAATAACGCCATTGCCGGTAAAAAGAAGACTAATAGAGGAGGCGGGGATTGATGTCATGTTCATCATTCCTTTCACGGATGAATTCCATCTGATCAGTCCTGAAAGCTTTGTGGAAAATATTCTTGTACAAAAGCTTGGCATTAAAGGCTTGATTGTAGGTTATGATTTTAAGTTTGGCAAAGGGGGAAAAGGGAATGTTGAGTACCTGGCTGCCAAATCGACTCAATATGGTTTTTTCTTTGATATTCAGGAAGCAATAACCCTGGATAATGAAAAGGTTGGGAGCAATAGAATCAGGAGGATGATCCAGGAAGGTGATGTTAAAAAAGCAGGTCTGCACCTCGGCAGACCCTATATGATAGGAGGAACGGTCATGGCAGGTGACGGGAGAGGAAGAACGATTGGTTTTCCAACAATCAATCTGCAGACTGAGTTTCCCTTAATGCCGGGGCGGGGCGTTTACGTAAGCTCAGTGGAGATTGGCGGAAAGAGACTGCCGGCTGTGACAAATATCGGATTCAATCCTACCTTTGATGGTCAAAGCCTCACCATTGAGACCTACATTATGGATTTCTCCCAGGATCTCTACAATCAGAAGGTTGCCCTGTATTTCCTGGACAGGATTCGTGATGAGGTTAAATTCAGCAGTGTGGATGAGCTGAAGGACCGAATCAGGAAAGACGTTGAAATTGCACGGGCCTATTTTACGATATGATCAGCAGCAATTTATAGACAGCATGCATACGTTGTGTTCTGACTATCAGCTTAAACCCAACGGTTGTGTACCGGCTCTGCTATTGCATGTATAGCCTATTGCCTTCACCCTTTTTCTTTCCTTGATTTTCATCCTCAGCTGATGGTAGTTTGCCTTGCGTTGATACAAAAGACTGACCCTCTGGAGGTACTGTATGGCAATACGCTATGAAGATGTAACAGAATCTGTTATGGAAATGTTCAGAAAAGTCAAAAGCCAGCATTTTCAAGAACTGAAAAATGCAAAAATCAGGGTTCTTTTTGATCTTAAGAAGAGAAAGTCAGGAGGTCGGATTGTTGTGGGAAGGATTCTCAAGGCGAATGACCTGGTGAAGCACCTCACAAAAAATGCGAATGCTGAAGAAGGCTATGATTTTATCATCACCCTTGATAAGAAATGCTGGGACCACGTTACTGACGAAGACAGGGAAAAAATCCTGCGCCATGAGCTTCGGCATGTTTCTTTTGATATTGAAGCCGATGACAACCCTTACAAGCTGGTGAACCACAGTATATTAGATTTTTATGAAGAGGTTGAAATGAACCAGAATGATCCCCGGTGGCGTGAGCGCGTGGCTACCCTTACCGAAGATATCTACGAGCAGGAAAAAGAAGCAAGGCTTGAGAAAAAGAAAAAAGCCCGCAGTTAAGCTTTGAAAGATTTATCCCTGTAGACAATCTTACCATCAACCAGGGTAAGGAGGTTTTTCCCTTTTAGTACCCATCCATGGAATGGCGAGTTTTTCCCCCTGGAAAGGAATGAATTCCTATCCACTTTCCATTCTACATCAGGGTTAAAGATAATGATGTCAGCAACCTTGCCGGGGGCTAATTGCCCGTAGGGAAGCTTAAGCAGTTTTGCTGGGTTTACTGTGAATTTTCTCAGCAGGTCAGGGAGGGTCATGACTCCTTCGTGCACAAGAGCGAGAGACAAGGCGAATGCTGTTTCAAAGCCTGAGATACCGAAGGATGCAATGTCAAATTCCACATCCTTTGAGGTGCCTTCATGGGGTGCATGGTCTGTGGCTATGATATCGATCGTATTATTCCTCAGGCCTTCTTTTATGGCTTCCACATCTTCTTTGCTCCGAAGGGGAGGATTGACCTTGGTACTGGTGTCGAACCCCAGGGTCGCCTCGTCTGTCAGGGAGAAGTAGTGGCAACAGGTGTCACAGGTGATTTTTTTGTGGGATTTCTTGGCATGCTGTATGATGTTTACGCTACCCCCTGATGAAATGTGGGTGAGGTGGACAGGTGCATTGGCATATTTTGCAATTGCAATGTCCCGACTCACGATGAGTTCCTCAGCTATTGCAGGGACTGCATCCAGCCCTGACAATAAGGAGGCCCTGCCCTCATGAACGTAACCCCTCGACAGGTCTTCATCTTCGCAGTGAGAAATAACAGGTATACCGAACAACCTGGAATATTCGAAGGCTTTCAGGAGTATGGCGCTGTTTTTAACGGACTTTCCATCATCGGAGATAGCCACAATCCCCGATTCATAGAGTTCTCCCATATCTGAGAGTTCCTCTCCCTTTAATCCTTTGGTGATGGCGCCGCAGGGGAAAACACGGCACGAAGCTTCAGATCGTGCTTTCTGGATTATGTAGTCAGTTACGCTCTTATTGTCATTTACAGGGTTTGTGTTGGCCATGCAGACAACGCTCGTGAAACCGCCTTTTGTAGCTGCCATGGTTCCTGTTCTGATGGTTTCCTTCCACTCGTAGCCTGGTTCTCTCAGATGGGCGTGTGTATCGATGAGACCGGGTGCCACTATATGGCCAGCAGCATCAATGGAACGAACATCACTGCCTGTCTTCCTTATATGTTTATCAATTTTTTCAATGGTATTGCCATTGACAAATACGTCAATAACCTCATCGAGGCCGCTCTTCGGGTCTATAACCCTTCCATTTCTGATCAGTATGCTCACTTCTCCCTCCCGAGGAGGAGATAGAGGATTGCCATTCTCACAGCCACGCCGTTCTCAACCTGTTCAAGGATGACCGAATATGGACCATCTGCCACATCATCCATTATCTCGACACCTCTGTTCATCGGGCCGGGATGCATGATTATTACATCCTTCTTGGCATTCATGATATGCTCTCCAGTCAATCCAAAGAAGGCAGAGTACTCTTTGACAGACGGGATATAGCTGACGCCCCCTCTTTCTTTCTGTATTCTGAGCATCATGATTACGTCTGCATTGTGAATAGCTTTTTTCAGGTTATATTCCACTTTTATCCCAAGTTCCTCCATATGAGGAGGAAGCATGGTGGGAGGACCGCAACAGACAATTTCAGAATCGAAGTTTCTGAGGGTAAATATGTTCGATCTTGCCACACGGCTGTGGATAATATCCCCTACAATGACAATCTTGAGTCCATCAATGGTGCCTTTTTTCTCTCGTATGGTATACGCATCGAGAAGAGCCTGGGTTGGATGCTCATGAGCGCCATCGCCGCCGTTGACAACCGATGAATCAAGAATCCGGGCGAGCATATGGGGTGCTCCTGGCATGCTGTGCCGAATGATCGTCACATCAGGGTTCATGGCCTCAAGGTTTTTGGCTGTGTCCTTGAGAGTCTCTCCTTTTACATAGCTGCTTGTACTTGCAGAGATATTGATGGTGTCTGCAGAAAGCCTTTTTGCAGCGATCTCAAATGATGTTCTTGTCCTTGTGCTGGGTTCGTAAAAAAGGGTAATAACTGTCTTGCCACGAAGAGTAGGTACTTTCTTAATATCCCTTTGCGATATCTCTTTGAAGGATTCTGCTGTGTCAAGGACAAAGAGTATCTCTTCTTTTGATAGTTCTGTGATACCGAGCAGGTCTTTTTTTGTCCAATTCATGAGGATGTCACAACTACCACTTCGTCTCTGTTGTCTACCTCGCTTAACCTTACCAGCACATTTTCTTCAGGATGGGCTGAGTGAACAATACCAGCATAGTCAGGGTGTATAGGGAGTTCTCTGTCACCTCTGTCAACGAGCACAGCGAGCTGGATTCTCTTTGGTCTGCCCAGGTCCATAATAGCGTCGATTGCAGCTCTCGTGGTCCTGCCTGTCTGCATGACATCATCAACGAGAATAGCTGTGATATTGTTGACATCAAAGGGAATCTCTGTTTTTTTCAATCCCGGGGATTTGAGCTTGAAGACATCGTCCCGATACATTGTAATGTCAAGCACCCCCAGGGGCAGTGAGATATGTTCAATCTCTTCTATTTTCTGTTTCAGTCTTTGGGCGAGGTGGACCCCTCTTGTCCTTATGCCGATGAGCCTCAGTTTTTCAACGCCCTTATTTTTTTCAATGATCTCATGGGCTATGCGGTTGATCGTTCTCTCCACCGCTTTATTGTCGAGGAGCACTCTATTTTCCATCAGTCATCCATAAAGATAGCTTTTGCAGGACACAGTTCGATGCAGGACATGCACTCTATACAGTCTTCGGGGTTTGCCACGTTCACTTCACCCTCTTCTTCTCTGAAAACGTCGTAAGGGCAGAGGTCTATACATTCCATGCAGCAATTACATAAACCTCTGGATATATATGGCCTCAAGCTTCACACTACTATAAAGGGTTTATTTAAAAAAATCAAAAAAATCGATTCAAAAATTTTCAGTGTTTTGGTGATTTCATAAAATATCCCGGTGGTATGCCTGCAGTGATTTTACTGTCATGCCTTTCTTTTTTTGCAAATAGGCCTTTATGGCCTCAGCGACTGATTCTGCCGCGGAGGCAGTTGTCATGTAAGGAATTTTGTATTTTATCGCAGCTTTCCTGATGTAAGAATCATCATATTTACTGTTTTTGCCGATGGGTGTATTGATAATCAAATCTATCTCTTTATTGTGAATGGCATCGACAATATTGGGCCTTCCCTCATGAACTTTCTTGATGAAGCTTGAATTAACCCCGTTGGCGCTGAGAAATTTGTGGGTATCGTCAGTAGCAAGAATCTTGAAACCGATGCTCTGGAGATATTTTGCAACAGCGAGAATACCTTTTTTGTCTTTTTGTTTAACCGAAATAAGTACAGTTCCGCTTGTAGGCAGCTTCTGGCCAGCCCCTTCCTGAGATTTGAAAAAGGCCAATCCGAATGTGTCAGCCATGCCAAGGACCTCGCCTGTAGATTTCATTTCCGGTCCGAGGGTGGGGTCAACCTCCGGGAACATGTTGAAGGGGAATACAGATTCCTTGACCCCAACGTGTGCGTATTTTTTCTGTTTCAGGCCCATATCCTTCAGCTTCTTTCCGATCATTACCTGGGTGGCAATACGTGCCATCTGTATGCCGGTGACCTTTGAAACGAGAGGAACAGTCCGTGAAGCCCTGGGGTTGGCTTCGAGGATGTACACCGTGTCATTGGATATAGCGTACTGGATATTCATGAGGCCCACAACATTCAATTCAACGGCGATTTTCTTTGTATATTCATTGATGATATCGATATGCTTTTTGGAAATAGTCCTGGGAGGAATGGCGCAGGCGCTGTCTCCTGAATGGATGCCTGCAAGCTCAATATGTTCCATGACAGAGGGAACAAATGCATCTTCTCCGTCTGAGATGGCATCTGCCTCACACTCAATGGCGTTTTCGAGGAACCTGTCGATAAGGATTGGACGTCCCGGCCATATTTCGACAGCCTCGTTGATATACGAAGTGAGCATGTCATCATCGTAAACTATCTCCATGCCTCTTCCACCAAGGACGTAAGAAGGTCTTACAAGCAAGGGATAGCCTATATCATGAGCTATGGTCAGGGCCTCTTCGAGGGAGATAGCTGTGTCACTTTCTGGTTGGGGGATTTCAAGACGTGTCATTACCTCTTTGAACCGCTTCCTGTCCTCGGCAAGGTCAATGCTTTCGGGAGAGGTACCAAGAATCTTTACTCCGGCAAGTTCGAGTTCCCTGGCAATATTAAGGGGGGTTTGTCCACCAAATTGGACAATGACGCCAATCGGTTTTTCCTTGTGGTAAATGCTGAGAACATCTTCAACTGTAAGAGGCTCAAAATAGAGTCTGTCCGATGTGTCATAGTCTGTAGAGACTGTTTCGGGATTACAGTTGACCATAATGGTCTCAAAGCCTTCATCACGAAGAGTAAAAGCAGCATGCACACATGTGTAATCAAACTCGATACCCTGACCAATACGGTTCGGCCCGCCCCCCAGGATCATAACCTTTTTCCTGTTGCTCACCTTAACTTCATCAGGGGCATTGTATGTAGAGTAGTAATAGGATGCATCAGCACCGCTTACCGGAACAGCGCACCAGGCCCCTGTTTTGCCAAGGGCAATTCGTTTATTCCTCACATCCTCCTCTGAAACATCAAGAATCTGAGCAAGGTATTTATCTGAAAAACCATCTTCCTTTGCCTGAATGAGGAGCTGATCAGGCAAGTCTTTTCCCTTATAGGCCAGAATCTTTTCCTCAAGCTCCACAAGCTCCTTCATCTGCTGAATAAACCATGGTTTGATCATGGTTTTATTATGAAGATCTTCTATGGTTGCGCCCTTCCGCAAAGCTTCATACATGATGAACTGTCGTTCTGATGATGGCTCCCTGAGCATAGCCATGAGATCCTGAAGGGGACGCCTGTTAAAATCTCTGGCAAAGCCGAGGCCGTATCTTTTTGTTTCCAGGGAACGGATCGCTTTTTGAAATGCCTCCTTATAGTTTTTGCCGATACTCATAACCTCGCCCACAGCCTTCATCTGTGTGCCGAGTCTATCTTCAGCCTCTTTAAACTTTTCAAAGGCCCAGCGAGCGAACTTGATGACCACATAGTCGCCCCACGGTGTGTATTTATCCAGGGTTCCAGCCCTCCAATAGGGCAGGTCCTTCAGCGTGTAACCCCCTGCAAGCTTTGCAGAAATAAGGGCTATAGGAAATCCTGTGGCTTTGGAAGCAAGGGCTGATGAGCGGGATGTTCTCGGATTGATTTCGATAACAACAATCCGTCCGGTATTCGGGTTGTGGGCAAACTGCACATTTGTTCCACCGATCACCTGAATTGCCTCTACAATGCGGTAGGCGTATTCCTGCAATCTCTTCTGAACCTCTTCCGAGATGGTGAGCATTGGTGCCGAACAGAAGGAGTCCCCTGTATGAACCCCCATGGGGTCAATGTTTTCAATAAAGCAGACCGTTATCATGTTATTGTCTGCATCCCGAACAACTTCCAGCTCCAACTCTTCCCAGCCTATGACAGCCTCTTCAATAAGTATCTGTCCGATGAGGCTCGCAGCTATACCACGGCTGGCAATTGTTTTGAGCTCTTCCTTGTTATAAGTGATTCCTCCGCCCCACCCTCCGAGAGTATAGGCAGGTCTTACAACCACCGGGTACCCCAGTTTGTCTGCAATGGCCAGTGCCTCTTCGATGGAATAGGCAGGGTCTGACAGGGGTGTGGGTATGCCGAGCTTATTCATGGTGTTTTTGAATTCGATGCGGTCTTCGCCCCGTTCTATGACATCTGCCTTGACACCGATTATCTGTACCTTATGCTTCGCCAGGATCCCTTTCTTTGAAAGTTCAGCAGCCAGGTTAAGGCCTGTTTGCCCTCCCAGATTGGGAAGCAGTGCGTCAGGTTTTTCTTTTTCTATTATCTTTTCAATGGCTTCCACTGTTAGGGGTTCCACGTACGTGGCATCGGCCATGCCGGGATCAGTCATGATCGTTGCAGGATTTGAATTCACCAGGATAACCTCATAGCCAATAGATTTGAGGGCTTTGCACGCCTGCGTTCCGGAATAATCGAATTCGCACGCCTGACCGATGATGATTGGGCCTGACCCTATGATCAGAACCCTATTGATGCCTGGAATCTTCTTCATAAATAAAATTCCTTATTTTGGAGATTTTTGCTGAAGCATCCTAACAGAGCCCCCCTGTGTTGTCAAGTATTTTCACGATCTTAGCTTGAATAGGCGGGCCTCTTGTGATAGCATAACGGAAGAGGTGATTGATGATGAATGGAGTAAATGAGAATACTACAGAGGTAATCGGGCAAGGATGTAAAACGCAAGGTTCAAGGCTGGGCCTTGTACGTGATCTTTTTATTTTTTGGTTCGTCATCTTTCTTGTAGTTCTCTGTTGGACAAACAACATCCTGGTAACAGCAATCCTCATAGCTGCCTATGGTGTACGATACTATTTCTGGCCGAATAAGGAAGATCACGTCCTGTATATTGGTGGGGCAATTCTTGGCCCTATCGCTGAAGTTATTGCCACCAAGGTGGGGATCTGGCAATATACCCTGCCAACCTTTCTTAATATACCTTTGTGGCTTCCCTTTGCCTGGGGCCTTGCAGCAGTTCTCATCATAAGAATTGCCCTGGCTTTTGCGAGAAAGTAAAAACCTTTGCGTGCTTTATGGGAAAATTCTCTTGACAAAAGGCCGGGATGATTATAACTTTGGTATACTTTTTTTAATCTTTTTTTAAAGGCACTACTATACAGTGATTAAATCGTTAAAAATCAGATTTATTCTGGTAGGGTTGTTTCTTGTAATATCAATAATCTACTGCCTGCCAAATGTGTTTGAACCAAAGGGTAACCTGAAGAAATACCTGCCTTCAGACAAGATACATCTTGGCCTTGACCTTAAGGGGGGGATGCATCTTCTTCTCGAGCTTGATATGGCCAAAATGATGCAGAATCTGTCGGAGAGGAAGTTTACCGCCCTAAAGGATGCAATGATCAGAGATGGAGTCCGGTTTCTCGCCCTTGACATGAAGGGGAACACCGTTTCAGTGGCTGTTAAGGCGGAGCAGAAAGAAAAGCTTTACAACCTTGTAGGTAAAGAATTTCCCGATATAAAAGCAGGAACAACAAAGACAGAGGGCGACACATTCTTTGTTGATTTTGTTTTTAGCGATAAAGAACTCACAAGCCTCAAAGACAATGCAGTCAGACAGGCTCTTGAAACCATTAGAAACAGAATTGACCAGTTTGGTGTTTCTGAGCCTGTGATCGTTAAACAAGGCGAGAATCAGATACTTGTTCAGCTTCCCGGTATTGAAGATCCTCAAAGGGCCCTCGATCTTATCGGCAGAACTGCCCAGCTTGAATTCAAACTGGTAGATGAGGATAATGCAGGCAGGGCCTCATCAGGGAGTGTCCCTGATGGTGACGAGCTTCTGATGATGCGCACGAAGAATAGAGAGACCGGAATTGCAACGACAACTCCAATTCTTCTGAAAAAGCAGGCTCTCCTTACTGGCGAACTCTTAACTGATGCAAAGGTCAGTATTGGCGGTGAATTTAGAAATGAGCCGTATGTAGGGATAGAGTTTAACAGTGAAGGTGCCAGGATATTTGACAAGATTACAGCAGAAAATGTCGGAAAAAGGCTGGCCATTGTTCTTGACAACACTGTTTATTCCGCGCCGGTGGTAAAAGAGAGAATATCCGGTGGCAGGGCGTCCATCACAGGTGGTTTTACCATGGAGGAGGCAAAAGACCTGGCCATTGTTCTGAGGGCCGGTGCACTTCCGGCGCCAGTCAAGGTGGTACAGAATATTACTATCGGCCCGACCCTTGGTCAGGACTCCATCAGAAAGGGCATCAGGGCTACCATACTCGGAGCCTTGTTGACTATCATTTTTATGATCGTGTATTACCGGGGATGTGGTGTAATAGCAAACATCGCCCTTTTTCTGAACCTGATATACCTTCTCGGCGCTTTCAGCGCCTTAAAAGCGACAATGACCCTCCCGGGTATTGCCGGTATTGCCCTTACCATTGGCATGGGTGTTGACTCGAACGTTCTCATTTTTGAGCGGATACGGGAGGAGTTGAGACTGGGCAAGACTGTTAGGGCTGCAGTGGATGCAGGATATTCAAAGGCATGGGTGGCTATCTTTGACTCTCATGTCACCACCCTTATCACCGCGTGCGTACTCTTCGTGTTCGGCACCGGACCGATCAAAGGCTTTGCTGTTACCCTGATTATCGGTATGGTCATTAACCTTTTTACAGCAGTATTTGGTTCCAAAGCGATTTTCGACTGGATTCTCCAGAAGTTTAAGCCGAGAACGCTGAGCATCTGAGGCTGATTTATGTTTGAGTTACTTAAAGATACCAAGGTCGACTTTATAGGATTCCGAAAGAAGGCTTTTATTATCTCGGCGATAATGATGATAGTTGGACTTTATGCGTTTGTTATGATTGTCATGGGCAGGGCTAACCTTAGTGTCGATTTTACCGGTGGCGCCAATTTGCAGATTCGATTTGCAGAGCAGGTCGATATTGGGGCCCTGAGAGAGGTACTCACAAATGGTGGAATCTCAGATGTGCAGATTCAGGAAGTGAGTGGAACAAAGGATTTTTTCATTAAGACAAAGCTTTCTGATATTGAAAAGGAAAGTATAGAGGACAGAGTATCGTCGATCTTAACCAATCAGCTCCCAGGGAAAAAATTCGAGATCCTTGGATCAAACATGGTAGGTCCCGGGGTGGGCAAAGATTTGAGAAACTATGCTATTATTGCAGTATGCCTGGCCATGCTCGGCATCATTGGATACATATGGTACAGGTTTACTCTTATTTCGGGTTTGGCAGCCACTATTGCCACCTTTCACGATGTGGTGGCTGTGCTTGGCGTTTTTTATTTGCTCGACAAAGAATTCAACCTTCTCATTATTACAGCCCTTTTAACCATAGCCGGGTACTCGCTTTCAGATACAGTGGTTGTCTTTGACCGGATCCGGGAGAACATGGGAAGCATGAAAGCAAGGGATGACCTTGCCCAGTTGATGAACAGAAGTATCAACGAGGTTCTCAGCAGGACAATTATAACCGGCATCAGCACTATTTTGGCGCTGGGCGCCCTCATGCTGCTTGGCGGAGAGGTGTTGTTTGACTTTTCACTTGCACTGCTTATTGGTCTGGTTGTAGGAACCTACTCATCCATTTTTATTGCGAGCCCGCTTGTCCTTATTTGGAGAAAAGCTGCAAAGTAGATCGAATCGGAAAGTAATAACACGCTTCAAACTCTGAAACCATTCGTTTTGCATGTTTTACCAGTTTATTTTTCAGGTAGGTGGGAAAAAGAAAGTATCCCATCTCTATTAAACAGCTGGCATTCATATCTTTGCGGTGTGCTCATGTGAATCGATCGCCCTCTTGTTAAGGAGCGTCAATCCTGGTAATGCCATGCATATATGGCCTCAATGCTTCAGGGATAGTTATTGATCCATCCGAGTTCTGGTAATTCTCCATAACCGCCATTACTGTTCGCCCCACTGCTAACCCTGACCCGTTCAAAGTATGGACAAAATCTATCTTGTTTCCTGATTTGCGATATCTGATTCTTGCTCTCCGTGCCTGGAAGTTTTCAAAGTTGCTACACGATGATATCTCTCTGTAGATGTTCTGTCCTGGCAACCAAACCTCGATATCGTATGTTTTTGCCGAGGAGAAACCGAGGTCTCCGGTGCATAGGAGGGAAACGCGATAATGGATATTAAGCTTCTTGAGAACATCCTCAGCATCAAGGAGGAGTCCTTCCAATTCCTCATATGACTGCTCCGGTCTGGCGAACTTCACGAGTTCCACCTTGTTAAATTGGTGTTGCCGGGTGAGTCCCCTCGTATCTTTCCCATGTGCTCCTGCTTCTGCACGAAAACAAGGGGTATATGCCACAAACTTGATGGTGAGGTCATCTTCTTTCAGAATCTCATTGTTGTAAATATTTGTTACGGGTACTTCTGCAGTGGGAATAAGGAAGTAATCAATGCCCTGAAGTTTGAAAAGTTCCTCCTCGAACTTTGGCAGTTGGCCGGTCCCTGTCATGGCATCACGATTGACCATGAAGGGGGGGAGTACCTCGGTGTATCCATGTTCTCTCGTGTGCAGGTCGAGCATGAAATTGATTAATGCCCTTTCAAGGAGGGCGCCCCCTGCTTTGTAGAGGGTAAACCGTGATCCGGTTATCTTTGCTGCCCTTTTAAAGTCGAGTATATCAAGTTTTTCTCCAATATCCCAGTGGGGGATGGGGGCAAAATCAAAGGAAGGCTTTTCTCCCCACACCCTCACCTCTTTGTTGTCTGTTTCACTGGTTCCAACAGGCACACTTTCATGAGGGATATTTGGAATCACAAGAAGCATGTTCTCCCACTCTTTTTCAACGATCCTGAGCTCTTGTTCTAATCCTTCAATGTCTTTACCAAGGTCCCTCAGGTGGCTTATTTTATTCTCTGCATCAGAACCTGATTTTTTAAGTCTGGCTATTTCATTGGAAAGCTCATTCCGTTCGCTCTTCATCTTCTCTGATACCTGGATGAGCATCCTTCTTTTTTCATCAAATGAGAAAAGCCTGTCCATATTGATTTCAGCGCCTCTTTTTTTCAGGCTCTCAAAGACTATCTCGCTTTTTTCCCTCAACATTTTCGGGTCAATCATTTAATCCTCCATTACTTGTTTGTTGAACTCTATAGGCAAATATGTATAGACAACTCCTCGAAGGGTATAGACAGGCTTCCAGTCGATAAGAATGAACACTTTATTTGTGTGGCGAAAAGTAGCTAAAAAAGAGTTTACAATGGCATATGTGAGCTCTATATCATCCTTACCAGGAATGCCCTGAAGAAGATTTTTTGTAAAGTTAAGATAAATAATGCCTTCACTGTCAATAATCATTTCCTGGAGTGATACATCACCGGGCACGAGGCCTTTTGCTTTGAGTTTATTGATAATAAAATCTCCCTTGTCTTTCTGTGTAGCTGTGTTTTCAATTTCGAGAATATCTTCGGCGAGTTTTCCATTATTGTCAGTATATATGAGGGAAACAGTATTTTTTTCAACCCGAATAATCTGTCTCTGTGGTTGGATATTCGCCATATATCGGAAATAATAAACGAAAACAAAAGTGGCAACCAGAAGGGGCAGGCTGATTATGGCAAGTCTCTTATAGCTTACCCGTTTTGCTGATCCATAACCTCTGAGCCGCCTCAAATCTTTGGTGACCATTTAATCTAATCCCCAATGCCGAGATCCCTTAAATCTCTGTATTCTGACAGGAACTCCTTCGACTTCATAACCCTGAGGATTGGATAAATTGCGCTGTACCGATAGGTATCGATGAAGGACTGATGAATCTCCCTCTTATAAGCAGCGCTCAGATCCTCAAGAATGATGGTAGTGAAATCATGGCAGACAGCATCAAAAGCGGTTGCCAGAACGCAGAAATGGGTATTTATCCCCCCAACCGCAACTGTGTCAACATGCATGGTTCGAAGTGTCTGATCCAGGTCTGTTTTAAAGAATGCACTGAATCTTCTCTTTTCAAGGATAATATCTGATGGCTGTGGTTCAAGGTCTGGGAGGGGTTTTGTTCCGTCTGTGCCTCGTATGGCGTGGGGCTTCATCCTTCCCTGAAAGATGAAATCATCCTTGAGGAAGCTGTCGCAGGCAAAAATAACAGGAACTGATAACTGTCTGCATTCCTTAAGGAACGCAGCTACTGGTTTTATGATTTTTTCTTCCTCCCCCTTACCTTTTCTTTCAAGCCCCAGGTTGTCCAGGAGCATATCAACAACAATTATTGCCGGCTTCAATGTTCTGCCTCTCTTTGAGTCATTATTGCCTGTGATGTTATTCGATTTTCCACGGCACGTGATTTCATGTTTTTCTTTGTTCCCTTCATCCCTGATCTGCTGGCTCCTCTGCTCCTTCACCCCTGTCTTTATGGAGAAAGAGTTTTTCAAAGTTCCGCTTCAGGTCCATGGCAATTTCTTCTACTCCTTTGCCTTTTATCTGAGCAATTTTTTCAATGGTTAACCTCACAAAAGAGGGCTCGTTTCTTTTGCCCCTGTGGGGATGGGGGGCCAAGAAAGGTGTGTCAGTTTCAGCGAGGAGTT
>Ga0116148_1002083_pt1 | contig 20353 bp, 17 predicted proteins | sample AD_UKC055_MetaG_FD_89786 | JGI IMG/M metagenome (GOLD analysis project Ga0116148, IMG submission 89786) | Active sludge microbial communities of municipal wastewater-treating anaerobic digesters from USA - AD_UKC055_MetaG | ecosystem: Engineered > Bioreactor > Anaerobic > Digestate | place: USA... | reverse complement strand
GGCTTCCCGCTCCGGAGGACTGTGGACTCGTGCGGCCCAACGCGATCGGCAGGTGGGGCCCGATCGAGAACGGCCCGATGTTCACCGGGTCCTATCTCGTTGCGGCTTGCGAGCGCGCGCGTCGCAGCGGGTCGCAGGCCGACCGCGACAAGGCGCGGCGCCTGGCCAAGGGGCTGCTCGCGTGCGCGTCGCTCTCGGACGTGCCGGGCTTCGTCGCTCGCGGCATGGGGACCGATGGAAAGTGTCACTATCCGATGGGCTCGCAAGACCAGACGCATCCGTGGTTCTATGGGCTCCACACGTACGCAGCCAGCGACATCCCGGACGCGCGGGAACGCAAGCTCGTTGTCGACAAGATGACGGAGGTCGCCGACGCGCTGGAGGCGGTCAACTGGCAATGTCCGTGCGACGGCGCGTTCAAGGGGCAGTTCCGGGGCGATTTCAAGATGTTCCGGCACCACGGGGCCGCCATGTACCTTTTCATCCTGCGGGCTATGCATGACGTGACTGGCGATCGCGTCTGGCTGGACCGCTATCAGGCCGCCGTGCGCGAGCGGTCCGCCAGGACTGGCAAGACGCGGCTGGAGATCTGCGCGGAGGGCTACCCGCACGACCGGGAACAGATCAAGAACATCGACCGAGCCCTGCTGTGGATCTATGTCAGTTCACAGGGGGGCCTGGCCCGGCTGGCCGACTGGGAGACGGACCCAGCCGCCAAGGCGCAATATCGCGCGGGCCTGGCGATCAACGCGCGCGGAGCCCTGGCGGTCCTCGACGCGTATAAGACCTTCGACAATGCCGACACCAAGGTCTTCGGCCATGCGCGCTGGCGGGAAGGCTATCCGGCCTGGTTCCCCCAGAAGACACAGGCCGACGCCGAGAGGATGGCCTCGACGGGCGACCGCAACATCCTCGGACAGCGCAAAGGGTATGAAGCCAGCCGGATGCGAAACCCCCTGGCCGCGGCAGCCTTGATCGCGATGGGCGGATATCGCGAAGGTTTCGACCAGGCTCGGCAGGCAATTTGTCATTACGACTACGCCAGGCTCAACATGGCGGAGTTCTTCTTCGCCGAGTGCGCATACTACGCCCTGCCTTCCGATTAGGCGTGCGGTTCGCGTGCGGAGACGCTTTGATCACCCTTTCATGCCACCCGGAAGGCGTTCTGGAGAAGGTGGAGTGCGACGGCGCAGGCCAAAGCATAGACATTCGTTTCCGAAAGACTGAACGAGATGCGGACGTTGGGGAGTTCGATCCGCCAATCGACGGCGCCAATCGGCAGGGCAGCAAAGCGAGACGAGACCGCCTGCATTCCGACCAGAGTGGTTGGGATTACAGGGTTCGTCCGTCCTGGCTCATCGCCGCCAGTGAGCGTCCATGGGCACCGCGTGGAGTCGCTCGCCGAAGGGAACGACCTCGCGCCCCCGATATAGCGCCACACCCTGCCGAAATCGCTTGCTCGCCTCATCGGCCACCGTGCAGAAGTGAAACAGGCCCGGCTCCCTCCAGCCTCCTTTCATGCCGTGATGCAGCCGGCCATATGAGGCGATAATGCAGCTGTCTTCCAGCCGCAGCGGACCTTGCAGGATCCGCCGTTGATGCCGCGGATTTCCGCCGACCGCTGCTTACCGCACTTCCACCGCATGCTCGTCTCGTACCCACCGAGAGTGTGCAGGCTCGTCAGACTCTCGGGTCTTCTCGTCAGTCCGGAATCATCATCGCGATGCCATGGCGGACAGCTTACCAGCCAGGTCAGGCAGTGTCCCATCTTTTCAGGACAAGTTGCGAGGCTTCCAGGTTCCGCCTAAGGCTGCGCCGCCTGCCGGTGGTAGCTCCTGAGCAGACCGCCCATTCGCTCGCCGCCCAACAGCAGCCCTTACGGCTGACGCTCCGCGAAGCGGGGTATTGCGTCGTACGAGACGATCCGGTCGTGTAGAATCAGTGGTTGTCGTCGAACACCCTTCCCGGAAACGATGAATACGGAGACCTCTATGAAGCGCCTGACACTGTTGACTTTCGCGACCGTAGCATGCGCCGCCAGCATGGTCCTGGCCGGGACGATCTACCAACTGACTTGTCCCAACGACGGCTGCAAGTACACGGGGGAGGCGAGCTTCTTTGGCGGGCGGATGTTCGCTCTGAAGACCGGGTGGTGTACCACGTGCGGCGAGTTCACCGGGATCCGGTGGAAGCGAAGCGAGAAGCCCCCGGAACCCGCATTCACCGTCTGGAACTCCCGGACGGGACAAACGCACGGTCTGTATCCCTGTCCCAAGTGCAAGAAGCCCTTTCTGCCCATCGAGAGGATCGAAGATCTCACGCATTGCCCCAAGTGCGGCAAAGACGGGCTGAAGCACAAGGCGACAGTCATGTACGATTGACCAGTCCGCCTGGACTGCGGGCTCGTCCCACCCCGAAGCCGTCGCGACCCGCCCGCTCTGCTCGCACTCACGGACGTGTTTCGAGACCGCGGGTAAGGCCTTCCAACCGCGACGGCGTCGGATAGAATACCTGTGCGAACTGGTAACGACCGGTTCAGCACAAGGAGCAAACGATGAACGGATTGAATAGACGCGGTCGACAGGGCGGCATCCTGACGAAGTTGATTGTCCTGATCGTCGTGGTCGTAGGCAGTATCGTGGGCTACCGCGTGCTGTTCATGCAAGAGACGCCAAGCCAGGCGTTGAAAACCCTGACCAGCCAGGCAGCAGAGAAGATATCCGAGTTGCGGGAAGGGGATTCCCTCTACGAAAAAGGCGACTGGCGGACGGCCTTGGATCGATACCGCCGCGTCCTCGCTCCAGGCACCAAGCAAGGGGAGCGACTGCCGGCCGATCGCCTGCGGCATGCGCGCGGCCGTGTGTGCGAGAGCCTCTATCGGATCGCCGAGGAGAGCAAGTGGGAACCCGCCAAGTGTCAGGAAGCCATCGAGGCCGTCGCGGACTTTCTGGCCAAGTACCCGGACCTCTCCACCGAGGTCCGAACGCATTTGCAGGACCGGCTGACGGAGTTGCGTTCACACGTGTCACGGTGACCGCGGAGACTTGTCCTCGACCATCTCGTTGGCCATGGACAGGGCTTCCGGAGAATCCCAAGGAGATGGATGATCATCCATCGAAGCTCATCCATGCGCGGGCGACTTTGTCTGCTTGCTGGCCGAGTAGCCTCGTGCGCCCCCCGTCCTCGAAGGGAGCTTTTCATGAATATCGCATCGCGACCGACTGCGACACAGACACGGGTGCTGGGAGCGACCGTACTGGCCTTGTTGACGATGTCTGCGACGGCGGAGCAGGCGGATATTCCGTACCCGTCAGCCCTTGACGCGGCCGCGGTGGTCCAGTCTTCGCTGGCCGACATCAATCGTGAGGCGATGGTGATCGGTAACGGCGACATACTGGGGCTGCTGTGGGACCGCGGCGGCGAGTTGGGCATTCGCGTCTCGAAGAACGACATTTGGGATGCCCGTGTGGACACCTCGCAGGATGGGCCGCCGATGAAGGTGGACGTGGCCAACCACAAGTGGTCGCCTGGAGGCTATCCGCCGTCGTGGCGCAAGCCGTACCCTCAGCCGCGGTGCGCTGCCGTCGTGCGCATCGGTTCGTCGCCGCAAGCGGGCGCGAGCCGGTGGCGGTGCATCCGCTCCGGGGGCAAGGTCAACCAGTGGCTGCGCGACAAGGATGCGGGAGTCATGGCGATCTCCGGCTCGGCTGGCGCGTCGGCCGGCTATCGCTGGGACCTGGAGCTTGCCCAGGTCGGCTCGCCCACGTCGCTCAAGCTGCGCCTCAGCGGAACGCCCGGCGCGCAGTTCTACGTCAACGTCCTGGCCGGGGGACGCAACGCGGTGGTGGCCAGCGGCTGGCGGGCTACCCCGCAAGAGGAGGCCGACGTCGTCTTCCCCATCCCGGCGGGCAGCAAGGTCAGCGGCATCGAACTGTACGTGATGACCAAAGACGGCAAGCGGACGGAGAACCGCGTGGGCCGCATCGTGCTGGAGGGCGACAAGGAGCCGCTGGCCCTTCCGCCGGGCATGCCCGAGTCGGCCGTCCAGTCGGCCAGGCTCGACCTGCGGCGGGCGGTCGCGACGACCGGATCGGTTGCCGTGCGGGCGCTGGCCGACCGGAACGTCTTTGTCATCGAGACCGCGAAGGACGTCTCGCTGGAGGAAGTTCAGACCGCGGGCGTCGAGCCGGCCGAGTGTGGGGAGGATGCCGGCGTGAAGTGGCTGCACGTCAAGCTCCCCGGCGACGTGGACTACGCCGGCATGGAATACGCCGTGGCGGTGGCGTCGGCCGACTCGCAGAAGACCGTCGCGATCGTGACCTCATGGGAGACCAAGGGCAGCGTGCGGGAGGCCGCTGTCGCCCTGGCCCGCGAGACAGCCGGCACGGACGCAAAGGCCCTCATCGCCCGCCACGAATCGCAGTGGTCGCAGTTCTGGGCGGCCAGCGGGGTGAAGCTCGACGACGCCGACTTCCAGCCCTGGTGGTATCGCATGGTGTATTATCTGCGATGCTTCGCGAAGCCGGGGGCCGTACCGGTTGGCCTGTTCGCCGGCCTGGCCAGCGACCGGACGCCGTGGCACGGCGACTACCACCACAACTACAATGCGTGGCAGCCGTACTGGACGCCGCTTGCCATCAACCACCCCGAGTTGGTCGACCCCTGGGTGCGCTACATGAACGCGATGCTGCCGCGGCTGAAGTGGTTTGCGAAGACCACGTACGACTGCGAAGGGGCGTTCGTGGGAATTTCGTCTTTCGCCTTCGAGCCCGATCCCGCCGGCTGCAAGAGCGTAAACCAACGGCACATCGCCATTCCCCCCTACGGCTACACGCTGGGCATGATCGGCATGTCCGCGCAGAACCTGTGGTTCTCCCACCTGTACCGGCCCGACAAGGAATACCTGGAGAAGTGGATCTACCCGGTGGTCCGCGAGGCCGCCCTGTTCTATTGCTCCTTTGCCGAGAAGTGCCAGCGCGACGCCAACGGCAAGGCACGGTTCGGCCCAAGCTACAGTCCGGAGCACGGCGCCTTCGGCGTGGACAACGTGCCGTTCGACCTCGCCTACGCCCGCTACACGCTCAAGGCCGCCGTCGCCGCCGCCGCGGAACTCGGCCGCGACGCCGCGCTGGCCGAGCGGTTCGCCAAGGCGCTCGACCTGCTGCCGGATTACCCCACCGCGCCCGACGAAGCCGGTAACCCGGTCGTCGTCGACTGGACCGGCTGCAAGCTCGGCGCGATCAAGGTGCACAACATCACCGTGCCGGCCGTTCCTGTCTTCCCCGGCGACCAGGTGACGTGGTTCTCGCCCGAGCCAGCCCAAAACCTCCTCCGCAACACGATCCTCCACACCCGCCACCGCGGCTGTAACTCCACGGTGATGTTCAGCGTGGCCAAGGCCCGCTTGTCTATGCCGGATGCGTGCGAGGATCTGCGGCGTTACTATCGGCCGGAGGCTCAACCCAACGGCATGTTCCACTGGCCGATGCACGGCTTCTACCTGAGCGAGAGCGTTGGCATCGCGGGCGCCATCAGCGAGTTCCTGCTGCAAAGCGTGGACAACGTCATTCGCGTCTTCCCATGCTGGCCGAAGGAGAAGGACGCCGAATTCACCCGCTTGCGTGCTCAGGGCGGGTTTCTCGTCAGCGCATGCCAGAAGGACGGCAAGGTCGTCAAACTGACGGTTACGTCCACCGCCGGCGGAAAGCTGCGGCTGGTCAGCCCCTGGACGGGCAAGATCATCGAGCGCAACACTCAGCCCGGCCAGACGGTCGACGTGAGAGAATAGCGACGGGCACTGTCCGGTCGATTGCCCAGACCAGCGGGAGAGGAAACGACACCGCTTCGCGCCGGTCGCGTGAAGCAGTCAATAGCAGGGGCAGGATTCGAGCCTGCGACCACCGGGTCATGAGCAAATCAGAAATCGTTCACGCAGGCTTCTTGAGACTGCTGCAACTAACAACACTTCCAGGAGATACGCTGAACTGCCATATGCCTGCCGCGTCAGGAAACCGAAAGCGCTTGTACTGTTGTGCCAAGACGTTGCCCGGTAACCGAAACGCAGATCGCCTTACTTCGCCGCGGGCTGGGCGAAGTTCGCCCGGACCTCGCGCCAGGCGCCGGGCTTGCCCGATTCGACGCAGTACCAGCCGATCGGCTCCTGGTCGGCAGGCGTGGCGGTCTTGACGAAGCCGTGCGGCGTCCACTGGCCGTCGGCGTTGCGGTTCCAGACCATCTGGCCGCGATGCCAGTGGCCGGTCGTCGGGGCGGCGTCGGCGACGACGCGGTTGGCCTGGTAGGGACGCATCGGCTCGGGCAGGGAGCGGTTGGCGTCGGAGAGTTCCACGTTGTCGTCGTCGATGACGAACCTCAGGCAATTGCGCCGTTTCTCCGCGTTGTCCAGGCACGTAGCGAGGTCGAGCTTGTCGCTGACGCGGACAGCGGGCAGGTCAGGAAAGCCGCGGCAGTTACGGATGACGATCTGGTTGGGGATCTGCTCGCAGAAGACCGCCGCCGCGCGGGCGGGGTTGCCCAGAGCATACACGTCGCACGAGTCCAGGATCACGAACGACGGCCAGACGGGATACGTGTAGTCGTACGGGGCGAAGTTCACCACGGGCGTGAAGCCCGCTCCCTCCCCGCCGAAGCGGACGTCGCGGCAGGTGACCCCGCCGTAATTGTCCACCCACCGCTGGTCGTGGTCTTTCGTAACGGCCGGCACGCCGCAGATCTTCTCCAGGTGCAGGATGCCGTAGTTCTCGAAGGCGGCCTTGTTCTTCATGTGCGGCGAAGTTGAGACCCAGCAGTCGATCACCGTCGCCTTGTCGCAGTAGTTGATCATCGCCTGATCGCAGTTCAGGAAGACGCAGTCACGGACGGAGATATGCGTGGAGTTGCTGCCCTTGCGCACGTGGACCGCCACCCCGGAGCAGTTGTAGAACGCGCATCGGTCGATGACGATCCGGCCGGTGTCGATGTTGTGGTTGCCGATGTGAAGCTGGTGACGCCCGCCGACGAGCGTGACTCCCGAGCACTGCCACCGCCAGGCCCAATCGGTCGAGAGAATGTCCTTGTCGCCCTTCTGCTGGACGAGGACGGCCGACCCTTCGCCCTGAACGTTAGCCTTGATCTGGATCGTGTCGGTCAGCACGTACTTGCCCGCGGGGAAGAACACCACCGGCATGGAGATGTAGTACGCGCTGTTGGGCGGCTGTTCGCTGACGGTCTTCTTGCCGGCGGCGTCCATGGCCGCCTGGATCGCCCCGGTGTCGTCGGACCGGCCGTCGCCTTTAGCGCCGAAGTCGCGGACGTTGAAGGAAGGCCCCGGCGGGGGATTCGCCGACGGGGGCGCAGGCGAGGCCGGCTGCGCAAAGGCGGCGGGCAGGCCCATCAGGGCGGACAACAAGACTGGGATCGCGCCACGAAGGAGGCCGGCATTCGTCATGGTGCACCTCTGCGAGCGGGGCAAGGCAATGATGCTTGTCCTGCGGCAGCCGAGGTTGCCCCGATGCCTGTCGGCTGGCCCTCATCACCTGCGGTGCCCGTGATTGTACCGCCCGCCGGAGACCATGGGAGGAGAATTCTGCTCCCCTGCTTATCTCGGCGGGCGCGGCAGGATCGTAACCCGTTGGCGGAACTCGCGTAGAAAACGCGAACGCCGCCGAGGGTCTCTCGACGGCGTTTCGCGTAAACCGTGGGGCCGCTGCGTTCTGCAACGGCCCAAACACTAGTGTGGTCCACACCCCTTTCGGGCACGCTGAACCCAAAAAGATGACACACCACCGCTGAAACGAAAAAATACTTTCAGAGACCTGGGGTTAACGCGCCCGGTTGGTGAGTTGGTCCAGCGATTTCCGTGCCATACGACTTACGAACAAAACGATGGAACTTGACGACAAAGGGACATATGGTAAGCTCTCCTCTCGACAAGAGTTGCAAGACCAAGAGGCTTACCATTGCCCGATGAGTCACTGCCAGACCTTTCTGTGCCTTCCGGATGGGCCAAGAACGTCAAATCCGCCATTCTGCATGTCATCTCGCTGGCCCACTTCGCCATCGTAGCCGCTCGCGGCTGGGCGGCCAACAGTCTGAATGCCCGAGTCCGGCTCTCCAGCGAGAACGACCGGCTCCACCAGGAGGTCCAGTTGCTCCGCGAGGAGCTCCGCATCAAGGACGCCCGGCTGGCCAAGATCGACCCCAGGAATCGTCCACACTATCCTGCGACCGAACGGATGGCCATCCTGGAACTCAAGGCTGCTCGAGGCTGGTCCCTTGCCCAGGCTGCTCGAACGTTCCTTGTAGCCCCAGAGACCATAGCAGTCTGGCTGAAACGGGTAGATGAAGAAGGGCCTGCATCATTGGTCCAACTCCCGGGGCCGGTCAACAAGTTCCCGGACTTCGTCCGCCATATTGTCCAACGCCTCAAGACCCTATGTCCGGCACTTGGCAAGGTCAAGCTGGCCCAGGTGCTTGCCCGGGCTGGTCTGCACCTGTGTGCGACGACGGTGGGGCGGATGCTCAAGGCCAAAGACCAGAAGTGGCCGCCCGGTAAGCCGAAGGCTGCCGAGACAGTCGAAGAACATTCGCCGACCCAACGGGTGGTCACGGCCAAGTACCCGAACCACGTCTGGCATGTCGATCTGACGGTTGCGCCCACGGGCGGGTTCTGGACAGCTTGGCTGCCGTTCTCTCTGGCCCAACGCTGGCCGTTCTGTTGGTGGCTGGCCGTGGTCATCGACCACTTCTCCCGCCGAGTCATGGGTATAGGCGTCTTTCGCAGCCAGCCCCGCAGCCGACAAGTCTGCGACTTCCTGACCAGAACCATCCGCGACGTCAAGGCCAGGCCCAGGTACATCATCTGTGACAAGGGCGTGCAATTCTGGTGCAAGCTGTTCAAGCGTTGGTGCAAACGGCGTAAGATCAAGCCGCGCTTCGGTGCCATCGGCCGGTACGGCAGCTTGGCGGTCATCGAGCGGTTCATCCGGACGCTGAAGGACGAGGGCCTCCGACGCATCCTTGTTCCCCTGACGCTTGGAAAGATGCGTACAGAGGCCAACGCAATCATCGCCTGGTACAACACCTGCCGGCCGCACACGACTCTGGGCGGCAAGACGCCCGATGAACGCTACAGGCGCGTTGCCTCCGCTTGCCGGCGGCCGCGTTGGGAGCCCAGGGCGCGCTGGCCGAGCGACTCGCCCTGCGCCTCTCCGCAGGCAAAAGTCCGAAGCAAGCCGGGCATCCGTCTGGAACTCGTCGTGGACTACTTCCAGGGGCGCAGGCATCTACCCGTGGTCGCGCTCAGAGCCGCAGCGTAGCTGCCGGCCTGTGAGAGTCGGCGGCCACCGGGGCCACTCTGCGCCGAGAAGGTCGAACCCCGGATTCCGTCGCTCCAGGTAGCCAGCCAAGCCCTCACGTATCGATATTCAGTTGTTATACACGACTGTCTTCAGTCCTCAACGACCGCCAAGAATGCCGAACAGATTGCTCACGAAGGTCGATGGACCACTACACCGGGGTATGAGCGACCCCTTGCCGGTTGTCGTAACCCGCTATAGTCGTGCAACTTACAGCATCGCGAGCAGTTGCCAGGAGCACATGAGTTTCAGCATATTCAACATGTTCAACATGTTCAAACTTTTCTGGCCACAAATTGGCCACAATTTTTCATATAGAGCAAGGTGAATATGGTGTAGTCGTGGGGCCTGCGGTATCTGGTCGTGCGAAAGAGCCTGATTGGGTCCCTCGGCAACAGAGCCAGTTCAAGCCAGCGCCTTTGCCATCGCGACCACCATCTGGAAGGCGCGGTCCAAGTCGAAGGCGTCAAAATCCTGCTGCCGAAGCACCGGCCTGAGGCGGGTAAGCAGCTGCCGTCGCAGTTCTCGCTGGCGGGAGGGGCTCACGTCCACCTGGTCATTACCGGGCACCGCGAGCTTCTGGCGGATCAGCCCCGTCAGATGGGCGTCACGGAAGTTGACACCCAGCGTGCGGACCGCGTGGTCGATGTCGTAGAAATCCCGGATCGCCGCGTCGCGGCGCGTCAATGCTGCCCGAAACTTCTCGGCGATGGCTTCGGCCCCTGAGATGCACGGTAATGCCACTTGCGGCACCATCGCCGCTTCGGTGATCGGGTCCAGGAGGATCGTTCGGGCCGACCCCTCCAGGACCGGCATGAGCAGCGGTTCTCGAAGGCTGACCTCCACCTGGATCGCTTCGGTCTGGCCCGTCGTAGGCGAATCGTAGCCGATGGCTCCGATGTACTGCGTGGAGTTGTTCGCGCCGCGCAGCGGCTTGAGGAGCCGGACGCCGGGTAGTCCCTCGGTTACGATACCGACCGCCTTCTTCATGGTTTCGGCGGCCTTGCTTCGTTGTGGGCGGCTGGCCTGGACCGGCAGCGGGATGGCGAAATCCAGGTCTTCGCTGAGGCGATAGAAGCCGACCAGCACCTTCGCCAGGTACGTGCCGCCCTTGAACACGACCTGACCAGCCGCGGCGGGCATCAGGTTGGCCAGCACCAGCGTGCAGAAGTAGTCCTTTTCGATCAGGCGCGCCGCGAAACCTGTGTGGGCAGCGGTGAAAGTTATGGCCTCCCGGAAGAGAGCGATGTCCTCATGGAGCCGGATAGTGGGTGGGTCATTCCTGCTCATTGAAGACCACTCCCCATCGCCGGTTCACGGCGCCGCGCTTGGGCAGGCCGGGCACCCACGGAATCAGGCTCGTGGAGGATCGGATCGCACGTTGCAGCCTTCGCAACGGGGCTTCGGCTGTCCCCAAGCGTTCCAGCAGCGCCCCGATCCGCCGGATCGTGCCTTGATTGCCGTACCGCGTCGTCACGGTCACAAGGTCGGTCGCTTTCACACGATTGGCAGCCAGGTCCTCGCGAATCCACTGGTATCCGCGCGGCAGGCTGTCGAAGCGGGACCAGTCGTAGACGGCGTCCATCAGTGTTCGGACCCGGGATGAGTAGATGAGCGTCAGTCCATCCGGCGTGCGGACTTCCTCGGTGCTGCCGAGGCGGGCGTCAGCCAGCTTGATCAGGGTCAAGGCCACCGCGCCGATTGTGCGATCACCCGACAGACGGTTGTTGTAGACAGACACCCGAACCGGCACCTGCTCGTCGTAACCGTATCGCTGGAAGGCATTCGGCCCGCACAGTTGGTAACGACCTCGCTGGTCTTGCATCAGCGCGTTCAGCGCCAGGGCTTCATCCGGGCTCCACCGGCCTCCCAGTGGCAGTCGGGGAGGAACGAGATAGAGCCCGCGCCGCACCGGCGCGAGGATGCCATTGCGAGCCATTCGGCTGAGCAGCTCGCGCTCCTGCTTGGGCGTGATCCGCAGGGGTTCGGTCAGCTCGCCTGTCCGCACCGTCTGCAGGTTCCGCATCTGGCAGTACGCCAACAGGGACGCTTCGAGTTGTCCGAGTTTCTTGACCATGTGTGTATTCTATTTCTCGGAGATTGCGTTACAAGCAATTTAGGCAAAATAGAATGCTATGGCACCACGCTTTGTATAGCGGACCAGTATAGCGGACCAGCGATCTTTGCGCCCTCTTTTTAGGGAACCGAAGGGCCGGCTTGACGCTGTGGTATCTTGTGGTAAGCTCTATCTGAGAAAGAGGTAACGCACTTTGGAGGTCTGCCCGTGTGCCAGGAGCTTGCCCTGGACGTTCCGCTTGTTTCAGGATGGCCCAAGAGCGTTAGGTCCGTCGTTCTGCACATCATCTCGATGGCTCACTATGCTATCGTGGCGGCCCGCGGCTGGGCGGCCAACAGCATCAACGCCCGAGTCCGCCTGAACGCCCAGAATGACCGACTCACGCAGCAGGTCGAACTGCTTCGGGAGCAACTCCGCATCAAAGATGCTCGAATGGCCAGGATCCTTCCCGAGCACCGGCCGCATTACCGGCCAGTGGAGCGGATGGCCATTGTGGAACTCAAGGCTGCTCAGGGATGGACCGTTGCCCAGACGGCACGAGAGTTCCTAATCGAGCCGGCCACGGTTGCTTCGTGGCTGAAGCGAATAGACGAGCAGGAGCCTGACGCCTTGGTTCAGCTCTCTCAGCCGGTCAACAGGTTCCCGGACTTCGTGCGTTACATCGTGCAGCGACTGAAGGTCGTGTGCCCATCCCTGGGCAAGCGGAAGATCGCTCAGATGCTGGCCCGGGCAGGGCTTCACCTCGGCACCACCACGGTCCAGCGGGTGCTCAAGGAGAAGCCGACGAAGCCGCCGACGGCGCCAGCGGAAGCGCCTGTCCCTACCGGCCGGGTGGTGATGGCAAACTACCCGGACCATGTGCACCATGTGGACCTGACGGTTGTGCCGACTTCTGCGGGCCTGTGGGCGTCGTGGCTGCCGTTGGCTCTGCCTCAGACTTGGCCCTTTGCCTGGTGGGTTGCGGTGGTCATCGACCACTTCTCGCGCCGGGCCATGGGCGTCGCGGTCTTCAAGAAGCAACCGACCTCCGTCGAGGTTCGCACGTTCCTGGGGCGTCTGTACGCCAAGACAAAGCCGAAGTACATCGTCTGCGACAAGGGTTCGCAGTTCTGGTGCGAGGGATTCAAGGCTTGGTGCAAGCGCAGAGGCATCAGGCCTCGCTTCGGTGCCATCGGCCGCTACGGCAGCATTGCCGTCCTGGAAAGGTTTGTCCGCACGTTGAAGGAGGAATGCACGCGACGTATTCTCGTTCCGTTGCGGCGCGATGACTTGCGGCGGGAACTGGTCTTTTATTTTGAATGGTACAACGAGTACCGGCCGCACGAATACATCGGCGGGGAAACGCCCAACGAGGTGTACTATGGTCGTCGAGCAGCAAGCATGGCGACGCGTGTGGAGCCCAGAGCGGCTTGGCCGGCTGCGGCGCCTTGTGCGGCGCCGCGCGTGCCAATCCGTGGCGCGCCCGGCCAGAGGATGCGGCTCGTGTTCGAGTACCACGCTGGCCGGAAGCATCTGCCCATCGTGAAGCTTGCGGCGGCTTGAGGCAGTGGGGGGCTGTTACCTGTCGGCAGGATCTCCGTGCGCTGATGGTGCCCGACGCGACCCAATTCTCATCTCTTGCCCGATTCTCCGGGTCGGGCCAGGAGGTCAAGACGCCGATCACCAGCTCAATCTGGACCGCAAAGCTCGCACGACAGCAGCCAATGCGTGCCTCGAAAGATCGCTGGTCCGCTTCAGGCCCGCATGTCGGCCACGGGATCGACCGTGATCCCGGCGTCCGGCGCCGTCGGGGTCGTGGCGGCGCCCTGAATGCAAGGCGCGGGGGCATCCGTGCCCGCCGGCGCCTTCGCCTCGACCTTGGGGGCCTCCTTGCCCGGTTCGGTCGCGGTGGTGCTGGTCTTGTCGATGTTAGTCTCGTCCATGATTGCCTTCTCCTTGGCCTTTGCGGCCACGCTGGCCGACGTGTTGGAGTCGGCCCCAAGATCGACGAAGCTGATCTCCCCCAGCGTCGACTTGCGGACGACGTTCAGGGGTCCGGTGAATTCACGACCGTTCACCAGAACGGTCTGGTTCTCCTTGACGAACTCGAACTGCTCGACGCTGGCCCCGATGCTCGCCTGCCAGGGGAAGCCGTTGCGGGCCGAGACGACGATCTCCCGGGCCGCCCCCGTGTCGCGCGAGACCACGCCGGCGGCGATGAGTTGCCCATTTTGGACGCGGATCGAATCGGAATGCCCGACCCCGCTGTTGGCGTCGTGGCCGAAGCGGATGGGGCGGGACTGCGAGGGGACGCTCAATCCGGCCAGGTCCATCACCACCGGGTAGCGCCATCCAGCCACGCGCATCGGGCCGCCGGTGTAGGCGACCATCGTGAACCGGGGGAGGGCCTGCTTGCCGTCGCCGGCGTCGGCCGCAGCGGTGATCTCCATCTGCGCCGTCAGGCAGAGGTTGTCAGGCGGCTTGGGTTCGCTGGTCTTCGTCGTCATTGTCGTCTTCCTTGACCTGGTCGGGGTTTGAGGGCGGCGGGGTTTGCGCAACGGTCAGCCCCAGTTCCTTCATAAGGGCCACTTCTTTGGCCCGCTGGCGAAGCTCGGTCTCCCAGTCTTTGCCCTGGCGGGCGTATTCCTGGGCGAGCGTGGTGGTGTTGCTGGCCAGACGCTGGGCCTGAGCCGAGGCCTCCTTGGCCGGGTCGACGTGTTCGTGACCGTCCCAGAACCACTGGTGGGTTGCGTCTTCCAGTTCGCCCAGGCCGAACACCTTGACGGCTTCGGCCAGCCAGGCGTTCAGGATGCGATCCAGGACGACCGCCTCGCAGTGGGCCTGCTCGACACGGATGGACTTGTAGTAGGTCTGGTGGTCCAGGCGCCCCGAGGCGTAGTTGTAGCCGCTGGAATCACACAGCGCCACATTCCTGGGCATGCTGAGGCAACGAGCCACCTCGTTGAGAATCTCCCGCTTGAACATCTCGTAGGTCGTCGCCGGCTGCTCGGCCTTGATCTGCGAGGGCTCCCAGCCCTCGGGGGTAAAGACCGCCATGTTGGGCGAGAACTCCATTTCCGACATGGGCTCGACTTCGGCGGCCTCGCCGCCGGCCGGGGCATTCGTCTTCATCAGCACGGCGATGTTGGCGGCGGACTCCGCCGCTCCGATCACCGCGAGGGTGTAGCGGCGAAGCTGGGCGAACAACGGCAGCGCGGGCATGATGTCGGGCAGGCCCCGGCGCTGGCCGGGCCGGTCGGCGCGGAACCAGTGGATGACGCTGGCGGCCGGCACGCGGTTGTAATCGAAGGCGCCCGCGCCGCTGCCGCTGCCGGGGTGGGCCTTCAGGACGTGATAAGCCGCCGGGTTGCCGAACGGGTCGTACTCGATCCCGTCGACGGCCAGATCGTTGAGTTTCACAGCCGGGGTCGCGACCTGATCGGCCTCGATCAGCCGCAGGTCCAGCTTGACGGGGGAGGCCAGATTGTCGTTGGAGAACAGGATGGCAAAGGCCTCGCCGTCCTGGGCCCGGGCCATCCGCATGGTGCGGAGCTTACCGGGGAGGTCCACCGCCTTCGCCCACGCGGCGAACTCCTTCTCGATGGTCCCGTTGGCGCCCTCGTCTTCGCCATCGTCCAGCAGCACCTGGAGCCGGGGCCCCGTGCCGATCACGTCGTTGGCCAGCGTCAGGACGATCCCCCGGGCGTAGGAGTTGTTGGCGACCTCGTAGCGGGCGCGGTTGCGGAGCGTGCGGCGGACGTCCGGGCTGGCGGCGGCGTCGGCCGACAGCCCGTCGGCGTTAGCCCAGTGGCGGCGATTGTCGGGGGTGGTCTGGGCGGAATCGAACTTCGCGCGGATCACGACCGTCCGGGCCTCTTTGGCAGAAGAGCCCGTCTGCTTGCTCCGCTTTGAGAATGGCCACCAGCCCATGCTTTACACCGTCCCTGGGGGTACGATCTTGACGCGGGTGAACGCCTTGGCCGGATTGGCCGTGGCCGCCTTGCTGGCCAGGTACTTGTCGGCCTCGATCTGGTCGCGCAGGGGGTGCTGCTTCATCTGGACACCATCCGCGCTGGCCGACTCAGGCCCCTGAGCGCTCTGCTTGATCGTGTCTGTCAGATCGTCCGCCATGGTTCACCTTCATTTGCGGGAGCCGGATTCGAACCGGCGACCTCGTGGGTATGAGCCACGTGAGCTGCCGCTGCTCTATCCCGCTGTCTGACAACCGGCCGCGTGAGCAAAAAGAAAAGGCCGTCCGGGTGTTCGGCCCCGAACGGCCTCGTATCTTTTCGGCAGCGCCCCGGGGATCAGCCGGTGCGTCGCACGGTCAGGTTGTCTAATCCAAATCTACTGGAGCGGTGTGCAGATACAAAGCGTAAAACATCGACTGGTGGAAATCGTTACACCAGTAGACGCTGTGCAACTGTGGGCATGAAATAGGTTACGGGTTACGATAGACAGGAACCACGTCATGGATTCGAAAATGGATGACCTTGCGCGTCTGATTGCGGAACACAATGCCGTGATCCGTAGCATTGCCAGACTAATAGGGCGCCCTGCAAACATCGGGAATGTGGGGGAGTACATCGCCGGCGTAGCGTTCGATATTCAACTGCAGGAATCGGCGAACAACAAATCCTATGATGGCCGATTTCGCTCAGGGCCACTTGCTGGCCAAAGCGTAAACGTCAAGTGGTACTCTCAGCAACAAACCAGCCTTGATCTGACCGAGACCCCGCCAGACTGGTATCTGGTTCTTGTGGGCCCGCCAGCCGCCAAGAAGACAATGGTCAAATGGGCAGGGCAGTGGGCGATCGAATCAGTGTTTCTGTTCAACGGGCCGAGCTTGACCGATACATTACGCAGGAACGGATGCCTTATTGGCCTGGCTAGCAGCGTAAGGAGAGAATATTGGGAAAGGGCCAGAGTCTACCCCTGTGCGACCACTACCTCCTTACAACTGACTGCTGACCAGTTGCGGCTACTGGGGCTGTTCTCCTCGGACAACCTTTTCCAGTCATAGCTAGCCTGCTCTTTCCCAGGTCGTCATTCGCTTACCGCAGTGCCGGCATTCCCGGCGACGAAGGATGCGTCCGCCCCACGTAGCACGGGTGTAAATGACGCGGAAGTGTTTACATCCACAATTGCGGCACTCCAACCCGCGCCGGTCCTCATCGGGAGACCAACTCTTGCGCTCAGCACCAGATTCTGCCATGCTCATTTCCTCCGGAGGTCTTCTTGGGTGTATCGCTTCCGTTCACGGACGGGCAGGGCGTCCCCGGTCGTCCTGATCCCGCACATGCTGGCCGCCGCCGCGCAGCCGACCAGGCAGTCCAGCCAGTGGTTGTCCGGACGGGTGGGCAGGGGCGACCACTCCCGCACCGTCCCGAAGGGCCCGGTCACTTCCACCCACCGCTCCGAGCGGGCCACGTGCTCGGCGAAGAGGCCGTGGTCGGTCTTGGCCGTGCCATAGATGCCGATGCAGCCCCGGTCGGCGGGCGCCGCGGCCAGCCCGTTGTGGACGAAACTCTTCCAGAAGTTGGTGTCGATCAGGACGTGCTGGAACTGCGCGGTGCGGCGGACGTTGGGCATGTACCAGTGGTCGCCGATGGTCTCGCCCGGCTTCTTGGTGTAGGCCGCGAACGGCCTGCGGGTGGCGCGGATGCCCACGCCCTTGGAGAGCATCATCACCGAGCCCCCGCAGCGGCGTTTGACGTCGGCGACGACCGGCGCCTTGTACCCGCTGTCCACCAGCAGGCGGTCCAGTCGCATCAGGCCGCCGCCCCGTGACCATTCCTTGGCCAAGTACTCGGTGACGAGTTTCTCCAGCCCGGCGTGGATGGCCCCGTCCACACCCCGGCCGGGGAACATCGTGGCCAGCGTGTGCGAGGCGTCGTTCCTGGTGAAGAACGATCGGTTCTGCCCGGGCAGCGTGCCGTACTCCACCACCTGGCCGCTGAAGTCTTCTGCCCAGGCGCAGACGAGGTAGTACAGCAGCGGGTCGTGGATATCGATGAACATCGTCAGCTTGGTGCAGGCGGCAGGCACTTCGCCACGCTTGTGGCCGCTGACCTTGGCCAGCACCTGGTCGACCGTCAGAACATTGTCGGCCGCCTGGACCATCGCCGGCTCGTTCTGGTATTCGGTGGCGAAGCCTTCCGGGCCGGTCTTGAGACGCAGGTTCACTGCGTGCTGGATCGCAGAGATTTCCCCCGCCTTGGCGTCAAACCGATCCGACCAGGCCGCGCTGGAGCCCCGGTCCATCGCGTCGCGATGGGCAACATAGAACGCCGTGGCCGCTTCTCTCCCCCTGGTCCGCCTGAGTTCGGCGTACTTGTCCCACAGCGTCTGGTCGGCGGGCCATGCGTAGACCAACTTGGTCCGCTCGCTGTCCCACTCGGGCGACTTCTCCCTGTCCAGCAGCGTGTCGGCCAGGTCGCCCTCGTACATCACCGTGCAGGTCAGCAGGGCCGAGATGGACTCACCGGGCCCGGCCAACCCCATCACGTCGCCGTGGACCAGGTTGAGGCGTTTACGGGTCTGATCGGCCGACATGGCCGACTCCCGGGTCTGCGGATCGTCCAGGAGGGCCAGCGAGGGCCTGATGATGGACCGGTCGGGCCGTGTGTGCTGCTGGCCGCGCAGATTGGAATCCAGGCTGGTCGTCGTGATGATGGACCCGGCCGACGGGGAGACCTCGATCCCGTCCTCCCGCATCGCCCGGGGCAGGTGTTCGCCGTCGATGGACGGGAAGACCATCTTGTCCTGGCCCCAGTGGACGTGCGTGAGCTTGCCGGCGATGTGCTGCTGGAGCTGGCGCTTGGATGAGTTCTCCAGGCAGCGGAGCGGGTAGATCGCCTCGGGGAAGTCGTCCAGCAAGAGCGGCTCTTCCAGGACGAATGTGCGGATGGGCCTCAGAAGCTCGCGGGCGTTGTCCTGGCTGCCGGCGATCATGCAGACGAAGGGCCGGTAACCATAGAGGATGGCCCACAGCGCCGCGCAGCGGGCCAAAGCGGTCTTGCCCGAACCACGGGGCATGGCAAAGGCGAACAGCCCGCCCTCGCGGACGGCCTTCTCGATCTTGGTAATCACCCGCAGATGGTCCTGCGACCACGGCCGCCAGAACGCCCCCGGGAAATACGTCGTGCAGAAGAGGCGGAAGGATTCGCCGGCCGCCTTGCGGCGGGCGTAGTCAGCGATCTCCGGGATGGGGAAGATGTCCTGGGCGGCCTTGGTGGCGGTACGGTTCCGCTGGGCTTGGCGGCGTTTGGCCTCGAAGTAATCGGCCTTGGCCGCACGGGGCTTCTCCAGTTCGGCCGCCAGCCAGCGGGCGTATCGCACCAGGTGGACGTGAATGCCGTCCCCGAACTTCAGCGCAGCGGCGTCCATCTGTCGCCGAAGACGCGAACGCGTGAGAACCGTGCCCAGCGGCGTGGCGTTGATGATCGTCAGCAGCTCGCCCTGGGTCAGGTTGGTCAGGTCAATCGCCATCGTTTTTCGCCAATTCCCCCAGCCGCTTGTTCAGCCATGCGGCGTAGTGGATCAGGTTGACGCGGCCGTCGGCGCCCGTCGGCGCGCCGTCCTCCACGTGCCGGCGGACGGCCTCCACCGGCATACCCATGGCCCGGGCCAACTGCTCGACCGTCAGGGCGGCGGGGTTGGCGATCGCCCGGGCGCCCTGGGCGGCGGGGGCGAGGTCTACCGGTGGAACAATCTTCACGGAATCATCGCTACTGGTCATAAGTCCGCACCCCCTCGACATATGTGGCATGCGAGAATCTAGGTGGATTTACGGGGATTTCCTTGGCATTTCGGCGAAATCTCGGCCCCATGTGGTCATGAACATGAAGGAGAACACGATGGACGCGAAGAACGAAAACCAGACGACGAACCTGCCGCGAGGAACGCGGGTCCTCAACATCAACGACGGCGAGGCCGGAACAATCCTGGCCCCGCGAATGGGACGCAACGGCCGCATTCGCGGCTACGACGTTCATACCGCCGACGGGGTGGAGGGCTGGAGCCTCAGCGAGTTCATCGTCCTGACCAACAACGAGTAACCCAGACACAAGGAGAACCCCATGAACGAGATCGACATCGAAACCATGCTGTACGAGATGCTCCAGGACGAGGACGCCGCCCCGGAAGTCAGCCGGGTCCAGACGTTCGAGGAGGCCGGGCTGCTGACCAACAACCGCGGGCTCGTGGTCCGCACCCGGGACGGACATGAGTTCCAGATCAATGTTGTGCAGAGCCGCTAGAGGAGAACGACCATGAAGCGACGCAACCGACCCGAGACGTACGAAGCGGAAGTGAACGGCAAGAAGGTCCGCGTGACCGTGCCGGAGAACGACGAGAGCGACCTCTTCGCCGCCGTCCGCGAGCAGATGAGCCCCCACGCGGTGGCGGCCATCGTCTCCTTCCTCCAGCCCGTCCGCACGAACAACAGCGACGTGGACCGCCAGGTCCACTGGTTTGCCGAGGAGCTGACCAAGCTCGTCGGCGGGTACGAACAGCAATCCCGGCTCGCGGAAGAGCTGGGGCTTTAGCAACCTGCCCGGCATAACGCCGGGCCCAACAGAAAGGGCAGAACCATGACCACGAAGAAGAACAGCAAGAAGCGGAGCAGCGCCAGCACCACCGAGAAGCGGCCGGCCAAGCGGAAGGTGATCGTCTCCCTGGCGCAGTACGAAGCCGAGGCCAAGGCCGAGGCGAAGAAGCACGGCAAGGCGGACCTGGATACGCCCATCGCCACGGCGGCCGAGATCGCCGCGACCGTCGAGGCGATCAAGAATGGGAACCTGGCCGACGGCATCACCGCTCCGACGGGCGGCAAGAAGAAGGCCGCACCCCGCGGCGCGGGTGCGAAGAGCGGCGTTGAGCCGGCCAAGGACGCGACCCCCGCTAAGAAACGCCCCACGGGCGAACGTAGCGCCACCCCGCG
>Ga0116148_1002072_pt1 | contig 20400 bp, 6 predicted proteins | sample AD_UKC055_MetaG_FD_89786 | JGI IMG/M metagenome (GOLD analysis project Ga0116148, IMG submission 89786) | Active sludge microbial communities of municipal wastewater-treating anaerobic digesters from USA - AD_UKC055_MetaG | ecosystem: Engineered > Bioreactor > Anaerobic > Digestate | place: USA... | reverse complement strand
CGCCGGTTTCTCGACCTCGTGCGCCATTTCATGGTCTTCGAGGATCAGGGCGACGGGGAACTCATCAAGAAACAGGCGGGCTACCACCAGTTTCACGCGGTGAACACCGCCGTCGAGACCACCGTCGAGGCCGCAAGTCCCAAGGGCGACAAGCGGTGCGGCGTGGTCTGGCACACACAAGGCTCGGGAAAGAGCCTGACCATGGCGTTCTATGCGGGCAAGGTCATCCTCCACCCGAAGATGGAGAATCCCACGCTGGTGGTGTTGACCGACCGGAACGACCTCGACGACCAGCTTTTCGGCACGTTCGCCCGCTGCCACGAGCTCCTACGCCAGAAACCGGTACAAGCCAACGACCGGGAAGAATTGAAACGGTTGCTCCAGGTGGCGTCGGGCGGGGTAGTGTTCACCACCATCCAGAAGTTCTTCCCGGAAACGAAGGGGGAGGCGTACCCGTGCTTGTCCGAGCGGCGCAACATCGTGGTGATCGCCGATGAGGCCCACCGCAGCCAATACGATTTCATCGACGGGTTCGCGCGCCACATGCGCGACGCGCTGCCGAACGCGTCGTTTATCGGGTTTACGGGTACGCCCATCGAATTGACCGACAAAAACACGCGGGCGGTGTTCGGCGATTATGTCAGCATTTACGACATCCTGCAGGCCGTCGAAGACAAGGCGACGGTGCCTATCTATTACGAGAGCCGCCTGGCGAAACTGGCCCTGGACGAGAACGAACGCCCGCACCTGGACGAGGATTTCGAGGAAGCCACCGAAGGCGAGGAACTGACCCAGAAAGAGAAGCTGAAGACCAAGTGGGCCGCGTTGGAAGCCTTGGTAGGCGCGGAGAAGCGCATCAACCTGATCGCCGAGGACCTGATCGAACATTTCGAAGAGCGTCAGGCCGCCATGGAAGGCAAGGCCATGGTGGTCTGCATGAGCCGCCGCATCTGTGTCGAGTTGTACGATGCCATCGTCCGTCTGCGGCCCCAGTGGCACGACGAGGACGATACCAAGGGCGCGATCAAGGTCGTCATGACCGGTTCCGCCACCGACCCGGTGGCGTGGCAGCAGCACATCCGCAACAAGAAGGGCAGGGAGGACATCGCCAACCGGTTCAAGAACCCCGACGACCCGTTCAAGATCGTGGTGGTGCGCGACATGTGGCTCACGGGCTTCGACGTGCCCTGCCTGCACACCATGTACCTCGACAAGCCCATGCGGGGCCATACGCTCATGCAAGCCATCGCGCGGGTCAACCGCGTGTTCCGCGACAAGCCGGGCGGGCTGGTGGTCGACTACCTCGGCGTCGCGGCGGAGCTAAAACAGGCTCTGGCCAACTACGTCAATAGCGGCGGACGCGGCGAAACCGCCCTGAACAAGGAAGAGGCCGTCGCGCTCATGCTCGAACGGTACGAGATGTGCTGCGACCTCTTCTACGGGTTCGATTATTCGGTGTGGAAGACCGGCACGTCTGGCGACCGTCTGGCCCTGTTGCCGCCCGCCCAGGAACACATCCTGGAGCAGGACGAGGGCAAAGAACGGTTCATGACAGCCGTTACCGACCTGTCCAAAGCGTTCGCGCTGGCCGTGCCGCACGAAGAGACCACGCGCATCCGTGACGACGTGGCGTTCTTCCAGGCCGTGCGGGCCGGTCTGGCCAAGATTACCGGCGAAGGGGATGGACCGGGCAAGACAGCTGAGGACATTGAGCACGCCATCCGGCAGATCATCTCGAACGCAGTGGCTTCCGATGAGGTTGTGGACATCTTCGCGGCAGCCGGGCTCAAGAATCCCGACATCTCAATTCTGTCGGACGAGTTCCTGGCGGAGGTGCGCGGCCTTCCCCAGCGCAACCTGGCCGTGGAACTGCTCCAGAAGCTCCTCAAAGGCGAACTGAAAGCACGGGCTAAGAAGAACCTGGTGCTGTCGCGGTCATTCGCCGAGATGCTTGAGAAAACCCTTCGCGCGTACCAGAACAGGTCCGTCGAGGCCGCCAAGGTCATCGAGGAACTCATCAAACTCGCCAAAGAGCTCCGCGCAGCCGACAAGCGCGGGGAGGACCTGGGGCTCACCGAAGACGAGGTCGCCTTCTACGATGCCCTCGAAGTCAACGACAGCGCCGTGAAAGTCCTGGGCGACGACACCCTCAAGACCATCGCCCACGAACTTGTCGAGGCCATCCGCCGCAGCGTCACCATCGACTGGACGGTCAAAGAGAGCGTGCGGGCAAAGCTACGCGCCTACATCCGCCGCATCCTCCGCAAGCACGGCTACCCGCCCGACAAGCAGAAGAAGGCCACCGAGACTGTCCTGGCCCAGGCCGAACTCCTCTGCGCCGATTGGGCCGCGTGACCGCCGCCGCCGTGCCACGCGCATACATATAAGGCTGAAAAGTTATTCAGTAGGTGAACGATTGTGTTCTATTTTGTACTTGGACCGCGCGACTTTCGCCGTCTCGGTACGCACGTGTATATATAGCTGAAATTTTCTTCAGGTAGGGGAACGGGAGCAGACTAAACGGGTCTGGACAGCAGAATACCGGGCCAGAGCGCTGCCCCCCTCGGAAGGATAACCGACACCAATTGGCAAAGCCCAAGCTTAGCGGGCCGTAGGCCGCGCCCTTCGGACGGATTCGAACTTATCACGAAGTACCTCTTGCACATGAAATGAAACCTCCTGTTATTCGCGCCAGTGACTTGGGTCGCTTCTCGGGCTACTTCCAGGTTATGAACCGAAAGAAGCCCACGTACCGTTGTTACCTTATGGCGCCATGGCCCACACCTCGACCGCATACGTGAATCGAATGGTGTAGTGGAAGACGAGTTCAATGCGGATTGTCACGGATTGTCCCGGAAGCAGTTCCGTGATTCCGGCCTTGTCTTCCAGGTCATAGTAGAAGTCGCCGTTCTGCGTCGTGCCGCTCGCTTCCGGCATGTCCACACCGGCAGCGCTGATGACAAAGACGGCCTGCATGGGCGCCTCAATGGCATCAGCGGAGATGTTGGTAATGGTCAGATCCGCCGCGCTGATCATCATCCGCTTGATCGGGTCCATCATGTACACGCTCTCGTTGGCGGTGCTCATGGAGACGCGGCCGGTCACATCCTGGAAGCTAAGTTCCTCCATGCAGGTGACCTCGACATTGTCCGCTGACGTGTCCTCGCCATCCGTCACTTCCAGCTGCAGCACGTAGCTTCCGACCACATCCGGAGTGAACCAAGGAAGCGCCGTCGTCCGTCCGGAGATGTCGTCATTGGTCAGCCCGCTAAGAGCCGGCAAGGAGACAAAACTCCACATGAACGACAATGGCTGAGGCCCGCTATCCGGGTCATAACTGCCCGAGCCATCGAGATAGGCGGCTGCACCATACGCCACAGTCTGGTCTGCCCCGGCATCGGCAACCGGCGGCACGTTCTCCAGCTCCGTAACCGTGATAACGGCCACCGCGATGTCGGACTCAAACCCGTCCGATACGGTAAGCATCAGCTCGTACACCCCCGCCATATCCGGCATGAAGGACGCACTGCACTCGGTCCGGTCCACGATGTCGTTATCCGTCAACGTGCTCCCGGCCGCCACGCTGAAGAAGCTCCAGGCGTACGTGAGAGGCTCCGGACCATTGTCCGGGTCGTAGCTGCTGCATCCATCCAGCATTACGACTTCGCCCAGTAAGGTCTCCTGATTCCCGCCGGCATCCGCGTTCGGCGCAGCCTGCGCGTCAGCTGAAACCATCACGTAATCCGGATCACTGTCAAATTCGTAATCCCTCACTACCAGCGATAGAACGAAATCGCCCGCAACGTCCGGAATGAACGACGGACTCGCGGTATCCCAACCGGCGATATCGTTGTCCGTCAACGCACTCGCGGGCGGCAGGCTCTCGAAACGCCACTCGTAAGCGATCAAGTCGCCGTCCACGTCGTACGAGTCGCTGCCGTCCAGGGTGATTGTTCGACCGGTGAGCGCGTTGATCTGGTCATCGCCCGCGTCCGCAACCGGCGCGTCGTTGACCGGCGTGACCGTGATGGTCACCGTCGCTTCATTGCTGTCGAGTGCTCCGTCGTTGGCTCTGTACGTGAAGCTGTCCTGGCCGTTGTAATTCGCCTCGGGCTGGTATACGAACGAACCATCCGCGTTGAACGTCAGAGTGCCCTGGCTGGGGCCACTCACCAGCACCGCCATCAGGGCGTCGCCGTCTTCGTCTGTATCGTTGCCCAAAACGCCCGGCGCAGTGACCGCCAGCGTCTGGTCCTCAGCCACCGTGTAGGCATCATCGATTCCTACGGGTTGCTCTCCAGCAGGCGTGATAGTAATCGAGACCGTTGCTGCAAGACTCACGACAATCTGATCGCTTGCCACGTACCTGAAGCTGTCTGGACCGCTGTAATCGGCTGCTGGCGTATAGCTGAACGAACCATTCGGATTCAGAGTGAGCGTTCCGTGGCTCACGCCCGTAAGCAGCACCGCCGTAAGAACGTTGCCATCCGGGTCACTGTCGTTGCCCAAAACGCCCGGAGCAGCCACTGTAAGTGCTTGGTCCTCGGAGACCGTGTATGAATCATTCGCGGCTACAGGCCGATCGTTGACGGGCGTTACCGTGATGCTCACCGTCGCTATGCTGCTATCCAATTCACCGTCATTGGCCAGATAAGTGAAGCTGTCTGATCCGCTGTAATTTGCCGCTGGCACGTACGAAAACGAGCCGTCGGCGTTCAGTGTCAGAACGCCGTGGCTCACGCCGCTTACCAGCATGGCCGTCAGGGCGTCACCATCCGGGTCGCTGTCGTTGCCTAAAACGCCCGGCGCGGTCACCGTCAGGGTCTGGTCCTCAGCCACCGTATAGGCATCGGACGCCGCTCCTGGGACATCGTTAAGCGGCGCAACCGTGATGGTGACCGTAACGATTTCGGAATCCAGCTTGGCCAGTGGGAAACCTTCGTATTGCAGATTCTTGAGCGGGGCACGGCCCGCAAGAACCGCCTCAATGATTAATTGGATATCCACGGCGTTTACACAGCCGTCACGGTTAATATCCCCCCTGGCTCCCTGTACGCCCAAAGCCTCGTTGATGACCATTTGAACATCACTGGCGTCGAACCGTCCGTCTCCGCCCGGGTCAGGCAAGGTATCTCCGCCCGTCCCGGTCTGGCCTGGCTCATCGCTTGCTTTGTACGTGAAACTATCGATGCCAAAGAAATTGCTGTCGGGGACGTATTGAAATGAGCCATCCGGGCTGAACGTCAGCGCGCCGTAGCTCACGCCGTCAACAAGCAGGGCCGTCAAGGCGTCGCCATCAGGGTCGGTGTCGTTGGCCAACACGCCCGGCGCTGGCACGGTCAGCGTCTCGTCCTCGGACACCGCGTAAGCGTCACCGTTGGCAACAGGCGGCTGGTTCTCCTCTGGGATAGGCGTCTCGACTAGAGGCGTGAGAATTGCGCCCCCGCCGAGACGGTACTCAGCGTACCCGGATAGAACCTGGGTACCATTTTCATCAACTGGCACATTGACCCTGTAGACAAACGTCGCAGGAAAAGCCGCCACAGTGAGATATACGAACTCCAGCATCCCGGAAGTGCCCGGCGCAGGAGCGATTATAGGGGAGGGTCCGCTCACATAACTGTCGTAAGTCCAGCCGCTTGGGAGAGTCTCGTACAGGGCCAGGGCGGTGACTTGGGCGGTGCCTTCCCTGTTGAAAGTCACCGCAACGTCCAGAGTTTGGTCCGGGAGGTAATAACCCTGGGGAACAGATCTCTCTATTGTGAGAATCGTCTCTTGCGCACTGGCAGGGCTGGTGCTAAGGGAAATGAGACCAAGGACCAAAGTGCCAGATAGAATTGCTCTGGCCCATTGAGAAAGCCTTCCCCTGTACCGCATTTCTAGCTCCTTTCGACGAGTTCACTGCCCACGAACTTATACTTGACACACAGTGTACACCCGTCACGATCAGTCCCGGAAGATCTCAGTTCGGTAACCCTCGGTACACTTTCTCCTCAGGTCATATTCCTTGCCGCCCACATTGTTGATGCCGGTTCACACCAAAACTTCTATTCTATAGTGATTCCTCCGGCGCTGCTGCTCTTCCCCTGGTTCTTCCACACTTGGACGATAACCGCCTGAATGTCGGCGGCGTCCACATGTCCAGATGTATTGATGTCGCAATCATGGGCCCCAGGAATACCGAGTGCGGCGTTGATGACGAGCTGCAGGTCGATTGCGTCGACTTTGCCGTCGTTGTTCACGTCACCCTTGATGCCCGTTGGGGGCTTCTCGTCGCCAGGCCGTTCGGAGGGCGTTTGGCCGTGTCCGTCCGCGGAACCATCCGGTTCGTTAACGACTTGTGCCTGCTGCTCGGGACCCGTGGTGCGGTACAGCGCCTTGCCTGTAAGGCCGGTCACGCCGGTCTTGCCCGAGTCTGACCGTATGCGGTATGTCACGTGGGCGGGCAACGGTGGCGTCCAGATCCAGGCGAAATTCAGTTCGCCCGAGTCGCCCGGGACGGGCGCGATGGCAGGCGGTTCGGAGGCGTCAACGATGCTCTCGAAGGTCCAGGCCGCCGGGAGCGTTTCCACCAGTCCTAGGGCAGAGACCACTTCTGTTCCGACGCCCGTGAACGTTACCGTGACTTCGGAGGCGTCTCCGCTAGCGACGATGTGGCGTGTTGCGTGCAGCGCTAGCACCGTCGCATCACTCACAACGTTCATCTTCGCGGTCCCTGCCTTGGCGGCGAGTCCGGGTGCGTATCCGTCTTCCGTGCCCTCCGCGACATGGTAGCCGCCCATATTGTAGAACTGAATCATGCGGAGGATTTCCGACACGCTGATCATCCAGTTCCGTGGATTGTAGTCGTTGTCATGCGGCAGGCAGGAGGGATCGGGCGCGCCGGGAACGCCGGGTTCATAGCCATCTTCCGTTCCGACGGCACAGTGATAACCCCCCAGGTTATAGAACTGGATGACCCGCAGGATCTCCGACACGCTGATGAGATTGTTCGCGGGATTGTAGTCCAGCGAATGGTACATGCGTTCTGATATCGAACCCAAGCCACCAATAGCTGCTGTCTGCTCAGGGCCTCCGGCCCGTTGGTATAGTACGTCGCCCGAGAAGGCCTTGTCGCCTGTCTGGCCTGTTGGCACGTTCACCCGATAGGTAAATGTGTACGGGAACTCGGGGATGCACGACCAGACGAACTCGAGCGTGCCGGTTGCGCCGGGACTCGGGATTGTCGCGGGACCACACCCCGACGGGCTGAAGCTCACGAGCGAGTCAAACGTCCAGCCCGCGGGGAGCTCTTCGGTCACGCTTAGCGCGGTCAGATCGTCCGCTCCAAGATTGTCAATAGTCACCGTGATGTTCTCGACCCCCGGCGACGAGTACTTGTAGTACCAGAACGAGCGGGACGCCGCAATATCCACTTCACACGCCGTCACACTGATTGTGACCGTCGCGACGTTGCTGTCGAACCCGCCATCGTTTGCCACGTACGTGAAGCTGTCCGTTTCCGCGTACCCTGCATCCGGCGCGTACTTGAAAGAGCCGTCGGCATTCAGTGTAAGGGCGCCGTGGCTCACGGTACTGACAAGTATCGCCGTGAGCGGGTCACCCTGGGGATCCATATCATTGCCCAGCACGCCCGGCGCAGGCACCGACAACGGCGCGTCCGCGCAGACCGAATAGCTATCATCCTGGGCCATCGGCGCGCCGGGCCCTTTGGATACAACCAAGTCAACCGCTGTACCCGCGGCCACTGGCGTGCCGCAAGCGGGATCCTGTGAAATAACCAGCCCCGCGGGGACTGTCGAGCTGTACTCCTCCGTCACCGTTCCAACGGCAAGACCCGCTCCTTTCAGGGTCGTTTGGGCGGTTGGAAGGGTCATATCCGTCACACATGGCACGGGTATGGTGCTTCCCGTGGAAATGACCAAATCCACGGCAGCGCCCGGCTTCGCGCCCTCGAGGCAGTCGCCGGCCGGGGGATCTTGGTTGATTACGCAACCCTCGGAAACCGTGTGGCTCGCAGCGTGCGAGATGCTGCCTATCGTGAGCCCGGCCGCCAGAACGGCTGCCGTAGCGTCCGATTCGGTCATTCCGACCAGGGACGGCACACTCACTCTGACGTCGACCAGAGTCTGAGCTTCCGCCGTCGTGGGGGGAGCTTCTTCGAGGTGGCCGACGTTGTCTTGAGCGCACGCCGCGAAGGCATACGTGTGACCGTCCTGTCCCGTGAACGTCTCCGCGGTCTGTGTCGTGTCGTTGATCCACAACATCCACTCCCCGCCATCGTCCTGCACGAAGAGGTCATACGACGCGATGCCCGACCCGTTGGGCGAGTCTTCGCCCGTCCACGAGACCGTGAATGCAGCCGTGCACGTCGTCTCCGGCAGCGGCAGCACCGTGGCAGTCGGCACGATAGCGTCTATGGTAACGAGCGCCTCTTTGTTCGGGTCGGTGCCCTGGGAAGGATCGTGCGGATCAACCTGGTTGGTGGCAATGGTCTCGCCGAAGTCGAACTGGATCGTGGCGATGTTGCGGATCTCTGTGCCGTCGGGCACATCAGGAAGGGGCCGCACCACGAACGAGATCTGCCCCTTACCGTGCCCCGTTCCGTCTTCCGGAGGCAGCAGGCCGTAGTCCACTGTCGGCGGCAGGCCCGTCTCCGGGTCGATAGTGTAGAGCACCGCGTACACCTCGCCGGACGCCGGGTCCAGTCCGGCCACTATCTCCGCCTCGAGTTGTTTCCCGTCCTGGGTGAACGGCACGGTCGTCTCGAAGTACTGCGATCCTCTCGGCACCGTCACCAGCTGGTCCCCGAAACCCACCTCCGTCAGTTCAAACGTGGACCAGTCCAGATCTGCGCTGAGCGGATCGGAAATCACTACTAGTTGCGCGGGCGCTGTGGCGGTCGGGTCGTTTTCAAAGTCGATCCGGTACGGGAGCAACGAATCCACGGTCACATAGTTGCTATCCCCAAAACCCCCCGGACCAGGTTTTCCGTTGGGGTCCCAACCGCCCCCGGCACCGCTAGAGCCAGTATCGGCAGCTTCGTCGGGCACTTCGGGCTCATCAGGAGGTTCTTCTTCATAAGGACAATACTCGGGATTTCCTCCGGGAGCCACAGGAATTCCATCTTCTTCGTTCATCGTATCTTCAGCCCAATCCCTAATTTTGGCGTACCAGTCACCCTCCCCGCTCAACCACGTAAAGGCAACCAAGCCGGCAACTTGGCCAACCTCAACGCCTATTGTGAGTCCTGCGGCTGCTCCTACGATTCCCCCCAGCGGTGTTCCTATCACTGTTCCTACTCCCAACCCTACTAGCCCGCCTACAATCCCTCCAGCTGTCATCCCGATAAAATCAAAAGCTAACGCAAGATCTACACAAGCGAGGGTTGCAACCGCTTGGGCAATCCTGCTATGCCACTTTGCTTTATCGTACAGGTCTCTTGGCAAGTAGATGTCGCAAAGGCCGCTTGGGTCAGCAAATGATAAGGGGCTATTCGCAGCATAGGTGTAGAGATTAATCCCTCCAGCTATGTAAATGGGATCTTCAGACACAAAGCGTCCAATTCTCGGATCATAGAACCTCGCCCGCATGAGATTGAGTCCCGTACCCTCGCGGGTAACGCCGAGTTCCCCAATATACTCAAACGGGTTCGAGGCGGACGCATCTCGATAGAGCGAATTGCCGAAGGGGTCATACATATAGTCATTGGTGGCTAGCCCCGCTTGAGACAGGAGCTGGCACGTGTTCCCCATTCCGTCGAAAGTGTAGTAACCCAGACTCGCGTCCGGGCCGATTGTGCGGACCAATCCCGCTCCATGGTCGTAGCCGGCGATGAGATTGCCGGTGTCATCGTATTCCCCAACGACATTGCCCAGGCCGATGGGGTCGATGACGAAATGAGCCATCTCACCGTTCTCGCTCGCGGCGACCCGGCCTCCGAAGGCGTTGTAGACGTATTCCCAAACGTTGCTGCCTTTGGTAGCAGAAAGCATGCGATTCTCGTCGTCGTAAGTATAGAAAGTCGTGCCCGTGACCGCCTCTTCCACCGTCCTGTTGCCGTCCCAGTCGTAGTCGTAGGACGTGTCGCGGACCTGGGTATACTGGTTCATGTTGTTGGTGGTGTAGTTCTCGCGTAGGCCATTGGAGATCGTGTAGATGCGGTTGCCGACGCCATCGTACGCGTAGGTAAGGTTCTGGCTGGGGATTTCGGGATCCGTGGAGACCAGCACAGCGTGCGTGAGCTGCCCGAGGTCGTCGTACTCATAGCTCCACGTGCCATAATGCGTGGCCATGCCGACACGGAGGCCCCGGGTGTCATAGGTGTAGTTGAAGAACGAGAGAACCGTGCTGTCGGAGTTGTGATTGACGAGGGAGAGCAACTGCCCCGACGCATCATATTCGTGTGTGGTGTATGAACCGTTGCCGAGGGTCTTCTGGGACAAGCGCCCCATCGCGTCATACGCGTACTCAACAACCGGAGCGCCTGTCTCGTCGGTCATCGTGTCGAGGCGTCCCAGATGGTCGTAGGCGTAGTCGAGACGGTGCCCAAGCTGGTCCAAGCTGGAAGCGCGCCTCCCCGCGGCGTCATAGGTGAACTCCAGCCACCGGCCACCGGGGTAGTCGATGCGGGTGAGGTAATCGTCGGAGTCGTAGGTGTAGTCGGCCGTACCGTGAGCGTCGACCGTGTAGTCCAGATTGCCGCGAGCATCGTAGTGATACTCCATGTCCGTACCGCCGCTGAGGTAGTTTTTCCGCGTCAGCCGGCCGTTCTGGTCGTAATCGTAGTCGACCTGTGCGCCGCGCCGGTTGCTCCAGACATCGGGAAGTCCGGCGTCATCCGTCACCCACGTTTGGGTCGTACCGTTGGCATAAGCGATGGCTTCGAGGTTGCCCTGGGGGTCGTACCCATACTCGGTGCGGTTGCCGTTCGCGTCGGTCAGCCAGCTCAGGCGGTTCAAATCGGCCGTATACCGGAACCGGGTCGTATAGCCCAGGGGATCCGTCGCCGCGGTTAGGTTGCCGCGGTCGTCGTAGGCGTAGGTGAACGTCCGGCCTTCTGCGTCATAAACGGCGGTCTGACGGCCCAATTCGTCGTAGACAAAATGTGCGGCCTTGCCCAGGGCATCCTGCATAGAAGCCGGGCGCCCGGAGTTGTCGAAGTAGTACTGCGTCCACCCCGCCAAAGCGTCCGTCGCGGTGACCCCACCGGTGGAATCGTAAGCGAACAAGACTCCTTCCGCGCCGCCGTTGCGGTATGAGGATGCCAACCGCCCGGAGGTGTCGTAGGTGTAATGTCGCTGTGTACCTCCCGGGAAGACGATCTCTGTGAGCGCGTGTTCAGATGCCGCGCCGGGATTCGTATCGTACGCGTACGTTGTGATCAGTCCGTCATATGCTTCCGCCGACGCCAGGTGTTCGCCCGATGCGTCGTAGGTGAAGATCGTCTGGCGTCCGACCGAATCGGTCACGCTCTGTATCGTTCCCGAGCCGTTGTACGCGAGCTCGAGGAACTGGCTGCCGGGCTGACCGTCGTGCGCGTACGTAAGCCGGGTCAGGAAGTCGCCGCCATACTCAAGCGCGATGCCATTTCCGTTGGGATCTCCCACGGAAACCAGTTTTCCGTCTGCCTGAAAACCGTGAACGAATCCCTCCAATTCGCGTAGAAGGTAGCCGCCTCCCGAAGCGGCCGTCAGCTTGCCGTTGTCGCCGGGCGCAGCGAGATAGCCGCCTCCGGGACGGCTGTCGGGCTGGAAGATACGGGGCGTGCCGCTCATATCGGTGATAACCACCGTGCCGTCGTCTTTTGTCTCAAGGGAGACTTCCCAGTTGTGTTTCCATCCGCGACCGAGCGGTCCGAGTTCAAAGTGGCGCGAGATCGGCTGTGCGTAGGAACGCCGGAAGACGATGGGCATGCCCGGCGCCTGCTCAACGGCGTCCGTGGCAGCGGCGAACTGGGATAGCGGGTTCAACCCGTCGGCCTGTCGGAACTCGAATGCCGCCAGCTTCTGCACATCGTCGACGCGTTGATCAAGGCGGTAGAGATAGGCAGCGTTCTCGGCAAGCATTCGGGCGTAATCGCCCCACGTGGCGCCCACCTGGTTCGTGTAGTTGGTCCAGAGGACATCCCAGGCGTCCTCGCGGACATAATAGGGGCGCAGGTCCGCCTTGAGCGAATCCCAATCCACTGGCGAATCGTTCTCGGCGGACAGCACGCCCACGTTCCACTCGATGGGCGGATAGTCGAAGTCCCAAGGTTTCAGCCAGCCCGCGTAGTAGATGGCCACGCAGCCGCCTTCGCCTGCTTCGAGCACGCCGGTGTTTGCTCCCGAGGCGAGGAACTGCACGGAATGGGAGAATCCTTCGGGCATCACGGCGGTCCAGAACCCCTTGATCACGCGGGTCGGATCAAGTGTCAGCAGAGCGCGCTCGTTGCCATTCTGCGCCGCCGTCACCACCAGCAGCGGCGCGCGCATTGCCACCTCACCTGCGTTGAAGTACTCAACGTACACGGTCGCGAGCTGGTGGTACCCGAAGCGCGACGGCAGGACCAGGTTGGTCTCTATCTCCGGCGGGGGGACATCCATGATCTCGACGGCGGCGGGCAGCAGGTATGAAACGTCGTCGGGCCGCCTCACGCGGATGGCGTACAGGCCCGGGGGCACGGCGCCCGGCTCTAATGTCACCGTTACCCGGCTGAATGAGTTGACATTCACAGTGGCAACTGGATATGCGGTTTCGTCGGACCCAACAAGCTCAACCTGAATCGGCCCTGTAAACCCTACCCCTTCCAGCACGAGGTCGATCGGCGAAGCAGCGCTCAGGCGTTGGGGTGAAGCGGATAGCACCCTCAAATCGACGAACTCGGCCAGAATCGTGAACTCGGCAGGTACGGGTTCCGATTCGGCATAGACAAGGACATACCATGTGCCAGGAGAAGCCGTGGGAATCACCAGCCGCTGGTTCGCGCCGGAGAGGCCTTGGCGGCCGTAGTCATACTCACCGCGACTGGGTACGCTCTCATGGCTTGCGTAGAGCCCGAAAGAGCCGGCTGGCGCGGTCAATGTGAAAACCAGGCTCTTTCCTCCCGGAGCATCGATGCGGTAGTAGCGCGCTCTCTGGCCAGACGGGAACGAACCGGTTCGCGAGACGCCGTCCTGCAAGGCGGGAACGAAAACCTGCGTGGCCTGGGCGTATTCATTGTTAAGCCGATGCTTTTCCAAAACCTTCCATTCATCGTCGAGGCTCAAGATCAGGTAGTAAACCCCATCTTCCATGGGTGGAATGGTATAGTTTAAGGTTGCGGTGTAACTTTCTCCGGCGCCAAGCGCGCTGGCCTGGGACGCGGTGGCAAGGAGCGTGTCCGCAACATCGAGTTGCGGATCCGTGGAGAGATAAAGCGCGTCGGTTCGGTTCACGAGTCCTACGGCCGCATTGCCCGCGTTCGCGGCGGTGTAGGTGACCTCCCCCGGCTCGCCGATTCCACCTCCGCCGGTTGCCTGCACGGCGACGACCGTCAGATCGGGCGCGACTCCAGAGTTCGGGACGACCGTGAGCGTGCGCTGAGACATCAGCAATGGCTCGCCCAAAGCATCGAGCTTACTCAGCTTCACGACGTACTCGCCAAGCTCCGGGAAGGAGACCAGACCGGGGTTTTGCAGGGTAGAGGTACGGCCATCGCCGAACTCCCAAGAATACGATTGCAGGCCGCTCTTGCCTGCGAAGCGCAGCGTATCGCCGGCAAGAATACGCCCCGACCGCGGCGGGGAGAGGATATAGTCCACGTAATACTCGGAGGCGCCCATGTCAATACCGGCGCCAACGGGCCGCGGATGCCCGAGGAGATCGTCTGAAGGAGCGCCGGTAAGCGTGCCGGCGTCGATGCAGGGCGATTCCGGTTGCAGTTGCACGTTGCCCGATGCCGCGTCCACGAACAGTGGGTCTTTGTCGATGTTTCCAGTCCCCGCGTAACCGCCTTGCACGCAGGAGTACGTCACGGTGGCGGTCTCGCTTATCGGATCGGCGCCATTATCCCAAAGAATGCTGTTGACCACTTGTACGGTCGCGGGGTAGCTGAATATTGCGTCACTGCGGTTGCCTGCAAACGTGCAATTCACCACTTGCGAGACAGACACAAGGTACAGCGCTCCACCCAAGGAGGTTCCTTCATTCCCGACAAACACGCAGTTTGTCACGGCACCAATGTTGTAGATGGCACCGCCGTACGCGGACTGATTATCTGCGAACGTGCAGCGGCTTACCCGAGGCACACTATTGTTGTTCTCATCCGAGATTCCCCCACCCCCCTTTGTCGCCTGGTTCCCCACAAAGGTGCAGTCGCTCACCTCTGGGGATGAGGAAGACTCATTGTACATACCCCCGCCGACGGCATAGATGCTGCCACTGGCAACATTGCCTCGGAAGACGCAATGTGTTACCCGCGGCGAGGCCGAACTGTTGTACATCCCCCCGCCATTCTCCGCACTCCCGTCTTGCATCTCAAAACCGTCTAACACCGCAAAATCCGAGCCCGTCACGCATCGCCGCATCCCTTGCCCATCGATGATGATCGGATGGGTAACCCAGTCCCGTTCGCCCCGCAACGTCTCGGTCCCCGCAAATCCTCCATACAGGTGCACGCCACGGCGCAGCGTCACCACCTGGTCTACCGCGCTTGTATATTGGCCTTGCGCCACCCAGAGCTCTGCCGGGTCGGACGATGATGCCCCCGCCGCCACCGCGGCGTCGATGCACTCCTGAATCGTCTGGAACGCATTCTCCCAACTCGAACCGTCCGGAGACTCCGCCGTCGAGGCGGCGTCAACCATCCAAACGCTCCGCGCCTGAGGGTCTGTGTTTCCTTCATATTCCCTGAGATTTGTCAGCCCGTCTCCGTCCGGGTCACCGTTGGCCCCGTTTGCCGGATCCACCGTACCGTCATCGTTCCAATCCAAGTCGTAGTGAGTCTCCCAGCTATCCGGCAGACCATCACCATCCGTATCCACATACTCGTAGGCCCCCATGTCCACTTCCGCCCCTTGTGGACGGGCCAAACCGAAGAAATCTTCGGCTGGCGCCCCGGCACTGGTACCTGTGTCCTGACATGGCGAACTTGGCTTCAGCTGCACGTTCCCCGCCACGGCGTCTACGAACAACGGGTTCTGATCGATGTTGCCGGTCCCCGCGTAACCGCCTTCCACGCACGAGTACGTCACAGTGGCGGTGTCGCGTATCGGATCGTCACCATTACCCCAAAGAATGCTGTTGACCACTTGCACGGTCGCGGGGTAGCTGAATATTGCGTCACTGCGGTTGCCTGCAAACGTGCAATTCACCACTTGCGAGACGGACACAAGGTACAGCGCTCCACCCAGGGAGGTTGCTGTATTCCCGACAAACACGCAGTTTGTCACGGCACCAATGTTGCAGATGGCGCCGCCGTACGCGGACTGATTATCTGCGAAAGTGCAGCGGCTTACCCGAGGCACACTATTGCTGTTCTCATCCGAGATTGCCCCACCCCTCCTTGTCGACCGGTTCCCCATAAAGGTGCAGTCGCTCACCTCTGGGGACGAGGAAGACTCATAGTACATACCCCCGCCGTCGGCATAGATGCTGCCACTGGCAACATTGCCTCGGAAGACACAATGTGTTACCCGCGGCGAGGCCGAACTGTTGTACATGCCGCCACCACTGCCGCCCGACGCCGAGTTCTTCGCAAACGTGCAATCCATCATCTCCGGAGACGACGAAGCGTTGAACATCCCCCCGCCTGCTGTCGTCGCAGTGTTCCCTTCGAACGTACAATTGGCCAATTGCGCCGTACAAGAGACGTTGTTGTACATCCCGGCACCGTCGGCGGCTGTATTGTTTACGAATTCACATGCGGTCACTATCGGCGAGCATGACGAGTAGTTGTGCATGCCACCACCCTTGTCAACAGCGGTGTTATTGAGGAATCTGCAACTCGTGACGACCGGCGAGGAAGATTCAGAATTGGCCATGCCGCCGCCATCGGATTCTGCGCCTGTTACCTGATTGCCCGTGAACACGCAATCGATTACTTGAGGTGAAGAAGAATAGTTGCGCATACCCCCACCCGCAAGCGTCGCCGTGTTCCCCTCAAACGTACAGTTCGACACCGTAGGAGAAGAAGAGTCGTTGTTGTACATCCCGCCGCCGGAGCTGCTTGCCGTGTTGCTCAGGAATTTGCAGTTGGCGACCTGCGGCGAAGAACCGCTGTTGTACATACCTGCACCAGAGGTAGCCTTGCCGTTCCGCATCGTAAACCCGTCCAGCGTCGCGTCGCCTGATGCAATGTCTTGCCCATAGACGCATCGCCGGGCACCTCCTCCGTCGATGATCGTTTCGTGGGCAGCCCAGTCTCGCTGCTCGCGCAATGTCTCGGTACCTGCAAAGCCACCGTATATGTGCACCCCGGACTTCAGCGTCACCACCGGGTCCGTGGCGCTCTTGTAGCCATCCGCCGCCTCCCCGACCCATACTTCCCCGCCACCAGCGGCGTCGGCGGCTTCAATGCCCTCCTGAATTGTCTTGAAGGCATTCGGCCAACTCGAGCCGTCGCCAGACACCGCCACGTCTCCGTCGACTCGATAGACTTCGGCGGGCGCCGTGGCACATACGGCAAGGAGAATGCATACAGAAATGGCGATAGAACGGTAGGTCATGGCTCTTACTCCGTGCCCCGGCAACCGGGCGGTACACTCCCCGACGGCTACCCAATGCCCCCCTCGAATTCCTTCCGCGACCGCAACCTGGAATGCTCTTTTCCATACTAGACGGCTAGCATGAAGACGTCAATAGGAATCCTCATAAACTGGCTCGCTGCAGGCAGGTTGGTTTCGCCGTGTCCAATCCTCTTCAAGCATTCGGACGCGTCCGCGACAACACCGCCCAAATAGCTGACGATATAACACTTACAGTGACAGCTCATGACCCTCGGGCCGCTTTCCCTCGCAAGGGTGTATGCGTGGTCGAGCTCGGTTCAGGGTCGGGAGGATGGCGTTCCTGGGGGCGGGGACGTGTTGCTGGAGATCCAGTCTTGGCTGGATAGCATCGCGCAGGAGCGCGTCGCGGGTGCAAGCGGGGGACGAAAGGTGAACGTGGTCCATGACCGGGGAGCACGCATCGCTAAGGCGCGAGCTAACCCAGCCCGCGCGATGGCGTCCCAAGCTCTTGCCGCCTTTGTCAGGACACCGGCGTCGGAAGGGCCTAACGCTTGGAGAACCACGTTGCTGCTCTGAAATACCTGAAGCACATTGCCGACATGAGATAATCTCCGATGACGGGTAGAATTCTCAGGATGCGACCTGTTTGACCTTTGGACCGCCATCATTCTCAAAACAGTCTCACCCAAACACAAAAAATCTGAAAAATTTCGCGCGAGCGATAGTAGAAACGTCCCTCGGGACAACTTTCCCCCCCTGCCCCCGGTCCTTGTTCCAAATCGCGGCCGTGGATCATTCTCGATCCCACGCCTCGCACGGCGGCGGACTTGTCCACATGGGATGGGGGCGCGCTTCTCATTACGACCTCGACGGCCCGCGCTTTGGCCGTGCGCCAAGCCATAGGGCTCGGCAGTCGCTCATGTCCAAAACACCTGGTCTGTGCCCGCCATCAGCACGTAGGCCATAGGCGCGCGGGGGGAGGGGGAGGGGACAACGATGGAGCCTGCAGTCCTCATCTCGGCTCCGCACCTCGACCTCGGCGACTGGCGCCCCGACGTTTGGCACGGGCGCCGACATAGCCACTGGCGGGCAGCCAGGGGTGCCGGGCGTACGTCTGCCATCGGAATGGACAAGCAGTTTGCCTGAAGCCAGGGCCCTGGGCGCTTACCGGCCACAGGCAGCTCGGTCATCAAGAGCAGGGGAGAGAAGGGGAGGGATGCCACGAACGGGCAGGCTTCGAGCTCCAGCATCCAGGATTTAGCCCGGCGCCTCCAAGGGCGCCGGGGACGCGACCCAGGTTCACACGTCATTGTCCTTGGGCGCCTGACCCAGCATCTGGAGCAGTTGCTGTCGGTCATTCGTCGACAGATTCCGTATCGCCTCAGCAATGGCCTCCAGGCGGTCTACTTGCATGCCATCCTGGAATCTGGTGCAAGCATTGGTGCAAGCGTCAGAATCCGGCTCCGTAAGTTCCTTATTCTCAGCACTTACGATTGACTGCCCTCTGCCTCCGGAGCAATAGGTCGTGCGTTCGAATCGCACCGGGCGCGCCATTTCTTTGCGTCGCCGGGCATCTGTGACGACGTGCTCAACCCATAACCAGAGGCAACAACAGCAGGAGCAAGGCAGCCATCGACCATCGCCTGTGTCCCGTACGCTTTCGGGCTCGCACCATGGGCCAGGAGAGCAATACCGGCAGCGCAACCATAGCGCCCAATCGAATCTTCGATTCCTCGGGAAAGACAGTGATGGTGGTTCCCAGATAGTCGACATCTCGCGGCACGAATGCATTGTCCTCGGCCATATCCTCGGGCGAGAGGAGCGTGCGGAAGCGCGCGTCAGCATCTGCTTCCTGCACATGCAAGAGCGCCCGTTGCCCGGTCTCGACGGTTGGCTGATCCACAATTTCAAGAGGAAAGAACCCGCCGTCGGCAAAACAGGGATAACAAACCACCAGGGTCAAAAGAACGAGAGGAGCCCCAACACAAACCGTTCTCGCCGTCATCGTGTACCTTACCGCCCACCTCTCTCCACGCATTGCCATTCTCTTCCGGCATGATACAACGAATCACGAACGCAAAAAGGCGATCGGATATGATAACGTTTGAGCGATTGCCACAGTGCCTTATATTGTAGGCTCAGCGGCCGTGAAAAAAACCGTGCCCCGGCGCCAGGTCTAGAAAAGCACTCGCAGCTACTCCGCGGGGGATGTCCCCCCGTTGAGGCGTTTCAGGCGAATATCTTTGAACTGCACGGTCATGGGGGCGCCGCTGTGCAGTTGGAGGGCAAGGATGCCCGAGAAGTCCTGCTGATTGGGGTCGTTGTCCTCGACTTCGGCAACGGTCCGGCCGTTGACTTTCAGCGTGATGACCGGTCCGCGGCAGAGCAGGTGGTATTCATGCCAGTCCTCGAGCTTGAATCGCGCGGGAGCGTCGGCGTCCTCGAGCCTGGTCGTCGTTGGCGCGCCGTCCGTAGCGAACACGGTCTTCTCGCCGCGCCAGGCAAGGGTATGACGGCCGAACTCGTCGTACAACCGCACCAGCCAGGGCGTTTGGGTGTTGTTGTCGACCTGGTACCCGCGGCAGTCGTCCGTAATGTCGCCGTTGAACATCTCGCTGCGGAACTGAAAACCTCCATTGACGCTCTCATCGCTGATGATGCGGTGGCGGAGCTTCAGTTCGAAGTCTTCGAGCTTTCCTCCCTGCCAGACGAGGTAATGGTTGCGGCTGGTGGGATGTTCCGCGGTGATCTTGGCTGTAATGGCACCATCCTCTACGGACCAGAAGCTCGCGTCCGCGGCTTTCCATCCGGTCAAGGTCTTCCCGTCAAAGAGGGATTCGAATCCCGGTTCATCCGTAAGCGGCGGCAGGGGATCGGGTTCGACGGCAGGCGCAGCGGCCTGTGTTTCTTGGGGTACCGCACTCAGGCCAAGGAACAGCAGCAGACATGATACAGCGACGATTCCAAGCGCTTTCTTCTCCATACCAGCCCCCTTAAGCACCGTGAACGACAAGGCATAGGCGCACGCCATTATAGCAAACGAGGGTCTGCCATCCGCGCAAATGCCTATTTGGCAGCCAGGGTTTCGGGAAACCGGGCCACGCAGAAATAGCCGAAGACCACAAAAGCCAGAAGCAGCCCGAAGGCGAAGATCGGGTGGGGTTTCAGGATGCGCCGCGCGTCTTCCGAGAAGAATTGGGGCATCACGAGGTAAAGGACCAGGCCCACGGCCAATGCTTGCAGGGGGGTGAGGAGAAGCCCGTCCAGCACTGCTCCCAGCTTGACGAGGAACACCGGTTTCAACCCCAACGTATAGACAATAACCATGTTGGACAGGGCATAGCAGACCAGGATGAAGCGGAACTGGTGTTTCCACGGATATCGGCCCACACGGGGAACCAGCAGCCGGAAACAGTCCGCCAGCAATCGAGGCCAGCCCGCAAACTGGCCCAGCATCGTGCTGATCATGGCCGCCAGCCCGGACAGGATGAACAGGTGCGCGCCGATAGCGCCCCATTTCTCACTGAAAATGCGCGATAGCTCGAGCGCCACGTTCGAACCGTCGGGGGCGATCTGGACGGGTCCCAGGACGCCCGCTCCCGCGATCATGAACGCCGAGGTCACCGTGACCCCGATCAGGAAGGCCATTGTGGCGTCCAGATAGACCGCCCGGCACCATCCCCGGAGATTCCTGGCGGTTTCGGCATCGATT
>Ga0116148_1002065_pt1 | contig 20473 bp, 18 predicted proteins | sample AD_UKC055_MetaG_FD_89786 | JGI IMG/M metagenome (GOLD analysis project Ga0116148, IMG submission 89786) | Active sludge microbial communities of municipal wastewater-treating anaerobic digesters from USA - AD_UKC055_MetaG | ecosystem: Engineered > Bioreactor > Anaerobic > Digestate | place: USA... | reverse complement strand
TTCTTTTTCAAGAGAGTCGTAAACTTGTTTGAGAAGCAAGCTACCTATACCTTTTCTACGATAGTTTTCTGCCACGGCTGCGTGATATATATATGCGCGTCTTCCGTCATGTCCGCAAAGTATGCATCCTATAATATTGCCGTCTTCTTCATGTACGAAGCAGGTATTTGGATTTCTGTTCAAAAAATTTCTTATACCCTCCTGTGAATCATCAAGGCTCCTCATTCCCATTCCTTTTGTTCCTGACCATAAAGCATAAACTTTTTCATAATCTTCCATAGACATAAGACGAATCATACACATCCTCCCTATAATAAAATAACAGACTAAATACCAATTCGCTCCCCGAAAAAATATCATACCACATTAATTTTCATTTTTGTGCGTTTCAGACATAACCAGTGTTTTTTTAATCTTTTCAGCATGAAAGTGGTGTATCTAAGATTAAAAATGAAATATTACCGGAATTTCAAATTGAACTTACATGAAAATAATGCTATTATACAAGTATGGAGGTGAATACAATGATGCAGAAACAATTTGAAAAAATGCGTTCAGGCAAAGGTTTTATAGCAGCACTTGACCAGAGCGGAGGCAGCACACCCAAAGCACTTGCACTTTATGGCATTTCAAAAGAGTCATATACAACCGATGAAGAAATGTTTGATTTGGTACATCAGATGAGAACCCGTATTATCAAAAGCCCTTCTTTTTCATCAGAGCATATTCTGGGAGCCATACTGTTTGAGCAAACTATGGACAGAACAATAGAAGGAGTACTTACTGCAGACTATCTATGGGAAAAAAAGTCTGTAATTCCATTTTTAAAAGTTGATAAGGGACTTGATCAAGAGAATGAAGGTGTTCAGCTAATGAAACCTATCAAAGATCTTGATCAGTTGCTGAAAAGAGCTGTGAGTAGGAATATATTCGGAACGAAAATGCGTTCGCTTATTTTGAAAGCCGATATTAACGGTATAAAAAAGATTGTAAGTCAGCAGTTTGATATTGCAAAAAAGATAATTGATGCCGGTCTTATTCCAATAATTGAACCCGAAGTGGATATAAAAAGTGACGATAAAAAAGAATCAGAGGAGATTTTAAAATCTGAAATACTTAAGCATCTTCAGCAGCTTGGGAAAGAGAGTCACGTTATGCTTAAGCTTTCGATACCGACAGTAGATGATTTTTACTCAGAAATCATAAAACATCCCAGAGTATTGAGGGTGGTTGCTCTCTCAGGCGGATATACTCGTGAGGAATCAAATGAAAAGTTAGCCAGAAATCATGGCCTTATAGCCAGCTTTTCCAGGGCTCTGACCGAGGGTTTGAACGTTAGGCAGTCTGACAGAGAGTTTGATGATTTTCTTAGAGCATCGGTAGAAAGTATTTATAAAGCATCAATAACATAAATAACTGCCGGATTTCCGGCAGTTATTTTTTTTTCTTATGCTCTTTGCTTGCAATATTCTTCTGAATATTTTTTAAAGTAAAAACTTCGCATTGAAAAGACTACACCTTTTTTAATCGTATTTTTAGCAGGTATATATTTTTACTGTTCTTGGATTTGCAGTTATATTATGATTTTTGAAAAGAAAGAGGTTTATACCTGTCTATACAGGTATAAACCTCTTTGAATACTTAAGAATATCTTTTGAATATACTATATCCTGTTATAAAATAAAAACGTTGTGGAGGGAAAACTTTTTATTCATTTTAGGAGGTGTTGTTTATATGAAAAACTTTTCCAAAGTTTTTTTAGTTGGCTTTATCCTTATGTTATCTTTAGTTGTTTTTGGAGCAAGAGAAGTAGTTTTTTGGCATGGACTTTCACGTGATCCTGATAAAAGCAGTATTGACGCAATAATTAACTCTTTTGAAAAAGAAAACCCAGACATAAAAGTAAAAATGGTTTTGGTTCCAGCCGCAGAGACAGATTCCTCGAAACTATTGACAGCTGTATATGCCGGAACCGGCCCGGATCTTGTTTACATAGACAGGTTTACTGTTTCTCAAAGGGCCGCTAACAATGTTCTTGAACCAATGGAGGAGCTTCTTTTAAAGAATAATATTGACATAAATGTCATGAAAAAGGAGTTCTATGATTTTGCTATTGAGGAATGTATTTTTAACAACAAAATGTGGGCCTTACCGTTTGATACTGATGTAAGGGTTCTGCTGTACAATGAAAAATTATTGAACAGTGCTGGTCTTAAAGAACCTCCGAAAGATATATATAGCATGATCAAAGCAGCTGAAAAGCTCACAAAAGAAGGGAAAAGAGGAAGATATGATTTGGTAGGTTTTATTCCATGGTTTGCCCAAGGCTGGCCATACACGTGGATATATGCATTTGAAGGGAATATATTTGATACTGATTCTGAAAAATTTGTTTTTGCCACAGATCCTGGAATAATAGAAGCATATACATGGCAGAAAGAATGGTCTGAAAGATTTGGATACGAAACGCTCAACGCTTTTAGTTCACTGTCAATAGGTGATTTAAACCCGTTTACTGCTGGAAAGCTTGCCATGATAGTGGATGGGAACTGGACAATATCAGGAATAAAACAGTTTGCACCAAAAGATTTTAAATATAAGGTCGGGGGGATTCCTACCAAAAGTGGAAAGCCTGTTACATGGGCAGGCGGATGGAGCATAGCAGTACCTAAGGGAGCCAAGAATCCTTCGGATGCGGCTAGGCTTGCATATTATTTTGCTACTAAAGGGCAGTTACAATACAGCGTTGATACACTTCATATTCCGACTTACCGAAATGCTGTTGATGAGTTTCTTAAAGCCGATCCTTCACAAAAAAGCTTCATAGAGCTGTTGGAGAATGCAAAGACAAGGCCTCCTTTACCTGTTGGTGCTCTTCTTTGGGATAAGCTGGTTGAAGCCAGAGATTATGTGCTTACAGGAAAGAAAAGTGTAGAAAAAGCACTTTGGGATGCACAAAATGAAGTACAAGCCGAATATAATAAGGTTATGAAAAAATAGGGGTGGTGAACATGAAGAGAAAAGTTTTAGTTATTTGTATTTTTGTATTATTGAGCGTCGTATATGCACGTTTGCCTGAATCATCCTACTGGTATCCCAACGATATCATAGACTGGGAGTATGAAACTGACGGAGATGCTCTTTACAACAGGTCATCAGTTCCTCTTGCCAAGAGGGTGGGCACGCATGCTTTGGTTTCCTCAGCTGATGAAAGACTTAAAGTAATGGCATTATCCATAATGAACTCATCTACCAGCGGGATGCCTTCGCAGGGTGTAATAGGGTCAATGAAAACATATCCATTTACTTTCTGGCAATATGTAGACTATCTTGTTGCGTGGGCAGGTTCTGCCGGAGAGGGAATAATTGTTCCCCCCAGTGCAGATGTAACAGATGCTGGACATAAAAACGGAGTTCCTGTTCTGGGTACAATTTTTTTTCCTCCCAATGTCTATGGGGGAAGACGAAATTGGGTTGATCAGCTACTGCAGAAAGAAGACGGTCGCTTTATAGTTGCGGATAAATTAATTGAAATAACTGAATACTACGGGTTTGACGGTTGGTTTATAAATCAGGAGACTACCGGATGCAACGATACACATGCTTTGCTTATGAAGGAGTTTATACAGTATGTAAAAACATCTGCTCCCTGGATTACAATGGTATGGTACGACTCGATGACCAATGAGGGAAATATAGAATGGCAGGGCGAGTTCACAGATAAGAATGCATTTTTCATGAAGGATCTTTCCACTAACAAAAAAATCTGTGATGAAATGTTTATAGATTTCAGATGGCAGTCGACCAAACGGCCTGATACTGTTGCTAATTCACTTAAAAATCTTCAGAAATACGGTATAGATCCAAACAATGTTTTTGTCGGGTTTGATCTTCAAGCAAGCGGATATCTTACGGCGTTTAACTGGCCCAAGCTTATAGCTAACAATGAAAAGCTTATGCTTTCTCTTGGGCTATACTGTCCAAGCTGGTCATACTATGATTCTAAGACGATCCAGGAGTTTTGGACAAAAGAAGAAAGCTTGTGGATAGGAGAGCATAGTATCTTTGAGTATAACGGTAAAAAAGAGTTCTCACAGATAGACTGGGGAGACTATAAACAGTACAGATGGAGAGGAATAGCCAGTTTTGTAAATGAGAAAACCCCTTTAACAGGGACAGCGTTTTCAACCTCCTTCTGCGCAGGTCATGGAAAGTCTTTCTATATAAACGGAGAAAGAAAATCTCAAAAGCAATGGTATAACAGAAGTCTTACCGATATATTCCCAACATATCGATGGAAAGTTTCAGGTAAAACCATTCCTGAAATTACTGTTGATTATGATGATGCTTTCTATGGGGGCACATCGCTTAAGTTTAATGGAAGTACCAAAACAGATGAGCCTGTAGAAGTCTCTCTTTACGCTGCTGATCTTGAAATAAAAATAGATTCATGTTTTAATGCGGCTATAAAAACAGATGAAGATAATAACATAGACGTGTATTATATTTTAAAACTATCTGATGGGAAAGAGCTTTCCATAAAAGCTGATCTTTCACAGGGCATGTGGAAAGAAACCAATTCTTCTCTTTCTGAATACAATGGAAAAAAGATTACAGAGATAGGGATCAGAATAGTAGGTAAACAAGACACAAAGTACTCTTTAAATCTTGGAAAAATAGCTTTGGTACCGCAAGGTAAAAAGATTATATCTTCTGTTAAAGGGATAAAGATAGATAGTATTGAGTTCAGAGAAGGACTGTATGCCCAACTCCTCCTTCACTGGCAGGAAAGTAAAGATGCTGAGTTTTATGAAATATACAGAGTTTTGCCGGATCAGACGAGAGAGTTTGTCTGGGCAAGTTATAATAACTATACGTATATTTCCGATATAAAAAGATTTGGAAAAGAAGACAGTTGCGCACTGGAAGTAATTGCAGTGGATAAAAACATGAACAGGAGTTTGCGTGAGTTTGTAGTATTTAATTGGCCAAGTTATCCTGTTCCGAAAGCTGATTTTGAAATAAGCAATACAATAGCTATGCCCGGAGAAAAGATAAGACTTAACAGTCTTTCCTCAGAAGTAACGGAGCAGCTTGTATGGATACTTCCCGGTGCAACTCCTGGTGTATCCTATGAAGTCTCACCTGAAGTAACATATGAAAAAGAAGGTATATTTCCTGTTACTCTTAAAGCAATAAACTCAGAAGGAGAAAGTATCAAAACAGTAGATCCACTTATTGTTATTACGAAAAAAGCAGCAAACGTTAAAAATATGGCTCTAAACAAAAATACTTATGCAAGCTCGCATGTGCCTTCTGAAAAGCCATCCATGGCTGTTGACGGAACTGTTGAAAACAATAGTAAATGGTGTGCTGTAGGCGATTTACCTCATTGGCTGGTAGTTGATTTTGAGAAAGAGGTAATCATAAACAGAGTTATCGTAAAACATGCTCAGTCGGGAAATGAATCGCCCGATATGAATACTCAGGTATACAAGATACAGGTAAGCAACGATGCTCAGCAATGGAGTGATGTTGTTTCTGTAGATTCAAATCGGAAAGGAGTAACGGAGGATTCATTTGCACCCGTAAAGGCCAGATATTTAAGACTTTTCATAGACAAGCCCACACAAGGCGGAGATAAAGCAGCAAGAATTTATGAAGTAGAGGTTTATGGATTAGAATCTTATTGAATGCATTTTACATTCCTCCGCATGGATTTTCCATGCGGAGGCTTATGTAAGGAGGGGTTTTACGGATGAGAAGGAATAATGCGGTAAATTTTTTTAAAGGGATTTTTTTTATTTCTCCATGGCTTATAGGCTTTTTGATTTTTACTCTTCTGCCGTTTATTGCGTCTTTTTACTATACATTTACTCGTTTCAGCATAACAACAAAGGTGCAGTGGATAGGTACAGAAAATTATGTAAATATGTTTGCTGACCCTCTTTTTTATAAAAGTCTTATGAACACGGTGTGGATGACGGTGGGTCTTGTTCCCATAGGTCTTTTTGTTGCTCTGGGGACAGCAATTTTAATGGACAAGCCATTAAAAGAAACTTCTTTTTACAGAGCAGCAATTTATCTGCCTTCTATCGTTCCGGCATTTGGTTTTTCAGCGGTTGTTACTTGGTTTTTTCATCCTTATATGGGTATAGTAAATGCGTTTCTTGAGTTTATAGGAATAGAAGGGCCTCTCTGGCTCAGCAGTGAAGCATGGGTTAAGCCCACAATTGTGCTTGCGGCTCAATGGGGTGTAGGCAGCTCTATGCTAATTTTTTCAGCTGCAATTAAGGATATTCCTAAAGAATTCTATGAATCAGCCAGAATTGATGGAGCTAATAGATTTGTTGTTTTCAAAAAAATAACTCTTCCTCTTATAACTCCTACTATTTTTTATTATCTGGTTACTTCCACAATAGGAGCGTTGCAGATATTTGATCTTCCTATGCTTCTTTCCAACGGGGGACCGGCAAATGCAAGCATGTCTCTGTCGATGTATATATATAGACATGCTTTTACATATACAAATATGGGATATGCGTCTGCACTGGCATGGTTTTTGTTTGGAGTGACTTTTATACTCACAATTTTTTATTTTGTTTTTCAGAAGAAGTGGGTTTATTACTTGGGTTCATAAATTAATGACGAATGGTGGCGATTATAATGAAAAAAATCAAACTTTATATACCCAGAAGAATTGCTTTGGTAATAATTACACTGATATATCTTCTGCCTTTTTTTTGGATGATCGGAACATCGTTAAAACCTGATAACGAGCTTATGGTTTTTCCTCCCAGAATATTTCCCGAGTCACCGGACTGGTCAAATTATATCAAAGCGCTTAATAAGTTTCCTTTTTTTATGTATCTCAAAAATACGGCTATAATTACTGTTTTTAATCTTATAGGAGTAGTTCTGTCTTCTTCCTTTGTAGCATACGGATTTTCAAAGATCAAATGGAAAGGTAGGGATTTCTTCTTTGCGGTTATGATGAGTACTGTAATGCTTCCGGGTGTTGTGACTATGATACCTGTCTTCATGATTTATAAACACCTAGGATGGCTGGATACTTTTCTGCCTTTAATTGTACCTGCATTTCTTGGGGGAGGAGCTATGAATGTTTTCCTGGTGAGACAGTTCTTTAATACTATTCCCAACGATATACTTGAAGCTGCTAAACTTGACGGTGCAGGGGACTTTAAAATATTTTATAAAATAATGCTTCCTCTTTCAAAACCGGTTCTTGCATTGATTAGTCTTTTTACTTTTACCGGTTCATGGAACAATTATATGGGACCGTTAATTTATATTACAAGTGAAACAAAATATCCTTTGGCGCTTGGTATGCCTATGTTTATGAGCAGGTATGGCACATTTTGGAATCAGGCCATGGCAGCATCGGCACTTACGATTCTTCCAACCATAATATTTTTCTTTTTTGCACAAAAGTATCTTATAGAAGGTATTAAGCTTTCTGGCTTAAAATAAACGGGAGTGATTTTATGATAACGGATTTATTGATGAAACCAAGCTTTCCCTGGGAGGACAAACCTGTCGGATGTAATACATTATTGTGGAGGTACTCTAAAAATCCTATTATAAAAAGAGATCAGGCAAAAGGAGCAAACAGTATTTTTAACAGTGCAGTCGTACAGTTTCGAAAAGGTTTTGCCGGTGTTTTCAGAGTAGACGATACCAACAGAAGAATGAATATAAGAAGCGGTTTCAGCAATGATGGAATCAATTGGAAAATTTCCGATGAGCCTATAAAGTTTATTAATGAAGCTGGAGATTTATTGGAAAGCGAGTATAAATATGATCCAAGAGTAGTTTTTATAGAGGACCGGTACTGGATAACATGGTGCAACGGTTATCATGGACCTACTATAGGAGTTGGATACACCTTGGACTTTGAAAACTTCTATCAGGTTGAAAATGCATTTGTACCTTATAACAGGAACGGGGTACTTTTTCCCAGAAAAATAAACGGGAAGTTTGGTATGCTTAACAGACCTTCTGATAACGGACATACTCCTTTTGGAGACATATTTTTCAGTGAAAGTCCTGATATGGTTTATTGGGGGAAACATCGTTTTGTAATGTCACCTGGTTATTCGCCGTGGCAGTCTTTGAAAATAGGCGCCGGTCCCTGCCCTATAGAAACACCTGAAGGATGGTTAATGATTTATCATGGGGTGCTCCTTTCATGCAATGGATATGTTTACAGTTTTGGAGCGGCTCTTACCGATCTGGATAAACCATGGAAAGTAATTAAAAGATCTTCTTCTTATCTTCTTTCCCCTCAGCAGCTCTATGAATGTGTTGGGGATGTACAAAATGTTGTTTTTCCTGTTGCCGCCCTTAGCGAAAAAGAAAGCGGAAGGATAGCCATTTACTATGGATGTGCAGACACAGTTACGGGAGTATGTTTTGGATATGTTGAACAGATACTGGACTGGCTTAAGCACGATAACCAGGAAGAAGTGTAATTTTTTCATTTAAATGAGATAAAATAAAGTAATTTGAGAAAATTTATCTTTTCAGGAGGTATCCGAATGATTCCACTGTATCTGCAGATAACAAATTATGTCGAGGATCTTATCCTTTGCGGAAAATATCTTCCCGGGGATAAAATTCCTTCTGAAAATGAGCTTGCTGATAAGTTTAATACTACAAGAACCACTGTCAGAAAGGCGCTTGATGACTTGGAAAAAAAAGGATTACTGACAAAAATTTTCGGTGTGGGAACTTTTGTAACTGAAATCAATATAGTATCTCAGAAAAAAATTGGAATAATAGTGCATAATTCACAGATTGTCTATGGGATAATAAAATTTTGTTCCACCATAGGAAGTAAGTGTTTTGTCGCCGAGCATACACCAGGTCTTGCACAGGAGAAAAAGGCAATAAGCGAACTTCTATCAATGGGTGTAGACGGTATAATAATGGAACCTACAGTTATCTCTCTGGCTGATGATCTGCTTAAAGAACTCTTGAAAGAGAGCTTTCCGATAGTTTTCGTCGACAGAAGTATTGATATGGACTTTCCTGTTCCGACTATTATTACGGATAATAACCAAGGCGGGAAACTTTTAGGTGAGCATATGAGGAAAGTTCATAAGATAGAGTCGGCAGTTTTTGTTACCAGTGAGGATCTTAATATTTCCAGTGTAAATGAAAGATATGAAGGCATAAAAGCCGGACTCAAATTTGGTCCCACCATAATGAAAGTTCCCGTAATAGATGGAGATTATAGCAATCTTGTACGCCATCTCAAGAAAAATCATGAGCAGGCTATTTTCTTTTGTAATGACATGATGGCCGTAAGAGGATACTCATTTCTTTTGAATAAGGGGTTTACTCTCCCCAAAGATATTAAGATAATAGGTTTTGATAATGACTACGTTTCAAAAATCCTTGAGCCTAAACTTACAACGGTAAAGCAAAATCTTCCACAACTGGGAGAATATGCTGCTTCGGTAATGGTCAGGCTTATCAAGAAAGAGCATGTCGAAGATGAAAACAGAATACCGGTTTCACTTGTAGTAAGAGAGTCGTGCGGCTGTAAGGAGAATAAGGAGGATATCCGCGATGAATAAAAACAAAAGCAATGATATACAGCATCTAAAACATATGCTTGCAGAGATACTTCCTTACTGCACAGTAGAGTGCCATGAGATACAGGAATGGACTTTTAATAACAGTAAGGTGAGCTTTAATTTTAAATGGGAAAAGGAAGCCTCTCCGATAATTTTTGAAAATAAAATCTTTTTGGAAAAATGTGAAAAAGATTATTCAGTTTATATGAGCGGATGGTTTGGTGGAGAAAGTCTTGTAAAGGTTGATGGAAAATCCTTTGGAGAGATAAATGTATTTCATAAAGAAGTGAATTTGTCTTCATTTGCAGATGGAAAAGAGCACATAATTCAGGTTTGCACCGTGCCAAGAGGCCTTTTTGGAACAAAAGAGGAAGCAGTTTTCAGATATGCTCACCTTGTCCGATACGATGATGAGCTAAAAAAGGCTGTCTTATATGTTAACAACATGATCAGTATTGCTCAGGAGACCGAAAACGAAATTCTTTCATTAAAGATAGTCGAATATACCGATAACTTTCTTTCAAGCGTCTATGTTCCGAGAGATACGGATAAGTATCTTCAGAATGTTCTAGATAATCCCTCAATAGTTTCAGATGTTACAAATGTCTGGACACATCCTGAGTTTGTCCGACCATCACGAAGAAATAATTCAGAAGTAAAAATGAATTTTTTTCAAAAATTCCAAGAGTATAAAAATGTTCTGAAAAAACTTAAAAATCTGTTTCCGAAGGTAGGAAAGGTTTACGTTATGGGACATGCACATATTGATTATGCGTGGCTATGGCCGGTTGACGAGACCAAAAGGAAACTTGAAAGAACTTTTTCAAATGCTGTTCAACTTTCAGGAAAGTACCCGGAGTTTATCTACAGCCAGTCTTCGGCCCAGATGTATAAAGATATAAAAGAACTCTCTCCGGATATTTTTGAGAAGATAAAAGAGCTTGTGAAAGAAGGAAAATGGGAGCCTGCAGGAGGTATGTGGGTAGAATCCGATTGTAATGTTCCCTCTGCTGAATCTTTGATAAGACAGTTTTATTATGGTCAGAGTTTTTTTGAAAAAGAGTTTGGGAAAAGAGCCAATAACTGTTGGCTTCCCGATGTTTTCGGTTTTTCATGGATACTTCCCCAGATACTTAGACAAGCCTGTATAAAATATTTTGTAACCACTAAGCTTTTTTGGAACGATACAAATGACTTTCCGTATGATATGTGCAAATGGAGAGGAATCGACGGATCTGATGTACTGTACTACAGCTATAAGAATATGGAAGATGGTTATAATGGCAAAATAAGCGCAAAGTCAATTATAAATACATGGAATAATTTCAGACAGAAGGGTGATATCTCATCAATATTGCTTTCTTTTGGATATGGAGATGGAGGCGGTGGTCCTACGGAAGAAATGTGTGAAAATTATCATTCTCTTTCACATGCACCAGGCATACCAGAGGTAGAGTATTCAAAAGCAGCAGATTTTTTCGACAGAGTTGAAAAGGAAGTGGATTATTCAAAACTTCCGGTTTGGGATGACGAACTTTACTTTGAACTGCATCGCGGAACCTACACCTCACAGGCCAGAACCAAAAGATTTCACAAATTGGCGGAGAGCGAATTAAGAAAAGCCGAAATTTTAAATACTTTATTTAATTGTGATAATCAAAATTTTTTGGATAGTCAGTGGGAAGTGCTTCTCAGAAATGAATTCCATGATATTCTTCCAGGCTCTTCAATCAAAGAGGTTTATGATGATACCCAAACAGAGCTTGGTCAGGTAATAAAAAAATCTATGGAGTTATCTGAAAAAATGATTTCTGAAAGAGTTTCAGATACAGGACTTACTATATTTAATCCATCAAGCACCAATAATTATATAATTTTTGAGCATGAAAAGAATATGAAAGTGTTTTATGAAGATAAAGAACTTTTAAAGCAAAGAACTTTTGAAGGAAGGTACCTATACTTCATAAAAGAAAAAATTTCAGCTCTGGATTGGGTGAACTTGAATGCTGTTTATGGCGATGAAAATAGCCAGAGCATGACTTTTACGGATAGCCGGCTGCTGGAAAATGAGTTTATAAAAGCTACAATAAATGATGATGGAACAATCAACGTATATCAGAAGAAATTTGGGAAAGCAGTTTCTGAAAACGGAATGAACCGGCTCATGTTATATAAAAACATACCATATTACTGGGAAAACTGGGATATTGATAAAAATTACTATAAGTCTGGAGTTCAGCTGAAAGCCCAGAACATAAAAACAGTTGAAGAAGGAGATATAAGAAAAGTAATCAAGGTTGAGTACCAGATAGAAAGTTCCAAAATAGAACAGTACTACATATTATACAATACTGCCCAGCATATTGAAGTCGTTTCTAATGTAGACTGGCACATGAGAAGAGCGCTGCTTAAAGCCATTTTCCAGACAAAGGTGCTTAATAGATATGCAAAGTACGATATTGATAACGGATATATCCAAAGACCTACACATAACAATACCGATTATGAAAAAGCAAAGTTTGAAGTACTCGGTCATAGATGGGTTGATATTTCACAGGAAGATTTTGGAGTATCTATCATAAACGATTGTAAATACGGACATTATGTTAAGAACTCCCAGATCGAACTGTCTTTAATAAAATCTGGCATATATCCTGACTTTTTTGCAGATGAAGGCAAACATGAATTTTCATATATTATATTCCCACATGAAGGTTGCTCAATAAAAGCTGTATCGTTGTTAGCCGAACAGTATAACAGAAGACCGGAGGTTTTTAACGGAAGTATCAATCGTGAGCTTCCAAAAATAAAAATTAACTCAGACGCTTTTAAGATTTATTCATTGCGGAAAACTGATGAAAAGAACACTTATCTCAGAATTGCCGAGGTACTTGGAACATCAGGGAAAATAACTATTGTTTTTCAAAATATCAATATAAAAGCAGTATACTTGACCAATATTCTTCAGGATATAGAGAAAAAACTAGAGATCAAGGAAAACACTGTCAGTTTCTGTTTCGATCCTTTCAAAATTTTTACTCTGTTGATTGAGACAGCTTAATTTTGAATATATCGCATTTTTGTATAAGAACACAAGTCAGGCACAACTAAGCCTGGCTTGTGTCTTTATAGTCTGGTTTTTTTGTAAGATTATTTGTTCTAAAAGTTTCCCAAAAGCCTTTTAAGTACCATGGTGTCTCTGAAAAGCCACGGATCAAAGTCCGGGTTTGCCATAATGATATGCTCGTTTTCTGCGATGGCTTCTTTTATGCTGATAAAAACAGGAGTAAAACCGAGCTCTTTTTCGTACGCATCTAAAGATAATTCACAGAAGGCTGTTTCATCAATACTGCACTTTATGAATACAGTTTTCATTATAAAATTCTTTAAAGGATCGTAGATATCGGGGCGTTTTTCATAAACTGTTCCCACTTCATTACCTATGTTTACAACTGACATGCCTGTTTCTTCTTTTATTTCTCGTGATAAAGCCTGTAAAAGATCTTCTCCGGCCTTAGCGCCTCCGCCAGGAAATTTATAACCATGACGGTAAGTTTTTACCATAAGCATTCTTTCCGAGTGTCCTGCTACTCCTTTTGCTGCTGTTCTGGAGATATTTTTAAAGTCATTGTGTTGCATTGGAGAACCCAGATTCAGATAAAAACTCACGTTATTCCTCGTTATATTTACGTTGCCAGGCCATTTCAAAACGTTTATAGGCAATATTATACGATATTTTTTTCTTTTGTCCGTCACTCTGTCCAGAGATTTTAAAAAAGTACTTGCCTGGGATTAAATGGATTCTAATTAATTTCTTATCTTTCGATAGATCTGTAATAAAGTTTATTGATTTTGATGTAGAACTTATGGATAATTCATCTTTATTTTTTGAAAGTTCTGAAATATTAATTATTTCATTTCCATCCTCAGTGTATATGGCTGATTGCATATCAGATAACCCCAACATTGAAGTAAATACCAGCTCTGTATCTTTTTTTACTTCAAAACCCCTTGTATATTCAAGACTACCGTTGAAAAGGGTATCATACTCATCAAGTATGTAAAAATTATAGTAGTTTGGAAAGTAGTAAAATGCTGTGAACATAAGAACTATTATGCTGCATACGAGAAAGATCAATCCTTTTTTATTCATTTTATTCCTCCTAGTATTTATACTCTGAACGCTTCATAAGATGATTGTTGACAAAGTACAAAAGTACGATAGTTATTGCTGCAGATATAAGGAAAGCTATCTTACCTTCCCCAAATACAATAAATTTGAAGATATGGTTATAAGCTATCATTATAAGACATACCGCAAGAATATTAGTTCCCACCACATACTGCCACCCAAATCTTTTTCCGAGCAGGGCAAGAAAACCGGTGTAAAAAGTTGCAAAATAAAACACGGTAATTATAGCTATGGCCAGACTAACTCTACCAAAAGGAACATCGATAAGTAAAAGCAATAAATTTACCGCAGTTCCAATGACAAGAGGAAGGGCAAAAAGATATGTGTTTACTGCAGATCGTATATGCTTACGTGGGGTAGAGAACATCAGCAGCATATTGATAGTCTGTGAAAATAGTACGATTACTGAAACAAAAGAAAAGATGAAGAGCATTCCAGAGAAATTTACTGCTATATTTGTTTTCAATGTATGGAAAAATCCTTCCAGATCTGCCGTACCACGTTCGAAAAAGTATTCCATCGACGAGTTTACAAGAACTATAACTGCTCCAACCACAAGAAATATATAAAAACTTTCCTTTATCATGCTTATGATGACTTTAAAAGCCTTTAAAACATCTTTACTCATCTGTTTCGTCCTCCTTAGTCAGGTTCACAAGTATTTTCTGTATATCCATCCTAGATACCTGTACATCATTTTGTGACAACTTATCATAATCAAGCTCGGTGAGTTTTCCAGTCACAGCATAACTTGCAAGTCCTCCGATCTTTTCCTTTGAAAGAATTTTCTGCCCATTAAGAACCTTTTCAATACTGCTTTCTTTTCCGCTCAGATAAAAGAACTTTTGTTCTATACTTTCGACCGTGTCGTCAATTATTATTCTTCCTTTGTCAATCATTATGATGTTTTCAAAAAGTGTTTCAAACTCTTTTATGAGATGTGAGGATATTATCATAGTGCGTGGATTGTTCATGTAATCTTTGTTGAGCTCTTCAAAAAATATATCCCTTGCCACAGGATCCAGACCGATGTATGGTTCATCAAACATTGTTATTTCTGCCCGACTTGCAAGACCAATTATTATACCTACTGTAGTTTTCATGCCTTTGGATATTTTGTTGTAATATTTTTTTGGGTCAAGACCGAGTCTTTTTATTAGGTGTCTTGCGTATTGTTCATCCCAGTTCTTAAAAAGAGTACCTGCTATCTCTAATATCTTTGATACCTTTATAGAAGTATTCTGTTCATAGTATGCTCCAAGGGTTTCTCGTGCAAGGCAGATCTTGTTTATCGCTGTTTCGTCCTTACGTGTGTCCTGACCGAAAACTTTTATATAGCCGGATTTATAGTATATCTGACCTGCAATTGTTTTCATAAGCGTTGTCTTTCCTGCACCATTTCTGCCAATCAATCCGTATATTCTGTTTTCCTGAATGGAAAGGGAAATATCTTTCAGTACATGGAAGTTATCATAAAATTTATTTAGAAGATAAATTTCTATTGCTTGATTCATTTCTTCTCCTCCTTATAGCTTTCTATCATTGTGATAAGTTCTGATTTTTTGATTCCCAGTTTTTCTGCTTCAGTCATAAGTTTTTTTATAAAGTCGTTCAAGAACTCTCTTCTCCTTTTTTCTCTTATTTTTGCCAGTGCTCCGGAGCTTACGTACATTCCAAGACCTCTTTTCTTGTAGAGAATCCCTTCATCTGTAAGAATTGAAAAACCTTTTCTTGCTGTGGCTGGATTTATATTGTAAGTCTGCGCCAACTGGTTCGTTGAAAAAATCTGATCCTCTTCTTTAAGTGTCTGCTGAAGAATCATATCTTCAATGAGCTCCGCTACCTGTAAAAATATAGGCCGCGTTGATGTTTCATCGAATTTCATCTGTTCACCTCCGTTTCTTTGTTAGCTACTCAACTAACTAAGTACATAAGTATTGTACTATTTTATTTTTCTTTTGTCAAGCAAAAAAAATGTCTTTTGAAAAAATAACTTCAAAAGACATGATTGGTAAAACTACCACTTCCCAAAATGTTCTTCGGAACACCCGTTCATATTTTCTACAGAAATTTTCTGTCCGGCTTCGTCCTTTATATATCCGTTGAAAACACCTATCATCTGATGAACTTCAGATTCAAGAAAAAGCACTTTTGATTTGGCAACTCTTTCATACTCAGGAGTAAATACAAGATTGACCCTGTCAGATATGGCTGTCTTAAGTTTCCAATCTTTCATAAAGTCATTTTTATCGTACTCAAAGATAGTATTTTCACTAAGTTTTATGCTTTTGCCGTCAATGAAAATTGCATTTTCTGTCATCCCTGTACCGTCGGTCCACTTTGCTCCGAGATTAACAGCCACAGATCTGCCGCTAAACCTTCCAAAGCCGCTTGCCCAATTCCACATTACCTCGTATGGCCATACTCCCCTTCCAAAGTCAAGACATGCAAAAGAATCCTGTGAGTTGAAGAAATACTTTTTATTTCCCAAAGTAAGGATTCCCTCCACAGGCAGGCCTATCTGTTTTGATGTGAACTGAAACGTTCTTTCATTCCACGGAATAACTACATTGAGTGTTTCCTGGCCATTATAAGGTTTTATAATAAACTCGCCTGATATTTTTTCTTTTTTAAAATCAGTATCTTCGAAAAAAATATGTGTACCTGTTCCTTCAGAAAGTATTTTTACTTTAATTGCAGAATTTTCAAAAATAACCGTTTCATTAACTCCGCAAGGCATTCTGCAACCAAATCCGAAAGGAGTCATAATTGTTTTTTCTATAAACTTTCGGTTTTTTCTGTCGTAAAAATAAGCAAAAACCATTCCGGCATAATCAATATTGGATACTGTAACCGAAAAAAGACAGTCCGGCCCCATGATATACCAGTAGTTCCATTTCTTTTTCCTTAACCATCTGCCGGAAAGATTACAGACTATGACAGAATTTCTTGCCCATCCTATACTTTCTCTGTTAAGTAGACCATCTTTACTGCATAATTCTACTTCATCAAAAATCTCTCTTTCCTGAAGAAACAGCTGTTCCATCTTCTTCCCCCCCTATAATGTACCTAACCTAATAATCATATAATTCTATTATAAATCCCCATATCTGTCTGTTTCTGCATATGCTTTCTTATCAGAGGAACAATTCTTAAGAAATGCTCTGAAGATAAGTGTCTTTCAAGATCTTCTTTGCTTGCCCATTCTTCTATCATAGCTATGCTTAAAGGATCCTTTTCATCCTGGAAAAGCTCGTATTTTATACAGCCCTTTTCTTTTCTGGTAAGTTCTACAAGCTCCCTGTAAAGTTCCACTACTTCTTTTAAATTGTCTTGATGAACGTAGTTTTTTGCAATTACCTTTATCATAGTAGCACCTCTTTTTCCTTTCTTTTACAGTATTTTATCACAATCAGAGAGATTGAGTTTTATTTTTTCCATCAAGTGCAATATTCGTGGTCTGTTATATCTCTGCACAATTATGCAGGGAAAATTTACAGAAACGGCATAGATGAACATATATACCAGTATCTCTATAGGAGCGAAAAAGCCAAAAATCCAGAACGGAAGTATTGCAAGAAGATGAACCAGTTCAGCTCTACAGGACTCGGCTAAAAATTTTTCAAGTTCTATAACAGAGTAATTCCGAAGTCTTTTTTTCCGATAACCGTTCTTCATTACGGCTCCACCATCAGGTAAGAATTTTTTCCATTTTTTTACTTTGAATAATGTTTGATATATTGAACCGTTTTTTTCCCACCGGTGAGGCTTAAAAATTCCTGATGAATACGAGAACTTTGATTGAGGGATTTTTGTACACAAGACAGCTATTGAAATCTGAATTACAGGCCACAAAATAAAACACAAAAATATTGTAAGCCATTGTGGAAGAAAAAAAATCTGCATAAGTCACTTCTCCAGTTTTATTTTCCTGCCTTTCCACGTCACTTCAAGGCACAGTATTTTTTTCAGAGTAGAAACAAAAAATATATAAAGAAAAAAAAGAAGCAGAAGAGGGAATAAAACAATTGACACTTTTCCAAATGATCCGATTCTTTTTGAAATTTTTAACAGATGCGCAACAGCAACGATGTAAAGCGAAAAATAGATAGCAAAAGCAGAATAATCTGCTGTGGAAAAGGTATAGACAGGATATATGCTCAGACATATTAATGAAGAAAGCCACAGAAAAGTCAAGAAAAACAAAATTAAAGGGGTTTTAGATGCACCTGTCGCATAATTTTTTGTCCATCCCTCTATCAAAGATTTAAAACCACTACCGTACATTCTGAAACAGATATCCCGGCCACCAAGAAAGAGCTTGTACCTTATATTTTTTTCATTGAGTACTCTTCCCATATCAATATCATCCACAATGCTTGAGCGTATACTTTTATGTCCTCCGATACGAAAATAAGTTAGCCGGTCAATCATAATTACCGGTCCGAAAAGACCGGCATTTTTGCTTTTAATGGCTGTTGTAACTCCATTTGCTCCAACCTCAATCAAATTAAAAAATAACGAAAACTGTTCATAAGATTTTACGGTAGTGTGGAAAGGCTGAACAGAAATAGGACATCTGTTTTTTGTATACTCGTATAGCAGTTTTTCTACCGCTGACGGGGCAAGTCTTACATCGGCATCCAAAAATAGTATAATTTCACTTTTTGAAGCTTGTGCTCCTTCAAAGCATGCCCATGATTTTCCAATCCATCCAGGAGGCTTATCATCAATATTAATGACTTTTGCTCCGTTAATTCTTGCAATTTCGGCAGTATGATCAGAAGAACAGTCATTTACGCAGATTATCTCTGAAATTTCAACTGTCTGTTGCTTAAGGTCTCTCAGTATGCCTAAAAGGTTTTCTTGCTCATTTCTTGCAGGTATTATTATTGTAAGGTCGTGTAATTTTTTTTTGCCGCAAGATCCACAAAGAAAAGGGAAATGAATAAATAAGAGATAGCCACATACTAACCCTGCCAATATAAGACTTAATGTAAAAATCATGCTATCACCTCTGAAGCTTGTGCAATTTTTTATGGACTTTATCTGCAGCAAGTTTTCCGGTAAGTATAGATATAGGAAGTCCGGATGGGCTGAAAGTCCATTGTCCGGCCTGGTAAATGTCTTCAAAGGGAGTATAAATAGATTTTTTGATATTCCGCATTTTGTTTTGTGCAGGTATTGGATTGTTTTTGAATGCCCAGCCTGTTATCGATCCCCTTGTATTAAAAGTTGATTTTTCCAGTGTGAGCGGAGAGGATATAATTCCAAAAATTACTTTGGATTTCAACCCTTCTAAAATGGTTTTATCCAGGACATCAATGATTTTATCCTTACATAATACTTTAAACTCTTCATACCAGTCTTTCTGCTCTGCAAGTTTGGCTAGATCGTAATCAAAAAGAGTGCTTATTATCAGGCCTGTTTTTCCTTGAGGAGCAAGACTTTTATCGCGTATAACGGGGCACGATATCTCGTATGTTGTCAAATCAAGATATTTGTATATATAGCCGGCAAGATTTTCGACACTGTTTATACTTTTTTTAAAAGAAGCAATAGAAGAAAGCCCGATTTTTTGGGGAGTGTAGAAGCAATGGGCTCCAAAAGCATTTTCGAACAATTCTTTTGGCTGATCAACCGCTAGATAAAGTGTAAGTACAGATTCCGAAGTATCAGCATTTATAATCGCATTATAGGTTTGCTCCGATTTTTTATTACTGTTTATTCTTTTCAAAGAGTTTTTTTCCAGATTACCATAGAATTTTTTCAGATCTGCAGCCCATATAAGCTGATCATATTCAAACATCTGTGAATCAGTGGAAAAGAGTTTTTTCCCTTCAGAATCAATTTTTGATATTTCTGTTTTTAAAAGTATTTTACCAGAATTTTCAAGAATAAATGAAGTCAATGAAGAAGCGAGGGTTTGTGTTCCTCCTTTGGTATAAGAGTAATCCAGATAAAGGCCAAAATAGCTTAACGCAAAAAAAGCGGGAGTATCTGCAAAAAAATGCTGAGTTATCGTATCAATAAGATGCATATCCTGAGTAAAGTTCAGCAGATATTCATTTATAGGCATATTAAGCATTTCAATCTTTCTGATATTTTTATAGTATTTTATTATCCAAGGAAGAAGAGTTTTTGTCAAATAGTTCCTATCATGCTTCAAATCCATAAACAAAGGATTATCTATGCCGTATAGGACATCCATATAGCCTATTACTTTTTTAATTTCATTGATGATTCTATCAATTTGTTTTGTCTGAGAAGGAAAATTTTTTAAAAGAAGTTCATGATAATCTTTTATACTCTCTGTAGTCTTAAGATAGATAAAATCTTTTTCTATGCCTAACGAAACTGGATTTTTTATAAAATCAATATTAATGCCTAACTGGCGAAGCATGGGAAGTATTATTCCGGAATTCTCAAAGGCTCGTATTCCGGCATCAAACGTAAAACCATCTCTTTCGAAGGAGGTCACAAGACCGCCGGTTTTTTCTGATTTCTCAATAATAAGTACATTGTGTCCGTTTTTACACAGATAAGCTCCTGCAGTCAGACCTGCCATTCCTGAACCGATTATGATGACATCGTAGTACATATTCCCTCTCCTTAGCAGTAGTCTAATTTTTATAAAAGCTATATAATGTTATTTTTATGAAAAGTTTTAAGATGATTT